>Ga0187851_10001129_pt1 | contig 26010 bp, 26 predicted proteins | sample June2016WEW_6_10_FD_132997 | JGI IMG/M metagenome (GOLD analysis project Ga0187851, IMG submission 132997) | Peatland microbial communities from SPRUCE experiment site at the Marcell Experimental Forest, Minnesota, USA - June2016WEW_6_10 | ecosystem: Environmental > Terrestrial > Soil >...
AAATATGTCGATCAAGACCAAATGTTGGTTCAATGACATGAGGAATAAATGCTTGGCCGCCACTTTTCGGGCGATATTCCATATTATGAGCTGATTTTTCTTGATGATTTTTTAGATCAAAATCCGTCCGATATGCCAGACCGGCGATTTCCTTTGTGCCAATTGGAAAATCATATTCAAAATCAACAGTTCGTTTACTGTAATGGGCGCGGTCGGCCTCAGGTAATTCATGCTCGTGGATATGCTCCGGTTTTAGATGGAGAATTTTTGTAAACCAGCCAATCATAAGATCATGCATCAGATTAAAATATTTTTCCCAGTCGTCGGGGTGAACAAAATATTCAAATTCCATAATCTCCATTTCCCTAACCCGGAAAATAAAATCTCGCGGACTAATTTCATTTCGATAACTGCGGCCAATTTGCGCCAAGCCAAACGGTATATCTGGATAGAAGCTATCAAGTATATTTTTAAAGTTTACGAACATACCCTGAGCTGTTTCGGGCCGTAAATAAATTATTGAGTTTTCGTCATCCAGTGAACCAATATGCGACTTAAACATTAGATTAAATTGGCCTGGGTTAGCTAATTCATTGCCATCAGGACTTTTGATGTTTTTTTCTTTTAACAGTTTAAACATATCCTCTAAGCCTATACCGCTGACATTGACACCATTTTCTTCAAGTAACTGATCAAGACGATAACGTTTTTTAGTGTTTGTATCTTCTACTAATGGGTCGTTGAAGGTTGCAACGTGACCACTAGCTTGCCAAACTTTCTGATTCATTAAGGTTGCGGAATCAATCCCTAATATGTCCTGGCGGTCATCAACAAAAAATTTCCACCACAGATTAGTAATGTTTCGCTTTAAAGATACTCCTAGCGGTCCATAATCCCAGGTACCAGCTAAGCCGCCGTATATTTCACTACCTTGATAAATAAATCCGCGTCTTTTAGCTAGACTTGCGATGGCTTCTAAATCAAAATTCATACTTACGTCCGATTATAACCGAATATAGGTTCTGAACATAGTTTGAATCAGTGGAGTAATATCTCTGGATAAGTCCTCAATGCCTGTAATTCTCTGTAAGGCTCTTGGTGAATTATTACCCAAACTAAGGTGCAGGACTTTAATATGGCCGATATTAAAGGGCCCAGCTGCATGGGGCGTAAATGACATACTGTCAAAACTAAAGGTGTAATTGGTGTCTTTTGAAAAGTTTAGCCCAGCTGAATCTTTGTCGGTATGTGGCGTTTGTCCGCTTAGGCGTAGCAATTGGATAGCAAACCAGTTTTGGATTAAATTGAGACTGATATTCTGATTATCAAGTGCTGCAAAGCTGGCTTCCAGAACATTAAAATAACCTGTCTCTGACATTTCTTCGGTTGCCCGATTAAGTTGTTTAATAAAGTCATAACCAGCCATCGTGCGCTCTAGGTTGCTACTAATGAATCCATAATAGTGAATGAGACGCGTTGATATTAAAGTACCTATTTCACCTCTACCCTTTATATAGGTTATCTGGCTAACAGCGAACAATTCGATTCCACCAGCTAATTTTGACTTAATTTTTCTAACACCTTTGGCGATTAAACGAACTTTACCGTTATCGGGAGTCAAAATCGTAATGATTCTATCCGCTTCGCCAAAATTTGTCCGGCTTAAAATTATTCCTTTGGTGTTAATTTGTTTCATAAGCTGGAATGAACAGATGACGAAAGATTACTATTAACGCAATCAATTAGCTGTAAAAGTGTACTTTTTGGTTTATAAAGATAGCTGTTTATACCAAGCTTGTGCCATAAAATATAATTGTCTTTAAACTCATTGGGGGAAATAAGGCTCTGAATAATGACAGGGGTGTTACGCCATTCGTTATAAGATCGAAATTCATATAGAAACTCCAAACCGTTATGTTGGGGTAGCTGTAACTCTAAAATAACGATTTCTGGATTAGTTTTATCGGCAATATTAATTGCAGTTTGAGCATCTTTGGTTAACCAGACTTTATGTTTATTTTTAACTAAAATTTTCTTGTATATTTCTGCCAGAATTATATTTGGTTCAATTACAAGTATCCGGGCCATAACAATTACATAGACTTAAACAAGTTGCATTTGATAACTGGGTTGTAAAGTAATTGCTAGCCCAGCTTGCTTATTATAACGAGCTGTACGTAAACGTACTGACATGGCCTGAAGAATATTATGGGCAATGAAGATGCCAGCCGCAGAACTGGAAGATAGTTGACGAAACGGTTGTCGGGTTCGGCTATAAAGTTTACATGCCGCCCGTAGATAAGCTGGCGCAATCGGTTCCATATCGCTATAGATACCAGCGACAATTAAACCAGCATAGTTATGAAGACCGAGGTTAATAACGGCTGGCGGATTGTGTTCAGCTTGCGATTCGATGATAACTCTTCCCATGTTAACAAGTGCAGCATGTAATCCGTTGCCGTGCGCCATAACTGATCTTTGAGTTTTTTTAAAACTTAGCTGGACCTTGGCGTTATAAACCTGTGCAAATTTTTCAAGATCATGGGCCGTGTCATAAAGAACCGATCCGATTGAGATCGGCTCGAGTTGAAGGAATTGTTGTTGGCCAGCTAGTTGTAGTCCTAATAGATAACTATCGATTAAATCTAACGCCGTATTGGCGCTTGTTTCAACCGTTGCAATGACTGTTTCTAGTGCGGATTGGTCAGTCAGTGATACTAACTCACTGGAGCGGGCGATTTCAATCAAGGGTCGCTTAATTTCTTCGGCAACTACCCTTAGTAGGTCAAGTGATTCATTCATTTGTGAAGAATTCGCCAAGCCCATAAACCCTCCATCTAAAACTATAATTAAGTATAGCATTTGCCCAGTATATATTAGGGCTAGAATCTACTTAGAGAGTGGTTTAAATAAGTATAAGCGTAATCCGTTAATCTGTTTAATTGGCCGACGATTGGGAAATTCAAATGTAAAACTGACAACTTTAACTGGTTTAGAGATTTCCGACATTATTTTTTTGTCTAATTTTTCCATATAAGGGTCAAGTAAAAAAACATAGATACCATCCGCGGAAGCTAACGAAGTGTGCCAAAAATTTTTCCAACGGATTGTGGTTAGTTTCCGGTAATTCCAAGAAAGAAACTGGCTGTATAATACTAGCAATGGATTTGCTTCGTAGCCGATTGACTTAATGCCCCGCTTCGCCGCAGCTCGTAAAATTCTGCCATCACCACTGCCGAGTTCTAGTATTAGATCACCTGGTTTTAAATCTATCAATTCAAAGATATCTTTAATTTGATTGCTTAAAGTCGGTAGAAACGGTGCGCCTAATAATAGTACTAAACCGAAAATTAACACAACAATAATCAATCCTAACGCCAACCAAAACATAATTTAACTTTCTGCTTTTTCAGCTGAGAGTGTTCGGACTGTATTTTCGGCTTGTTTCAGATAAGTTTCAAGTTCCTTTATAATTACCCGACCTCTTTTATAAAGTGACATTGCGTCATCCAGATTTGTTGCCGGATCCTGTAGTTTTGCTAGTAATATGTCTAACTCATTACTCAATTCTTGATAGTTTATCTCATTCTTTGCCATCGGATTATTTTACTCCTTTATGGTGTTATTACCTTATTTACTGTTGCTTCTATTGATCCATCGCTAAATTGAACATTAATTAAATCCTGCTTACCGAATTCACTGGCTCGACGAATAATAAGTTTTTGCCGGTAGACTATAGCATATCCGCGACTTAAGATGGCTTGTGGATCAAGCAGATTCATCTTTTCGGAACGATTTTGAAGATAGTTACGGTATTGAGTAATGTTTTGCGATATACCGGTTTGTAAATATTTCTTGTATTCTGTTACGTTCAATTTTAGCATCTGTAATGTGTGATTTAAGTAAGTATTCATCTGTTGAGAAGTCATTTTTAATTGCGAGATTATGTTTTTTTTATCGGGTACCAGCAATTCAGCAGCATTACTGGGTGTGCTAGCGCGTTGGTCGGCCGCTAATTCGGCTAATGAAACATCCTGCTCGTGGCCAATTGCAACCAATGTTGGGATTCGGCTTCCGGCAATCGATCGAGTAACTAATTCGTGATTGAATATCTGTAGATCATCGATACTTCCCCCGCCCCGCGTAATAACTAAGACGTCTGGTGGCTCAGCCATTTGATTAAACTTGGTTATGGCTTTGATTATTTGGTCAATTGCCGGTTCACCCTGTACCTGAACATTATTTAGAATTATTTCCATGCCACCCCATCTTTGATTAACAATTTTTAGAAAATCGCTGTAGGCAGCTGATTCGGCCGATGTAATCAAGCCGATCCGGTCAGGTGGATAAGGTAATGTGCGCTTACGCTCAAGTGCGAATAGTCCTTCTGCTAATAATTGGGCTTTAAGTAATTCGCTGGCTTGTTTAATTGATCCCTCTCCAGATAAAGCAATGTGTTGGACGTTTAGACTAAACCCATATTGCGGATGTAAATGCGGTATAGCTCTGACTTTTAGCATTAATCCATCTTTAAGTGGCCCCGGCAGATGGTAGACAGTCCCGAAAAAACGAACTTTAGCTTGGTTATCTTTAAGATCAAAATAAATCCATTTTTGTTTGCTGATTTTGAAGTCAGATAACTCGCCGATAATAATAACTGACGGGTAAGCAAATTCCAGAGTTTGATTTAACAGATCAACAAATTCACTGACACCGACAATCAGTGGATCGTTCATGGTCATCAAGTCTCCTTGACGCTTTTTCCCCTAAGCGCATGGTGATAGAAATAATAACCGGGTGGAACCTGAATAATAGTATTGAGTACTCGGTACATAACTGTTACTGGAATACTTAAGCCGATTGGGATTCCAGCTGCAGCTAAAACGGCCGTCATTAAAGCTTCAAATATGCCGATACCGCCTGGTAAGACCGAGACCAACCCAGCAAAATTAGCTACGGCATAAGCTAATATAATCGCACCAATATTCACCCAGTGTCCGAATGCTCCATAAACTACATAAATAGCTAGGACTTCAGTTAAATTTGCGAGAGTGGCATATATTAGCGGTTGCTTTAACTCTTTATAGTTCGATCGTATAACCATATAGTTTTCATGTAACTCTTGGGCGCCTCGCCGCCAACGTTCAGCACTAATAGTTTCTGGATGTTTTGGTCGGATAACGTGAATTAGCTGATTAATTAATCGGGTGATGAATGCTAAAGTGGCATCGGTTCTTTTTTTCTCACTTAGAATCATCATGCCAGCAAACGTGCCGATTACCATAAGCGTCGACAAGGAACTAGCTACTGCGATTGTGAGGTCATTAATGTGTCCGCTGACAGCCATAATAAACACGCCGACTATTAAAAGAATTTCAAACGAAAGTAGAATTAGGACAAGTTTGATCATTTGGACTACGGCTGCTTTGGTGCCGCTGATCTTATCTGATCGTAATCTCATGCCAAAGTATGAAACCCCCGATATGCCAGCACTTGGAAAGACGCTATTTATAAAGTTCAGTTCTAGTGCAGTTTTATATAACAAGTTATATTCAACTTTATTACCTACCAGTTTAAATAGACCTTCATATAATTTAGTTTGAGAATGGTAGTTAAACATTTCTATCGGGATCATCAGCAATAGAATCCAAGCGTGGACTCGGGCCAGATTTTCAAATGTCGTCACTAATTCATGGCGAATAGAAAAAACAATAATCAGTAACGCTCCTACCGTTACGACGTTAAGTAGTATTTTCCAATGACGTTTTAAGTATTGCAGAACAGTTTCAGTCATAGTATTGATAATATTTATATTATATCGGAAAGCTTAGCAATCGCGGTATACTCCTTACATGAATTCTAATAGTTTATGCATTCTAGGCCGACAGCCATTAATTGGTTTAGCTGAACTTGTTTCACTTTATGGTAGCGATGTCCAAGCACTTGGTCAACAGGCGGCGATACTAAACCGTCTACCAGAGGATATTAATTTTAAAAGACTCGGCGGTTCGCTTAAACTTTGTTTGATTCGGGAGATACTACCATCTCATGTTTGGCCAGATATCCAATCAGCAATTTCAAATTTACTTTCAAAGCAAATAGCTAATTTACCGGCAGGTAAAGTTACGCTTGGATTAAGTATTTATAACGACCAGATAACAATTGATCAGATTACAAGGATAGGTCTTTCAATCAAGCAAAATTTACGTCGAAGCGGACGATCAATTCGCATAGTACCAAATGTTACAACTCAACTTAACAGCGCCCAGATCATTCATAATCATTTAACAAACAGTCATGGTATTGAAATAGTGATTTATCGTGATGGCCAACGGACAATAATCGCTCAAACGATAACTGTTCAAAACATCGCCAGTTATAGTATGCGTGATTATAATCGACCTAAACGTGATGCTCGGGTTGGTATGTTGCCGCCTAAATTAGCACAGATAATGATAAATTTGGCGGCCGGATCGTTACCCGCCCCATTAACGGTGCTTGACCCGTTTTGTGGAACTGGTGTAATTCTACAGGAAGCTTTATTGATGGGTTATCAAGCTTATGGGTCTGACATAAATTCACGAATGATTGATTATACTAAGCAAAATCTGGCATGGTTAAGATTGCATTTTGATATCTCTAATCTACCCGAACCGATACTTGAAGTCAAAGACGCAACATCAGCGAAATGGCAAAATAATTTTGACATAATCGTATCTGAATTGCTGCTTGGTCCTCCACTGACCAAATTGCCTGAGGATAAAGAATTAGAATTAATCCGTCATCGCTGTGATCAAGAACTAGCAGGTTTTTTAAAAAATATCGCCCAACAAATTCCGCCTAAAACCCGGTTATGTTTAGCGGTACCGGCTTGGCAATCAGCTGAAGGTCAATTTATACGGCTTCCATCTCTTGACCATTTACACTTATTAGGATACAATCAACCAAGTTTTGTCGAACACTTTAAACCGGCCGGGCTAATCTATGCCAGGTCTAATCAGAGAGTGGCACGCGAACTGCTTATAATCACAAGGAACTAATTTATATGGCGCATGTCAAAGCTGGTGGTACCAGTAAAAATAATCATGATAGCCCCGGCCAACGCTTAGGGGTTAAGCTTTATGCAAACCAAAAAGTTAAAACCGGACAAACTATTGTTCGACAGGTTGGGCTAACAAAGCGATCTGGTAACGGCACTAGTTTGGCGCGAGATTTTACAATTTACGCCAGCAAAGATGGGGTGGTTCGTTTTCAGAAACGTAAAGTTCGTATTTTTACAGGTAAAACCGTCTGGCGAACAGAAGTTACTGTCGAATAATATTTCAATTAATAAGTTATTTATATGTCTAAGCTATTGTTAACAGATGTTTGATGTTATCGACGATGTCGTCGAGTACCACCTCTGATTTAACTAGATATCCGTCAACACCCAAATTCTCGGCTTTTTTACGGTCAATATCCTGCCCTAAAGCTGTTAGCATGATTACCTTCATGTTAGCCGTATCGGGGGTATTACGGAGAATATCTAAAACATCAAAGCCACTGATTTTGGGCATCATAACATCTAACAATATTAGGTCTGGGTGATATTCAGTTGCCGCCGCTAGGGCATCTTCTCCATTATTTACCCGTCTGACTTCAAACCCTTCGGCTTTGAAACGCATCAAATAAACTTTAGCTAAATCATCATCATCCTCTACCATAAGAATTTTCTTAAGATGAGCTGGCGGCGGAGAATAAGCATGTTCGGTAGGCTGCGGTGTAGACTGGGGGGTTATTGGTTCCATGATGTAACACTAGCTTAATTGGGTCTGTTTTGCAATAAATTTGCTATAAAACCATTGAATAATGGATGGGGCCGATTAGGTCTAGATGTAAATTCTGGATGGAATTGGCTGGCTACAAAGAAGGGGTGATCAATCGCTTCGATCATTTCTACTAATGTGCCATCCGGCGATATACCAACTGCTTTGATCCCCCATGATTCGTATAAATCCCGATAGGCATTATTGCACTCATAGCGGTGCCGGTGACGTTCAACTATTTGTCTTCGGCCATAAAGTTTGGCCGATAAAGAATTTTTATCAAGCACGCAAGGATAATTACCTAATCTCATGGTGCCACCAGTATTCTCCTTACCGGCTTGACCGGCCATAGTATGAATCACTTGATCCAGCGAGTGTGAATCTAGCTCTGCTGTTGTAGCAGCTGATAACCCAGACGACCGGGCAGCACCAACAACTGCCATTTGGAGCCCTAAACAAAGCCCTAGATAAGGTACTTTTTTGGCAAGACAGTATTGAGCAGCTTTTATTTTGCCATTTAGCCCTCGGACACCAAAGCCACCGGGTACCACGATGCCATCAACTCTGCGAATTACACTAATACTTGTTTGGCCAGTTTCAATTTCACTGGCATCTATCCATTTAATTGTGAGCTTGCATTCATTCCACCAAGCGGCCGACCGTAAAGCTTCAAAAACCGACATATAAGTATCTTGGTTATCCATATATTTGGCTACTATACCGACTGTAACTGATCGAGTGTAATCAGTTTTGGCTCGCTTTACTACATTCCGCCAATTTTTAAGATCAGGCTTACGAGCTTTTAAATTTAGTTTCTGGCAAATTGCCTCACCTATACCAGTGTCTTCCAGTGTTAATGGTACTTCGTAAATTGTTTCAGCGTTAGGCAGCAAGGCAATTGAATTCTCGTCAACCCCGCAGAATAAACTCAATTTATGCCTAATATTACCGTTGGCTGGACTTTCGCTGCGAGCTATCAATATGTCAGGTGCGATACCTAGACTACGTAATTCACGGACAGAATTTTGGGCGGGCTTGGTTTTTGTTTCTTGGCTAGTTCCTAAATAAGGTAAATAAACAACGTGCACATAAGCACAGTCATTGGCTGCTACTTTCAAACCAAATTCACGAATCGCTTCAATAAAACTGAGGCCCTCAAAATCTCCGACTGTACCACCAATTTCTACAATTTGAACGTCAAAATCTTCACCCGAAGCCTTAATATATTCTTGTACGGCATTAGTTACATGAGGAATGATTTGTACAGTATGTCCTTCATACCGGCCCAGTCGTTCATCGGTAATAACTTTCTGGAGTATCCTGCCCGCCATTACAGAACTTTTTTGAGTCAGTTCTTCATCTAAAAAGCGCTCATAATGACCAAGATCCAAATCGGTTTCCGCTCCGTCTTTAGTAACAAAACATTCACCATGTTCGCGCGGATTAAGGGTGCCAGCATCAACGTTGAGATATGGGTCACATTTTTGAATATTTACTTTAAAGCCGCGAGCTTTTAAGAGATTGCCAATCGAGGCGGCGGTTATGCCCTTTCCTAATCCTGAAAGAACTCCTCCTGTTACAAATACATACTTAGTAGGTCTTTTGGCCAACTTCTCTTTTCCCTTATTACATTGATACTAACGCATCCCTTGCAATCGATGCAAGTATTAATTTCAATAAAATTAATTCTTAATGGCTGTTTAGATACTGGATAGCGGCAGTTTTTTGCGTATCTTGAGCATTTTGGATATCCTGAGCGGTTAATTGGACTGTTTCATCGGGTGTAATACCTATATGATTAATATTTTGACCATTTGGACGATACCAACTAGCGATCGTAACTTTCAACTCCGCCCCGTCTGGTAAATTATCTATTTGCTGCACCACACCCTTACCATAACTTTTGACGCCAATTACATAAGCATCACCGTTATCGTGTAAAGCACCAGTTGTAATTTCAGCTGCACTAGCCGACCCAGCATTAATTAATACCACGGTTGGTATTCCGTTTAGTATATCGTTGCCAGTTGAGGTGTAAGTTTGATCTACTACATTGCCGGTTTTTTCTTGCATAATTGTTTCGCCTTCCGACAGCCACAAGCTTGACACATTTATAGCGGCAGTTACGATACCGCCTGGATTATCGCGTAAATCCAAAATAATACCTTTAACATGAGCTTGTTGGAAGGATTGAGCAGCTTTCTCGGCCAAGTCCGATGTATCATTACTAAACTGATTAATTTGCATGTAGCCAATGTTGCCACTCAATATCTGGTAATTAACACTTGGGACGGTAATATTGGCCCTAGTTATAGTAAAAGTAAGTTGTTGAGTACTGTTACGTATAATAGTTAGAGTTACTTTACTGCCACTAGGACCACGAATATCATCAGCAGCAGTATCAATTGACATACCACTGGTAGATTTACCGTTTATTGATGCAATGATGTCTTTCGGCAGTAAGCCGGCTTTTGCGGCGGGCGTATCAGCTAATGGGGCGATTATTTCAATATTGTTACTAGAATCCTCGCCTAATTCAGCGCCGATACCACTAAATGTGCCTTGTAGTTCATTGTTAAAGGCCTGGGCTTGACTAGGAGTAAAATATTCTGTGTAAGGGTCATTAGTGGCTTGTGCTAAACCATTTTTTAGCCCATTAAGTAATTGGATGGTGGTTAATTTGCCGTCATATTGATTTTTAATATCGTTGTAGACTTGGTTGACGCTACTGTAATCAAGTTGATTGGGCAGTTGAGAATTAATCCCATTACCAGAACTAAAAGATATCCGCCCACTTCCAAACATCCAACCCAAACCGAAAATAATAATCAATACAATAATCAGGATAATAAATTTAGTTAATTGATAAGTATAAAGTTTTTTTAAACGCTTACTAACAGTATGTTTCATGATTATTTAATATCTACCAGGTTATTTAATTTTACCTTTAAATGTTAACAAATTATTAAATATAAACCGATTTATTTGCCGCTTATTCCCACTGGCGCCACTGTGTCGAAAATTCTCCAGTTAGTTGTTGGTTATATTGCGATACATAAATCTGATCACCACTTACCTGCTCAACATACATCGCATGGCCCCACGTACCTGAAGTGGAAATTGCTACATCTCCTGGTTGAGGGACTATATCAAACGGTATACCAGCATCACGCGCTGCCGATACCCAATCTTTAGCATTACCCCAATCTACGGGAGCTATCCTACCTGAATAGGCTACTGCCCAAGCTGCATATGACACACACTGCCGCGTACAATAACCCCATTGATCTGGACCGTCGCCATTAACACAACCAGGTGCCGTGCTCATACTAAATGGCCAATTAGCATACGGATAACTTCCACTGAGTGGATCATTGGTAATTGTTCCAGGGAAATGAATAAAATAATATCCACCGGCACTGGCGTCGTTATCGCTTCTTTGGGCAGCAATCAAAGCATTTAATTCTAGCTGATTAGCGGCAGTCTGGGCATCGTATGCTACCTGTTGGCTCTGGTCATATCCTAAGAGTTGTTGTTGCTGGTTTTGCGTACTGCCAAGTTGAGCTTGCTGGTTTTGTTGATCTTGTAAGGATAGTTGTAATTGTTGTTCCTGGATTTTAATTTGATTTTGCAGAGCGGTTACTTTGTTAACTGTTGCCTGTAACTCATTCTGCACGGCGTTGCGATAGGTTTGGGCATTTACAAAATCACTTAGATTTTTACTAGAAGCCAGCTCCTCAGTAACGGACATTTGACCATTAACGTAAATAGCTGTGATGTCTGAAGCTAAAATCGACTTTTCAAGATTAAGCTCAGCTTGAGCGGCTTGCATTTGTTGCTGTAATTGAGCTTGCTCGGTTGTTTCGGCATTGATACTAACTTGCAACTGATTAATCTGGGCGTTTAAAATATTAATAGCATTCTGATAACTAGTCGCTTCGTTTTTTAGCTGCTCAACTGCGTTGTTCTCATTTGTTACTTGTTGTTCGCAATCAGTTATTGAACTACAAGTTGCACTAACTTTTATAGAGTTTTTTAAATTAGGTAATATCGCGCCAGCAATAATAACTAAACCAGAGAAAAAGACGATAATACCGATGCGTGAAAATAATCTAAATTTAACTTTTTTCTGACTCATTATATTTTTGTTTTTTAAGAGCAATCTAAGCATATCATACCCCACAAGAGATTGTAAAATACCCTCATTTGATAAAAACGGTTATCGACAATTGATAACCTAAAATAATTATTAGTTTGTTGACTTTACTTTTAATTGTTAGTTAAACAACGGTAATTTATCGGGAAGTTTTGAGTTTAAGATACCGCCTGGTAGCTATAACGGCCGATGCGGCTCCAATGAGTATACCAATAGCGAGTTGGATCGTCAAAAGAATCCAAAAATGAGTTCTAAAATCGTGATTGGCGTAACCGATATCTAGCAACCCCAAACTACTTGCCTGTAATGCCGAAGCCGAACCGGCAAACAATACATCTATTATAAAAATTGATATAAATGCTGAGATTACACCATAAAAGGCGCTCTCGACTATAAACGGCCCTTTAATATACCAACTATTGGCGCCAAGTAAACGCATAATATTAATCTCCTCACGACGATTGAAAATCGTCATTCGGATAGTGTTGAAAATAATTAAGGCTGATATGCAGGCAAAAACTATTACAGCCACTACACCAGCTTCGCGAATAATATCTGTGGCATGGGCAATTTTATCGATGGCTGCTTTTTCATCACCAGAGTATGAAGTGCCGGCCTGTGGATCCTGAAGCGTAATATTTTGTGGCTCATCTAGAAAATTTTTAATTGTCTGGATTTTATCGGGATTGACGGGACTTATTTCGATGCTTGCCGGTAATGGATTGGTACCAATTACCGAAAGCGCTTGTAATAAACTTTTATTAGATGAGTTTTCTGTTTTGTAATCCGCTAGGGCTTGGTTTTGAGAGATATAATCAACCTTTCTAACATTCGGCAGGTTTTTTAATTCAGACATTAAATTATTTACCTGCTGGGTCGTGATTGAACTGTTCAGATAAACTGAAATGTCTATTTTGCTGGTGATCTGATTTATCGTATTGCTAAAAGTAGCATTAACTATTAAAGAAAATAAAATAATTGTTAGAGTTACTGTCATTACAGCTATAGCTGCTGCAGCTAAAGAAAGATTCCGGACAAAATTGATTGTGCCGTTACGGATGATTCGGATAAATGTAGTTAGTTTACGATGCATAATTAGATCTTATATTCAGCGTTAGCGCGATCACTGATGATTTTGCCATGTTCTAGAGTAACAACCCGCCGTTTTAATTTGTTAACAATGGTTACATTATGTGTCGTAAGCAGAACAGTCGTTCCAAAGCGGTTAATTTTTTCCAATACTTTAATAACATCCCAAGCATGCTTGGGGTCAAGATTACCAGTTGGTTCGTCGGCTACAAGAATTTTTGGTTGACGGACAATAGCCCGGGCAATGGCTACCCGTTGGGTTTCGCCGCCAGATAACTCTAGTGGCATTCTTTTTTCTTTACCTTTTAAATTAACAATTTCCAGAACTTTCGGTACAGTTTTCTGAATTTCTTTTTTACTAGCACCGACTATCTCTAAAGCAAAAGCGATGTTTTCAAAAACGGTTCGGTTATTTAAAAGTTTAAAATCTTGAAAAACAACCCCTATCTTGCGTCTCAAGATAGGAATATCCTTATCGTTTAATTTATCGAAATCAATCCCACCGACAATTATTTTGCCACTACTAGGTTTTTCTTCGCGGGTCAATAGTCTAAGCAATGTTGTTTTACCGGCACCACTTTGCCCAACAACAATTACAAATTCCTTTGGTTTGATATGTAATGTTACTCGGCTAAGTACTGGCCCTGTTTTATGGTTATAAATTTTTGTCACCCGATCAAGTACTATCATTATAACTATTATAACAAAGGTATTTTTTATCTTTATTGTTTGGTGTCTATAAAAGGATTTTTAAATTTTAAGAATGTATTCTAAATAAGCATTGATTAACGGGTTAATATTACCATCTAGCACACTGTTAATGTCGCTTGTTTCATAATTAGTTCGTAAATCCTTAACTTGTTTATAGGGATGAAGAACATATGATCTAATTTGGTTACCCCATTCGGCGGATATTACAGGGCCTTTAATTTCATCGAGTTTTTCTTTGTGCTGTTCCAGCTTTTGGAGAGCTAATTTAGAACGTAAAATTGTTAGAGCTGTTTCTTTGTTCTGGAGTTGTGACCGTTCATTTTGGATGGAAACAGTTATGCCTGTTGGCAAATGTGTAATACGCACCGCCGAATCGGTTGTGTTCACACTTTGACCACCATGACCACCTGATCGATAGACATCAATTTTTAAATCTTTGCTGTCAATTGCCAACTCTTCAGGTTTATCAATTTTGGGCATAACATCTACTTTAGCAAAACTAGTTTGCCTCAAATGGTCAGCGTTAAACGGACTCAATCGAACCAGTCGATGAACACCATGTTCGCTCTTAAGTTTGCCATAAATAGACGTTCCATCAATTTCAAATGTGACGGTTTTTATTCCCGCTTCATCGCCAGGCGAATTATCAATTAGTTTGAGAGAGTTATTTTCTAATTCACATCAACGCATATACATTCTAAATAAAATGGCCGCCCAATCCTGGGCGTCGGTTCCTCCGGCTCCGGCATAAATACTAACTATGGCTTCATGTTCGTCATATTTACCGTTGAATTTTAATTCATCTTTAAGTAATTCAAATTTTTGCGATGCGGTTTGGAATTGCCGCTCAATATCCTGTAATAAATCATTGTCCGGCAATTGACTCAATTCAAGTAGTTCATAAACTGAAGTTTTTAATTCTCGCCACGGCCCCAACCGATTACTTAGTTTAGCTTGTTCTTGTGTAATTGATGACGCCTTCGGATTATCAATCCAAAAATTTGTATTAGTTATCTGTTTGTCTAAATCGGCTAATTGTTTTTTTAGGCGATCATAATCTATCCGCTTTAGAGCAGTATCCAGATCGGCTTTAAGTTGTAGCAATTGCTGTCGGATATTATCCATGTTTACAGTATACCGTTTTGAATCGATATTAATTCAATCCCAAAGAGGGGCTAGCTGTTCATATAATTCCCGGACAATGTCTATGCCGCAATTGCCCAGTACGCCAAATCCCCATATTTTCTCCGCAAACATTTTATGAGCTACGTCTATGATTGCTGTTTTAGTCACTGCTCTAATGCGCTTCGGTACCATATCGTAATCTTCTATTTTGTCATCGAAAAAATATCTTCCAGCATAACTTCTCATTGTTCCAAGCACTGTTTGAGCGCTTCGTTGAAAATGGCCAAGGGCATAGGCTTGAGCAGCTTCAATATCTGAAACTGCTAGTTTGGCATTAAAAATATTTTTCAACTCTGTGGTCATGATATTTATAAGATCTGGCGCATGTTCTGTTGTTACTTGGGTGCCAAACCACCAATTACTAGCATCGCGGAACTGGCTATAACCAGAACTCATATCATAAACCAGTCCTTGCTCTCTGGCAGTACCGTAGATTTTCGAATAGAGAGTTTCAGTTAAAATAATATTTAATAAATCAATGGCGTCGACTTCTGGATCATTTAAACGTGAACGAATAAATGTATCAACATAAAAATATATATTATCTACCGTCCGGTTTCGAATATAGAGAGGTTCAACTAGAGCGTGCGGTTGCTCATTTGGTAGTAAATAACGGCTGTTACCTTTTGGCAAATCAATATTGCCCAGTAATTGTTCAATTCGTTCACGGCGTTTTGGTGTTAGATTACCGCCGATAATAAATCGAAGGTTATTAGTTTTGTGGGTTTTCTTATAATGTTCCTGGATATCTTCAAGCGTTACATTATGAATTAATTTCAATCTCTCTTGGTCTGTCTTCCCAATCAGACCATAGTTTATGCGCAAAGATATGCCAAGATGACGGAAGTGGTTGTTTGAACGACCGACTAACTCTTCACGAACATTACCGCTTTCGGCCTTAAATTCGCTCTCTAAGAACAGCGGGCTGGTAACTGCCATTAATAAAAGATCCAAGATGCGCGACCATTCAAAATCGGCGCATTCTGATTCGTATGTAACGTCATAGATACTTGTTGAGGCATTATTATATGCGCCGTTTTTTTCAAATTCAGCCTGGTAGTCACGGGCCCGGGGAAAATTTTTATTTGCCCCTAACAATAAATGTTCCATAAGGTGCGGTGTTTCCCATTTATCTTGAGGAACTAAAAATTCGCCGGCTCGAAAATTAAACATAAACGACATGACACTGGCTTCTGAAATATCAATCAGTAATCCCCGACAACCATTTGGCAATACAAGTTCAGATACAATATGTTTCATAAAAAAATGCCCTTATACTATTAATGGCGTTTACGTCCCTTAGCGCGACGTTGTCTTTCAGCTTTGCGAGCTTTTTTACGTTTTTGATCAATTTTCTTTTTTTCAATACTTTCAGTTTTGGCGCTAGCCTGAAAATCACTGGCATCAAACTCTTCTTGATCGGAAACGATTTGCGAAGAATTACTGATTGAACGTCTAGCGGCCCGAGTAATTGCCGTTTCCACTGGACGTTCCAGTTGCTCGGTACTGACTGGTTCAGCGTGGAATAAAGCAGTTAAGACATCGTGTCTTAGAGTGATCTGCATCGCGTCAAACAACCGTTGCGCTTGACGGCGATATTCGACTAGAGGGTCCCGCTGTCCAACACTAATCCAATGGATGCCTTGGCGCAAATGATCCATATTCTCAAGGTGTTGCATCCATAGATTGTCGAGGATCTGCAGATAAACATCTCGCTCGACTTTTCGCATGATTTCCGGCGTAAAAGCTAATTCTCTAGTTTCGTAAAGCTCTTTGGTAATAGTTGTCAGAACTTCTTCAAATTTATCTGTTTCCGTATCAAAGATTCTATCCAAAGTTTGTTCATCAAAATGGAATAATTGTCTAAGTTCATCTTCAAGATTATCGCTGGTTATCAAACTCGAAGCGGCGATGGAGTGGGCTTCATCGTCAATAAATGCCAAAATTCGCATTTTGATATCTATTGCCTGGAGAATCTCACGGCGCATTATATAAGTTGCCTTACGATGACGATTCATAACATTATCGTATTGGACAACGTTCTTACGTTGATCAAAGTGTAGTCCTTCGACTTTCTTTTGAGCACCCTCCAGTGATTTAGATATCATCCTATTTTCTATAGGTGTTTCTTCGTCAACTTTTAGGCGGCCCATTAGTGTAGCAATTCTTTCACCGCCAAAGATCCTCATAAGATCATCGTCGGTACTAACATAGAACTGAGTTACGCCGGGATCACCTTGCCGACCCGACCGTCCTCGTAACTGGTTATCAATCCGGCGAGCCTCATGTCTCTCGCTACCTAGTACGAATAAACCACCAAGGTCTACGACACCTTCACCAAGCACAATATCAGTACCACGTCCGGCAATATTTGTTGCTAAGGTAACCGCACCCTTTTCACCGGCTTTGGCGATTATCTGTGCCTCACGTTCATTGTTTTTAGCATTTAATACCTGGTGTGGTATATTAGCCGATCTTAATAAATTACTTAACAACTCATTCTTTTCAATTGATACCGTACCTAGTAAGACTGGCTGGCCTTTAGTGTGTAATAATTTAACTTCCCGTACGATAGCCCTGAACTTTCCAGCCTCAGACCGATAAATCCTGTCCGGACGGTCATCTCGAATAAGTTTTTTATTCGGCGGTACATCAATAACTTCAAGCTTGTATATCTGGTGAAATTCTTCTGCTTCGGTTAACGCTGTACCAGTCATACCAGCTAATTTTTCGTATAAACGGAAGTAGTTTTGAAATGAAATGGTCGCTAAAGTCATTGATTCTTGTTGAACTTCTACGCCTTCTTTAGCCTCTATTGCTTGGTGCAAGCCTTCGTTGTAACGCCGTCCTTTTAGCAATCGACCAGTAAATTCATCAACGATAATAATTTCACCGTCTTTAGTTACAACATAGTCCTTGTCGCGCATAAATAATGATTGTGCTTTAAGAGCTTGTTCCAAGTGATAAATAGTTCGGATATTCTCTGTTTCATAAAGACTTTTAATGCTCAGTAGTTTCTCTAGAGTTTCAACGCCTTTATCGGTTAAAATTACCGTTTTATGTTTTTCATCAACTTCATAGTGTTCCTCTGGTTTCAAATGTCGGACAACTTTGGCAAATTGATCATAGGTATTACCGGTCGCTACCGAAGGTGCAGAAATAATTAACGGTGTTCGAGCTTCATCAATAAGGATTGAGTCGACTTCATCAACTATTGCATAATGCAACTCCCGTTGGCGTAATTGATCTACTTCCCTAACCATGTTGTCACGCAGATAATCAAATCCAAACTCATTATTAGTGCCATAGGTAATATCGGCAGCATAGGCATCTCGCCGTGAAGCTGGTTTAAGGTGACGGAAGCGTGGGTCGGAATGATCTTCATTCTCAAATTCTGGGTCATACATAAATGACTGCTCGGTGATAATTACTCCAACACTTAAGCCAAGAAAATTGTAAATTTGTCCCATCCAACCGGCATCGCGTTGGGCTAAATATTCATTGACTGTTACGATATGCACACCTTTTTCGGTTAAGGCATTCAAATATACTGGTAAAGTCGCAACAAGCGTTTTGCCTTCACCGGTTTTCATCTCAGCCACATTACCTTCGTGTAGAACTAAGCCACCCATTAACTGAACGTCAAAATGACGTTGTCCCAAAGTACGGGTAGCAGTTTCACGCACTAATGCAAATGCATCAGGTAAAATTTGGTCGAGCGATTCTTTTCCCAGTCTTTTTTTCAGAACAGCAGTTTGTTTTTTAAGTTCAGCATCTGACATTTTTGTATAAACATCTGTCCGCGTATTGATTTCCTTAACGCGTTTTTTAAGCCGTTTGATAGTTTTTGCTTGGGGGTTACCCAGCAGTTTTAAAAAAACATTTTTTGCCACAAAACTAACATCTCCTTAAACAGTCTATGATTGTTAGTACTTATTGTACCGATTTATAGTGAAAATTAGAAACTAAAATCATTTAAACGACGCTATTATTGTGTTTTAGGTGTGACATAACTCGGCGATAAAGTTTAGGGCTGGTATGCATATCTTTATACTTACGTAATTGGTTAGTCAATTTAGACTCAACTATATCTATGGCTGCATACATATTAATTGTGCTTTCAGTGGTGGAGATAACCTCGTGCGGTAGATACATTACAACTTCACAAACACAAATCTTTCTTTCTTTTATTTTTTCTTCACGTAGTGTAATTTCGGCATGCAAACTGGGACGAATTCGTCGGGGCAGGAATCGGTCGCATTGGCCAATTTTTTTAGTTACATAGTGTCTTAAATTATCATCAATATTCATATGGATGCTAGTGATTTCAAGTTTTGATATCATAATTTTTACGTACCTCTTTTTTATGGGAATTAAATTTCAGTTTTACCCATCATAAACGGCTTTAAAACTTCAGGGATCATAATGTGTCCGTCTTTGGTTTGACGATTTTCCATAATCGCTACCATGATACGACCGAGCGCAAATGCGGTAGCATCATTGGTGTGAACATACTCTATGCTACCGTCAGTTCGTCGACAGCGAGTCTTCATGCGCCGAGCTTGATAGTCGGTCATATAATCGGCGGTGTGGGTTTCGCGGTATTTCCCTTCACCAGGTAACCAGGTTTCGATATCCACTCCGCGGGCGTTTGGTTTACCAATATCAGCCGTGCATTTCATTAATACGTGATATGGCAATTCAAGTTGCGACACTAGATATTCATCAATGGCAATTAATAATTTATGTTCATCGAGTCCGGTTTCCGGTGTGCTGAATACTTCCATTTCTAATTTATCAAACTGATGCATACGCATTATGCCTTCGGTGTCTTTACCGTATGATCCAGCTTCTCTACGGAAACTAGTCGCGTAACCGATATAGCGTATTGGTAAGTCCTCTTCTGATATAACTTCATCCATATACATAGTGCAGAGGCTATGTTCGGCGCTGGCGTTGAGCCACAAATCATCTTGAGTTAATTGGTAAGTCATTTCAGCAGCATTTAGCCGCGCAGATGCCTCATAAGCGGCTGTACGTACGACTGCGGGTGGTAATACTGGAACAAATGGTTTTGGTTTCAGTGAAAGTTGATTTTCGGTAATTATTTTTTCAATAACCTCTTGATTGCTCAAAGAATGCACTACAAATTGCATAATCGCTAACTGAAGTTCAACTAATGGACCCTTCAGATAAGCAAATCGGCTACCTGCAACTTTGGCGGCACGTTCTTTATCTATCAAATCTTTAGCTTGAGCAAGTTCCCAGTGATTTTTTGGTTTGAAATCATAACTTATTGGTTCGCCAACAGTTTTAACAACTCTATTATCGAGTTCTGTTTTGCCAACCGGAACATCTTCCAGTGGTAGATTTGGTACTTGATAGAGTAAAGTTTGATATTCTTTGTTGATTGTTTCAATTTTCTTTTCCAAGCTGCCCAACTTTTTCTTGAGTTCTCGTCCGGCTGAAACTTGCTCATCGGTTGGCCGGCTGTTGATAGCATCAGTTGTTGTGTTCCGTTGCCGGCGCAGGGTTTCAATTTCTGTTAAGAGTTGGCGTCGATTCTGGTCGAGTAACAATAGTTTATCAATATCAACATCGTAACCTTTTTGCAGGGCCTTTTCCTTTACCAGTTTTGGGTTATCGCGGATAGTTTGAATGTCTAACATGTGACTTTAATAGTTAATCATATTTATAGTATTTTGTGACCAAGAGCTTGGAGCGCTAATTTGGTTCTTGATTGAACGTATTGGCAATACTCACAATCAGCGGCCGGAGTTGGCAGTGCGGTTTGCTCAAGGCATTTTTTAATTTTTACCAGAGTTTCATCAACCCAGCTGTCATCTCCTACATAAGGTATAATCTTGGTGACAAATTCTACTTTATCGTAGAATCCATCAAGATCTAACCTACCATTAGTATATACAAAATAGCTTGTCTTCCCAACCTTTAAGCCGTTATGCCGCAGCAGCCATTGGTATATTTCAACCTGTCGTTTATAGGTAATTTGCCAAGGAGCGTCAAGTGAAATCGGGCTACGTTTGGCGGTCGCTTTATAATCGACAACCAATACTTCCTTGGCTGAATTAACCCATAGATCGTCAATTGCGCCAAAAACTAATAAATTGGTTGGCTGGTGTAAAAATTGGACACCGATCATATTTTGGCGCCATTTGTCTATATCATTGTGTTGAAATGGAATTGCTTCAATGCCAAATTCTATCATTAAAGGATGTGCTTCTTTTTTTCGTCGATATTCATCAAATTCTTTTTTAAATAATTCGTCTACGGCTTTATTAATTTGGAAAGGCGGTGTTGATGGCCGGGAAATTTTTAACCTTTGATCTAACCAGAAACAACGGGGACAATTCATAAAATCTTCGATTTTACTGCGACTAAGCTTATAGGGCTCTGTTTGTCCAGGCTGGTAAGGTTTGCTCCTAAAGCGGTGAAAATCTGCCATAACTGTATATTGTAACAGCTAAAATTAGATTTAAGCGTAAACTTGGTCTTAGCTAATTAATTTTATTAGCTGACTTAAGGATTTTGTCGATATCTCCCGGTTGTAATGCAAGGCCGTACGGATGTAGGTCACGTAAGCGTTGAGTATCAGAAAAACCCCAGGCCACAGCGATACAATGGATATTTACCCGTAACGAAGCTTCAACATCACGTTCTTCGTCACCGATGTAATAAGTTTTTTGCCGGCTTAATCGGTTAACTAAAATTATTCTGCGGAGGGCCCGGGCTTTACTGAAAATGCCGATTCCGCCATAAATTTTATCAAAGTAACCTGTTAAGTTTTTTTGGTGCAATACTGAAGAAATTGTAATAGAACTATTTGAACTCATTATTAACAGTTTATGCCCATTAGCCTTTAGCTGCTTAACAACATCTGGTATACCTTTAAAAATAGGTATTTCGTCCGCTCGTAGAGCCATTAATTTTCGACCACGAAACATCAGAAATGGCATCTGCCACCAGTGAACATGTAGTTTTTTGGCAACTTGTTTAAGCGGCAATTGTCTGATTTTAGCTATTTCGTCAGGTTTTAATTCACGGTGTGAAGTAACCTCGTAGAAGATATCGCCCACTATCTCTAAGCTATCAGCGATTGTCCCATCAAAATCAAAAATAAGGTTAGCCATTAGGAATGTAAAACTCCGGCAAATATTTGCCAAATTAACACTGTTATTAAAACTATTTCTAACATTTGATAAACCTGTTCGCTATAAATATATTTTTCCCACAAACCAAACTTTTTAGTTTTAAGATATAGATTGATATAGCTAGACAGATATAGGAACGATACTGTTACATAAAGAAAGTAATAATACATCCCAATGCCCTTTACTCCATATATGCCAGCAGATATAACGTAACATAAAATAATTAACAGTGGTATTACAGCCGTAACAAGACTAAATTTATTCCATACCGATAAACTATTTTGGTTTAAACTTTTGTGTTGCTCTTCAATAAGCAATATAACGCTAGCCATAATAGGTAAAATAAATATTATTCCGAGCGTACTCAATTCATATATCCCACCAAGCATTCCAACCAATACCAAAATTAAACCATTGCTAATCCCCGATTGGATCCAGCGTATGGGATTATTTTGGCGTTTTAAGTATTTTACATAATGGTTACGATATATGGTTGCCAGACAACCGTACATAATTATTGAAATAACCAACAATATTACGATTAGAATTTTTATGTTAACGTCAAATAAGTGACTATTAGCGGAGCTAATAACACTATTACCATTAGCGTTAACTAATAATTGATCGCTAGTGATATAACTTGTTGAAATTGGTAATGAATAATCTTTGGCTATAAATATAATTAATGATAATTGGATTAAATAATAAAATGCCATGGCGTAATTAACTTTATATATATCTGAAATTTTGCTCGAAAAACTTAGTATTTTTTTCATATTAGTAATTCAGTTATTTAAAATTTATTAACCTAATTACTCGGCGATGAATCATTTTTTAATTGTTTAAATACTTCTGGATAGATTGATCTTGTAACCGAATCAATTTCAGTTCTAAGGTGCGGGAATGGCACGCCTTCCCTAGCACTAACTCCTTCAAATGCCCAAAATACACGTTCTGAATATCCCCAACCGCAAGCTGGCGGCATTCCATACTCAAGCATTTCTACATAGTCGATATCAAGCATCATAGCTTCTTTGTCACCAGCATCACGTAAATGCTGTTGTTCTAAAAATCGATTTAATTGATCGACTGGGTCGTTCAATTCACTAAAACCATTGCCTAGTTCAGAACCAGCGATTATTGCCTGAAAACGTTGGACAGCTGATGGTTGGTCAGGGTTAATTTTTGCCAATGGGCTGATAAATAATGGCACATTAATAAGCCATGACGGTCCTGGTATTTCTTTACGAATATTTTTCCATAATTTATCAATACCTCGAACCATACTTTCAGATTGTTGAACTTCAAGTTTATGTTCAGCCAAAGCTTTTTTAACTTCATCAATACTGCAGCCGTAAACATCAATACCATAGTGTTCATTAATTAGTGCGGCATAGTCAACTTCTGACCATTCTTGTGTTAGATCAACTTTAAAACCATTCATTTCGAATTGCAATTTTCCAAAAGTTTTTTGGATAACACTACGGTACATGTCTGTCATAAAAGCCATACCATCTCGCCAATCGGCGTAAGCCCAATACCATTCCATGGCTATATGCTCTGGTAAATGTTCGTCAGAATAATTTTCATTTCTAAATCGTGGCCCAATATCGAAAACTTTTTCATAGCCACCGGCTATTAACCGTTTAAGCGGTAATTCATGGCTTATTCGTAAATAAAAATCTTGATCCAGTGCATCCATATGCGTTACAAACGGCGTGGCATCGGCGCCGCCCGTGGTATGCTCAAGAACTGGGATATTTATTTCGAGGAATCCTTTGTCGATTAGAAATTGCCTGGTAGCTTGCCAAAATTGGCTTCGTCTAACAAATCGATCATAGATATCTTTATTGATATTTAGGTCGATATAGCGACGCCGTAATCGCTCTTCTTTATTGGTAAATCCATCCCAATTTGTTGGCATAGGCCGTAAACTTTTTGTCAGTAAACGTAACTGTTCAACTTCGACAGATATTTCGCCGGTTTGAGTTTTAATTACATTGCCTTTGGCGGCGATAAAGTCGCCAGCGTCTAGAAGTGGGACTTCATTATAACCAATTTGGCTATCATTGTGATCAGGCGTCAGTATTTTATCTTTTCGCAAAAAGAGTTGTAAATGATTGGTTTCATCTTTAATTACAATGAACGCAATTTGTCCCAGTTTACGTATATTAATTATCCGACCAACTACATTGACCGGCTGGTTTTGCAAATTTTCAAACTGGTCTATTATCTCTGCTAGTTTATGGCTTCTTTGGACATGGGACGGATAGGGATTAACGCCAATGTCTTTTAGGGTTTTTAGTTTACGAAGTCTCTCGTCACGAAGTTCTTTAAGTGTTGCCATACTTATGAAAAGTATATCGGTGATTATGCTAAATTACCAGCCACAACTCAATTTAGAGGTCCTGGAAGTACCCTAATTTATAATAGACATATTTAACTAATTTCAACGATGGTGTAAGTAATAGTCTCAGATGGCGTTGAAATCTCAACTTTATCGCCATCAGTTTTTCCGATTAATGCTTTACCAATCGGTGATTCATCGGATATTTTCCCATTCAGTGGATCGGCTTCAACAGTTCCTACGACTTGAAAGGCTTTAATATTACCCCTACTACCTTTTAGTTGAACTTTAGATCCTAAACGGACTTTGCCGTTAGTGCGCGGTGTTTTTATAAGCTCAACGTTAAGTAAGATATATTCAACTTCACTTATTCTTTGCTCATTTCGCTCTTGTTCTTGTCGGGCTGCGGCATATTCGGCATTTTCTGTTAAATCACCGTATTTCCGGGCAGTTTTAAGTCGTTCGGCAATTAAACTACGCTGAGCTATGAGCTGCTTTAATTCAGCTTTCAGTTCATCAACACCTTGTTTAGTTAGTCTGTACTGCTTTTTCATAATTATCTAATAATCCTTATAAACTAGGTCTTCGTCATTAATCAAGTTAATTTGGAAGATAATTATATCAGTTTGTGCCAGCTGTCGCTACTACATTTATCACTTCAGCGCCTGTAATGAATTTTGTATCTGTTTTAGCTCTTGATTTTAATTCAAATTGCTCATTGGCAAGCGTTTTATTGCTAACCGTCACTCTAAATGGTATACCAATCAGATCAGCATCGGCAAATTTTTCACCGGCTGATACTTGTCGATCATCATAAAGCACGTTTATGTTTGCAGCTTGAAGTTGATTATATAATTCATCGGCTGCAGCTACTACGTTATCGTCATTACCGAGAAAAGCCAGATACACTGACGCTGGAGCAATGTTGGCAGGCCAGATTAAACCATTATTGTCGGCTAAGCATTCAGCAATTACACCCATTAACCTTGTCACGCCAATACCATAGGAACCTAGAATAACTGGTTTTTGCTGACCATCTTCGTCTGTAAAATAGCAGCCCAGTTGGGCGGATTTTACTCCGCCAAAACTAAAGATATTACCAACCTCAACTGCTTGCAATTTTTCTAATTCAGATCTGTTAATTTCCAGTTTTGCCAGGACTTCATCGTTCATAACATCTTCGTTTACAGCAATTTTTTTACCGCGATGTAAGTAAATCGTATCTTCTCCGGAAGGTGTTACAGTTTGAAATTCATGGCTGAACTGCGTAAAATCCCCACCGGACGCAAAAGTTAGGAAAGTTTGATCGCCTAAACCAACTTGGTTAAAAACTCTCAGGTAAGCAGCGGTAACCGAATCGTAAAACGCTTGGTGTTCAGCTTCAGTCCGGGAGTATGAATAAAGGTCTTTCATTAAAAATTCACGGGCCCGAATAATCCCGCTTCGGGCACGAGTTTCATTCCTTAATTTAGTTTGGAATTGATAGACATTGATCGGTAAATCCCGATAACTGGCAATAAATAATCGCATCATGTCTGTAATCTGTTC
>Ga0187851_10001132_pt1 | contig 25998 bp, 19 predicted proteins | sample June2016WEW_6_10_FD_132997 | JGI IMG/M metagenome (GOLD analysis project Ga0187851, IMG submission 132997) | Peatland microbial communities from SPRUCE experiment site at the Marcell Experimental Forest, Minnesota, USA - June2016WEW_6_10 | ecosystem: Environmental > Terrestrial > Soil >...
CACATCGGCGGCGCGGCCACCGCGGGCGCCGAGCAGAACAAGCAGGACGCCAAGTACGACGGCTACGCCAAATACCTGGAGATCCGCACCGTCCGCAACGAACAGAACGAGATCATCGCCATGAACCGCACGGGCCGCATCGCCGTGCTCGACGAAAAGGGCCGCGAACGCGAGCGCTATCAGGTGGTTTATGGCGCCAAGATCCTGGTCGAAGAGGGCGCGCCGGTTAAGGCCAATCAGAAACTGGTCGAGTGGGATCCCTACACCTTCTCGATCCTTACCGAAATCAGTGGCCTCGTGCACCTTCGGGATGTGATTGAAGGCGCCACTTATCACGAACAGGTCGACGAGGTCACCGGCCTCTCGCAGTGGGTCATCATCGACTCGCCGGACGAGAAAAAGCTGCCGATGATCATCGTTCGGCCCGACGGCGGCGGCAAGCACGACGAGAAGCGCTACCTCATGCCGACCCACGCTCACCTCAGCGTGCGCGAAGGGGAACGCGTGCATGCCGGCAGCGTGCTCGCCAAAATCCCGCGCGCCACAACCAAGACCAAGGACATCACCGGCGGTCTGCCGCGCGTCGTCGAGCTCTTCGAAGCGCGCAAGCCGCGCGAAACCGCGGTTATGAGCGAGATCAACGGCACCGTCAAAATCGGCGACGTCGTCAAGGGCGTGCGCAAAGTCAAAGTCATGGGCGACGATGGCAACGAGCGCGAATACTCCGTCCCGCGCGGCGTCCACATCAACGTCCAGGAGGGCGAGCGCGTCCACGCCGGCGACCCGCTCATGGACGGTCCCCGCAATCCCCACGACATACTCAAGGTCCTGGGCGAAAAAGAACTCCAGAAATACCTGGTCAATGAGGTGCAGGAGGTCTACCGCCTGCAGGGCGTCAACATCAACGACAAGCACCTCGAAGTCATCTGCCGCCAGATGATGCGCTGGGTGCGCATCACCGACATCGGCGACACCGAGTTCCTCCCCGAGGAAGTCGTCGACCGCTTCAAGTTCCGCGACGAGAACGACCGCGTGTCGGAAACCGGCAACCGGCCGGCCAAGGGCGAACCCGTCCTGCTCGGCATCACCAAGGCCTCGCTGTCCACCGACAGCTTCATCTCGGCCGCGTCATTCCAGGAGACCACGCGTGTGCTCACCGAGGCCGCCATCAACGGCCGTGTCGATTACCTGCGCGGCCTCAAGGAAAACGTGATCATGGGCCGCCTCATCCCGGCCGGCACCGGCATGAGCTACTATCGCCGCGCCAAGATTGCCGGCGAGGATGCGATCGAGGAACCGGCTCAGGAGCCCGAGGCCATTGTCGGCGAGAGCTTCCAGGTCTACGACGAGGAGACTCGCGGCGGCTATATCAGCGGCACCGATGCCCTCGACCTGTCCATCGACGAAACCATCGGCGAAGCCGAATAGCGCGCTCAACCAACGTGTTCGACGAAGAGGCCGGGACGCAAGTCCCGGCCTCTTCCGATTCTGCCGGCAATCCAGCTCTGAGCAGTTTGGCTAGTCCGATTGTTGACCATGGCCGCGGAGTGAGCTTCAACCGCGCGTCCATCATGATTTGTGACCGCCGCTGCTTCCGGGGTCGCGGAACGCATATGATGGAAGACCGTAAGGCCGCAGCCGGAACCCATGACCTCACGCCAGCGCGTCTACGCCGCTCTCCGCCGCGAGCCCGCCGATCGGGTGCCGATCTTCATGTGGTTTCATCCCGACACGGCCCGCCATCTCGCCTCGCTGCTGGAAATCCCGGCCGCTCACGTGCCCGAGGCCATGGGCAACGACATCCGCCAGACCTGGGTCAACAACAACTATGCCATGGAAGGCATCGTGCACCGCCGCGACGGCGACTCGCACCTCGACTTCTGGGGCGTGAAGTGGGTCAGGCGCCACTCGTTTAACCAGATCGAAGGCTTCCCGCTGGCCTCGGCCACCCGCGAGCAGGTGCTCGCATACCGCTTCCCCGAGGAGCACATCGAGTTCCTGCTGGGCCTCATGCACCCCGTCCTCAGCGATCGCAGTGATTTCTTCATCGGCTGCGATGTCTCCCCCTGCGTCTTTGAAATGTATTGGCGCTTGCGCGGCATGGAGAACGCTTTGCTCGACATGGCTTCCGATCCGGAGCTGGCTGCTGAGATGCTCTCGCGCTGCGCCGATTTCGCCATCCAGGTCGGTGAGAAGGCTTGCGATCGATTCCCGCTCGATTGGTTCTGGACCGGGGACGACGTCGCTGGCCAGACGTCGATGATGATGTCCCCGTCCTTGTGGCGCAAGCTCGTCAAGCCTCCGCTCAGGCGCGTTTTCAAGGCCGGCAGAGCGCACCATCTCCCGGTCGCCTATCACTGCTGCGGCGCGCTGCGGCCGATCATTCCCGACTTGATTGAGATGGGCTTGAACGTGTTGAACCCAATCCAGGCCAATTGCCCCGGCATGGACGCGCTGGAGCTCAAGCGCGAGTTCGGTTCCGCGCTTACCTTCATGGGCGGCGTCGATACGCAGGACCTTCTGCCGAACGGTTCGGCCGCCGAAGTCCGCCGCGCCACGGTCCGTCTGCTCTCCGGCATGACCTCCGACGGCGGTGGCTACATCCTCGCCGCCTCGCACACGATTCCGCCCGAAACTCCTGACGTCAATATCTTCGCCATGTACGCCGCGGCCGGCGTGGGCCGCGAAGACATCTTCGACCACGCCGCGCAGATCAGGATACGGCTCGCCGGCGCGGGCTCCGCGCCCCGTCTGGTCTAATCGTCGTCCGGCTGGCGCAGCCGCGTGATCACGCTGAGGTCTTCCAGCGTCGTCGTGTCGCCGTGCACTTCGCCGCCGAGCGCCACTTCGCGCAGCAGTCGGCGCATGATCTTGCCGCTGCGCGTCTTCGGCAGCGCTTCGCTGAACCGGATGTCGTCGGGCTTGGCCAGCGAGCCGATCTCCTTGCCGACCCATTGCCGCAGCTCCTCTTTGAGTTCGTTCGTCGCCGCGTAGCCCTCCTGCAGTGTGACGAAGGCCGCGATCGCCTGCCCCTTGATCTCGTCCGGACGCCCTACCACCGCGGCTTCGGCCACTTTGGGATGCGCTACCAGCGCGCTCTCGACCTCCATCGTGCTCAGCCGGTGGCCCGAGACGTTCAGCACGTCGTCGATGCGGCCCATGATCCACAGGTACCCGTCGGCGTCCTTGCGCGCGCCGTCCCCCGTGAAATACACGCCCGCGATCTGCGAAAAATATGCCGACTGGTAGCGCGCCGGATCGCCGTAGATGGTTCGCAGCATCGACGGCCATGGCCGCCGCACCACCAGGAAACCGCCCGAGCCCGGCGGCACCGGGTTCCCGTCCTTGTCCACCACATCCGCCGCGATGCCCGGCAGCGGCCTCGTCGCCGAGCCCGGTTTGGTCGGCGTGGCGCCCGGCAGCGGCGATACCATGATCGCCCCGGTCTCGGTCTGCCACCACGTGTCCACGATCGGGCAGCGGTTGCGCCCGATCACGTCGCGATACCACATCCAGGCTTCGGGATTGATCGGCTCGCCCACCGTGCCCAGCAGCCGCAACGACTTCATCGCGTAGCGCCGCGGATGTTCCTCGCCCAGCCGCATGCACGCCCGCAGCGCCGTCGGCGCGGTGTACAAAATGTTCACTTTATGTTTCTCGACGATCCGCCAGAACCGGTCCGGTCCGGGGTGGAACGGCGCGCCCTCGTACATCAGCACCGTCGCCCCGTTCTGCAGCGGCCCGTAGACGATGTAGCTGTGCCCGGTCACCCAGCCGATGTCCGCGGTGCACCAGAAAACGTCCTCGTCCTTCAGATCGAAGACCCACTGCGCGCTCTTGTACGTGCCCACCGCGTAGCCGCCCGTCGTGTGCAGGATGCCCTTCGGCTTGCCGGTCGTGCCCGACGTGTACAACAGGTACAACGGATGCTCGGCGTCGAGCGGAATCGCCGCGCACTCGTCCGAGGCCGTCTCCATCAGCTCGTGCCACCACAGGTCGCGCCCCGGCTCCATCGTCTGCGGGCTGCCGGTGCGCTGGTACACCACCACCTTGCGTACCGTCGTGCACGCCTTTAGCGCCTCGTCCACCACCGGCTTCAACTTCAGCTCCTGCCCGCGCCGCAACGCTCCGTTCTGCGTGATCACACACGCCGCCTGGCAATCGTTGATCCGGTCCGCCAGTGCCGTCGCCGAGAAGCCGCCGAAGACCACCGTGTGGGGCGCGCCGATCCGCGCGCAGGCCAGCATGGCGATCGGCAGTGCCGGGCACATCCCCATGTAAATCGCTACCCGCTCGCCGGTGCTCACGCCGATCGACTTCAGCACGTTGGCGAACCGGCACACCTCGTCGTGCAACTGCTGATAGGTCAGCGTCCGCACCTCGCCCGGCTCGGACTCCCAGATCAGTGCGGCCTTGTTCCGCCGCGGCGTTGTCAGGTGCCGATCCAGACAGTTGTAGCTCAGATTCATCTCCCCGCCGCAAAACCATTTGGCGAACGGGGGATCCCATTCCAGCACCTTGTCCCAACGCTTGAACCAGGGCAGCTCCGCCGCAATCCGGCCCCAGAATCCCTCCGGATCGCTCTCCGCCTCGCGGCACAGGGCCTCGTACGCCTCCATGCTGCCGACATGCGCGGCCGCGCTGAACTCCGGCGGCGGCGGAAAGACACGATCTTCGTGCAGCACCGAGTCGATCGATCCTTGCTGGCTCATTCGTTACCCCTCGTTGCAGGATAATACGAGTCCGCATCGCGGCGGGCGCCGCTTTTGTGGCGCGCCGCAGCCGGAACCGTCCTCGGTATGCCGCCAGAGCCTTGCGGTTCAACCGGTCACGCTGCTGTTCTTCCAAAACGGCGAAACGGGGACAACGGTGAGATGAAGCTCCCGCTTCACTCGGAAACAGAAGGTGCCCCTCTGCCGCGCATGTGGAATCAGTAACATGCGGTCATTTTCAAGAGAGCCTGTTTTCTGTTTTTGAGAAAATCTGGGGCTTCCTTAATTTTGTCTTGATTCATTTGTGCTCTTCGCCTAGAATCTAAACTGTTTCGTCAATTTTAGCGGTGAAGATCCGTCAGGATCTCGCCAATCACTGACGGATACCGCGTCCCGATTCGTTTCACCGAAATCGATTCGGCCGGGGAGTTCTGATGCGAGAGCATCACATAACAGGAGGAATTCGTGAAAAACCTTACAGTCTTGCTATTCGCTTTAGTCGCTCTGAGCATGAGCCTCAGTGCCGACTCCCTGGCCGTCTACGTCGGTTATGAGGATAACCTGCGTTCTAGCGGGTTCGCCCCAACCCCTTGGATCGGCGATACCTATAACGGCCAGACAGTCATCTCCCAGACCAACCCCAGTGGGATCACCTTCGATTCCGGCGCTGTCCGCATCGACAACACCGGCGCGACCTCGATTGCCATCTCCAACTTCCAGGTTTCGTTCAACGGCGGATCCTATGTGGTCAACATTTGGGGCGCGGGTACTCAGCTGACCCTGCTCCCGGGCCAGTCGGGGATTTTTACCCAATTCCCGAATAACAACGAGAATTTCGACTCCAGCGACCAGGGCTTGTTCGGAGGTACTCCGCCGGCAACGCTCGAACCCAACAACGCCGATGGCAACGGCAACACCAATCTGATTGGCGGTTGCAGCAGCGGCGCCGCCTTTACCGCTGCCTATTCCGGACCGGGCGGGGCGTGCAACCCAGCCAATGCCGGTGTGATTACCTTTGACGAGAATGGGAACCCGGTGTCGTTTGTGGACTCGGGCTTCATTCTCAACACCGGTGAATGGGATTTCGTCAATAACAGTCTCTACGGCGAAGACGGCAACGAGTCGATCAATTGGAACACGCTCGGCGGGACCAGCCGCGGCGGCACTATTCCCGAGCCTGCCAGCGCGCTTCTGCTCAGCGCTGGTTTAGGTCTGCTCGGCCTGCTGCGCCGCGCCGCCACGCGCCGCATCGACCGATAGCCATTTGTAATTCGCAGTCAACTTCCATCGACGGGGCGCAGCTGCAGGGCTGCGCCCCAATCAGCGAGTTGTCCGACCCACCCATTCGTTCGGCCTGTCTCTTTGCCCGCCGCCCCGCCACGGTTTGCCCCCGCCTGCCCCTGATGCTCCCGCCGCGCGGACCTTTGTTGCATACTGAGATTCAGCTCAGGAGAACCCATGCCCTTTTGTTCAGGCTGCGGAAACGATCTGGCTGCAACCGCCCGTTTCTGCCCGCGCTGCGGCACACCGCTCGCCGCCGGCGCCTCTCCGGCCCCGGATTCGACTTCGTTTGCCCAGGCTCCCGAGCCGCTGGATTACACCATCCAGGGCGAAAACCTGCAGGTAGCCCGCATCCAGCTCAAGCCCGGCCAGGAGATCTACGCCGAAGCCGGCAAGATGATCTACAAAACCCCTAGCGTCTTCTGGGAAACCCGCATGAGCGGCCACTCGATCGGCGACCGGATCCTGGGCGCCGTCAAGCGCAAACTGATGGGCGCCTCGCTGTTCCTCACCTACTTCAGAACGACCGGCGCGGGCGGGGAAGTCGGCTTCGCCGGCAACTACCCCGGCAAAATCCAGGCCTTCCCCCTCGCGGCCGGTCAGACCCTCCTGGTCCAGCGCGACGGCTTCCTGTTCGCCCAGTCGCCCGTCCGGCTCGACATCGCCTTTGTTCGGAAACTGGGCGCCGGCTTCTTCGGTGGCGAGGGTTTCATCCTCGAAAAACTCACTGGCCCCGGCGTCGTCTTCGTCCACGCCGGCGGCGATTTCATTGAATTCAACCTCGCGCCTGCCGAGACTCTGCAGGTCGAGTCCGGCCATATCGTCGCCTTCGAGGAAAGTGTGGGCTACGACATTCAGTTTGTCGGCGGCATCCAAACCGCCATGTTCGGCGGCGAGGGCTTGTTCCTGGCCACGCTCACCGGTCCCGGCAAGGTCGTTGTCCAAAGCCTGACCCTGTCCAAGCTGCGCCGCGAGCTCGCTCCGCGCCTGTTCCGCGGCCGCGCCCGCGACCGCCAGGGTTTCGACACCTTTAACGGCCTCTTCTCGAGCGACGATTAAACCATCTGACCGCGATCCGCCACCGCGCCGCACCGGGCAAAGACCGCGTTTTTACCGTCGCCGCACGGTGTTTTTGCCGCAAAACACCGTGAATCTCCCGGTGAATCACGGTGTTTTCGCGGTGCCGGCTCGGTGTTTCTCCCGCCGCCACGCCGCTTTTTCCCCGCCCGGCGCCCGCGCCATCGCTGAGATTCCGTCCAATCCGCACTCTTCGGCTAAAGAGTTGTGCATTGCGTCCGATTGATGAAGTAGACGGGCAAAGCCCGGATTGAGATGACTTCTTCAGCCACACCATCGCCCATCGAATTGGCTGCCGCTTCCAACGTCTTCGCCCAGTTCCTGCCCAAGCGTTTCGGCGTGGAGTTCCTCACCAGCCTGAACCATGCCATTCGCACGCCCATGAGCGGCATCCTGGGCTTGTCGGAGCTGTTGCTCGAGAGCGCTCTCGATCCCGAACATCGCGAGTACATCGTGTCCATCCGCTCGTGTGCTTCGGCGCTGAACGACTTGTTGGCCTCAACCCTCGACTACGCCTCGCTTGCCTCCGGCGGTATCCGCCTCGAAGAGCAGGATTTCCCCCTGCTCACAGCTATCGAAGCGGGACTCAGGGAGGCGCGCGAGCGCGCGCTGGAGACCGGAGCCGTGCTCGACTCCGAACTGGCGCCGCAATTGGATCGCATCGTCCGCGCCGACGCGTTGCGCTTGCGCGACGTCGTTTCGCTGATGAACCGCGCTTCGATCCACTCGGCGACTAGCGGGCGGGTACGGTTCCAGGCCCAGCTCTCGATCTGGAGTCCGCGTCTGGGCGAACTATCGCTCGAGGTTCGCCGGGAGGCCGTCGCCAACGCAGCGGGCGGGGCGGTTCTGCCGCGCAGTTATCAGGAGCCGGAAGGGTTGCTGGTGGAAACCTTCCGCATCGAAACTCTGGAAATGGCCTTGTTGCAGCGCCTGGTCGGGCTCTTGCGAGGCAGCCTGAAAGTATCCGTGGAAGCGCACGGTTCGATTGACCTGCGGGTCATTTTGCCGATCGGGTTGCACGAACTGAACCTGCGCGAGGAATTGGCTCTGGTCGAGGACGCCCGGCCGGCCATCCTGATCGCCGACGACAACCGCATCAATCTGCGCGTGTTGAGCGCCGTCCTGAGCCGCGCCGGCTTCGAGGTTCTGGCGGTCGATAGCGGCGCGGCGGCCCTCGAGGCGCTCGGCGCCCGGCGCTTCGATCTGGTCCTGATGGACATCCTGATGCCCGGCCTGGATGGAGGCGCGGCCACGGCGCGGATTCGCGCGCTGCCCGAATGCGCTAAGATCCCGATTCTCGGTATCACCGCCGGCGTGACCGAAGAACTGCGCGAGAGTTGCCGCCGCAACGGCATGGACGCGATTCTCGGCAAGCCCGTCAACGCTCCGGAACTCGTCGAAAGCGTGCGCTTCCACCTGGCCCGCGCTTCTAACTGACCGCCGGGTTCCGAACCGCTCGAACCGACGCGTCAATGGAAACAGGGAGTCAAAATAGAAACCCTGGTAAAATCAGCCATGACCTCAAACCGCTCCGCACTCAACATCGCTTTGTGGGTCGTCCAGGTGCTGCTGGCACTGCTCTATCTGTTCGCAGGGAGCGCGAAGCTAATGATGCCGGTGGCCGCGCTACAAGCGCAGACCAGTTTACCGGTGGGGTTTATGCGCTTCATCGGCGTGGCTGAGGTGCTGGGAGGGTTGGGCCTGGTATTGCCGGGATTGCTGCGCATTTGGGTCGGCCTCACGCCGCTGGCCGCGGCCTGCTTGGTGCCCATCATGATCGGGGCCACGGTGACCACGGTCCAGTCCAAGGGTTTCGTCGCGGCTATTTTCCCGCTGCTGGTCGGGCTGCTGGTGCTGTGGATCGCATACGCCCGTTGGCGTGTGGCGCCGTTACGTGGGCGTGGTTCGGAGTAGGGAGCCAGGAAGGGGGACATCCCCTTTTTCAACGGCGCTGCCGCAAACCGACCTAATGCCAATGGGAGTAGATATGGCCGGGACCTGCGATGCAGCTAGTTGGCCTGCTTGCTGCTCGCTCTCCGGGGCTTCGGCTTGCTCTTGCCCATGAGATTGAGCGCCACTGCCGCGCGGATGAGATCCTTCAAGGCCGCCTCATCGACCTGGTCGCCTTCGTGGATGTCGATGGCGCGCCTGACATTCCCGTCGAGGCTGGAGTTGAAAAGACCTGCAGGGTCCTTCAACGCAGCTCCCTTAGCGAATGTCATCTTGACGACGTTCTTGTACGTCTCTCCCGTGCTGACGATGCCGCCGTGGGACCAGACGGGCGTCCCCATCCACTTCCACTCTTCGACGATCTCAGGGTCTGCCGCGTGTATGATTGCGCGCACTTTCGCGAGCGTCTTCCCGCGCCAGTCCCCAAGTTCCTCGATCTTCGCGTCGATGAATGCAGAGGCAGATTCCGCCGGGACTGGCTTTTTCATGTACAGGTTCGACTCTCGCACCTATTTTAGCTGCGCTCAGCGTAACCTGCACCCTCCGCAAGTGGAAGCCTCTTGTGGTTCGATAGCAGTTCGGAAAGACGGTGGCAACGCGTGCTGGCGCCTGCAATATCAGACCCGGCGCAGGCATTCGGCATCGGCCGCCGTGCCAGCGCCCCGCCACCAGCGCGAAAGCCTGTCTCCTTCCGAGCCACTTGTCCAGATCCACCGCCTTGCCGGTCTTCCTATCCCGCATCTTTGTGCCTCCTCCAGCACCCTCCCCAAAGCAGGCAGGCCGCTACAGCGTAGCGGCCTGATCTGCCTAAGTAGCTGTTTATCAATATCTTAGAAAAGTGCAGGCCGCTACTAATAGCGGCCTGGCCTCGCCCCACCGGCATTTTAGACCCGCCACGCCGGCATTCCGCGGGCGCACTCGCGTCAACTGTTTGAAATGCCTGCATCGGGATACTTCGATGCCCGGTGCCGGGCACGGCGCGCTGGCGGCTCGTTCTATATCGGCGCGTGTCTTTACGGGCGGCGCGAACCAAGCAGGCTAGAATAGAAGTGAGTCCCTCCTGAAAACGACTCCCTTCTATGATTGTCGATGTCGTACTGGCGAAAATTTTCGGCACCAAGCACGAGCGCGAGATCAAGCGCATCAAGCCGCTGGTGGCGCTGATCAACGATTTTGAGCCCCAAATGAGCGCGTTGAGCGACGCAGAACTCACCGCCAAGACCCAGGAATTCCGCGACAAGCTGGCCACTGGAGCGACGCTCGACGACCTGCTCATCGAAGCCTTCGCGGCGGTGCGCGAAGCCAGCCGAAGAGTTCTGAAAATGCGCCATTTCGACGTGCAGTTGATTGGCGGCATCGTACTCCATCGCGGCAAGATTTCTGAAATGAAAACCGGCGAAGGCAAGACCCTCGCCGCCACTCTGCCGGTGTATTTGAACGGCCTCTCGGGCGCCGGCGTCCATGTCGTGACGGTCAACGACTACCTGGCCCGCCGCGACTCGGAGTGGATGGGCCGGCTCTACAAGTTCATGGGCCTGACGGTCGGCCTGGTGGTCCACGGCCTGGACGACGAGGAGCGCAAAGCCTCCTACGCCTGCGACATCACCTACGGCACCAACAACGAATTCGGCTTCGACTACCTGCGCGACAACATGAAATTCCGCCTGGACGATTGCACCCAGCGCGGCCACAACTACGCCATCGTCGACGAGGTCGATTCGATCCTGATCGACGAGGCCCGCACGCCGCTCATCATCAGCGGTCCCAGCGAGGAATCGACCGACAAGTATTACAAGGCCAACACGATCATCCCGCGCCTGATCCGCGGCGAGGTGATCGAAGGCAAGGAGCCCGGCGAAAAGTATTACACCGGCGATTACACGGTGGACGAAAAGCACCGCGTGGTGGCGCTGACCGAGGAGGGCTTCGACAAGGTCGCCAAACTGCTCGGCTTGCCCGACATCTGGTCCATGGAAACGCAGGAGTGGAAGCACCACATCGAGCAAGCCCTGCGCGCCCACGTGCTGTACAAGCGCGACCGCGATTACCTCGTCAAATGGAACGAGGAAGAGGGCAAGGACGAGGTGGTGATCGTCGACGAGTTCACCGGCCGCCTGATGCCTGGCCGGCGCTGGTCCGACGGGCTGCACCAGGCCATCGAATCCAAGGAAAGCGTCAAGATCGAGCGCGAGAACCAGACGCTGGCCACGATCACCTTCCAGAATTACTTCCGCATGTACAAAAAGCTGGCCGGCATGACCGGTACGGCCGACACGGAAGCGGCCGAGTTCGGCAAAATCTACAAGCTCGACGTGGTGGTCATCCCGACCAACCAGGCGATGGTGCGCAAGGATCTGAACGACATCGTTTACCGCACTGAAGAAGAGAAGTGGCGCAACGCGGCCAAGGAGATCGAAGAGCGGCACAAGAAGGGCCAGCCGGTGCTGGTGGGCACCGTTTCGGTGGAGAAATCGGAAAAGCTGTCCGGGATTCTGAAGCGCATGGGCGTGCGGCATGAGGTGCTGAACGCCAAGAATCACGAGCGCGAGGCGTACATCGTGGCGCAGGCGGGCCGCAAGAGCCAGGTGACGGTTTCCACCAACATGGCCGGCCGCGGCACCGACATTCTGCTGGGCGGCAATCCGGAAAACCAGGCGCAGGAAGAGTGCCTGAAAAAGACGCTGGTGGAGACGCCGCCGCCGGGCACCGAAACGGTCACCGCGGACGAGCATTTCTACTACTTCTCGCGCGGCGAGCGGACCAAATACCGCGTCGCGAAGCCGGTCTGGGACGAGGTCTACGCCCGCTGCAAGGCGGTCTGCGAGGTGGAGCACGAGGAAGTGGTGCAGGTCGGCGGCCTGCACATCTGCGGCACCGAGCGGCACGAGTCGCGGCGCGTGGACAACCAGTTGCGCGGCCGCGCCGGACGCCAGGGCGACCCGGGCAGTTCGCGCTTCTTTCTATCGCTGCAGGACGACCTGCTGCGGCTGTTCGGCGGCGAGCGCATCCAGGGACTGATGCTGCGGCTGGGCATGGAAGAGGACGTGCCGATCGAGAGCCGCATGATCAGCAAGCGCATCCAGGGCGCGCAGCAGGCGGTCGAGGCGCAGAACTTCAGCATGCGCAAACACGTGCTGGAGTACGACGACGTGATGAACAAGCAGCGCCAGGCGGTCTACGGGCTTCGGCGTCAGCTGCTGGAAGGCGCGGACATCAAGGAGCGCATCTTCGACATGGCGGACGGCATTGTGGCGGCGTCGATCGACATCCGCTGCCCGGAGCACATGCGGCCGCACCATTGGGACCTGGTTGGTCTGGAAACCGACATCAACTCGCAGTTCGGCGCGCGTGTTCCGGCCAAGGAACTTTTCGGGAAAGATCGCATGGAGATCGAGCAGCAGATTCTCGATATTCTGCGCCGCCGCTACGAGGAAAAAGAGGCCGTGGTGGGGGCCGAGATCATGCGCTACACCGAGCGCATGATCATGCTCAGCCGGATCGACCAGCAGTGGAAGGACAACCTGCTGTCGATGGACCACATGAAGGAAGGGATCGGCATGCGGGCCTACGGGCAGAAGGACCCGCTGGTCGAGTTCAAGAAGGAAGCCTTCATTCTGTTCCAGGACATGATGAACCGCATCGAGGACGAGACGGCGCGGTTCCTGTTCTTCCTGCAGCCGGTGCGCGGCGAGATGCCCGATGTGCCGATGCCCGAGGACGATTGGCCGGACGAAGACAGTGCGGAAGGCGACGACTCCGGGGCCAGGGAACCGCGCGCCGCCGGACCGAACGGGCACGCTACCGGACAGGCGGCGACGCCTCCGGTCGAAGACAAAAAAGCCGCGCAGGCCACTTTTATTGACCTGACCCGCAATATTCAGCGTCAAAAAGACAGGGAAATGCAGACGCTGCTGGCGGGCAATGCCAGCGCCGGGACCAAGACCGGCGAGGGACCAGTGATCCGCGGGGACAAGGTTGGGCGCAACGACCCGTGCCCGTGCGGCAGCGGGAAGAAGTACAAGAGATGTCACGGCCAAGGGAAATAGCGATCGCCGTCCGCCGCTGGGGATTGCTGGCGGCGGTGGCGGCGCTCCTGGGTGCAGCGGCCGCGCCGGCCCAATCGATCTGGCCCGAGAAATGGCGTGAGCACCAGCGCGGGAAGGTGTCGCCGGTGACGCCGCCGGAGGCGCGGCTATGGGCCGAATTCGGCGGGGAAGCCGCGGAAAAGGCGATCTACGAGAGCCCGGTGGGACGCTTCAGCGCGACCGCGTATCGGCTGAAGGACGCCACTTCGGCGCTGGCCTGGTACGAGTATCTGCGGCCGGAAAATGCCGTACCCGGGCGCGGCGCGCTGAGCCTATCGACGACGCCGGGAGCCGAGTACGCGGCGCATCAGAATTACGTGTTGCAGTTCGAGGGCTGGCGCCCGCTGGAGGCGGAGATGGCGGCGCTCTACAAGCTGCTGCCGCGAATGCACCCGGGCGGGGGATTGCCCAAGCTGGTTGGTTATCTGCCCGAGAAGGACCGGCGGCGGAACTCGGAACGCTACATCTTGGGGCTGCACTCGCTGGAGCTGTTCGCTCCGACGGTGCCGGGCGCGATGGCCGGTTTCGAGGATGGAGCCGAGGCGCAGGCGGCGCGTTATCAAACGTCCGGCGGCGAGATGCCGCTGGTGATTTTTGAGTATCCGACCCCACAGGTGGCGCGCGATCACGAGGTCGAGTTCGGGCAACTGGCGGGCTGGCAGGTGAAGCGCACCGGGCCGCTGGTGGCGGTGGTGCCGGCCGAGGCCGGGCAGGCGGTGGACGCCGCGGCTGCCAAAGCGCTGCTCGAGCCGATTGAATGGGACCTCGAATTCACCTGGTATGAGAGCGCCAAACGGCATGCGCCGGTGAACGTGGCGGCGATGCTGCTGGGGGCGATCGAACTGACCGGCGCGGTGCTGGCCGCGGTGCTTTTTGGCGGCATCTTTTTCGCGGTAATCGGGGTATGGATCCGGCGTCGGGGCCTGAAAGATGGCGAAGAGCCCGGCCTGACGGTACTGCGGCTGAACGGATAGGCCGGCGCATGCGCCGCGATGGCGGCGAACATCCAGGCTGCTTTCCGGCTGTTGCCGGGATCGTTCCAGTATGCTGGAGGACGGGCGGAGGTCCTCTATGCATCCCAACACAATCACGAGAAGAGAGCTGGCCGCGCTGGCTGGCGGGGCGCTGGCGGGCGGCGCAGCGGCACAGGCGCAAAGTGGCGCGCTGACGGCCCGCCAGGCAATCGAGCGCATCCAGAAAAACGTCGGCGTGCCGTGGCGTAAAGAGACCGTGGACACGTTCAAGGCCGGCGATCCGGATACGCCCGTAGCCGGCATTGCCACCAGTTTCATGGCCACGCTGGACGTGCTGCAGCGCGCTGCCGCCGCGGGCAAGAACCTGATCGTGACGCACGAGCCGACGTTCTGGAGTCACCTGGACGAGACCAAGGAACTGGTCAACGATCCGATCTACAAATTCAAACAGGCGTTCATCGCGCAGCACAAGTTGGTGGTGTGGCGTTTCCACGACCACTGGCACGCGCGGCAACCGGACGCCGTCATGACCGGGCTGGTGCAACTCCTGGGCTGGGACAAGTATCAGGCGGGCGGCGACCAGCGATTCTACACGCTGCCGGAGACGACGCTGGGCGAACTGGCGCGCACGATCCAGGACCGGCTGAAGGTGCGCACGCTGCGGGCGATCGGCGATCCGGGGATCCCGGTGCGCCGTATCTCGCTGAGCCCCGGGGCGGCGGGTCTGATGGCGGCGGTGCGGACTCTGCCGCAGGCCGACGTGTACGTTTGCGGCGAGGCGACGGAGTGGGAGGGCATCGAGTATGCGCGGGACACGATCGCGGCCGGCCAGAAGAAGGGCATGATTCTGGCGGGGCACGTCGTGACCGAGGATCCGGGCATGAATCTGTGCGCCCAGTGGCTGAAGACGTTCATCCCGGAAGTGCCGATTGAGTGGATTCCGACCGGCGAACCGTTCTGGCGGCCGGCGTAGCTCGCGGCGGGGCAGAGCCCGCGACGGGCGTTTCGCGGGGCGCTGCGAGGCGTCTGTAAATGATTGTTCCTGCTTCCGTTTGACGTCTGGAGCGCGCTGGCGGGAGGGCTGACGGCGAAGTGGGAGTACTATCCGTTGGCAGTGTGGGGGACGCCAACGCCTGTGAAAATTAAGCGAAAGTAATATAGCCTCGCGCCTTTCTATAACTCTCTCGGAACAAAAGACAGTTTCCCTGTCAAGAGGAAAAACATTATTGAAATCAGCTGTTTATAAGGAATTTTCGGAGCCTGGTTTTTCTTCTTGACTTCGCATCCGAGGGAGTCTACGCTCAAAGCACACACAGGTTTTGTGGTCGTGAGACCATTCGATCTGTTTCTCCCACTGAACATCAGCCCGGTTTGCCGGGGTTCACGAAAGCCCGCCTGTTGGCGGGCTTTCGTTTGACTGGTGACGCGGTTGCGCACTCCTGAGCGGTGCCAGGCGCGGGCGGGGGATCAGGCGGTGTGTTAGCCTTAAAGTTCCCGGAGCGCACATTAGAAAGCCGTATATTCATGTCAGATAAGAGGTTGCAGGTGATCCCGCTGGGCGGGCTGGGCGAGTTCGGGATGAACTGCCTGGCGCTGCGCTACGAGGATGACATCATCGTGATCGATGCGGGGATGATGTTCCCCGACGCGGAGCTGATGGGTGTGGACATTGTCACTCCAGATTTCACCTATCTAGAAGAAAACAAAAAGTTTGTTCGTGCGCTGCTGCTGACGCACGGGCATGAGGACCACATTGGCGCGTTGCCGTTTCTGCTGACGGAGCTCGACATTCCGGTCTACGGCACAGCGTTCACGCTGGCGCTGGTGGAGCGGCGGTTGGAAGAGCACGAGATGCTCGACCAGGTGAAGCTGCACCGCATCAAGCCCGGGCAGATAGTCGAGATCGGGCCCTTCCAGGTCGAGTTCATCCACGTCACGCACTCGATCGTGAGCGCGGTGGCGCTGGCTATTACGACGCCGCTGGGGGTGGTGATCCACACCGGAGATTTCAAAGTAGATCCTACCCCTACCGACAACATTCTTTTCGACTTGCACACCCTGGCGAGCTACGGGAAGCGGGGCGTGCTGCTGCTGCTGTCCGATTCGACCAACGTCGACCGGCCGGGCTACACGCCGAGCGAGCGGGCGGTGATGCCGCGCTTCGAGGAGATCTTCAATCGCGCCGAACACCGGATTATCGTCTCCTGTTTTTCGAGCTCGATCCACCGCCTGCAACAGATCCTGGACATCTCGGCCGAAATGGGCCGGAAGGTCGCATTTCTGGGCCGCAGCATGTTGACGACGACGGAGATCGCGCACAGCCTGGGCCTGCTGCACATTCCCGACAACACGCTGATCCGCCCGCAGGACATCATGTCGATGCCACGCAACCGCGTGGTGGTCGTGGTCTCCGGCACGCAGGGCGAACCGATGTCGGCGATGTCGCGGATCGCGGTGGACAGCCACAAGAACCTGTCGCTGGACAGCGGCGACATCGTGGTACTGAGCGCGCGCATGATTCCTGGGAACGAGAAGGGGATCGGGCGCATGTTGAACCACGTGGCGCGGCGCGGGTGCGAGGTGGTGGCGGGCTCGATGAACCCGCCGGTGCATGTTTCCGGCCACGGCTCGAGCGAAGAGCTGAAGCTGATGCTGAACCTGATTCGGCCGCGCTACTTCGTGCCGATCCACGGCGAGTACTGGCAGATGTCGAAGCACGCCAAGCTGGCCAGCCATTTGAAAACATTAGGTTTAGAGGAGACGTTCCTGCTCGAGAGCGGGCAGGTGCTGGAGATCGACCATCACGGCGCGCGTAAAGCCGGCAAGGTGACAGTGGGTCGCGTGTGCATCGATTCGGGGTCGATCGACGAGGTGGTCGAGGACATGGTGATCCGCGACCGGCGGCATCTCTCCGAGGACGGTTTCGTGATCCCGATCGTCTCCATGGACAAGAACACAGGGCGCTCGGACGGGTTGCCGGAGATCGTGACCCGCGGCTTTGTGTCGCTGGATGAGGGCTCGGATCTGCTGGCGACGGCGCGGCAGGTGGTGGCGCGGACGATCGAGAATTCGTCGCGCGAGGAGCGCACCGACTGGGGGGTGATGCAGGAAAAGATCCGCACGGACCTGAAGCGCTTCCTGCACAAAGAGACCTCGCGGCGGCCGCTGATCATGCCGGTGATTCTGGAGGCGTAGCGGGTCGTTGCATAAGGCCGAACATCCGCTCCCTGACGGTCGCGGCTCAGAAACACAACCGCTCCTTTCAGTCGCGGCTCCGTCACACGGTCGCGGCTCCGTCACACGGTCGCGGCGCAGAAACACACGGTCGCGGCTCAGAAACGATGGTCGCGGCTCCGTCACTTTCCGGCTGAGGCGATATGGATTCTAGCTTGACACCCGAGCCGGTTCCAGCGGCCTATCTGGAAGACGAATCGGGATTTACGGGTCACGGGGAGGGCCTGTTCCGCCCCGCCACGGCGCAGCAGGCGGCGTTCGTGCTGGCCGAGGCGGCGCGCACTCGAACGCCGGTCACGGTGTCCGGCGCGGGGACCGGCGTCGTCGGCGGGCGGGTAGCCGAGGGCGGCTGGGTGCTCTCGACGGAGCGCTTCCGGAGATTGGAAATCGGCTCCGGGAGTGCGCGTGTCGGAGCCGGTGTTCTCCTTCATGATCTGCAACTTACAGCAAAAACATCAGATCAATTCTATGCTCCGGATCCAACCGAATGGGGCGCCTCGATGGGCGGCACCATCGCCACCAACGCCAGCGGATCGCGCAGCTTCTTGTACGGATCAACGCGCCGGCACCTGCTGAGCATAACGGTCGCGCTGATGGACGGCACGGTGCGGACGTACGGGCGCGACGAAAGGCTCGATTTCGCGTACACGCCGCTGGCGGCGCCGCGCTGCCGGAAGCACACGGCGGGTTATTTTCTGCGGCACAACAGCGGGTACCTCGAGCTCATTTGCGGTTCCGAAGGCACGCTGGCGGTGGTTTTGGAGGCGGAAGTACGACTGCTGCCGCAGCCCGAGAGCCTGCTGAGCGGGGTGGTGTTTTTCCGGTCGGAGGAGGCGGCGCTGGATGCGGTGGATGCGTGGCGCGAGGTACCGCAGTTGCGGATGCTGGAGTTCTTCGACCCTCCCTCGCTCGACCTGCTGCGCGGCCCGTACCCGGAGATTCCGGCGGCGGCGCGCGCGGCGCTGCTGGTGGAGCAGATTGCCGATGGGCTGGAGGAAGACGCCGAGGAGGCGTGGCTGGAGCGGATGGAGCGCTTCGGGGCGCTGGACGATTCGTGGTTCGGCACCACCGACGGGGAGCGCGAACGGTTCCGGGTTTTCCGGCACAAGCTGCCGGAGGTGGTGAACGAGCGGATCAAGCGCAACGGCTTTCAGAAGATGGGCACCGACGCCGCGGTGCCGCTCGAGAAGAATCGTGAAATGATGCGCTGGTACCGTCAGGTGTTGGATGAACAATTCCCGGGCAAGGCCGTGATGTACGGGCACATCGGCGACGCGCACATGCATGTGAATGTGCTGCCGGAGACGGAGGACGACGCGCGGCGCGGGCGCGCCTTCCAATACGAATCGGCTCGGCAGGCGGTGGCGCTGGGTGGCACTGTCAGCGCGGAGCACGGGCTGGGGAAAAAGAAGGCGCACTTCCTGGCACTCGAATTCACGCCGGCCGAGATCCAGGCGATGTGCGACGTGAAGCGGCATTTCGATCCGCAGTGGCTGCTGGGGCGGGGCAATCTGCTGTCGCTGCCGGAATAGAAACGAACACGCGCGGAGCGGTTTCGTTTTGTCCAAGTGGAGTGTCTCAGGCAAGAACTGACAATGCCGACCGAGCGTCTGACAATGCCGACCGAGCGTCGACACGAGTGTCGACGCGGCAGGCATGAGTGCCTGCGCCACGTGCCTGCGCCACGGCGAATGGCCGGTGATTGTCGGAGATTCTGCGGGACATGACACTAGCGTTGCCTGCGGGCTGCCTGGCGAGTGCGCTTTGGAGTAGATTGGTCTATCCGGAATCCGGAGCCTGGAGAAGACACGAATGACCCGCCGCACGCTGCTCAAGATTCTCGCGGCCGCGCCCGCCGCGCCGCTCTTTCCCGCCTTCGGCGCGCTGGCCGCGCCCAGCGCGGGCAAGTTGAAAATCACCGCGATCAAGGCGTTGGGGATGCAGCCCGCAACGGCCGCGGGCAACTGCCTGATCCGCGTGGAGACGGACGGCGGCCTGTACGGCATCGGTGAGGCGGGCAGCACGGGGCCGATGGCGCGGGCGCGTATTCAGACCATGGAGCGGCTGCTGATCGGCAAAGATCCGCTGAGCATCGAAAAACATTTCTTCGAGATGACGTCGTTGATGCACACCTACATTGCGCACATCCCGACCATCAGCGGAATCGACATGGCGCTATGGGACCTGGCAGGCAAGGTCCTCGACCGGCCGGTGTACGAGCTGCTGGGCGGGCCGTTTCGCGAGGCCGTGATGATGTACTCGCATGGCGACGGCTTCGACATGCTGGACATGGGCGCGTGCCGCGCCTGGGCGGCGATGGTGAAGTCGCGGCCGGAGGGTTTCAAGGCCTACAAGAACAGCATCAACACGGTGATCGGCGTGCCGGCGGCGCGCTACGCCAACACGCTCACGCACGACGAGCTGAAGAAAATCCGCGCGGCCTACACGAATTGCCGCGAGGCCGTGGGCGACGAGATCGACATTGCGGTGCACTGCCACAACGAGTTCGATACGCCCAGCGCGATCGCCGTGGCCAAGGCCGTCGAACCGATGGACCCGCTGTTCATCGAAGACGCGCTGAACCCGCCCTTCTCGGAGGGTTGGATGGCGTTGAGGCGCTCGACGCGCGTTCCGCTACTGACGGGCGAAAAGCTGGAGCTGGTGCGCGGCTTCAAGCCGTTTCTCGACACGCAGGCGGTGGACTTCGTGCATCCGGATCTGGCGTTCGCGGGCGGATTCACCGGCACGCGTAAGATCGCCGACTACGCCGCGCTGACGCGGACGCCGGTGGCGCTGCACAACGTGGGGACGCTCGTGCTGACGCATGCGTCGGCGCACTTCGCGGCGTCAATCCAGAATTTCTATCGCAGTGAAAGCGCGCTGGGACGGCCGACGCATTACGTGGAGCAGATGGCGGCGTCGAACCCGCCGGTGGTCCGCAACAGCCTGTTGCCGTTGCCCAAGGGCGCGGGGCTGGGACTCGATCTCAACGTGGATTTCCTGAAGAAGTACATGGCTGAGGGCGAGACGTGGTGGGGGTGAGGTAGCTCGCCGCCGGCGCACCGGCAAATGTGAGGATCCGAGCGCTACCGCGGCTTCCTGCGGGAAGGGTTGAGCCTTCCTCCGGCCGAGCCCCGAGCCGTTTGCCTCGCCTGTGCCGTCACGAAACGCCATGCGGAATTGAGCAGGCCGGCGAGCTCTTCGCGCCCGATCTCGGACAGTCTCACGAGCACGATCGGATGGTCGGCGTAGTGATCCGTCACGTAATTAGGTCCGCGGCGCCTCCTCGAGTAGCGCAGAACGGTGCTCGGGGTCCAGGGCGACGGCGAGCGAACCCGGCTCTGCCGACTTGTTGACGGGCACACACGCCAGAAGCCTGCCGCATACCTTCAGCGCGGGCGAAGCGTACATCGTACTCGCCTCGACATCCGGCAGAGCGAGACCAATCTCTCGAACGGTTTCTAAGGTGATGTTCGCAGTGCTCATACGAACGATATTCTATGCGCTGATCTTGGGCCGCATCCACTAGCCAACGGGGACCAGTAAGTAGGCGCGCCGCGGGTGTAGTGTAAAAGTTTGGTTACAGATCCGGCCGAAGTTCGCCGCCTGGCAGAGGCCAAGGAAGCGGAGAACGTGCGCTTCCGCCGCTATCTGCATGCCCGCCACCAGGACCGGATTACGCAGTTCCAGATCATCGCCACGCGCATCGAGGCGCAGATCGATTGCACCGCGTGCGCCAACTGTTGCCGCGAGATGATCGTCGAAGCAAATCAGGTCGAAATCGAGGCCATCGCCGCGCACCTCAACCTGAGCGTCGAGGAGGTGCGGCGGAAGCACACCACCGCGGACCCGGACGACTCGAGCCAGCGCGTTTTACGCAACGAGCGCAATGCCTGCACGTTCCTCGACGGCAATCTGTGCCTGATCTACGACGCGCGGCCGGGAGCCTGCCGCCGCTTTCCGCACGCGCACCCCGGAGAGCACTCGCTGGGCGCGCGCATCGAGTCGGCGTGCCGGCACGCGGCGGTCTGCCCGATCCTCTACAACGCGCTGGAGGAGTACAAGCACCAGAGCGGGTATCACGAGCGCGGCGGCTCGGCGGCGGCGCACGCGGGCAGTTGATCAGCTCCGCTCTTCGTGATTGGAGTCCACGCCCGTGCCGCCGGTGCGCCAGCTTTGCAAGACCGCGCGGACCTTGGCGAGCTGAATGCCGACCTCGGCGTATTCGTCCTTGGCGCTGTGGTGCTCGACGCTGTAATAACCCTGGTAGCCGGCGTTGCGCAGGTTGTTCATCTTCTCCACCAGCGGGCCGTTGCAGACATCCCAGTCGATGTGCGTGTGGACCACCCACGGCGCGATTTCGCGGTCTGCGATGTCCACCTCTTCCTTTGTGCCCTGAAAGGCGCTGATATGACAGCAGACGCCGAAGCCCGGGTGATTCACGGCGCGGTAGAGCTTCTGCATGCTTGGCCAATATGACTCGGGGCCCCAGTGCACTTCGGCTCCGGTCTTGAAGCCATGGTCGTAGGCATACTGCGCGTATTCGCGATAGCGCTTGACGATATGGTCGAACGCTTCGCTGGTCCACTCGCGCGTGTTCTTGCCGCATTGGCCGGTGTCCATGCGCACGAAGCGCGCGCCCAGGATCCGGCCGGCGTTGAGATGCGCCAGGGCGTTCTGATGTTGCTTCTCGCGCTGCGTGGGATCGTCCGCCCACACGTGCGCCTGGTCGACCGCCAGGTTCGGCACGATCAGTTCGCGTTCGTCGATCTCATCGCGAATGGTCTTCAAGTAGGCTTCGTCGGTGCTCTTCAAAAAACCATTCCAGAGATCGGCAGTCTCGAGGTGGTAACGATACTTGCACGTTTCCAGAAAACCGAAAATGTCCATGCGGCCTTGCTCCAGCAGGCCATGGAACGAATAGGCCATGACGGAAACCCGCATCGGCAGGGCCGCGGCGGGCTTCACGATGGATTGATCTGGGGCAGTAGTTTGCGCTGGAGCAGCCGCCGCGGCTGCGGCGGCCAGCGAACCACGCAGGAAATTACGTCGAGTAGCGGGTGACATACGTGTTGCTTTCCAAGGTCCGGCGATCCGTGGACAGGCTCAGAGCTCCCAACCTTTCCTGTATTCGCGGTACAGGTACTTGTTGGCCTCTGGAACATTTGTGATCTTCATGTTTTGAGCGTCCCACTCCAGGCGCTTGCCAACCCGGCAGGCAATCGCGCCGAGGTTGAAGGCCTCCGAAATGGGGCCGGCGTGCAGGAACTCGGCCTCCGAGGGTTTGCCGCCGCGGCAGGCCGCGATCCAGTCCGTGAATGCGCGCGGCTGTTCATCGCGGTCGCGGCGCTGGTGCGGCGCGGGTTGCGAGCCTTGGTAGGCCCGCATCTTTTTTTCCGGGATGAGCTGTGGATCCTCAATCAGGAATCCCGCCAGAATCTTGCCCTTGTCGCCGACGAACATCATCCCCTCGGCGGGCAACTCCCGATTGTCTTCGTACAATTCCTCGGGCGTGGGCGGCTTCATGCCGCCGTCGTGCCACCACAAATCGACGGGGCCGAACTCATCCCGCGCCGCGAATTTGAAACGCATAGTCGAGGCCAGCGGAAACGAATAATCGTTCTTGATTTTTGTGCTGACCTGATCGACGAGCGTGCAGGCGCTGCTGTACGTCGCTTCGACGCTGACCGGAGCGGCCAGCTTGAGCGTCCGGAAGACCACCCACAGGCTGTAATGGCCCATGTCCGCGATGGAGCCGCCGCCGAAGTCGTACCAGCCGCGGAAGACCGCGTTGGTGTAGTGCGGGCTATAGGGGCGGTCGAGCGTCGGTCCGAGCCACAGGTCCCAATCGAGACCTTCCGGCACCGGCGGCCGATCTTCCGGCAAAGTCAGGTACTGCGGCCAGACCGGCCGATTGGACCAGTTGTGGACCGCGCGCAAATTGCCGATCGCGCCGTCCTTGATCCAGCTCATCACCTGATCCATCGAACCGTGGTAGTTCCAGGGGATGAAGTGCGTCGCGACCTTGGTTTGCCGGGCCGTCTCGATCACCTTGCGCGCTTCGTCCACGCGATTGGCGATGGGCTTGTGCATGGTCACATGCTTGCCCTTCTTCATCGCGGCAATCGAAATCGTGGCGTGCAGGTGGTCGGGCGTCATGATTTTCACGGCGTCCAGGTCCTTCTGCTTTTCCAACAATTCGCGGAAGTCGGCGTAAGTGGCGCAGCCTTTGTAATTGTCCGAGGCGCGCTTGGCGGCGTAATAAGTCTCGACGATTTCGCGGCCGATTTCGCGCCCTCCAGGAATCCCGTCGATCCCTTCGTGCCAGTCGGATTTGCCGAGGAACTCCCGGATGTCGTTCCGCAGTCCGAACTTGTCCCAGTCCACGTAGTTGTTGCTGCCGCGGTTGGGGTCGCAAGTGGCGACGACTTGAATATCGTCGTTCTTCAGCATCGGCAGCAGTTCGCGGATGCCCTGCGTGCCCACGCCAATGTAAGCGACGGTCAGTTTGTCGCTCGGGGCGACGAAGTTGGTTCCTCCCAGAACATGGCGCGGAACGATGGTAAAAGCGGCGGCGGTGGTGGCGGCCGTAGTGAGGAATGTGCGGCGATTCTGATCGGATGACATGAGGCTCTCCTGGCGCGATGGATCACCAATACTCTACTCCCGCCGGAGTCCGGTCGGGATGCTCGAGCCGCGGAGTGCGATGAACCAGGCGCGGCGTGGGCAGTGAGTTCGTTCCACGGCGTGCGCGGATCAGGCGCCCGGCTCCGTATTCAGGCCCATGGCAATGCGCAGGCGTGCAGGCTGATACGATGGGACCATTCGGGTATCCCGAATCCTCAGGAGGGTAGATTATCGCATGGTCGAAGTCGGGCTGACCTCCAGCTCGCTGGTTGCGGTGGTCCTCTTGCTGGTGATCCCGCTGGCCGCCTATCTGCGGAAGCGCCGTCAACGGCCGGTCTATTTGGTTCTTTCCTGCCTCGCCATCACGGCCCTGTGGTATGTCTCGCAGAGTACGATTCATGAGGCCTCTCACGTGCTCGGCAACATCGTCTCCGGCGCGCCGGCAACATCGCTGACAGTGATTCCGTACTCCTGGGAAGGCTTCTTCGCCCGGAGCTTCACGGTCCCGGGAGTCACGGGAACGCACTGGCAGCGGTTGATTCAGCTCGCCGCCCCGTACCTTGTGGATGGCCTGTTCATGCTGCTGGGAAGTTGGCTGTTCCACTGGCGGCACAAGTTCCCGCCGTTGGTGGGCGGGCTGGTTTTGATGCTCACCTACCTGCGCGCGCTATGCGATCTTGTGATCAACTACCTGGGCGGCGTACTCTCCAACTCGGGCGACTTTCAGCAGTTGCTTAGCGGTTATCCGCCGGTCGCCATTCACGTCTGCACGTGGGTCCTCATCCTGCTGGGCCTTCTGGGAACTTGGTCGGAGATCGGGTTGGCCCGGCCCATCGATGAGTAAGGGCCGTCAGATTTCGACCACTACTTTGCCGAACTGCTGCTTGCCTTCCAGGCGTTCGTGGGCCGCGCGGAGGTCGTTCAACGGGTAGATCGAATCGACGACCGCGTGCACCGAGCCGTCAAACACCAGCCGCAACACGCGATGCAATTCCCCCAGCGTGCCCATGAATGAGCCCAGCAGAGTCTGCTGCTTGCTGAATAGAAATCGGAGATCGAGCGCGACGTCGTAGCCCGTGGTCGCGCCGCACGTCACCAGGCGTCCTGAAGGCGCGAGACATTCCCGGCTGCGGTCCCACGTGGCCGATCCGACGTGTTCGAACACCACGTCCACGCCGCGCTTGGCGGTGAGCCGGCGGACTTCGGTGGTGACCTGATCGCGGTAGTGGTTGAGGACGAAGTCAGCGCCGAGTTCCTGGCAGCGCGCCAACTTCTCTTCGGTGCCCGCGGTGGCGATCACGCGGCAGTGGAGCCACTTCGCGAGTTGGATGGCGGCCATGCCGACGCCGCTCGAGCCGGCGAGCACCAGCACATCCTCGCCCGGCTGCAGTCTGGCCCGCGTCATCAACATGTGCCAGGCCGTGACGAACACCAGCGGCGCAGCGGCGGCGTGCTGATAGTCGAGCGAATCGGGGACCGGAATCACGGCGTACTCGGGCGCGTTGACCAGTTCGCGATTGACGCCCGGTACGCCGGTTCCGAATAGCGTGTACGAGCGGCACTCGTTATCGCGGCCTTCCAGGCACGCCAGGCATTGGCGGCAGCTCAGGCCGGGCGCGAGCAGCACGCGCTGCCCCGGCTGCACGCGCCGGCACAGTTCGCCCACGGCCACGACTTCTCCCGCCGCGTCGCTGCCGAGGATGTGCGGGAAGCTGAACTTCGCGCCCGGGATACCGCTGCGGACGAACAGGTCGAGATGATTCAACGCCGCCGCACGCACTCTCACCAGCACTTCGTCGGCGCGCCATTGCGGTTCAGGGATGTCGGTATATTCGAGAACCTCGGGACCCCCGTGGGCGTGGATTTGGACCGCTTTCATGTACGACCTCCTGTCAGCAACGCACGCGCGTGGCGCGTCCGCAACGGGGCGCGTTGCGCGTACCCGGCCAACCGCTCCATCGATTAATGATCCCGCAGCGAATCGTCGATGCGCACGCGCCACTTGCGGGCGTCATCCAGAATGGCGCTGGCGTCAAGCGTCATCGGAATGCGGTCGCG
>Ga0187851_10001135_pt1 | contig 25989 bp, 25 predicted proteins | sample June2016WEW_6_10_FD_132997 | JGI IMG/M metagenome (GOLD analysis project Ga0187851, IMG submission 132997) | Peatland microbial communities from SPRUCE experiment site at the Marcell Experimental Forest, Minnesota, USA - June2016WEW_6_10 | ecosystem: Environmental > Terrestrial > Soil >...
TTTCCGCCGGCGAGTCCTCACTTAACTCAGAAACTCGCGGATGGTGAATCACTACCGCACGCGGTAGATCGCGGCTTCGTTGGCGGCGAGTTCACCTGGCGTCGGTCGATCGACACTCGAGAATACCAAGGTCGAGCCCACCATGTCGATGGGAAGCGTCGAACCGGTGAAGTTCACCAAGACCCGCAGCACCTCGTCCTCGGCGACCCGGTCGAAGACCAGGGCGTCGCCTTGGACGTGCAAATTCTCGGTCTGACCGAATCGCAGGACCTTGGAATTTCGACGCAAAGCCAACAGTCGTCGCGTGAACTGCAGTGTCGATCCGGTCGATTCCGCTTGGCGCTGCACGCTGAATCTCGAAGCATCGCCGGCAAAGGGCAACCAGGCGCCAGCGGGCCAGCCGTGGTCCTCGTTGTCATCCCAGGGAATCGGAGCTCGACAGCCGTCACGACCGCCAGGATCCACCACTTGTTCGGGCGCGACGATCGCGTCTTCGAGGCCGAGTTCCTCACCGGCGTAAAGAAAGGCCGTACCTCGCAGCGCCAACAACAACGTCATGGCGGCGCGCACACGCTCTTGGCCCCCGAGGCGCGTCGCGACGCGAGCATTGTCATGATTGCTCAACACCCAGGTCGGCCACGCCGACACCGGGCCGAGCGCCGACTCGGTTTCACGAATCGTGTCTAGCCACGCGCTCGCGCGCCAGGCGGTGAACAGCGACTTGAAGTTGAACGAGAGGTGCAATTCGTCGCCGTGTCCGTAGTAAGTCGCCACCCGCACCGGATCGAGGAGATAGACCTCACCGATGGACACGCGCTCCCCTTCGTACTCTTCAAGCACTGTACGAATCTCCCGCAAGTATTCGTGGGTGACGTCGACGTCGTTGAGCGGTGTGTGGCTCAGCAATCGCAGCTCAGCGGGGTCGTCCTGGTCGACGTCCTTGCCTAAGGCGTGCACGACGTCCATCCGAAAGCCGTCGACGCCTCGATCGAGCCAGAAGCGCAAGGTCTCACTCATGGCATCTCGGACCGCTGGATTGGACCAATTGAGGTCGGGCTGGTCAGCGAGGAACATGTGAAGGTAGTACTGACCCGTCACCTCGTCCCAGGTCCACGCGGGCTCGTCGCTCCAGGCGTGGATCCAGTTGTTCGGAAGAGACCCGTCAGGCTTCGCGTCACGCCAGACGTACCAATCCCGGTGCCTGCTCGTGCGTGAAGATCTGGCGTCAAGGAACCAGGGGTGCTCACTCGAGGTGTGGTTGGGTACCCAGTCGAGCAAGACCCGTATGCCGAGCTCGTGAGCTTCACGAATCAACAAATCGAAGTCACGCAACGAGCCAAAGGTCGGATCGACGTCGACGAAATTCGACACGTCGTACCCGAAATCGCGCATCGGCGAGGGGAAGATCGGAGAAAGCCAAATGGCGTCGATACCCAGCCACTCCAAGTAGCGGAGTCGATGGCGCACTCCGTTGAGATCGCCGACCCCGTCCGCGTTGGAATCACTGAACGATCGTGGATAGATCTGGTACACCACCGCGTCACGCCACCACGTCATCGTCGAAGACTAACCCGCATGAAAGGTGACCCGAACTGAATTCAGGCGTGCCCCCGCTGGAAGGCGTAGAGCACGACGCCCACGACAATGACGATCACCATCATCGTTTTGGCGTTCTTCGCGACGAGCCACGTCGTCGGCAGAGACGACGTCGCTGCCGGTTCGGTGCCCCACGTCGTGTTCGGCGTCGAACCAACCATCGCGTCGCCGTCACCCACGAGTCCGCGAAAGGGTTGAGTCGGGGTCAAGAGATACGCGTACGCCTGGAATCTGATCTGGAAGCGCAGCACGAGGGCCAGGGCCTGGTGAAGCGTCTGGGGTTCACGTCCACTGAAGATCCCCCAAACCCACATCACGAAAAGGAAGGGATACGAGCCAAACGAGAGCACCCCGCTGACGATGCTGCCCGGTATGGCCAATACCAATCGAAAGAACACGGCGGACCGGTTGAGTGGCACGTGATCAATCGAGAGCGAGACCTGGTCATGGGCCCCCTCGTCAAAGACCAGCCCGGGCCAGCGACTCGTGAGCAAGAACACGTACGCGAGCACGTTGGCGTAGAGTCGCAGCGCGCCCGTGAGGAATATCTGCAACCCGTCAGGTACGCGCCCAGTGAACAGCGAAGCGAACCATGCCCCGATCACCGCGAAGAAAGCCGCGAGTGAGACAAAGGCCGCGACGAAGAGCAGCGGAATGGCCAGGATCAATCGGATGAGAATCGTCCCACGAGCCTGCACGGGCGGTTCGAGCGAAAGACCCACGAGGACCTGCGCCTCGTCGCGAATCGCAGTCGACGACAACGGCGGCATTGCCGCCATGGATGTCGAACCTGGGGTCGGCGCGCCACAGACGGCACAGAACCTTTGCCCTTCGACCTCCAACGTTCCGCATTGTGCGCAGTACGCCATAGTGACTCCTTTGGACGCCCAAGTGGCAGGAGCGGGGCCTTGCCCAGGGGCGTGAGCAACGTCGTAAAGTTCCGCCTCGAGGGAGTGTAACCGAGCGTCTCCACTACCTCCAAGTACCTTTCTTGAGAGGCAACGCAATGACGCCCCTTCAATCAGATCTCATTGGACCGATCCACGTGAAAGACACATCGCGCGAGCGAAGGCACGTCAAGATAGTCAGCGCACTCGCCAAAGGCGAGTGACGTCGAATCGTAGAAGACCGAGATTGACGACGGAATTTTCGACGAGAGAATGTTCGGTGTCGTACCCATGACCGGCGTCGTCGCCGCTACCATCAACCCACGTTGCGGATGCTTGCCCAACGGAGCACCAGTGCCCGTGAACGTGAACACCACCGACGTCTGTCCGTCTTGGTAGACGAAGCCCAGCGCTCCGTGGACTTGGTCGTCTTTTTCGTGCAAAGTCACGAAGTAGTGCGGCTGGTCCAGCGAGCCACTGACGTAGACGCCCGCCAGCGGTCCAAGAGTGGTTGGCGACGTCAACGGTGTGCTTCGCGCCACCGCGATGATCGAGAGGACAAGCGCCGCCGTAGCGACCAGTGCCGTCACCATACTGAGAACTCGAGACATTTGATGGCGCGTATGCGTCATGGTCGAGGCACCGAAGACGATTCTCTGGGCCAGCTCATGGAATCAAAAACGCTGGCACGAGACCCGAAAGGATTCATCCTTCACTTCTACACCGCCCAGAAGGGTTCCGACGTGTCGGCACGGTCGAACACCCACGTTCTACGCCGCAACCCACTAAGGGACGTACACGGCCTCAGTTCTTGGCGTTGAGGTCAAGCGGCGGCACCGTGGTCGGGGGAACAGTGATCTGGGATCCTCCAAAATTCGACGACGAAGGTCCGCGGTCGAGACTGGATTGCCTGTCCCCTTGGTCGGCACCTGCAACACCTCCAGGATGCCGTGATTGGCAATAGTGACGATACCTCCCACGCTGGGGTTCGCGATGTTCCACGTATTGAAGGTGACGGGGGCGTCCGCGAATACGTCAAGGCCGGCCGACGTCCGTTCAACTGACGTACTGAACGAGACTGTCTGGGTCACGCCGTGCATCGTCAATGTTGCGGCAGCCTTCTCCTGAGTAGTGGCCCCCACAGCGGGTACCGAACCAAAGTCGATCGGTTTGGTCGCTGCAGCGACGCCGTCGGACACTGCGAGACGGTCATGATGCGACCATCGAACTGCGCGTTGCGATTTGGTTGGTCACCCTTCAACGTCGCCAGGTCCACCGTGAAGGTCCCGCTCGTCACCGTGGTGCCCTGGACGTTGGCCGATCCCCAGACCATCGTCGTGCGACCCACTGCCGTCGTGCTCTGTCCAGCCAAGACCTCGTCAACTCGATAACCAACGAACGGACCAGCGCCCACGTGCCAAGTATCCGCAAACGAAGGTACGGCAGTGGCAGCGTCTATATCAGAGGATCCGGGGGTTCATTGGGTCGTCACCGTCTTTGGAAGACTGAGCTTGGCGGGCGGAGGTCTCTCGATGAAGTGTACGAATTTGTACGGTCCACCAACGACGGGTAGTACCACGAAGACGATGGCTACGATGAGTCGGCGAATCCATCGGCGACTCGAAGCGATTGGTCCAATCATGTCTGGGCTTCCTCGATCAATGATTGACGTTCAGGCTTGAAACGCCGCAAAAATATCTTCTCAAGGTTCGATAGGAATGGTTTCAAATCCCTTTCGAAGTTGTCTTGAAAGTCGAATCCACAAAGTGTCAGTCTCCCATCGCCGAACGCGAAAATGCCTGATAAAGGAGTCTCCACCCAAGCAGGAAAAGGCCGAGGAATGCCGACGCTACAAATATGAAAGCCAGCGCTATACCTTGTCCCGTTAGCGCGCGAAGAGCCATACCGACCACGACAATCACCACGACAATGAAGGAACCGTCCGTTAGTGTGACGCCCGTTCGATGAACCGATAAAAGTGCCAGCCATGCGACGCCGAGCCCAACCGCGAACGGCCAAGTCGTTGACGCCATACCGGCAACTGTGACTCCGTGGTCGTGCGCTGAGCGCCCGAGGGAAACGAACAGGAGGATGAATGCCATGTCAATCGCCACTCGTAGTTGTCTCACGCCAAGACTTTCGACCATTATTTTCGAACTTCGTGCATCGTGCTTCGTGTCTCGATTCGATCATAACGGTGCCAGCCATGTGGAGGCTCTCGTCAAAGTGGCCTTTAGTGACCGACGAAAGTGAGGGAGGAAAGTTGCCACTCAATCCCAACATGCCCCTTGACACTGTCAGTTCAACTTAGACCGACCTTTGCGAATGCAATACCGAAGTTTCTATCGTCTGCTTAGCCAACGAAGTCAAAGGAAAACCGCGCGAGCACCAGCGACGAACTCCACGCACGCACTGCGGGACGACAACACCGGAATCGACTTGAAGAATGGTGAGTGGAACTTGGAAGATCGTTCCCGGGCAAACAATGCGACGTGACCTTGAAGTATCGCAGTGATCTGGTGCTTTGAAACGCAAAAAGGGCGAACGCGGATTCCTGTTTCGGTCCGCGATCACCCTTCTTACGTTTGAATATTTTTTAGCCGTTATTTGCGCCGAGCCCTCAGTGCTGGCATGCCTAATGGAAGTGCGGCTACGACTGCTGCAACGAGACCAATGAACGCTCCAAAGCCCCAGCCAATGCCACTCAATCCGATGCCGCCGGGCTTGTCCACGAACGATAGAACCGTGAAGACCAGATTCACCACTGAGGCAATGAGTAAGAACTGCTCGCCGGCTATAGGCATCTTGAACGGCAATTCGGAGAATCCCGCAATTGAAACGAGATAGGCAAGTATCGCCAAGGACAAGAGAAAGACGATGTACATCCATCCGTGCCACAAGCCATCCTGGGATACTGAACCAAGCCCAAAGTTGTACGTGTACCAGGGAAGAAAAAGAGAAATAAACAAAACAAGCGTTGCTATTGCTGTCGTACGTTCCGCGGAAGACCAACGTTTCATTTGGAACGAGAACGACGATGTACTTGATGCAGCACTCACAGTGACCCCTTACCGGTTGCTCTGATCCAAAACTCTGAATCAAATTTTTTTCAGCATACCGAAGCGGGGATAGATTTGCCTGCCGTATCAAAGGAATGCCTGTTGCATTCTCAGAATTCAAGCCCTAAAAAGAGAAAATGACAGGCTCAGCCTGCCTATAGGGATAAGCGCCAAATTGGCAAAAACCACTCCTATGACGCAATTACTTACCGACAGTGCGATTGGCGGACCGACACCTCCCGATACGAAGACCGAAATAGTGGAAAATCGTACTTTCAAAGTCGGGAAGCACCGTACTGTGTTGTCACAACGGCACCTGATCCCATAACACAAATCTTCTCGGATGACATGGGGCTCGCCCGGTGATATTACCTTGGCGATCCGGTCGCAACGTAGGATTGTCTTGCGTTGCACTGGTGTTGACGTGAGACTGTTCACCGCTTGATCACCTGAGGACTTCGTCAGTTTCGTAATGTTCCGACGCGACTTCCTTCATGTCCCGCCTCAAACAAGGAGTTGATGAAATGCGCAAAGTAGTCGCCTACGAGTTGTTGTCGCTTGACGGAGTGGCCGAAGAGCCAGACGAGTTCGTTACCAACTGGGATGAAATCATGGACGAGAACCTCGGCCGCGTCATAGCCACTCAGGACACCGTGCTACTCGGGCATCGAACTTACGACCATTGGGCCAAGTTCTGGCCAACGAGTGAGATAGAACCTTTCGCCGGATTCATCAATGGAGTCGAGAAATTCGTGATGGCAACGACAACACCTTCGCAGAACTGGTCGAACAGTGTCGTTGTCAACGGCGACCTTTTTGAGTTCGTCTCTGAGTTGAAGCAGCAGTCCGGTAATGACATCGGGATTCATGGCAGTATCAGTCTCTTCCAATCGCTGTACGAACTTGGTCTGGTGGACGAACTGCGACTTGTTATTTCTCCGGCCGTTCATATGCGCGGTCGAAAACTCTTTGAAAAGGGGCCTCCTACTCGGCTGACATTGACCCGCCAGGTCGTGTCCCCGACCGGCTGTCTTCTACTCAACTACGAAGTCGAGCGCTAGGGCATCAGCGGAAGTGGTGGAGGGCATCACTTGAACCTGTCTCAAAATCGAACAGCCGCATTCACGCGCTGTTTGCGTAGGGCCGGTGAGGATCGAACTCACGACCGAGGGATTATGAGTCCCCTGCTCTAACCACTGAGCTACGGCCCTTGGAAACGCCTGGTCCGCACAGTGACAATCGGCGAACCTGCATTGAGACAAAAGTATCAGGTGCAACCTCGCCTGAAGTCGTGCACCAGCGTTGTTCCGCAACGAAATGGAGAACGGGGACGAAAGTTGTCTCCTCGCTAGCCCAACACATCCTGGTGAGTACAACGTTTCAACAATTCTGGTCGCAACGACACCATTTGAACGAGCTCGGTTGGCGTAGGAACACAAAAGTTGCGTGCCCACACCAAAGCACGATCAAGCCATGGCGCGACACCATAAAGGGCACGTCAGCCTTGCTATGACTTTCTCTCTGTTTCGAAGTACCGTAACTCGACCAGCGATAGGGTGAAACAGTGGTTAAACGACTCTCCGTCCTCGCCAGTCTGGCCGTGTTGGGTGTAGGGGCGTGGCTGGTTAGCCGTGGTCAAGAGGTGGACCGAGTCTGCAAGGTAAATACGATCTCCGGGAACGGAGGCAACAGTTTCAGCCACTGTACGAACTTGATATCTACGTATTTCTTGGGCTACGCCCTGTGCATACTGGGATTCATTCTCTTACTGATGTCGATCTTCGTGATTCGCCAACACTCTCGCCAGGTGAAACCGCACACACCGAAACGGTCCGGTGACGAGCAGCAACCCGACGACTCCAATCCCTTCCGCGCGGTCATGAAGCAAGAGAAGGATTCCGGCAAGACTCCCGAAGACGGCCATGAGGAGAATCGCGGCTAGTTCGCCAACAGATTGCCGACTGTGTTCGAAGGAGCGCGGACTGGCTCCCAGAGCAGGACTCGAACCTGCAACCTAGCGATTAACAGTCGCTTGCTCTGCCAATTGAGCTATCTGGGATTGCACTACAGCAAAGCAACATTAGCACCCACCACTTGCCTTCATTGTTGGTCGAACCACGCCTGGAGTCGCTGTGCTTCGGGACTTTCGATCACCGCCCTACGACAACGGTCGAGTCGTTTCGACATCGCCTGACGAGAGATGCCGTATCCCTTTGCGATCTCTTCTATGGACATGGTACGAAACGTGTACTGCCAAAACGCGTCGAAATCCTTACCACAGAGCCGCCGCAACTCGTCAATCACCCAGGCGGGCGCATCTCGAGTGGCTACCGGTTCTCGAAGGTCGCCAACCAAATTGAAGTCCGTGGGTTCGAAACGGCGTGAGTTGAGATCACGACTCATCTGGATGACCTCGAGTGCCTTGACCTGCGAGATGTCGAGTGCGAGTGCCACCTCTCGCTTGGTGAGCCGCTTGCCGGTCTGGCCGCGTTCCAACTTCTGAAAAGCGAGGACCCGACGCATTTCTGAATCGCTTAACCCGGCTTGTTGTTGAATTGCCTGGTTCACGAGCTTCATGATCCAATAGTTGGCGTAGGTGGAGAAGCGGTTGCCTTTCGACGGGTCAAAACGATGCAGCGCGTTCACCAGACCCTCGATACCCGCAGCCTCGAGATCCTCATTTCCGAAACGGTAACCACGCTCGAGAACCCTGGTGCGCACGAGCCCGCACGTCGCGCGCAACAGGAGTGATTCAGCTTCCTGACCCGCTTGTCGATCGCGCAGCACTCGGCGTCTGTCGCCCACGTCCATGGCCGGTGTGGCGAGCAGAAGGCGCTCGGCCTCGCGCCCGCGTTCGATCACCGGATACAACTGGCGCTCCTCGTCGACACTCAGCGGTGCCAGCATCTCGAGACCACCAATGACGCCACGAGAAGTCCACGTCACGACGCGTCGCTCGTGGTTCTTTCGAGTAGCCAGTCCTTTAAGTCTCGTTCCGCCCCTTCGCCCTCAGCAGTATCGAGCAGGGCCACTCGTTCTTTCACGTCGCGAATGGTAGCCATCGCCACATCGGGCGAGACCTTGTCGCTTCGCAGATCACGCTCGACGTTCTTCAGTTCCTCGGCCACGGCACTTCGAAGTAGTTGTGCCACCACGGCCGTGACATCCTCGGCGGTAAAATCACGATCGAATTCATCGACCACAATCTGGCTCAGCAACTTCGCCGCCTGGGCCTCGCCCCGGCGTTCGAGCTCGTCAATGGCGTCCGATACCGAGCGGCCCGACGAGAGACTTTCGAAGATCTCGCGCTGAGTCTCATTGACGAAGTACTGGGCAATGAAACGATCCTTCGCCAGACGCGGCGCGTGCAACGTGAGGCGTAATGCCTCAAGGCCCGGACGTGGCGTCGTCACGACGCGAAGCGGTGCCTCGCCGCTCACGCTCGGGGTGGGCTCGTTGGGAATCTCGCGCCCGGCCGGGTGACGAAGGATCTCAATCAACGTCGTGCGCAACACTCTCGGTTCGAGGTGAAGAGAGTCGGCGACCTGCATGACGTACTGGTCTCGCACCAGTTCACTGGGGTGTTCGGCGAGTACTCGCATCGCCGGTTCCGCGGCGCGCGCACGACCCTCGGCGGTGGCAAGGTTCGCAGCGCCCAGCACGCGATTGAGACGAAATTGCAAGAACGGCACCGCGTCGTTCACCGCCGCTCGAAGCGCCTCGGGGTCACGCAGGGCGAGCTCGGCGGGGTCACTGCGACCGGGGAACTGGGCGACCGCAACGTCAACCTCGTGCTTTTGTTCCCACTGGTAGACTGACGCCGCGGCGCTTTGACCAGCTTGATCGGCGTCGTACGCCAGGACGATGCGTTTGGCGAAGTTCCGCATCGTCTGAAAGTGCTCCTCGCCCAGGGCCGTGCCACACGTCGCGACTGCTCGGGGCATCCCGGCACCGAAGAACGCAATGACGTCGGTGTAGCCCTCGCACACGATGATCTCGCCCGATTTAATGATGTCGTCCTTCGCCCAGTTCAGGGCGTACAGGGTGCGCCGCTTCGAGTAGATCGGCGTCTCGGGACTGTTCTTGTACTTCGGCTCGATTCGCCCGTCGGGTCGCACTATCTCACTGGCGGAGGGAAGGATTCTCCCGCCAACCGCGACTGCCTTGCCCGAAGGGTCAAAGATCGGAAAGATGATGCGCGCTCGTAAGGCATCTTGTCGCCGGTCGCGTTTGTTCACGAAGCCGAGTCCGGTCCCTTCGAGAACCTTGGGCGTAAGTTTCAATGCGCTGCTGAGCGCGTCCCACTCATCGGGCGCCCAACCGAGTTGGAACGCGCGGGCCACGTCACCGTTAATGCCCCGGGACTTCAAGTATTCGCGAGCCGGGCGGGCGTCGGGCGAATTCAACAGGCGTTCGTGGTACCAACGCACCGCGTGTTCCATTGCGGCCAGGTACTCCTGTCGTTCCTTACGCGCGGGTCCGGCGCTCGAGTCCTCGTGCAATTCAATACCCGCCCGGTCGGCGAGCAAGCGAACGGCATCAACGAAGTCCAGGTGCTGCATTTCGCGCACGAAAGTGATTTGGTCGCCCGAGACTCGACAACCGAAGCAGTAGTACCGACCCTCTTCGGCGTTCACTGAAAAGGAAGGGGTCTTTTCGCCGTGAAAGGGACATAGCCCAGTCCAGCGTCGCCCCGACTTCTTGAGCGCCACGTACTCACTGATCAATGCCACGATGTCGGTGGCGCCGCGGACCTGGGCAATCTCACTGTCCGATATGGCCATGACTAGAAGGTACCTGTTGAGGGTGACCTCGGAACCTTCGACGCCTACGTTCCGTAGAATGCGCCCATGCCAGAATTCGCCGTCGAAGCAATCAATATTGTCCGGACGTTCAAAGACGGCGAAGTTCGAGCCCTCGACGACGTGACCCTCCACGTTCCCCAAAGCCAGGTCTTTGGCCTCCTGGGGCCCAACGGCTCGGGCAAGACCACCATGGTCCGGATCCTGTCGACGATACTTCTGCCCACTTCCGGCACCGCCACCGTGAACGGGATCGACGTCGTCAAGCATCCCGATCGGATCCGACGCAGCATCGGCCTCGCCGGCCAGTACGCCACCGTCGACGAAAACCTCACCGGCGCGGAGAATCTGAAGATGATCGGCAGTCTCAACCACCTCGAGAAGAGTTTCGTGGTCCCTCGATCGAAAGAGCTCCTCGATCAGTTTGGCCTCACCCACGCGGCCAATCGAACGGTCAAGACCTACTCGGGCGGCATGCGTCGACGCCTCGACCTCGCCGCGGCGCTGGTGGCCAAGCCGCCGCTGCTCTTCTTGGATGAACCGACGACCGGACTGGACCCTCAAAGTCGTCAAGACCTTTGGGCGATCATTGAGCAACTGGTCGAGGAGGGCACGACGGTCCTGCTCACGACCCAGTACCTCGAAGAGGCCGACCGTCTCGCCAAGCAACTGGTGGTTCTCGATCACGGCAAGATCATCGCCGAAGGGACCAGCCAACAACTAAAGACGCGCCTGGGCAACACGGTGCTCGTCCTGACGTTCCTCAACATCGCCGACGCGAAACGTGGCGAAGAACTCATCCGCGATATCTCCTCGCAACCTGCGAACGTTGACGGCACCGTGGTCGAATTCACTGTTGACCGAGGTCCGGCAGCCGCCGCGGACGCTCTGCGGCGCATCGACGCGGCGAACATCACCCTCTCGGGACTCACGATACGAGAACCGAGTCTCGACGACGTATTCCTCAACCTCACGGGACACAAGGCCGAGGATCCCGCTCCGTCCGACGACGATGTCACCACTTCGCGCCAATCACGAAAGGCGTCATCATGACGACAATCAGTACCGCCCAGCCGGTCCGAGCAGAGCGCAGCTCACTGCGCTGGACGATCAGTGACGTGCTTACAATGGCGAAGCGAAACCTACTCGCGTTGGTACGTATTCCCACGTCGCTGGTGTTCGCGGTCATTCAGCCCATCATGTTCGTCTTACTCTTTCGTTACGTGTTCGGTGGCGAGATCAAGATACCCGGCGTGTCGTTCGTGAATTACCTCATTCCGGGCATCCTCGTCCAGACCATGCTTTTTGGTGCGGTGGGCACCGCGATTGGACTCGCCGAGGACCTGCACCGCGGACTCATTGAGCGCTTTCGCGCGTTGCCAATGGCCCGCATGGCCGTACTGGCCGGGCGCACCGTTTCGGACCTCGTGCGAAACGTCGGGGTCCTGCTCGTGATCACGGTGGTCGGTTTCGCCATTGACTTTCGTCCCCACGGGGGCGTACCCGACTACATCGCCGCGTGCCTCTTGATGCTGACCTTCGCCTACTGCGTCTCGTGGGGCTTCGCGTTCATCGGACTCGCCGCTCCCAACTCCGAAACGGCCCAGGCGATCTCGTTTCCGGTCATCTTCCCCCTGACCTTCGCCTCCGCCATTTTTGTCCAGGTGAGTTCGATGCCCGGCTGGTTGCGACCCTTCGCGAACAATCAGCCGGTCAGCCAGGTCACCGACGCCGTGCGTGGTCTGATGCTCGGTACGCCGACCGGTAGTTCAGTGTGGGTCGCGTTGGCGTGGTCGGTGGGCGCCATCGTCGTGCTGGGTCCTCTCGCGACCTCGCGCTACCGCAAAGTGGCCTAGCGCTTGAACGTCCTTAACGCCGCGCAACTCCAGGAGATCCTCTCGGCGTCATTTCCCGGCGCGGATGTTCCGCGCGTCAAAGAAGTGCTCGACGACGCGGTCGTGATCGTCCAACCCGTCGACGAACGACATGGACGGCCGGGCGGAACCTTGTCGGGTCCCACGATGATGATGCTCGCCGACACCGCCGCGTGGATGGCCATCCTCGCTCAGATCGGTCCCGTGTTGCTCGCGGTCACCACCAGCCTGCACATCGACTTCCTTCGTAAGCCCGCCGTCACCGACCTCGTGGCTCGAGCGACTGTACTCAAGCTCGGACGTAAACTCGCAGTCGTTGATGTCTCACTCTTTTCGAGCGGTCGTGATCAACTCGTCGCGAAGGCCCAGGTAACATATGCCATTCCCTCCACAAGAATCGAAGGTGTGCCTCAATGACGTCGAGCAGATCTGGTCGCAAGAGTACCGCGAAGCGTCATGGGGATCTCCACCATTCCCGCCTGCGACACTTGTTCGATGAGACGCCGAAGTTCGAGGTCCATCGTGTGTCGTTGCGCTTCAGTCTTCACGAGGGCTCCCGAGTAAGTCCCAAAAACCGCAAGGAGCTCGTCGCTCGAGCGCACCCACGTCCAGTCAATTTCCACGTTCACCACGTCCACGAAGAGGCCACCGTCACTGAGGTCAGCCGCCCAACCTCGGGGTCGAGTGTGCCGGTCACCGGGGTTTTCGCGAAGATTCGTAAGTTCCTGCACCCAGGGGACGTCCCGACTAAACCCATTCCATAGGACGTAGAGTTTTCCCTGGTCGCGCAGCACCCGAGCCATCTCTTCGGTCGCCTCGGGCTGCTCGAACCAATGCCACGCCGACGAGACCAAGACGAGGTCAAACGACGCATCCGCCACGGGCAACTCTTCGGCCCGACCCGCCAGTGAACGAACCGAGGGACTGCGACGTTCGAGCACCGCGCGCATCTCGTTGTCGGGTTCGACGATCGTCATCGACGCGCCCAGGCCCAACAAGAACCTCGTCCACAGACCGGTGCCCGCGCCTACTTCGAGGACTTCGCGGTCCGTGAGATCACCGAACAGTTCGGAAGCCTCAAGCGGCGGCGGTGGTCGGTACCGGTCGTAGAGTTCGGCGACCGTGCCGAACTTGAGACCACGCCCGTCGTAGGACACCTAGTGCTGACCCGTCCTCGTTCGTAACTCGCCGAGCAGATCGTCAATCTTCACCCGCGTCTGCGCGGTCGTGTCGCGGTCGCGCACGGTGACGCTGTGGTCGTTGAGCGAATCGAAGTCTACCGTGACGCAAAACGGCGTGCCCACCTCGTCTTGGCGACGGTAGCGGCGGCCGATCGACTGCGTGACGTCGTAGTCGCACATGAAGTAAGGCTGCAGTTCTCCGAGAACTTTCTGTGAGACGCTCTCGAGCTCAGGCTTCTTCGAAAGTGGCAACACCGCCACCTGGTAGGGAGCGAGTCGCCAGTCCAGACGAAGCACCGTTCGCACCTCGCCCTCGATCTCGTCTTCGTGGTAGGCCGCGAGCAGGAACGCCATCATCGCACGCGTGGCGCCGGCGGCGGGTTCGATGACGTATGGCGTGTAGTGCTCGTTCGTCGTCTGATCGAAGAACTCCAGTTTCACGCCTGACGCGTTCGAGTGCTGAGTCAGGTCGTAGTCACCCCGGTTGGCGACGCCCTCGAGTTCATCGAAGCCCCACGGGAACTCGAACTCGACGTCGGTCGTACCCTTGGAGTAATGCGAGAGGTCCTCCTTGGCGTGCTCGTAGAGTCGGAGTTTCGCCGGTGGTAGACCGAGCCCGATGTACCAGTCGTAGCGCTCCTTTATCCAGTACTGATGCCACGTGGGGGCGTCGGCGGGCGGTACGAAGTATTCCATCTCCATCTGCTCGAACTCGCGGGTGCGAAAGACGAAGTTCTGGGGCGTGATCTCGTTGCGAAATGACTTACCGATCTGGGCGATGCCGAATGGCGGTTTCTTGCGCGTCGCCGCGAGCACGTTATTGAAGTTGGTGAACATTCCCTGGGCCGTCTCGGGACGCAAGTAGGCCGTGGCACCCTCGCCCTCGACCGGACCGGCCTGGGTCTTGAACATGAGATTGAACGCTCGCGCCTCGGTGAACTTCGTCGAACCACAGTTCGGACAGACGCCGTCGATCTTGTCCTCACGCCAGCGTTCCTTGCACTGAAGACAGTCCACCAGTGGGTCGGTGAAGGTCTCGAGGTGGCCCGACGCCGCCCAGACCGCTGGCGGACCCAGGATTGCGGCGTCGATACCCACGATGTCGCTGCGGCGCTGGACCATCGCGGTCCACCACGCTTGCTTTACGTTGCGCAACATGTTCACGCCCAGCGGACCGTAGTCGTAGGTGGAGCGGAATCCGCCGTAGATCTCCGCGGACGGGAAGATGAAACCACGCCGCTTGGCGAGGTTGATGACTTTGTCGAGCAGGTTCGGGTCGTCCGGCGTTGCAGTTTCCATCCGTTCAGGCTACCGGACTAGTCACCGCTCCTCAGCCGAACAATCACTTGATTCGCGAGCAGACGACCATTCTCTTTCAACGTGACCTGACCGTCGCGCACGCGCACCAGGTGCGCGATCTCTTCTAACGAGTCAAAGGCCTCGACGGGCACACCGCGACGGGTCCGTAGCGCTAACGAGTCGCGCTCGAACTGCTGGGTGCGCTCGTCAAGGAGTTCCTCACCCCCGAGGGGACTCTGACCGCTCGACACGAGATCGACGTAGCGATCGGGCGTGCGCACGTTCCAGTACCGGCGTCCGTGTTGATGCGAATGCGCGGCCGATCCGAAGCCGACGTAGTCACCGTGGTCCCAGTAGACGTGATTGTGTCGACATTCGTGACCAGGTAGGGCCCAGTTGGAGATCTCTTCCCACTCGTAGCCGTGGGCGTCGAGGGTCGCGCCCACGAGGTCGTAGGCGTCGGCGGTCGCGTCCTCGTCGGGATGGCGCGCGGGGTCGCGCCCGAGCGGCGTCGCGGGTTCGGGGGTGAGCGCGTAGCAACTGATGTGCGGCGGCGGGTGCTCGAGAGTCAACAGGTCACTGAGCGTGCGTGCAACGTCCTCGAGGCTTTCGGCGCGCGATCCCACGATCAGGTCCATGTTCCAGGTCCGAAAGCCCGCTGCGGTCACCGCCTCGGAGACCTCGCGATGCGCCATGGTGCCGTGACGGCGCCCGAGGTCGGCCAAGACAGCGGGCTGGGTCGACTGCACCCCGAAACTCATCCTCGTCACACCACCGCGCCGATACGCGACGAGTCGCTCGAGCTGGGCGTCCTCGGGATTGCACTCGACGGTCACCTCGGCGTCGTCGCGACGCGGTATGGCGTCGAGGATGGCGAGCAGTTGGTCGGCACCGAGTCGCGAGGGCGTGCCACCACCGAAGAACACCGAGGTGGCCGGCGCCAATCCGTTGGCCTTGGCGCGTTTGATCTCGGTGATCACCGCCTGGACGTAGGTGTCCATGAGATAGTCGCGGTCGGCGTACGTGGCAAAGGCGCAGTAGTCACAACGATGCGCGCAGAACGGCACGTGTACGTAGACGCCGAAGTCGCTCACGGGCCCACCGCCACCGACGCTCGAGCCTCGGCGAAGCGACGAAGTGCTTCGAGGCGCTCCTCGCTCGCGTCCACGATCGCGGCGGGGTAGTTCGACGTGAGCAGCGACGAACCACCTGGTTCGAGACAGGCTGGCGCGGGCGTCGAACGCAATTCATCGACGTAGCGGTGCACGTAGGTCCCCTCGGGATCGAAACGCGTGGCCTGCAGTGTGGGGTTGAAGACCCGGTGGAAGGGTGCCGCGTCGGTGCCGGTCCCGGCCGCCCACTGCCAGCCGTGCTGGTTCGACGCGAGGTCCGCGTCGACCAGACGCCACATGAACCACTTCGCGCCCCAGCGCCAGTCCAGGTGCAGGTGCTTGACGAGAAACGAGGCTGCCACCATCCGCACGCGATTGTGCATCCACCCTTCTACTAGGAGCTGGCGCATGCCCGCGTCGACCAGTGGATAACCGGTCTCTCCCCGGGCCCAGCAGTGAAATCGTTCGAGGGCCTCTGGTCCGTGGTCTACACGAAGCGCACGCATCGAGGGCTGGAACGTGCGTCGCGCCGACTCGGGATGGTGGAACAACACGTCGGCGTAGAACTCGCGCCAGCACAGCTCGTCACGGAACTTCTCGTGCGAGGGCGTCGTACCCTCGAGTGCGCTCAGCACCTGACGAGGATGCAGTGCGCCAAAGCGCAGGAAGGGACTCAATCGGCTGGTCGCGTCGAGACCGGGTACTTCACGATCGTGCTCGTAGCCCTCTAGGTGCTCGGCGAAGTGCGACCACTGCGACCACGCCGCGTCCTCACCCGCCGCTGGAGGTCTCGACGCCGGCCCGTCGGGCAGGTCGCCAAAGTAGTCGGGTCGTTCGCGCGCGCCGAGTTGCTCGAGTTCGTCCAGTGACCGTGAAGGTGCGCGAACCCATTCCACACCCTCGGGCGCGTCCAGCGGCGCGGGGACCGATTCTCGAAGCCAGCCCCGCTTGAAGGCGCCAAAGACCAGGCAGCCCGAACCCGCCACGGTGCGTACCGTTCCCGGCGCCACGACGTAGGGCGAATCGAGAAACGCGACCGAGACGCCCGCGGCGGCGAGGGTCGTCGCGACGCGCTCGTCGCGCACTCTTCCGCGTGGTCCGTAGTCCCGCGTCGCCACCACCTTGCGAGCGCCGCTCTCGCGCGCGAGTTCGAGCAACACCGCGGCGGGTTCGCCATGTCGAATGACGAGCGAGCCCCCGAGTGACCCGTCCAGGGCTTCGAGGGTCCGGCGAAGATACGCCAATCGCGTGGTGCCCGCCGCCGAGCAGAATTCTGCATCGATCACGAAGAGCGCGAGCACCTTGGCGTTCGACGAGTGAACTGCCTCGACCAGCGCGGGGTTGTCACGTAGGCGAAGGTCGCGACGAAACCAGAAAATCGTTGCTGTGCCTGCCACGTTCACTCTCCGAGGGCACCTTACTGGTCAAGGTGCGTAGTTGAAAGCGGCGCGGTCGAACGCGCCACCTTGAGCCGCTTGCCGAAGTGCTGCTCGATCGCTTCGTGGGCGATGGCCATGACCTCACCCTCGCCCGCCAGTGAAGGTTCGCGCAGCACCGAGGCGAGGTCGCCGCCGAGGATCCGGCGCACGAGCGCCAAGGCTTCGCGCGAGATGGACCGGCCGCTTCGACAGTTGGCACAGAGCGTGCCGCCGACCTGGGCGTCGAAGGACACCAACGGTCCTTCGCTTCCACAGTTCACGCAGCAATCGACCACGGGTTCGGATCCGTCGTGGGCGAGCAGTTTGAAGAAGAACGACGCGGGCACGAGGGTCGGGTCGAACTCCTCTTGATCGAGGGCCAAGAGCACCCGGACCACCAACTCGAAGATCCCCTCGTCCGCGACGTCATCAGAGGGGATGGCGTCCACGACCTCGACCACCGCGTAACCGGCGTTGATCCGTTGGTAGGACGAGCGCAACACACCCAGCCGCTCCAGGTGACGCACGTGACGCGCTATATAAAGGTCGCCTCGACTCTTCACGAGGTCGACGTGCACGTACGACAGGGGCTCGAGTGCCGCACCCAGGCGACTCGTGGTCTTTCGAATCCCCTTGGCGAGGACGCGCACCTTGCCGTGCGTCCTCGTCCAGAGCACCACGATCCGATCGGCCTCACCGGACTTGTAGGTACGCAGCACCACCGCGTCGTCGTCGAACTCGTTCAACTCGACGGCCCCTCACGGTCCTTGAAGTGCTGCTTACGCGGTTCGACTCCCATATAGCGGTTGAGTGCCACTCCGGCGGCGACGAGCACGGCGAGCACGAGAGGAATCAACAGGGGGGCCACGAGACTCGAAGCGCCGTTGAGGGCGAGCACCCACAAGAAGACGTAAAGCGCAAGTCCGAGCACGACCGTGGCGCGCGTGGCGATCAAGTGTCGACGCCGCCGAAACGTCGCTCACGACGCTGGTACTCCTTGACCGCGGCGAAGAGGTCCTCACGACGAAAGTCGGGCCAGAGCACGTCGGAAAAGATGAGCTCGGAATAGGCAATCTCCCACAGCAGGAAGTTTGAAGTCCGAAACTCACCCGAGGTACGGATCACGAGGTCGGGGTCGGCGAGTTCGGGGTGATAGAGACGCGCGCGAATCGCCTTCTCGTCGATCTTGGTCTCGGGCACCATGTCCTTCACTAGTCGACGCACCGCGTCGACGATCTCGGCTCGTCCGCCGTAGTTGAAAGCGATATTGAGCGTCATCACCTTGTTCTTCAGTGTCAGGTCTTCGGCATCGTGCATGTCGCGCAAGACCCGCCGAGGGATCCGGCGGTCCTCTCGACCCGAGAACGTTATCCGCACGCCCTGGTCGTGCAGGTCGTCACGATTGCGTTCCAGCAGACCCTGGTTGAAGTTCATCAGGTAGCGCACCTCGTCGATGGGCCGGCGCCAGTTCTCGGTTGAAAAGGCGTACACGGTGAGGACCTTCACCCCCAGGGCGATCGCGCCGTAGGTGACGTCGACGAGTGCCTTCTCGCCCGCGCCGTGGCCCTCGGTACGAGCCAGTCCGCGACGCGCCGCCCAACGACCGTTGCCGTCCATGACGATCGCGACGTGCGCGGGGATCGCGTCACGCAGGATCGAACGGGGAACGGGCACGGGACGAGGATCGGGCACCCATTAAATCTACTCCGGGGTCCGTAAAACTCCGACGAAGCCAACCTCTAAGGTTCTCGCGTGGAATCATTCGACCCCGACGAGGAATCGGTCTACGTCGAACCCGACGAGCACGCCGGCGTTCAGCTCGACCACGACGTCGTGGCCATCGACTTCGATCGCGCGCTCGCTCTGCTCGAAGTGATCACCGACGACCTGCCCGGGGGCGGAGAAGTACGCGAGGGTCAACGAGCGATGGTCCGCTCGGTCGCCGAGGGTCTCTCGCGGCGCGAGCACCGCGTCATCGAGGCCGGTACCGGTGTCGGCAAGTCACTCGCCTACCTCGTACCCGCGGCGATGTCGGGACAGCGCGTCGTGATCGCGACGGCCACCAAGAACCTCCAGGACCAACTCGCCACCAAGGACGCCCCGACCGTCAGCGCGCACACGAAATCCAAGGTCGCGGTGCTGAAGGGCAGGAACAACTACCTCTGTCGTAATCGCGCCCACGCGCAGCGTGGCGGACAGATGAGCTTTGACGACGGCAGCGAGGTCCCGCGCGGCGTCGCGGACCAGATGCGTCGGATTCTCGCCTGGTCCAACGAGACCACGAGCGGGGACCGCGACGAGCTCCCGTTCGAGGTCGACGCGCGCGCCTGGCGCGGGCTCTCGGTCACCCCCCAGGAATGCCTCGGACGAGTCCAGTGCCCCCAGGGTCAGGCGTGCTTCGCCGAGCTCGCCAAGGACCGCGCCGCCGAGAGCCAACTGCTGATCGTCAACACCCACCTGTACGCGGCCCACCTCGCCTCGGGCTCGATGTTGCTGCCCGAGCACGAGTTCGTGGTCTTCGACGAGGCCCACGAGATCCTCAACATCTTCGCCGCGCTGCTCGGTACGTCACTCAACGCCTCGCGGCTTCGCGCCCTCGCCGGTGTCGCTCGTTCGATATTGGGCACCGAGTTCGCTGACTCGGCGCTGGAACTCCTCAACGGCGCGGACCGGCTGGCGAGCGCACTGCAGAGCCAATACGACGCCGAACAGCTCACGGGTTTCGATGAGGACGTGCTACGTGAGTTCACCCAGGCGAGCGGACTCGTGACACGAATCGTCGAGGCGCTACGAGCACTTGAGGCGAACGGGCCCGACGCCGAGGCGAGAAAGATCCGCGCGCTCGGTCCCGCCATTCACCTGGCCAACGACATGGACCGAGTGGCCAGGATCCGCGACGGGGAGCTACTCTTTCTCGCCAAGCGCGACCGCGAAGTCGACATCGAGGTCTCACTGGTGGACGTGGCGCCTCGACTCGCCGAAGATCTCTGGCGTCACGTCACGACCGTCTTGACGAGCGCGACGATCCCCGACACGCTCGCGCGCGACCTCGGCCTCGAGGGCGTAACGATCGAACACGTCGACAGTCCCTTTGATTACCAGACCAATTCGCTGCTCTACGTACCCCAGGACCTGCCCTCGCGCAACGACGCCGGGGCCGAGGAGGCGATTATCGAGGAGTTGATCGAGCTCATCGGGGCCGCCGGAGGAAGAACGCTCGCCCTGTTCACGAATCGCGCGGTGATGAACCGCGTCGCCGAAGTGGTCGAGACTCGCGTCGATACCCCAATCCTCGTGCAGGGTACGTTGTCGCGCCAGCGCATCATCGAACAGTTCCGCGACAGCGCCGAGGCGAGCCTGTTCGCGGTTACCAGTTTCTGGCAGGGAATCGACGTCCCGGGTCACTCGCTCAGTCTGGTGACCATCGACCGACTGCCCTTCGCGGTACCGAACGATCCACTCGCCGAGGCCCGTCGTTCTCGTTCCGAGCGTCCCTTCTACGAAGTCGACCTGCCGCGCGCCGCGATGCTGCTCGCCCAGGGCGTCGGGCGACTCATCCGCACCAAGACCGACCGGGGTGTCGTCGCGGTGCTCGACACGCGACTCGCCGAGTCGAACTACCGTTCCTCACTCTTTCGAAAACTCCCGCCGATGAAGAGGACGCGCGACAAGGAACTCGTGCACGCGTTCTTAAAGGAACTGCACGACGCTCAGTAGCCGAAGCGGTCCAGGATCTCCTCACGCCTCTGCCAGCCCGGTTCGACGCGAACCTTGAGTTCGAGGAAGCAACCCTCGGGTAGTTGTCGACGCGCCGCGATGCCCACGTCCTTGAGGAGTTGGCCACCCTTGCCGATCACCATGCCCTTCTGACTCTCGCGCTCGACGAGTATCTCAACGGTGATGTGGGGCCACTCGAATTCGGAGACGCGAGTGTGGATCGAGTGGGGCAACTCCTGTTTGGTCTTGCGCACCAACTGCTCGCGAACAAGTTCGGCCACCCAGACCGCTTCAGGCACGTCCGACACCTCGTCTTCGCCAAAGAGGAACGGCGACTCGGGCATCAGCGTTCGCACGTAGCTGATCAACTCGTCGGTCCCTTCGCCGGTCTTGGCCGACACCGGAAAGTACTCGACACGACTCGCGGCGTCCTCCAGTCCCCGTTCGGCCGCAATCTCGGCCACGGCCTCGTGCGCGGCCATCAACTGGGCCGCGATCTCGTCGCGAGAGGTTCGGTCCATCTTGTTCACCACGACGCAGGGTCGCGGGCCTCGTGCGCTCTTCGCGTTCTCCAACATCGTCGTGATGACGTTGCGGTCACCCGGGCCGATCGACTTTCCCGCCTCGACGATCGCGAGGATCACGTCGACGTCATCGGCGGCGGCGCGTGCGGTCTCGTTGAGTCGTCCCCCGAGGGAGGTCTTGGGTCGATGGATACCCGGCGTGTCGACGAAGATGACCTGGACGCCCTCGTCGGTGAGGATGCCGCGCACCGCGGCACGAGTGGTGTTGGGACTCGCCGACGTGATCGAGACCTTGGTGCCCACGACCTGGTTGAGCAAGGTCGACTTGCCCACGTTGGGCCGACCGATGATGGCGGCGAAACCGGCGCGCGTCACGACTGCTCGACGACCGGTTCGACGAGGACCTCTTCGACGCGACGCCCTTCCATGCGAAGCACCGTCAGGTGATAGTGAGGTGTCGAGACGACGTCCCCGACGTCGGGCACGCCGCCCGCGAGGTCGAGGACCAGTCCCCCCACGGTGTCCCAACCGTCCTTGGGTAACGAGAGCTCGTACTCCTCGTTGGCGTCATCGATGTTGAGCCGCCCGCTTAGGGTAAGGCCCGCGTCGGGATTCTGCTGCTCCTCGTCGATCTTGGGATCAGATTCATCGGTGATCTCGCCCACCAATTCCTCGAGGACGTCCTCGAGGGTCACCAGTCCGGCGGTCCCGCCATATTCATCGATCACGATGAACAGATGACTCTTGCCCTTGCGGACCTCGCTGAGCAGTGACGCCACGCGTTTGGTTTCGGGCACGAATCGAGGTTCTCCCATGTGGTCGCGCACCAACGCCGAGCCCCGGCCTTCAGCGTACAGACCCGCGAGGTGGCGAAGATTGACGATGCCGACGACATCGTCCACTCCCTCGCCGAGCACGGGTATTCGCGAGCGACCCGTCGCGACCGCCAGATCAAGCGCCTCACGAACCGTCGCGGTGTCGGCAATGTCGACCATGTCGATGCGCGGCACCATCACTTCGCGCACGATCGTGTCACCGAACTCGATCACCGAGTGGATGAAGTTACGCTCCGAGGACTCGATCGCCTTGTCCTCCTGGGCGACGTCGGCCATCGCGAGCACCTCGGACTCCGTCATCTTCTGTGTCTGCCCCTCGAGACCGAGCAGGCGAATCACGCCCTGGGCGACACTGAGTAGCAACCAGGACAGCCACTTGATGGGCCAGAACTTGAGCAGCGTGCTCACGACGGGTGCGGTGATGAGCGCGGCGTTGTCGGGGTGCTGGACGGCGTAGTTCTTCGGTATCGCTTCGAAGAAGACGAAGATCACTACCACTTCGCCGACGATGCCGATAAACAGCCCGGCCGCGCCGAAGAGCCGGTCGGTGAGCACGCCCACCATCGTCGCCGACACCAACTGGCAGATGAGCACGAGCAGCAAGAGCGGGTTGAGGAACTTCTGCGGGGTCTCGGTCAGCAGCGCCAAGGCGCGGGCCCCGCGACGGTGCTGCTCTTGTAACGACCTCGCCCGGGACTTGTTCATCCGAACGAGCGAGGTCTCGGCGAGGGCGAAGAATCCCGACAGCACCAGCAGCACCAGCACGGTGAGCGAAAGGTACGTGTCGCTCGCGCTCCAGGCGGCGCCGATCACGTCGCCCTCGCCCGGTAGTGTCGTGCGAGCAGTTCTCGCTCGCGCGCCTCCATGCGCTCAGCCTCCTCGTCGTCGGCGTGGTCCCAGCCCAGCAGATGCAGTACTCCGTGCACGACGAGAAGGGCGATCTCGTCGTCGAAGCTGCACGCGTGCTCAACGGCGTTGCGCGCCGCGACCGACGGGCAGATGACGATGTCGCCAATGAGCGTGGGTATCTCCGGCGCGGGCGGCTCCCCGGGTCCCGAACCACCCGCGTCCGGCACCCGACCCGTCGGGTCCGGCTCGCCCTCGATGGGAAAGCTCAAGACGTCCGTCGGACCCTCCTTGCCCATGAACTGATGATTGAGTGAGGCGATCGTGAGTTCGTCGGCGAAGATCAACGACACTTCGCACAGCCCTCGCACCCCTTCGTCGACCAGGGCGCCATTGGCGAGCGCGACCCAGCGTTCGAGGTCGATTGGGAACTGGTGCTGCTCGTCAGCAGCGTAGATGTCGATGCTCATGACTGTTGTTCGTACGCCGCCACGATGTCGGCCACGATGCGGTGGCGCACGACGTCCTTCGCACCCAAGTGCACGAAGCTGATGCCGTCGACGTTCCCGAGGATCTTCTCGATGTTGAGCAGCCCGCTGTGCTTGCCGTTGAGGTCGACTTGGGTGACGTCACCGGTGACGACGGCCTTGGAGTTAAAGCCAATGCGCGTGAGGAACATCTTCATCTGCTCGGGCGTCGTGTTCTGGGCCTCGTCGAGGATGATGAACGAGTCGTTCAGGGTACGGCCGCGCATGAACGCGAGGGGGGCCACCTCGATGGTCCCGTTCGCGATGAGCCGTTGGGCTCCGTCGGGTCCCACCATGTCAAAGAGGGCGTCGTAGAGCGGCCGCAGGTACGGATCGACCTTGGCCATGAGGTCCCCGGGCAGGAAGCCCAGGTGCTCGCCCGCTTCGACGGCGGGTCGGGTGAGCACGATGCGCTGGACCTGACGACGGTGCAGTGCCTGGACCGCGGCCGCGACGGCGAGGTAGCTCTTGCCCGTGCCGGCGGGGCCGATGCCAAAGGTGATGGTCGAGGCGTCGATGGCATCGGTGTAGCGCTTCTGTCCCGCAGTCGAGGGCCGGATGGCTTTGCCCTTGGCGCCGCGCACCACTTCGTGGCGCAGCACCTCGCTCGGGCGCAGGTCGTCGGCGACCATGTCGATCGTGCGTTCGATCTTGGTCGGGTCGAGCGTCTGGCCGCTCTCGAGCACCAACACGAGTTCATCGAAGAGCCGCAGGACCTTGGCCGCGTCGGGTCCGGCGACCGAGATCTGGTTGCCCTGGACACGGATCTTGGAATCGGGGAACGAGCGCTCCACCACCCGCAAGTGCTCGTCACGTGGTCCGAGCAGACCCGACATCAGATGGGTATTGGGCACGAACGTCGTCACCGTCAAAGCCTCGGGAGCCGAGGCGTCAAAGGTCATCCGGGGGGCCAACCCATTCGCCTTCCACCCAGTACGTGCAGGTGCAGGTGCGGGACGGTCATGTTGCCATCGACCCCGACGTTCATCACCAGTCGATAGCCGCTCTCACGAATTCCCTTGAGCGCGGTGACGCGTTGGGCGAGCAGTACCAGGTCGTCGACCACGCCGCCGTGACGGTCGGCGATGTGATCGGCGCTGGTGATGTGTTCCTTGGGGATCACCAGCACGTGCACCGGCGCCTGGGGCTCGATGTCGTCGAACGCGTACGCGGTGTCGCTCTCGAGAACGACCTTCGAGGGGATCTCACCGGCGACGATCTTGCAAAACAGGCAATCACTCATGTAGTGCTCTCATCATTACCCATTTACGCCCGGTCCAAGGGAAAATCCCCACTCACCAGCGCCAAAGGCCAGGAGCGAAGCGGCGACGACCCCGGCGGTTTCGGCGCGCAACACGGTGGGTCCGAGGCTTAATCGGCGCCGAGTCGTGGACCATTCCCCAGGCCCCCATCCCCCTTCGGGTCCGATGGCGACCGCGCGCGCGCCGCGCCAGTCGGGTTCTCCGTCAAAGTCCGCGACCGCCACGTCCTCGGGCACGTCGCGCACGCGTACCGGCTCGGCGACGTCGACTCGGTAGGTGCGCCGACTCTGGGCGCCACTCTCGCGCGCGATGCGCCGCCAGCGGTGGACGATCTTCTCGCGCGTCTCGCCTTTGAACTTGACGACCAGGTGTTCACAGACGAGCGGCACGATTCGACTGATCCCCAGTTCGGTCGCCTTGGCGACCGCCCATTCACTGCGGTCGCCCTTGAGCGGGGCCAGGTACAGGGTCGTCGCGGCGGGCCTCGAATCGAGTGACACGGGGCTCACCCGGTTCAACCCGTGCTCGAGCACCTCGCACAGCGCCCACGAACCCTGGTCGTCGGTCACGACGACCTCTTCGCCGACCTTGGCGCGCAACACGTTTCGCAGGTGGTGTTCGTCGGTCGCGACGAGTACCGGCGCCTCGACGTCACCCACGCTGAACTGAGCCAGGGCCGCCACGCGGCGTGGCCATTCGAGTGGACTCACCGTTTGGCACCGCGCTTGCGCGAGAACAGTCCCCCGGTCTCCTCGTTAACGCTTTCGCCGCGGTGCTCGGCCAACTGACGAAGCAGATCGCGCGACGTGTCGTCGAGTTCGGTCGGCACGTCGACGACCAGGTGCACGAAAAGGTCACCGCGACCACGACCGTGCAGGTGTTCAACGCCTTCGTGCTTGATGCGCTGGACCGTTCCGTTCGCGCTGCCCGGTGCCACGTCGACGGTCGTCGTCGCGCGCAGCGTCGGCACCTCGATGCTCGCGCCCAGTGCAGCCTGAGCGAACGAGACGTGCGCCTCGTGGTGCAGGTCGTCACCGTGACGCTCGAAA
>Ga0187851_10001136_pt1 | contig 25987 bp, 28 predicted proteins | sample June2016WEW_6_10_FD_132997 | JGI IMG/M metagenome (GOLD analysis project Ga0187851, IMG submission 132997) | Peatland microbial communities from SPRUCE experiment site at the Marcell Experimental Forest, Minnesota, USA - June2016WEW_6_10 | ecosystem: Environmental > Terrestrial > Soil >...
AACACATAAAAAATTTCTCTCTCAATTCTCTGCGTTTTAATATTTTCTACTGGTTCTTTGACAATATGAGAAATCACTTGATATAACATAGAACATAATACAGTTCCTATAACTGTTCCACCTATACCTAGTTTAATAGTAGCATAAGCCGCCGTCCCAGCGATTACTCCTGCCATTATTACATCTAATAGTTTTGACATCCGTTATCACTTAAAAAACCAAAAAGGAATTAAATATTTCATTCTATGATCAGATTATTCAATTTTATTCTTAAAAAAAATCTTATAAGAAAGTAGTGTTATTAAGATCATTTTAAATCTCAAAAAAATTTTTAGTTATTTTATATTTGCATCTATAATCATAAAATAAATCCTATAAATAAGATTTTTAATTTATTATATAAAAAACTTTACCAATTACTTATAATAAATTATGTTTATATGAACAAATATTAAATTCATCACTTTCCATTTTAACAGAATAACGTGCTAGTTCTTTTTTATACCCAGTTTCCGTATTTATAAGGTTTACATATACATTTCCATTATCAATAATTAGATGATTATAACAAGGGTAGGTTTCTCCCCGTAGTTTTCGAGTGGTGGCTGTGCCAGAATTTAGGGTTACCATATTTTCAATAACCCATACATTAGGAACATGTTTATGACCATTTAATACGAAATCAACACCATAATCAATAAATACTCTGAGTAAATCACCCGAATCAAGTAAAATATTTCTTTCACGCCCAGTTTGAGGTATTGGTAACAGATGATGATGAAAAGTGACTATTTTACAAAGATCATTGGGTATCTTATCGAGCTCAGATTCCAACCAGATTAGTTGATCTGTACCGATTTGGCCGTCATTTAGATCTGATTGCGAAGAATCTAAACCCACTATAGCAAATCCTCCATTTTTATCTATTTGAGAAAATTTTCTCTCTCCAATAAGCCTTTGAAAATGGATTAATCCAACATTTCGTGCATCATGATTCCCCGGTATGACATGCACATTGGTTACGGCTTTCAGTTCATTTATAAAATTTGCAGCATCCTCATATTGATGTAAATATCCATCAGTAGTTAAATCTCCACATACAATTATCAGATCAGGATTTTCATCTTCAATCTGTTTTAAAGCATTATCTTTTAGACTTGTAGAAAATGTTACATCACCAAAATGAATGTCTGATAATTGAATAATTTTTCTTTCCATTTTCAGGTACCTCAAAAAAAAATCTTCTTATATAATATTAAATATCTTTAATTTAAAAAAAAAGCCTCAGGGGGGATTCGAACCCCCGACCTATGCCTTACCAAGGCATCGCTCTACCGGCTGAGCCACTGAGGCATGAAAAAATTATTTTAATTATTTTCCATTTATGAATAAATATTTCTAGAACATTAAAAGATTTTAGAACAGTTATAATGATATTAGTGCAGGGGATGGGATTCGAACCCACGTAGGCCTACGCCAGAGGATCTTAAGTCCACCCCCTTTGGCCAGCTCGGGCACCCCTGCATTACAACGTAATTATGTTAACGTCCTATATTAACTTAACGGTTCAATACATTTATCCTTTTATAACAATCCTAAGATAAAAGAACATATTAAACAATAAAGAGTAAACTAAATTTAAAATATTTAATCTTAAACTGAATATTAAAAAAATTTATAATAAGTCGTTGAAAATTCAGGTGATTATAACGATTAAAAGAATAATCATTACTTTATTATAGATTTTATGATTTTTAAAGATGTTAACCTAAGTTATATAATTATATTAATTCAATATACATATAACAATTTTGTATTCTAAAATTCAATCCAAATAGTTTTCCAATTTAAAAATAAATTCTATTCAAATAAAGGATGATATGAATGAAATATCTAATTGAGAACTGTGGATGCTGCGGTGCATGCGTTGCTGTATGTTCTAATAAACTATTGGAACTCAATGAAAACGAGATCATTATTAGAGAAGGTTGTGACAATTGTGGAAGATGTGAGATAGTTTGCCCTCTTGGAGCGATAATCATGGAGGATTCTAATGAAGTATGACGTGGTTGTTGTAGGGGGACGCATTGGAGGATCAATCTCATCCCTATTTGCATCAAAAAATGATGTCGATGTTTTAATGATTGAAAAACGACAGGAAATAGGAAGCCCTGTACAATGTGCTGAAGGAACCACTTTTTCAACTTTTGAAACCCTGGAGATGAAGCCTTCTAAAAAATATATATGCACTGAGATAATGGGAGCTCAAGTTCATGCCCCAGATGGGAGTTCTTTCAGAGTAAAAGAAGGAATGACAGATGGTAATATTTTAAATAATAAAACAATTTCTGAGGGTTATGTTTTAGATAGAAGGGTTTTTGATAAATATCTGGCTATTGAATCCGCCAAAGCCGGGACGGATTTAATGGTTAAAACCACTGTAAAAGATTTGATAAGAAAAGAAGGTAAAGTCTGTGGAGTCGTGGTCAAACATTTAGGTGAAACCATTGAGATAAAAGCTGATGTAGTTATTGCTGCAGATGGCATAGAATCTAATTTAGCATATAAATCAGGTTTAAACAGCCTTAAAAATCCAGATGATATATGTTCTTGTGCTCAATATGAATTAGTAGGTTTAGATATTGATCCTAACTTATTAGAATTTTATTTCGGCAGATCAGTCGCGCCTGGAGGGTATTCATGGATATTTCCCAAAGGAGATGGCATCGCTAATGTTGGTGTAGGGGTGAGAAACTCAACTGAAACTGCTTATTATTATCTAAAAAAATTCGTTTCAAAATTTAACGCTACCCCTGTTGAACTTAATATAGGGGGAGTTCCACTTTCCGGACCTATGGATAAAACTTATAATGACGGATTTCTAGTTGTGGGTGATGCTGCTGGACAAGTTGATCCTATTACTGGTGGAGGGATCCATATAACTGCCTCATGTGCCAGAACAGCTGGTGAGGTTGCAGCAGAAGCAGTAAAAGTTGAGAATGTTTCTTCAATGTTTCTGAGGAGGTATGATGAACTATGGAGAGATGAATTTGAAGATGATTTAAAAATTTCATTTAAGTTGAGAAAATCATTTGATAAATTAAGTGATAGTGATATGAACGCTCTAGCAGAATTTTTTGGTAATAATAATTTGGAAAAAATATCAAAATTATCTACTCTCAAATTCTTAAGTAAACATCCTAACCTTTTAAAACTTTTAAAAGGGCTTCTATGAAAATTTTTTAATTTTTATATCCTTATATTTCATTTAAAATAATATTTAAGTTTATTATTAATAATTATATATTAAATTTGATTAAAAAAAATTATATTCTGCTGAAACTATTATTTTTCATTAATTGTGGAATTTGTTGGTGAGGGCATGGATTTGTCTGATGAGATGTCTAATCCAGACATACGATATATGGAAGAAAAAAATGATATTGATGGTTTGATTAAAGCACTTAACCATGATGAATATCTTATACGTAAAGAAGCCGCGAGATCTCTTAAAAAAGTAGGTGATGAAAGGGTGGTTGAACCTCTAATAATGTCTTTGAAATATGAAGAGTGGCAAGTTCAACACATACATTTAAACGCTGTGAGAGAGTATTCAGCAGAAGCTTTGGGTATAATTGGTGATAAACGCGCTGTAATCCTCTTATAAATGCTATGAAGGAAGATATTGATGATGATGTTCGATGGAAATCCGCCTGGGCTTTGGGGAAAATAGGTGATGAAGATGCAGTTGATTCACTTATCGAAGCGTTGAATGATGATTGTTGGACGGTTAGAGAAAATGCAACAAAGGCTTTAGGTAATATAGGCAGTTTAAAAGCTGTTGAACCTTTAATTATAACCCTTAATAGTGATGAGTGGCGATTGAGAAAGTATGCAGCAGCTAGCATTGGGAAAATAGGTGATGAAAGAGGTGTAAAACCGCTTTTAAATATGTTAAATGATAATGATGATGATGTAAGCCGTAGCGCTATAGATGCACTGGGAAATATGGGTGATATGGCATTCAAACCTCTCATGGAGTTATTTAAAGAGGATGATGATTGGTATATAAGAAGTAAAGCTGCAGAAGCTCTAGGAAATATAGGTGATATAAGAGCCGTAAGAACATTAATAGATGCTCTCTCGAATAAAAAGAAAAAAGATAGGAATAGATTTATTCGCGGGAGAGCTTTAGAGGCTTTGGGTAAAATAGGTGATATAAGGGCGGTTGATATTATCACAATCGCCTTGGATGATAATATTTTATTTGTCCGACAGAAAGCTGAGGACGCACTGGAAAGAATTAGATTATCACAATCTCATGAGATAATCCATTTTGATGATGGAGAGATTCTATTTGATTACCCTATAAATTGGGATATAAAAACAATAATTAATGAAAAGAAGATAGTAAAAGGGATTTACGGAGAGAATGTAACCTTTACTATAAATAGAGGAATAGGGATTGATGAAAACTCACTAGATGAATTTATAGATATATTGAAAGAAGCTTTTATACTCCAGAATATACGCGTTATATCGGAAAAAACATTGAAAACCGGTGAAATGGAAGGTTGTTTAATAACCTGTGAAAACCTTGATTTATACAATATATTGATTATCGCAGGTTTCAAATTGTATGAACGAATTTATTATCTTCAGTTTTCGATTGAACCTGAATTATTTGAAGATGTCCAAGAAGATATTAATCTAATAATTAATAGCTTCTATATACTTAATTAATTAATTATAATAGATTATCATGTAAATAATTCTTCTCACCATAGTTAAATAAATCATAGGAGTGATTTAAGATTGAAATCAATAAGCATCCCTGATAAAATTATAATATCCACCTACAAAACAGATAAACTATATTTCTCGGTTGGAATTTCTAGTTCAACTAATAAAATAATTGGAATATCTATTCCACAAGATAAACTGAATGAATCTGTGGCCGAAATTTCAAGTCGGTGTCAGGAATATGAAATATCTAATGATTATATAGAGACAGCAAAAAACATATCAAGAATTTATAAAGGTGAAAATTTTACTTTTGATTTAGAAATTCTTGATTTAGAAGTTCCAAAATCAAAAAATATAAAATCAGTAGTTAAAACTCCATTCGCGAGAGATGTTCTCATTCAAACTTCGAAAATTCCTTTTGGTGAGGTTAGAACATATAAATACATTGCAGAGAAACTTGGATCCCATGCTTATAGAGCTGTTGGAACCGCTCTAGGAAAAAATCCATTTCCAATAGTTATTCCTTGTCATAGAGTTGTAAAATCCAATATGAAAATTGGAGAATATCGTGGTGGAAGTGAAATGAAAAAAGAAATATTGGAAAATGAAGGAGTCAGACTAAAAGGCTATAGAATAATTTAATTCAAAAAAAATTTAATCTTGATAAAGTTTCATAGCTTCTTCAAGTACATATGCAAATGTAATATCCTTTTTAAGATCATTAAGCTCTTCAATTGAGAATATTTTAAGTACATTATCTTTACAAGCTTCTACACAAGCAGGTATTATGCGATCCGAATCCATGCATAAGGTACACTTTTGCATAGATTTTTTTTCATTATCTATTAATAACATTCCCACCGGACATGCTATCATGCATAATCTGCAAAGTATACATGCATTTTCATCCACAACCAACGTGCCATCTTCTTCTTTTATAGCACCCGTAGGACATATACGGGCGCAGGGAGCTTTTTCAGGATGACAATGAAGGCAGAAAATAGGGATTGTACTGGTTTTTTTAGCTCTAGAAATGCCATGTTCCTTTTTACAGGCGTTGATACATTCCTGACATTCAGTGCACATTCTAGGATCTATAACCATTAACGTTTTCATGTTTATTATCACCCCTTATTTTTCAACTTCAATAAAAAATCAGCTACTGCGGATGAATCCCTAGGACCTACTAGAACTTCCCATCCACTTTCATCCTCTATTTCACCACTTATGGATGCTGCGAGTCCGGGTACAATGAGAGTTCTAGTTTTTACTTTATCCTCTATTTTTGAGTGTTTTATAATGTCTGTAACAGATTTACCGTTGAATTGATTGCCTGCTATTGATACATCTACAGCTCTTCCTTCAGTATCTAATACTAGAAGGTAGCAGTTGGCTTTGCCAGATTTAAGATCACCCTCTACTGTATAATAAGTTAATGCAAAGTTGGTTGTGAGTAGAACTGGTGAGTTTTCATCAACTTCTCCAAATTCGTAGAGCCCCGGATCAACAGCTTGAGGCTTACGTGGATCTGTGTAGAGACTTTGTCGCAAAGTTAACATAGGTATCAATTCCCATATGTTAGTTCCATGTACTATTAGAATGTCAGCGTATTTATTCATAAGAGTAGCAGCTATAGTTGCTTCTTTTATTCCGCCTTGCACATCATCCTTCTCGTAAAGCCAGGTAACTGCTGGCACGCCAATAATTGGGAATCGGAAATCTTCATCATTCTCCTCTACTGCTAATCTTCTAATCATAACAAAGTTATCAATAGTATCTCCTATACCATTACCGACGTAAGTGCTGGGATCCAACACTATATCCTTGATGCCTTTTGCACGTAAGGTTCTGGAAAGTTCCTTCATCTTTTCCAGATCATTGTTCACAAAGAGAGTGATGGGACATTCGTATTGAATAGCTAGATTTGCCATATCTTCCAAATTATTTTCTGTAGCAGCGTATAAGAGAGGTTTTTCATCACCCACCACTTCCAATGCAGCTTTCATTGCTTCCGGATCCATTGAACAAAGCACCAAGGGTAACTTTGATTTCTTAAGTTTTCCAGCGGTTTCAGCAAATTTTTCTTTGCTTCCTGATGCGTTTCTAAGCGCTATCGCATCTAATCTTAGTTTTTCACCAGTTCTCTCAAATTCTACTTCTTCTATCGTTTTAACTCTATCTTGAAAAGCCTTATCATCCATGTTATCGCTTACATCTATAACTAATGGTGTTTGATTGTAATATGTTAACTCGTATCTATAGAGTACCTCATCACCACCAAGAGTTGCAGTTTTATCTCCTGTACCAAAAGTTATCTCCCTAACTGCGGGTGCAAGTAGACTTTCAAGTTTTTCTAATTGATCTGATTCTAATTCAGTGCATAATTCAATTTGCGTCTCCTTTTCTGAGAGTTTAGTAGCGAATGCCATACAAGATGCTTCGCCACATATTTCACAGTTGGTTTGTGGAAGTAGTCTGTAAATATCCATTGCTGTGACTTGCAATTTTTTTAACCTCCTTTTATACTCCAAGTTCCGTTATCCAGTTTGAAATGTTTGGTACATCGGTTTCAAGATACTCTTTAGTGAATGTGGATCCTATCTCACTTAAAAGCTGCACAGATGATGGATGAAGCATCATAAATATATCTACTCCACATAGCATCATGGTTAATCCAGTAAATATCTCCCAAATAGGCCCCCGGTAATCTGTGGGTCCCCATTCATCTTTTTTCATCCAAGCCTCACGTGAACCCCAGGCATTAGTTGTACCAGATGACATCGGCATCTGTAAATCTTTATCACCCTTTAATGCCGCCAATCTAGTCCTAGTTATAACATCGATAGAAAATTCAATTCCATAACCCAGTGCACATGTAGTGGGATCCATAACAATATCTTCCTTAGTTAATCCTTCCTTCATAAGGTACTTGTTAAGAGTTTTTTGCATATTAATATCTGTAATGGCCCATGATAGTACTGCATGATTATAATCCATAGCAGCTTTAGCTACTTTCCTATAGTCGAGATCTAGGTTCGCAGATGCTAGAAGACATCTTTCTCCCTCTGCAGCTGCTGCTGCAGCTTCAAGAACTTTAGGATCCTTTTTTGGGTCCCCTGATCCTCCAATCACTAGAGGTACATCCACGGCCTGGAGCACTTCTTCAATATCAGCAGCCGCCTGCCGAGGTGTTTTATCCATGACTTTTGGACCGGTTCCAATAAGATGTATAGTTACCATATTGGCCCCAAAATCTTTAACAGCCTTTTTAGCCCAGTCACCAGGATGATCCATCACATCAGAGAAGTGTTCCCTGATAGGTCGTGGCAATCCTGGCATAGGTATATCAAAAACATCAAATGTTACTACTGGAGGATTTGGCTGTGGTTCTTCAAACCGATATAATGCTTTTTGACCCCCTAATAATATAGGTTTTCTAGTACCAGCCCCCAATTGGACCTCTGCCACTTCACCAGGATAATCATGGACTGGTAGCTCAAAGGGTTGTGAAGGAATTAATTTTTTAGTTATTACTTCTGCCTGTTTTTGAACTGCCCTTTGCACTAAGGGCATCAGTTGAAGTTCTAATTCGTCAATATCCAATTTAAATTCATGTAGTTCTATGGTGTCCGTTTTTTCAAGTAGTTTAAGAAGCTGTGTCATTTTATCCATTTATAGCCACATCCTTAAAAATTTCAAATTATTTATTATAACTTAATTTAATATTTGAGATACTATCTTTGATATAGTTTTGACAGGATTGGAATCAACAGGAAGAGTAATAAGTGATTTACCCTCTATATCATATTCAGTTACTTCAGCATCGTCATAGATTACTCCAATGACATTTAGTCCTGTTTCAACTGCTTTATTTCTAATTAAATCTTCATTTTCTTGTTTAACTCTGTTTAATACCAAGAAAATTTTCTGAAAGTTTATATCTAATTCACTGGAAAGTTTTCCAATTCTTTGGGCTGTTAAAAGCCCTCTTTTTGATATATCTGAGACTACCAGCATGACATTCACGTTCTGAGTAGTTCTCCTACTAAGATGTTCTAATCCTGCTTCGGTGTCTATGACTATGAAATCATAATTAGAAGATAATGTTTCTATTATCTTTCGAAGCATATTATTCACAGCACAGTAACATCCACTTCCTTCTGGTCTTCCCATGACTAATAAATCAAACTCAGGTGATTCTACCACGGATTCCATAATCTTGTAGTCCAAAATATCCCATTTATTCATCCCTACTGGTATTTCACCTGCCGCAGTATCTTGTTTAAGTTCTTCTCTGATGTCTCCCACAGTTTTCTCTATCTCTAATCCTAATGCTTCCGGAAGATTGGAGTCTGGATCAGCATCTATTGCCAGTACATCTTTACCTGTTTCGGAGAGAATCTTTATTAAGAGAGATGATACGAGAGTTTTACCTGTTCCGCCCTTACCACTTACTGCTATTATCACTGGAACACTCCATTAAAATGGTCATAAAAAAAAATTTAAATTTTTTTTTAGAAGATTATATCTCTAGAAATTGTATTTCATTCATAAATTTTTTTTATTAATTTTTAATCATTATTCTCTTTTTATTATCACCTTCTCGGCGTATATTTTAGCATTTTTTAGTGTAATTTTTATTCCTCTTGAAGTTGGAAGTGTCATTTCAGGAACATAAGCTACAGTAGATATTGAATCTTCTACTGTTTCTATTTCTTCTATTTCAGAAGATTTGACAGATTTTTCATCTTCTTCTATTTCTTCCGTTGAAACTTTTAACCGTTCGAGTATAGGATGTTCTTTTTCTTCAAGGAATATCCGTATTTCCTTGATACTGTTTACATCTTCTTCTGTGGGAATCTTTTCAATAAGATCTGCCGGAATATAATCTGCTAATTCGTCTTTTATCTCCTTAGGTAGCCATACTACTCTTTCATAACCACCATCTGCCTGTAAAAATTTAGGAGATCTCATATATTCTAAACTTAAGCCTGTAAATCCTTCCACCTGTTTTCCACCAGAGCATTGTCCAGCCATAGCTGAAAATGGTAATCCTAAAGGTGTTTCGCCTTTGAAATCCCGATCAACAATCCCTATTCCATCTAATTCTGGAATGTGAAATGCCACTGCTTCAAAACATCCACATGAAGTGTGAGGATATTCAAATACACTATGTAGATAAACTCGATCAAAAGTACCTTGTGAACGATCAGCTACTACTACGTTAACATTTTCATATTCACCTTTAACCTCATCAAGTATTTTACCTTTTTCTATTTCAAATATAGGTCCTTCAGGATCCATTTTTGCAGCAGCTCGGCAGTCAAACCAATTTATTGCCCCACAAAGAGCAGTTCTATCCGGTGTTACTACACAAACGTGGCTAGGTGCAAAAGATTGACACATCACACACCCATAGAATACATCTACATCCTCATCTGATAATTCTCGAGCTCTAGAATCTCTCTCTTCATATAATGATTTTGCATTTTCTAAGAAAACTTCAACATCAACTTTATCTGTTAGTATAGTAATTGATATTGCTTCAATTATTGGGAATTCTTCCCGGAATAATATAGATAATGCTTTAGCCAAGTGTTCTAATTTGAATCCAGCTTCTATTGCTTCTTTACTGACTCTACACCAAATCTGGTCTCTTTGATTTAAATGCATGAATCCTTTAACGTAGTTACATAGTTCATGGGTTCTACGCTCTATTACTCCTTCCAATTCCCTTTCTAATTTTTCACCCTGGATTTCTATTAAGATACCCAGAGGATAAATTTCTCCCTCTTTCATATCAGCTAATTCTAAACCTTTTACTTCTATTTTACCGTCTTCAACATTGTCTTTTACTTGAACTAGTTCTGCCCCAATAGATTTTGGACCAGCGAGCTCAACGAACATATTAGCTGATCTTATGCGCTCACCTTCATACATAGGACTGACGTCAACAGGTATATCCTCGAACATTGAATTCCTCCCATTTACCTTTTTAATCCCATTTCTTTAATCATTTTTATTATTTTAGTGAATATTTTTAATCCATCTTCATTTTTTCAAGATAGTTTAACCATTCTGCATCCTTCATATTAGGGAATGATGCATCAGCATTGGAATGAAAGTATTTACAAAGTGTAAGTGTCCTAAGTTTAGGTGCAAAGTGCTTAAGGGTGGATAGACCCTGTGAGGCAATGTAATAAATACAACCAATAAATATAACTAAATCATGTTGCCCTTCATCTTTCACACCATTCCAATCCGGGTCTTTTAGTAGGTTTATTATTTCAACTATCCCATAAGGTTTGGTTTCAATTCCTCTCTCATTAAATGCTTTGAAAGCATCTCCAGTGGTTACTATGGGTAGTTTCCATTTTTCAGAGATCTCAGTTGCATATTTAATTAGAGGTTCTTCAGCTGCACTGGGTCCCACAATCATTAACGGTCTCTTAGCTTTCTTAATCATCATTTTCGCTGTTTCAGGAGTTACTAATAAAGCCTGTTTTGGCCCGGCTATAACGGTCGGCTGCCAAGGAATAATTCTTTCACTCATTTAAATCACCATCCAATTGCGTTAATGATGGTTCTTGTGGTATTCTCCTTGGTTTCCAACCTTTTTCTTTCAAAATTTCCATGATATCTCTTTTATAGATTATTGGAATGTCTTTCTCCACTCTAACGAATTTATGAACATCATCAGGAATGACACCGAAATATTTCCTATGTAAATCAATGTAATGGTTCAATTTTAACTGGCGTCCTTTCGAAGTATCATTAGGTCTTATACAGAGTTTAGCAATCATTACTGTTGCTTCTTCCCTGTTTTCAGCAGCATACAAAAGATGTTCTGGTGCAGGTTCACCTTTTACCACTTCACCTATTCTTAAATCATTGATTTCCCATGTTTCTTCTTTATCTGTTCTACCTAAGAATAATCTCCTGTATTTAGAACCATGCGGTCCTAGTACAACCGGAATCCCCCAACGATTTACTCCAGTAGCAATTGCCACTGCTTTTTGAGAATAAGCACCCCAAGCAACACCACAGGCACCTACTCTGTTTAAAATGTAGTCTGCTATTTCTTCAAAGTTACCTTCCAATGTTTTTTTGGCAAATATATTGGCTATTTTAATGCAAGCCCCCGGTATATGGGCGTTTGAAACACAAGATCCTACGTTTACTAATCCTTTAGCTTCGAAATCACCACTGTATTTTTCATAAAGAGTTTTACCATCTTCATCCCGGTATTCACCTATGGTCATAGATCCACATCCACTGGTCACTACTATATAGTTCCTCTCTAGGAATTCCTTAGCCATCTTAGCCACGTCTTCCCCACCTTCGGGATAATTTGTGCATCCAACAAATGCTATAACGCCAGGTATATCTCCTAAAACGATAGGTGCGCCTACCCGCCTTATTTCAATATCCTGAATTGGACCTCTACCTGCTCTTACATTATATTTTTCATCTTTAACGTAGTGCTCACCGACTTTAGCTAGCATGGACATTAGTGGAAGGTCTCTTTCACAATTTTGTTCACATCTTCCACATGAATAACAAACATCAAAGTTATAGAGTTCAATGAATTTACTATAGTCACCTTTACCGGCTGCTACAACAGCATCCATCATTGGTTGACTGTTAGGACACGATCTAACACACCAACCGCATTCTGTGCATTCTTTAGCCATTTCGGTGATTTCATCAATATCCGGTAGTATTTTTAAGTTTTCACGGTCTTCAGCTATATTCATAGCCACCCTTGTGGCTACTTCACCTACCTTATCCGGGTCAAGTATCAATGCACCGTTTAAATCGCCTTTTACAAGCTGTGCGACTATTTTATCCGTGTCTTCTTTGGTCAGGTCTGGAAGTCCCAAGCATATTTTATCTGTTGTTGCAAGCACTACAGCATTGTTTTTATTAGCTTCCTCAAGAATGTCAGTTCTAACACATTGTTCATCTACAACTATAACGTCTGCAACACCACTTCTTACAAATTTTAACTGTTTTGAAATAGGGCCAATTACTTTTGCACTTTTATTATATCGCGTAATATCTAATGCAGCACAACAGATACCACAAACTTCAACTTCATCTTCAAGCTCTTCATTTTCTACATAATCAATAATACCTGATCCCGGAATAACATTATGACCTATACATAATATCACTGGTTTATTTCTGTCAATTGTTCCCATTCCCAGTTCCACTAAAGGTGCGTCTTCATCACCCTTAGGCATGTTAAGAGCTACAATCTGTGCAATGTCTCCTATTTCCATTCCAACATTATCCATTAAACCTGCATGTAAAGCCTTTGATTCAAAATCAATACTACTACCTTCCTGTCCTGTGTGACAAGCTGATAATAAATGTACCATTTGTTCCTCAATATAATCTAAGGCTTCTTTCAAGTCTCCTAAAGTTTCAGGTTTTTTACCAAGTACCACTCTCATTATCGGAGCTTCAATATCGATATTCATTCCGAGATCTATTGGTAAATCATCCCCATATTTTTTGGTTAAGTATTCTAAAAGATGTCTTGCATGGCCGGAATGGGCTGCTGAACCAATACAACATGCTAAAAGGACAGTTCGTGCTTGTTGAGCTTGTATATTAATGCCACAAGCTCCTTTTTTACCTGCAGTTAAATCACATTTTCCATAAGTGCATAAACAGCACATATCGCAGAATGGGGCGTAGAATGGCTCATATCTACTTAATAATTTCATATCCCATGATCTTAAATCTGTCAAGTTAGGTTTGGTAGTGGGACCTAGTGGTAATGATGGTTCTTCAGATATTTTGGATTCTTTTTTGGTTGTTTTTCCAGTTATGTCACCAATTGAAACTTTAAAACCTTTTGTCTTCCAAAAATTGTCTTTGAATATTTTTTGTTTCGATTCTTTTGATTTCGGCGCCACAATTATCACCAATTATTAATGATTTATAATGATGATTCTATCTTGATATTATATATAAGTTATGTGTTTTTTTCAAAGTTGTTTATTTGAAATGTTTGAAATGACTTCAAAGTCAAATAGGGCTAATTTAATACTCTATTTTTATATGAAAATAAATTTAGTAATATCATTTGTAATAATAATCAGCAAACTTTAGTAATACTGATAGTAAGGTTTATATGATAAAACTTAAGAATGTTTTATTAAAATTTATAGGGTTAAAAACAATGTATCCTTTAGTATTACACCCTATAAATAAAATTAAAATCAGAAATACTCATGTTAAATTATGATTATAACAATTAAAAAAAAATAATTCAAATGTTCTCTATAATAATATAACCAACCAAATTTTGGATTAAGTTATACCAGGGAAATCTGAATATGAACTAATAACTTCATACATTTGGTTCTAATCTTTTGATTATAAAAACCATAAATAACACTATGGCTGGAAAGAAAAATAAGTAGAGTATCAATAACACGATGGGCGGTAAAAAAGCACCCATAACTGTTGATGCAGCTATCAACATGATCATTGTTATTACAGGAAATAGTATTGCTACGAACATATAGATCATAGTAAATGAATTCAATTTTTGAGCGTAGTCTTTAAGCTTCATCCGTAACTCATAAGCAGTATCATCTGCTATAACACTTAGAGTCTTAGCAAGATCGCCTCCACTATTTAAGGTTCGGGTTATCTGATAAATTGCTCTTTGCAAACCTTCTGAATTTATTCTATCACTCATATCAATCAAAGCCTTCTCTGTAGTCTCCCCATATCTTATTTCTTCTAATGCCCGGGAGAATTCCTCAGAAAGAGGACCATAACCAGAAAGAGATATAGAACGCATACTGTCATGTAATCCCGTACCTGCACGTAATTCTGTTGCCATCTGCCTAAGAGCAAAAGGTATTTCTTTGGCTGCATCAGAAGATTTCTGTCCCTTCCTCATCTTAGGAAGAAAGACTACAAAAATGGCCATCATCAAAATAATAACTCCAAATATTAGGCCAATCATTAATCCAAAACCTAATACAACTAAAGCTAAAACTACAACTGCAAAGGCTATTACGCCCATAATAATGATCAATCTAGGATCTAATTCTTCTTTTTGTTCTTCCTTAAGAATCTCTTCCAAAGAAGCTTTTCGAAGTGCTTCTTTTTTATCCTTTTCATCTTCTATTTTCTCAGATGACACCGATTTTTTATCAACTAACTCTTTAAATAAAGCTATTTCTTCTTTATCCATCCTCATTCTTTTTATGGTTCGAGAAGGAGAATTGGATGGTCTAAATAATGATTTTGAATTGGATCCCTTGTCAATTTCTACCTTTTGTTCCATATCTGATTTTCTTCTAGATATTACATTCTCTGAATTTAATCCACTTATTTTATCTATTGGAGTTTGAATACCTTCACCAACTTTTCGGCTGGAATTAACTGTTAAATTACCGATTTTATTGAAAAACTTTTTGAGATCGAAAATCATTTATATCATTTTTTTCCTTTCATCAGTATTTAAAATTATTATTATGGTATTCTAATCAAATCTTAATCCAAAATTATAGGATCTCTGAATTAATATTTTTTTTACAGTGCTTCTTCCAACATACCATTTGGATCTTTATAGTAATTGTTTATACTCTGCCCCACTTCTTCAATGGATCGTATATTGTTATCTGCCATGTACTCTAATATTACTCTTCTTTTCTCTATTTCCTCTTCTATTTCTGTAATTCCAATCCCTCGTAATTCTGATATCTCCCTTAAAGTTTGACTAGCAATTCCCACATATTCAACTTTATCACTTATATTATTCCATTCAAAAACTCGGTTAAGTTGAACATTACCCTCTTCCATACCCACTACCTCAGCCACTTCAGTGACCCTCCTGATAGACCCACCTTCAGGCCTATACATCCTCTGCTGCATTATTATAAAATCAAGAGCAGGTATCATGATATTAGGAACATTCATAGGAGGATTTACAAGACGAGTTATAGTCTCCCGTGCAGAGTTAGAATGAAGTGTTCCCATTCCAGAGTGTCCAGTATTTAACGCTGTAAACAAGGTGATGGCCTCTTTACCCCTTACTTCCCCTACAATCACTCGATCAGGCCTCTGACGGAGGGAATTCTTAACCAAAGTATCCATTGTTAATTCACCTTTATCTTCGATGTTAGGGGGGCGAGTTTCCATACGCAAAACATGAGAGTGAGGAAGCTGCAATTCCAGAGTATCCTCAATTGTAATTATTCTCTCCCTTGGCGGTACAAATGCCGCTATCGTGTTTAAAGTAGTTGTTTTACCAGAACTAGTTCCACCCGCTATTATAGCATTACATGGCTTCACACCAAATCCATCAGTACAAACCCATAAAAAACCAGCCAAATGAGATGATAAAGTCTTAAAATTTATAAGATCAATAACAGTCAATGGATCTTTCCTAAATTTACGTATAGTTAAGGTAGGACCATCTGCAGATACTGGTGGAAGTGTAGCATTAACCCTAGAACCATCTTTCAATCTAGCATCCAATATTGGAGTTTGCTGATCTATTCTACGATTAGCCTGTCTAGCTATGACATCTATAATGGCCTTTATATCCTCTTCATCTTCAAAATCAATATTAGTGACCATCATTCCTATTTTACGATGGTAAACAAACACTTTTTTATGAGTCCCAATCACCATGATCTCTTCCAAATCATCATCTTTGATCATAGGATCTAGTTTACCATAACCTAACATTTCTTGTGAAATCTGAGCAGACAAACGATCCACATCTCGCACACCTTTAGTGCGGAGGAATTGTTTAACCTCAATTATAAAAGAATCTTCATCTACCTTGAAGTCTTCCTGAGCAACTGCAACTTCCACTAGTTTTTCCCTAATTTCATTAAAAAGTTCTTTTTCCTTATTTGAAAAGCTGGGTATACTAACGTTATAATTAGGTACTAATCCTTCTTCTATTATTTCCGCTTTCATTACATCGGAAACTTTTTTTACTTTTTTAACTTTTTTGGATCGTTTAGCTGGCTTCTTCATCATCTTATTTAATTTAAAAGCCTTATCTTCATCCAAACCAAAGTTACTCTTTTTAGAATTCTCAACTTTATCTATTTCAGTACTTTCTTCCTCTTCCCCACTATCGTCTGCAAAGTCTCCCAATAAATCTCTAATTATCTCTTTCCTTTTATCCTTCATAATTCTCAACTATTTATATTAAAGATATTTTATAATATTTAAGTATATGGACTTAAGATGTAAATGTGGAAGTGACTGCCTAAAGCCTGCTTCTCAAATTCTGAAATATTCTAAAAATTTATATTCATCCTGCAATAAGTGCTTAGAATTCAAACTGAAAAAATTCTCGCCATTAAACTCACAGTTAAATCTAAATAGTTTAGACGGAAATTTTGGAAAATGTTTAAATTGTGATAAACGTCATTTAGACATAGTAATGGCTCACATTTTGAAAATAATGATAGATTATGGATTGAAGGATAAAGAATCTAACCTTAGAGATGTCTGTGTGCCTCTTATTACGCCTGCTTATCCCACAAAGTCTGTTCCTTATCTTCCAGAAGACTCACTTGTTATACTTTCTGGAAAAATGGATGTAATATGTGCCAATGAAATATTAAAAAAAGTACCTGAAGTTAGGGGAGTTTTAAAAGGATATATGAATGATACTGTAGGTATTAAGAATTCTACATCCAATCCACACACATATGAAGTGCTAGCAGGCTGTGATGTTAGATGTGATATTATAAATACACCTTGGGATTTTGTATGCATATACAAATATCAGAGTCAAATACACATAGAGTTCCCAAAACCATTATCTCCAAAAATAAGGGGTTTAAAAAAAATTTTAGATGAATATGATAACCCAACAGTTCTTGACTGTACCTGTGGACCCGGTACTCTTGGAATAGCTGCTTTAAAGGCTGGTGCTAGGAAGGTTATATTCAATGATCTCTGGTATCCTGCTGTAGAAAATACTATAATTAACTTAAAATTAAACGGATATCCTTTAGAAGTGTCTAATAATAGAAAAGGTTTAATCGCAACTGGTAATAATTTTGAAGTTTATTGTTTGGATATTAAGGAATTGCCAACAGTCTTTAATAATCAATTTAATATTTGTCTGGTAGATACTTTCCCTAAAATTGATCCAAAAAAATTTGTAGAATCTGTTGAGGATATCTGTGAAGAAGTACTGATACTATAAATTTCATTTAAAAAAAAAAATAAAAAATAAATGTCATGTTAAAAATAATAATAAATCTAAATTTGAAGAGTGATAAATCTAATAAAATATATTACATTAGTCTTCTTACATCCACTACTTCTACACTGCCTACATTTTCAATTTTAGATAGTGCTTCTTCAACTTTCTCTGTTCCACCTTCAATATCACCTACAACTACCATTACATTAAGTGCTATTAAACCAAAAGCTATAGGCTCTTCTTCAATTTTATGAAGTTCGACTTCTTCAGGAATTGATTTTTCAACTTGTTCTTTTATTTTTGCAATATCAATATCAGGACTATCAGGCATTAATTTTATAGTTGCTAATACTTCACCCATATTTTTGAACCTCCCAAAAAAAATTCTATTCTATATTAATATTATTAATTCATTTAATATGATTTATTTAAATCATAAAAAATAGTATAAAATTTAAACAATTTGAAATAAGGAGTTTAAGGTCCTTTAAATCCACATTTGCATGTATAGAGATGACCGAAAGTTCTGCATTTCTGACATCTGTAGAGTATAGTTTCACATTCTGGACATTCAAATTTAACACAAGTCTCTACAGGTGATATTTCTTGTTTACATGATGTACATTCCATTTTAGTCATTTTTTAAGTTCCTCCAATAAGTGTATATTTTGTTTTATCGACATTATTAGCGTCAATTATAGAAATAACCCTTTCAGGGTGTTTTCCATTAATAACATAGCAATTTAATTTGAATCGGATTAAAAGCTCTCCTAAAACTTCATCAACCGATGTTTCACCAAAATCTAGTAATTTTTTTGCATCAATATATTTGATGAATTCCGCCCCATCCTGAGATGGCTGCCGAGTATATATTCCATCTACATCTGTTGCTATTAATAGTTTAGCCTTTAATTGATGTGCTATGTAAAGGGATATTGAATCAGAAGTAACACTCCAAGAATGCTCCAAGGAATTCTGATGCCCCATTAATTTTGAAGGCATCAAAATTGGAAGTTTTCCTTCATCTAAAACTTTTTGAGCAATTTTAAATGAATAAACTACTTCTGCATCATCTAGTTTATCAGCTATAAGCATTCCCAAAATATCCATGCATAGTATAGCGCTCCTATGTGTAACTGTATTTGAAAAACCTATGTTTATATCATAATCTCTTAAAAGATTTGCAAGCGCCCCTCCTCCACAGATAATGATAACATCTTTACCTACCAGATTTTTGCATAGATTAATTGCATATTCTGGGAAAAGACTTCCACCAACCTTAATCACCCATTTCATAATCTATTCAATCCATTTTTAAATTTTATTTAAGTAGTTTAAACTCTCCAGTTATTTTATCTATTTTTTCATCTTCGTCTGGACCTATTCCTAGGCAAGTGATGGTTGACTCAGGTAATTCAGTATGACCCGCATCTTGAACCATATAGTATGAGATATCAGTTGCTTTAATTAATTCATAAATTTCAAAAAGCTTTTTTATATCATTCACTTTGACTACTACTTTTTTTTCACCTTCTCTTTCCCATTTTTTTATTATTTTATCATCTGCACGTTTATAAGAGCCCAGACTAGCATGACAAGCCTGTGCAGCTATTTTACCTTTACTAATAGAGAGATCACCTCTCATAATAATTACTTGTTTCATTTTTTCCTACACGCAGATTTAATAATATAATTTTTTAACGTAGTTACAAATCAGTTTAATAATTATAATTCAATAAAATTATTAAATATTTTTTTCCTATAATTTAATTTAAATAATTCTTTTACCCATCCGGTCTGGATCTACAGAGTAAACTTCTAAGCCCGGTATTATAACCCTCACCACTGGTATTTTGATATCATTACGAGTTAAATTCACGTATAAAATCTTTTTGAAACCGTTTTTTGTAATTAAATTAATTGATGCATTTATATTGTTTTTAAAAGATTTTCTTGATTTATCTTTGATTTGTGAAAGATTTATCATCTTAGTCGACTCACCAAACCAGTGTTTATTTATTTTCTTCATACGATTATAACCTGCTTTCCTCATTAAAACAGCCCGAGTGGTGTCTTCCCTTGTTCCATGAATTTGAGTAGCTCTACTCTGCGCAACTTCAGTAAGCGCCCTTATTGCTGCAATTTCTGGATCAAGATGAGTGCCTATCCCTAATGTTAATAAAGCAGGGTCTTTAAGTATAGTATCATCTGAAACAGCAGCCATAGTGGTGATATCAATATCTGCAGTTAAATCTATCAATTTAACTTCAATCCCCATAATAGAGAATTTATCCAATATATTTCTAATCAGAGGATTATTTACCTCTTCACAATTCACTTCACTTTTAGGTTTCTTTTTTGCCTCAAAAATACTCCAAGCATCCCTTTCTACCACTTCCATAATTCCATGGAATATAGCTTCTTCGATATTATTTCCAGATGCTAATCCATTTGTATTAGATTTGAATAATGAAATACCTTTTAAAGGAATGTAAGGATGGTATACAGCATTTGCTGGAACAAAATATTCCTTATTATCAGTTATTTCCACTGCTTTAACCCAATCTATTTGAATTTCTTCGACTTCAAATGGTAATTGAGATGATAAAACCAGTTCTTTCGGATTTATAGCATCCTTTAATTCTTGAAATAACCCTAATTTAAATTTTGTTTTATAATCCGATTCATTTATTTCAGCTGAATATCTTTCAAATGCTTCCATCATGGCTGAGGCTTTGGCTTGACTTTTTGTAGCTCCTTTACCAGCATATATGCTTATAGCACCCTCTGCTGCTCCGGGTCTTATGGCCGAATAAATTGGTATACCCAAACGGTCCAAATGTGTAATTTCTGCTATTCTGGTAACCCCTACTTTTCTAAGTTTTCCCTCAACATTTTTAATTGTCTGTTTAGGGGGAATTGACCTATGAGTGCATCCAAAATAATTAATAGGGACTTCTTTGAACATTAAAATATATCCTTTTTTGTTGTATTCAGATAGAATTGAATTTATTATATTAGTTTTGATATTATTTTTTTATTCTGAAATAAATAATGTTATAAATATATTTATTATATGGATCCATTTTTTTGTATATTCCCCTACTAAAAAAATTTTGTAAATTCATTAATTAAATTGAAGCTAATCCAAAAAAGGAATATAATACCATTATGAGTGCAACTGCCGCTGTTGCAATCCATATTAGTGGATTCCATCTGAATACTTTAGCCCCATCAAATATACCGAATGGTATAAGGTTGAAAAGTGCTAAGTAACTGTTCACTGCAAATCCCAAAAAGCCCAATAACATTAATGTTGGTAAAGAAGAAGAATTTAAAAGCAAGAAGAAGAATGCTGCTAGGATAATATTAGTTGCTGGACCTGCTAAGGACATTTTGCCATTTTGTTCTCGGGATATGTTGCTTCCATAAGTATAAACTGCTCCAGGTGCTGCGAAAACGAATCCTAACGCTACTGCAACAATTACTGCTAATATTAAACCTTCAGCCCATAATTTATATTCAGCCCAGAATCCATATCGAATAGATACAAATTTATGAGCCAGTTCATGTAGAACAAAAGCTAATCCCACTGCTATAAAAGTGATGGGGATTAATGAGATGAAATTAGTAGGGTTTGAAAGATTACGTCCACTAAATACATAAGCAAATATCAAAGCAATAACTACCATTGATATTATTATATCCCTTACTTCCCTGGCTGTAAATTTTATCATATATTAAAACCAGTATTCTTGACCTTATAATAGTTTTTGTATAATAAGTATGAAGTATTCATTTTTTTGTATTAATAATAATTTTACATTTTTTTTTATTCCAAAATTTTTCATAAATAATATTAGTTTAATGAGTCAATATACCAAACAAATAGAAAGCTAATTTTTTGAAAGGAGGTTCTAATAAAATGACTATGAAGTGTGAATATTGTCAGACTGAAGGATATGGTGATCTTATTGAGGAAACATCTTACTGGATGATTTTCTTAGCACCCAGCCAAAGATATTTAGGAACCTGTGTTGTTGCTTTGAAAAGACAATGCCAAAGTTTATCTGAACTGGACGACTCTGAATGGGATGATTTTAAATTTTTAGTCCGGAAAATGGAGACTAGTGTAAATGAAGCTTTCAATCCTGATCTTTATAATTGGAGTTGCTTTAAAAATGCTGCATTTAGAGATGAAGATCCTAATCCCGAGATTCATTGGCATTTTTTACCCCGTTACCAAAATGAAGTAGAATTTGAAGGTTTAATATTCAATGATCCTGACTTTGGTTATATTCCTCAACCTATACCACGTATAATTCCAAGAGATGTTATGGATAAAATTAAATTAGAAATAAAAAAGAACTATAATAAATAAACGTAAAAAAATTGTGGAGAAGGTTCTTAAATGGATTTAAAAGAAGTGATAGGTGCAATGCATAGCCAAGAGATTGATTCTCTAATTATTTTTAAGCCTGAAAATATAACTTATTTAACTGGTTTTAAACCTTCTAGTTCATCTATTCTCATTTTAAAAGATGATGCAGTGTTATTTACGTCTAAAATGGAAATGAATAATGCATTGAATCAATCCAAAGTTCAAGTTGAGGAACTTAAGTCTTTAAATGAAGTTAAGAAAAATTTGAAAGGTATAGTAGGAATCGAAAATTCATTACCCGTTTTTACTTATAATAAAATTTGTGATGACTTTACAACTAAGTTAACAGAAATAGTAGAGTCTTCACGGATTATAAAGTCGGATTATGAAGTTAAATGTATTGAAAGTGCTATTGAAATAGCTGAAAGATCATTTATTAATACTGAGATTAGTGAAACTGAAAATAAAGTTGCAGCAGAATTAGAATTTAACATGAAAATGGAAGGATCTATAAAACCTGCTTTTGACACCATTGTTGCATCAGGAGTACGATCAAGTCTTCCACACTCTACTGTTACATCAAATAATTTAGAATTTCCAGTGGTTATTGATTGGGGAGCTGTCTATAATAATTACTGTTCGGATACAACTAGAACAATAGTAAAAAATGAAAAACAATCTGAAATATTTGAAATTGTTTTAGAAGCTCAAAAAGAAGCGATTAAAGTGATAAAACCAGGCATAAAAGCTTCATATGTGGATAAGGTTGCACGAAAAGTTATAGAAGATTATGGTTATGGAGATAATTTTATACATTCCACTGGACATGGTTTAGGTCTTGAAGTACATGAAAAACCATTTATATCTCAAAATGATGAAATTAAACTTCAAGAAGGAATGGTTATCACTGTTGAACCTGGTATTTATATTAAAGATGAATTTGGAGTGAGAATAGAGGACGTTGTATTTATAAAGAAAAGAGCTGTGCTTTTAAATAAAATAAGAAAATAATATTAATAAAAAAAAATATTTTTAACTCATTAATTTTAAGTATTATTTAAATATAAAAATTTTAATATTAATAATTGAACTTAATAACGTATACGTTTAATAACCTTAACGAATTATATAATGAATTATATATACATAAATAATAAAATTAATTTAAATACCCCATTTAGGTGGTAAAAAAAATGGCCATTATCCCCCCAGCATTATCACCCTTAACTCAAGTGATGGAAAACATAATACCTGACAGATACACGGTTACTTTACAGGAAAACCTTGTGAGATCGGGTTTATATGTCAAGGCTTCAGAACTTATAACATTAGTGCTTTTAGCCAGTATATTAATGGGTTTAGTAATTTTTATTTTATTTTCAGTACTTGTCATTAATCCTCTTATGGGGGGATTAATAGGATTTTTACTGCCGGGAATAGCTGTTTTTGCTTGGATATTTTTTATGATGGAACGTCGTGTAGATAGTATAGAACAAGGCACACCTGATTTTTTAAGACAAATAGCATCTATTTTAAGATCAGGAGTGGGTATTGAAACTGCCTTAGAGGATATATCTAAACAGGGTAAAGGACCTTTAATTGACGAGCTTAAAAGAGCCGTAATTGAAATAAAATTAGGTAGCACCTTTGAATCTGCATTAACATCTATGGGGGAGCGTTTAAAATCTAAAAATTTAGATAGGACTTTTAGGATGATATTGGAGGGTAGGAGGGTTGGTGGAAGTTTATCTGATGTTATTGAAACTGTAGCTGAAGATTTAAGGGCTGTATTAGCTTTAAAACGTGAAAGAAGAGCTAATGTGATGATGTCGGTGATGTTTCTACTTATCTCAGCTTTAATTGCAGCTCCATTCGCATTGGGTATGATTATGACTTATTCATCATTTATAGGATCTTTAGGTAAAGTGAATCCTCTGTTGGACACTGCAGCAACCGCCGCTACGGGTTATATAATAATCCATTCCATAATAGCTGGAATTTTAATCGGCATTGTATTATATGGTAGTGCTCGTAAAGGAGTAAAATATGCTCTTCTTTTAGCTCCAGCAGCTTTCGGAATTTTTTATGTTATAAAAACAGTTGCACCATTAGTATTAGGATTTTAGGGGGAGAAATTTTAAATGAAAATAATATTTGATGAATCCGCACAAATCTCAGCTGAACTTATTTTAATTTTCGGAGGTATAATAGTCATCTCATTAGTTGCATTAGTATTCTATAATAATTATATTCATGGATTTAATAGCACCTTTAATGGTAGTAACAATACCAGTCAACTAAACAGTACCACTAGCAGTATCCAAAATTTAAATAATCTATTTTAATTAATTAATAATAAAAGTTAATTCTATTTTTTATTTAAAAATGATTCTACAAAGTTTCTAGTTTCATTTAAAGCTTTAAGTGGGATACCATGTGGAATATCTCCCAATTCACCCTTTACATCCTTCAAAACTCTTCCATCTACACCTAGTAACATACCTTCACTGGTTGTTTCACAAAATTCTGCAGGAGGTAGGAGTGCTACAGCCACATGATCACTTTCTCTTACAGTTAAATCATTAGTTACTACTATTATAGCTCTCTCACCCAAGTTCACATTAGATATAAGCAGATGATTCATCTTATTAGTATTACTAATGCTTGAAACTATTCCAGTTTTAATATCAATACCTATTATAGGATCGTTTATTTCTCCAAGTGATAATCTTCTTCTAATACCATAAATTGTATTTATAAAGAATTTGATTTTAGCTATGGATTCCTCTAATTTATTTTTCTCTTCTCTTTTTACTAATCCTAAAAATTGATTATACCATGCTTCGCCGCCTAAAGCATTAATTATTATTTTTACTTTATCTTCTAATGAATAAATTTGGGGTGTTTTAGATATTTCTTCTGGAGTCAGATAGCTGTAATAAAGTGATTGTATTTCAGGCAGCATATCTCGAGCAGTACTTAATGATTTCTTTTTATTCCATTTCCCTGAAAATTTGCCCCTTCAATTGTTCTTAAGAATAGTTCCACTGACTTCTCAGCTACCAGTAGCCTGTAATCTTTAGTAGTATCCCACATTTTTTATATTCACCTTAAAAATTTAATTTGAAATTCTTTATTTTAAAACTATCAATTTAAAACAAATTCTTTATTTATTTATAACCTATTAAAAAACTTTTTTTTATTTTTACATACTAATAATTAAATAAATGAGGTTTTTTTTATATAATAAAAATGGTAAAATATTGGTCTATTATTAATTTGTATTAACTAAATTAAGAATATGACACCAAAGTTGGTATCTTATTATATTTATCAAATGAAAATTATTATTTAAGATTATTTTTATTATCTACCAATTTTAGACCAAAAACTCTTAAACTACTCTTTAAATTCAAATCAAAAAAAAATCAGCTACTTTTAAATTCAAATCAAGTAAAAATAAAACTAACACTAAAAATCAGAGGATAGAATCAATAGACAATTCGTATTTAATCATCTATCTATTAGTATAAGAGTCTTAATTAAGGCTTCATTGGTTAAAAAAAGAATCAATAGAATATATTGATTAAATGTAATTTCAATCTCTTTTAATAAGGTCTTAAATCATTAAAACAACTCTAAAACGTCCA
>Ga0187851_10001138_pt1 | contig 25979 bp, 20 predicted proteins | sample June2016WEW_6_10_FD_132997 | JGI IMG/M metagenome (GOLD analysis project Ga0187851, IMG submission 132997) | Peatland microbial communities from SPRUCE experiment site at the Marcell Experimental Forest, Minnesota, USA - June2016WEW_6_10 | ecosystem: Environmental > Terrestrial > Soil >...
AATGGTCAGCGCGCCCAGGGACCGGGCCACGTTAGCGACGATGGGCGCGCCACCGGTTCCGGTGCCGCCGCCTTCCCCCGCGGTAACGAAGACCATGTCGGCCCCCTTGATGACCTCCTCGATTTCCTCCCGGTGATCCTCGGCGGCGCGCGCCCCGACTTCGGGATTGGCTCCTGCGCCGAGACCGCGGGTAAGTTCCCTGCCGACGTCCAGCTTGACGTCGGCGTCGCTCATCAGGAGCGCCTGCGCGTCGGTGTTGATCGCGATGAACTCAACGCCTTTGAGTCCCTCTTCGATCATCCGGTTCACGGCGTTGACGCCGCCCCCACCGATACCGACGACCTTGATGACCGCCAAATAGTTCTGCGGTGCTGCCACGAGGAGGGACCTTTCCGCTCGTTTGCCTCTGTCGCGTTTCTGCACACGGCTTTTACTGCCGGAGAGAGCGCCCTTTTCTGGAAACCACCACCGAAACCAAGGCTCGCAGCGGCCTGCCGGAAATCGCCCCCCATTGATCCGGCCGGGCACGCTCCGTGATTTCCAGTGAGTTAACCCTCACTCTCAAGTTGAGATTTACAGTTATGTATCCTGGCGATTGATACGGACAGTAGGGTTGGAGGGGGGCAGGGTCAACTAGCCACGCGCGAAGCGGGCCGGCGTGTCGTCGTCTGCCCGGATATTCCTGGCCGCCATTCACCCTCCGGTCACGGCCGTCCCCGGTGCGCTCACGTTGTAGGTCCGCGCATCCGTGCGCATCAGCAGCGCGAGTTCCCTGGCCTTCTCGGCCGGCCGGTCCGTGCCACCCCACACGACCGTGATCCCGCGGGCGAGCCTGAGGGTCACCTCGGACGCGCTCGGCGCCTGCACGGACACCACCGCCCGGGCCAGGTAGCGGGGCAGCTCATGAACGACCACCGCCGCGGCGTACACCGCCGGGCTGCCGCGCAGCGCGGGAACGGACACCGCCCCCGCCGCCACCTGGAACAGGGGCAGGCCGGGCGGGCGCCGCAAGGATGGCTCCACGGCGACGCCGTACCTGTCGATGAGCTGGTACCCGCCGCCGGACTGGACGGCCAGCGCGGGCGTGCGCTCGGTGACGGCGATCGTCACCCCGTCCGGCCAGTCCCGGCTGACCTGCGCGGACTGGACCTGGCGGATCCGCTCGACCCGCTGCGCGATCGCGGCACTATTCAGCCTGATCAGCGGCAGCCCGGGCGGGATGGCCGCAGCCGACCGGACCTCAGACCCGGTGACCAGGTGCGTGCCGGTCACCTGGACCGAGCGGACCACGAAGAACCGCGAGTCGAGCAGGGCCCAGGCCACCCCGGCCACGATGGCCACCGCGGCCAGGGCGAAGAAGGCCGCCCGCCACGGCTGATGCCCGGGCCGGCCGGCCGGCGACCCGGGACTGGCGCCGCCCGCGCCGCCCAGCCCCGCGGCCTCCTGGTCGCGGCCCTGCTGCGTGACGTCCCCCGCCGGACTGCTCATCCAGCCGGCCCACCGCGGGCGCGGAGCGCGTCGAGGACCGGCTGCCCCAGCGCGGTGACGTCGCCGGCGCCCATGGTCAGGACCAGGTCACCGGGCTTCGCGGTGGCCGCCACCGCGCCGGGCACGGCCCCGCGATCCGGCATGAAATGGGCCTGGGACCCGGGCACCGCCACGGCGACCAGCTCTCCCGTGACGCCTGGCTCCGGATCCTCGCGTGCCGGGTAGACATCCAGCACGAAGGCCTCGTCGGCGCGGCCGAGAGCCGCGCCCAGTTCCCCCGCGAAGATACGAGTCCGGCTGAACAGGTGCGGCTGGAAGATGGCGATCACCCGCCCCCCGTCCGCGATATCCCGGGCCGCCACGAGATCGGCGGCCAGCTCGGTCGGATGGTGCGCGTAGCTGTCCAGCACCCGCACCCCGTCGGCCTCGCCCTTGAGTTCCAGGCGTCGCCGCGCACCGCGGTAGGCGGCCAGCCCGCGGGTCACCCCGTCCACCGGGAAACCGAGCTCCAGGCATGTGGCCAGCACCGCGGTGGCGTTGAGGGCATTATGCCGGCCGGGGACGCCCAGCTGCACCCGCGCGGCGACCTCAGCCGCCTGCGCCGGCGGCCCGGCACTGACCTCGAAGCCGACCGTCATGCCGCGCGGAGCCACAGCGGTGACCCGGTAGTCCGCATCCGTGGCCTCGCCGTAGGTCCGGACCCGCAGCGGGAGGTCCCGGGTCGCCTCGGCGAGGGCTCGGGCGCCCGGGTCGTCGGCGCAGGCGACCAGCAGCCCGCCCGCGGCGATGCGCCCGGCGAACGCGGCGAAGGCGGTCTCGATCTCGGCCAGGCCGGCGTAGTTGTCCAGATGATCCGCTTCCACGCAGGTCACGATGGCCGCCTCGGGCGTGAGCATGAGGAACGAGCCGTCGCTCTCGTCAGCTTCGGCCACGAACAGCTCGCCGCTGCCCTCGCCCGCGCCGAGGCCGGTCTCGGTGAGGATGCCGCCGATCACGTAGGACGGGTCGGCGCCGCAGTCCCGCAGGACGGTGGTGAGCATGGAGGTGGTGGTGGTCTTGCCGTGCGTGCCGGCCACCGCCACCGTCCTGCGGCCGAGCATGACCGAGGCCAGCGCGGCCGCGCGATGCAGCACCCGCAGCCCGCGCTGCCGCCCGGCCACCAGCTCGGGATTGTCCGAGCGGATCGCGGTGGACACCACCAGCGTGTCCGCCCCCGCGACGTTGGCGGCGTCGTGCCCGACCCGGATGTCCGCGCCGAGCACGGCCAGCTCGTCGAGGAGCGCCGTGCCGGCCGCGTCGCTACCGGACACGCGTATCCCCCGGGCCAGCATGATCCGGGCTATCCCGGACATGCCGGCCCCGCCGATACCGGTGAAGTGCACCCGGCCGAGCTGCTCGACCGGGACCGGGTCCACCGGGGTTACCAGGCCCATCCGACCATCCTCATCTGCTGCTGGTTCACGCCCTGCGCCTGCCCCGGCTGGCTCCATCCTGGCTGGCTCCATCCTGGCTGGTACTGGCCCGGCTGGCACTGGCCCGGCTGCCGCTGGCGTGACCCGCGCCACGCCGGCTCCGGGACCGGCCCTGTGCCCGGTCACGGACGATGCCGAGGACCTCAGCGGCCAGCCTGGCGTCGGTGTCGCGGTGGCCCATCGCCGCCGCCGCCTGCGACATGGCCGCCACGAGCTGCGCGTCCACCAGGATGGGCAGCAGATCGGAGCGGATCCACTCCGGGTTCAGGTCCGCGTCGGCGATGATCAGCCCACCGCCGGCGACCTCGATCGGCGCCGCGTTGAGCCGCTGCTCGCCGTTTCCGTGCGGCAGCGGCACGTAGGCCGCGGGCAGGCCCACCGCGGTGAGTTCCGCGCAGGTCATCGCACCGCTGCGGCAGATCGCGAAGTCGGCCGCCGCGTACGCCAGGTCCATCCGGTCCACGTACGGCAGCGTGATGTACGGCGGCCCCGTGGCGGGCAGCCGCACGTCGATATCGCTGCGCGGCCCGAGAATGTGCAGCACCTGGATCCCGGACGCGCGGATCGAATCGGCCGCGTCCAGCACCGCGTAGTTCAGCGAGCGGGCGCCCTGCGAGCCGCCGGTGACCAGCAGCACAGGCAGGTCTGGCCGGAGCCCGAAGTGCGCCCGGGCCTTGTCGGCCAGGGCCAGCCGGTCCAGGCTGGCGATCTCGTGGCGCAGCGGGATCCCGATGTAGCGGGCGTGCGGGAGCTTGGTGTCGGGCTGGCCGGTGAACACGTGCGTGGTGAACCGGGCGCCGATCCGGTTGGCCAGCCCGGGCCGGGCGTTGGCCTCGTGCACCACGATCGGCACGTGGTGGCGGCGGGCCGCCAGGTACCCCGGGGTGGCCACGTAGCCGCCGAACCCCACGAGCACGTCCGCGCGGGCCTGGTCGAGGACCCGTGCCGCGGCGCTCACCGACGCGCTGAGCCGGCCGGGGACGCCGAGCAGCTGCGGGGTGAGCTGGCGGGGCAGCGGGACGGGCGGGATCAGCGCCAGTTCGTAGCCGCGCAACGGAACAAGCCTGGTTTCCAGGCCGCGCTCGGTCCCGAGGCACACGATGCTGAGCTGCGGGTCAGCCCGGCGCAGCGCATCGGCGAGGGCCAGCGCAGGCTCGATATGGCCCGCGGTCCCCCCGCCCGCGAGTACGACGCTCATCGCCCGGTACTCCCTTTCTCACCGACGGCGCCCGGGCGCGGCTAGCTTTTCCCGCCGGCCGGCCAGGCCCAGCCAGCTTAGGACGCGGAGCGGCACGCCGGGGCCAGCCTCGGCAAGGGCCTGCGCCGCACCGGGCTCCCGTTTCGCGAACGACATCAGCATGCCGAGCGCCACCATGGTCACGAACAGCGAGGACAGTCCCTCGGAGATCAGCGGCAGCGGGACGCCGGTGATCGGCAGCAGGCCGATCACGGCGCCGATGTTGACCAGCGCCTGGCCGACGATCCAGGCGGTGGCGGCGCCCGCGGCCAGCCGCATGAAGGTGTCCTCCACCCGCCGGGCGATGCGCAGCCCGGCATAGGCCAGCCCGCCGTACAGGAACGTCACGCACAACGTGCCGATCAGGCCGAGTTCCTCGCCCAGGATGGCAAAGATGAAGTCGGTCGTCGAGTGGGGCACCCAGCCCCATTTCTCCCGGCTGGCGCCGAGCCCGACGCCGAACCAGCTGCCGGACCCCAGCGCCCACTTTCCCTGGATGGTCTGCTGGTTGGGGCCGACCGGGCTGCCCCCAGCGTGGAAGAAGCCGAGCAGGCGCTCCGTCCGGTAGGGGGCGACCACGATCATCGCCAGGAGGGCCAGACCGATCATGGCCAGGACGCCGAGGAAGACCCGGCCTGGGGTGCCGATGATCCACAGCAGCGAGAGGAAGATGATCAGCAGGATGAACGTGGTGCCCAGGTCGTCGCCCAGCATCACCAGCATGGCGAGGATGCCGACCCCCGGGAGCAGCGGGATGAGCAACTGGCGCCAGTCCTCCAGCTGGCCTAGCTTGTCCTTGCGGGCGAGCAGGTCGGCACCCCAGAGCAGGAACGCGAACTTAGCCAGCTCCGACGGCTGGAACTGCAGCGACCCGATCTGAAGCCACCGGGAGGCACCGCCTGCGGTGACGCCGATAAACGGGACGAGCGCCAGCCCGAGCAGGGAAATGAACATCAGCGGGTAGGCCGCGGCCCGGAAACGGGCGGGCGAGCATTTGGCCGCCACCCACATGCAGGGCAGCCCGATCAGCACGCCGAACAGCTGGTGCTGCAGGCCGGACCAGGGTGAGATGCCCGCCATCAGGCCAGCCGCGGACGACGTGGACAGCACCATGACCAGGCCGAGCGCCAAGAGCAGCGTGGTGATGCCGAGGACCAGGTAGAAGGAGGTCAGTGGCCGGTCCAGGAAGGCGAGCCGGGCCGACACCCGGTTCCGCGCCGTCTCGCTCCACGACCCGGCATCGCCCGCAGCCTGGCGGGACGGCTGCGCCGACACGTCTGAGACCATTACCCAAGTCTCGGTCTCCGGGGCCACCGGGCTGCGGACATCCGGCGCGTGTCGCGCCTATTTAGGCATGCACCCCAGGCGACGATGCCGGGCCAGGCGGGGCCGGACGCGGTGGCGCCCTATTTCGGCATCCACTCCACGTAGAAAATGCCCAGGCCAAGGGCGACGAACATGGCGGAAATAAGCCAGAATCTGATCACGATCGTGGTTTCCGCCCAGCCCTTCAGCTCGAAGTGGTGCTGAAGCGGTGCCATCCGGAACACCCGGCGGCCGGTCATCTTGAACGAGCCGACCTGGATGATCACGGACAGGGCGATGACCACGAAGATTCCGCCCAGGATGGCCAGCAGCAGCTGGGTCTTGGTGCACACGGCCAGGCCGGCCAGCACCCCGCCGAGCGCCAGCGACCCGGTGTCGCCCATGAAAATCCGGGCGGGCGGTGCGTTCCACCACAGGAAGCCGAAGCAGGCGCCGAGCACCGAGGCCGCCACCACCGCGAGGTCGAGCGGGTCACGCACCGAGTAGCAGTGCGGGGCGAGGAACGTGGTGCAGTCGTTGCGCAGCTGCCAGTTGCCGATCAGCACGAAGGCGGCGAGCACGAGGCATGCGCAGCCGGTGGCCAGGCCGTCCAGGCCGTCGGTCAGGTTCACCGCGTTGGACGTGCCGGCGATCAGGAAGACGATCCACAGTATGAACGCGGTGACGCCGATCGGCGGGCCGAAGTCACGCAGGAAGGACAGGTGCGCGTCGGCGGGCGTCAGGTCGTACCCGTCGGCGAAGTGCTGCTGGACCACGAGCAGCGCGAACACGGCGCCGACCACGGCCTGGCCGGCCAGCTTGGCCCCGCTGCGCAGGCCCAGGCTGCGCTGTTTGTAGATCTTGATGAAGTCGTCGAGGAAGCCGACCACCCCGAGGCCCACCATGAGGAACATGACCAGCACGCCGGAGACGGACGGCTCCTGGCCCGTGAAGATGTTGCCGACGAAATAGCCGATGACCGCGGCGATCACGATGACGGTCCCGCCCATGGTGGGGGTGCCGCGCTTGGTCGCGTGGCCCGCCGGGCCCTCCTCCCGGATCAGCTGGCCGTAGCCGCGCCGGGAGAAGATCCTGATCGCCAGCGGCGTGCCGAACAGCGAGAGCAGCAGGGAGACTCCTGCCGAGAACAAGATCGTCCTCACTGTGCCGTCTCCCCAGTCAGGGCGAGCGCGACCCGCTCCAGGCCGGCTGAGCGTGATGCCTTCACCAGTACCACGTCTCCGGGCGCCAGCCGGTTCCCGAGTGCGTCCAGGGCGGCGCTCGCAACGGCGGCGTGGATCATCTCGCCACTCCAGGACGGCTCGGCCTTGGCCCCGGTGAGGATGGGACCTGCCTCCTCGCCGACCACGATGAGGCCGGTCAGGCCGGTCCGGGCGGCGTACCCGCCGATCTCCTCGTGCCGGGCCCGGGAGTGCGCGCCCAGCTCGCTCATCGGTCCGAGTACCGCGAACGAGCGGCGGCCGCGGGCCAGCACCGCGAGCGTGTCCAGGGCGGACCGGACGGCCTCGGGGTTAGCGTTATAGGCGTCGTTGAGCACGATGACGCCGTCCGGCCGCTCGGTGACCTCCATCCGCCACCGGCTGCGGGCCTGCGCCTCGGACAGCCGTTGCGCGATCTCCGCCACGGGCATGCCCAGCTCACCGGCCAGCGCGGCCGCGGCGAGTGCGTTGTGCACGTTGTGCTCGCCGTACAGGCGCAGCTGGACGGGGCCGGTTCCGGACGGGCTGACCAGCCGGAAACCGGGCCGTCCCCGGCCATCGAGCCGGACATCCTCGGCGCGCACGTCGGCCGGGCGGCGGCCGAACGTCACGACCCGCGCCGCCGTCCGCGCGGCCATCGCCATGACCCGTGGGTCATCGGCATTCAGCAGCGCGACCCCTCCGTTCTCCGGGAGCGCGGCGGGCAGCTCGCCCTTGGCCCGGGCGACCTCCTCGATGCCGCCGAACTCGCCCTCGTGCGCGTGGCCCACGTTCAGCACCACGCCGAACTGGGGCGGGGCGATCTGGCACAGGTGAGCGATGTGCCCGGGTCCCCGGGCGGACAGCTCGAGCACCAGGTAGCGGGTGTCGGCGGTGGCGCGCAGCACCGTCAGCGGATGGCCGATCTCATTGTTCCAGGACGCCCTCGGCGCCACGGTGGGACCCAGGGCCTCGACTAGCTGGGCGGCCAGGTCCTTAGTGGTGGTCTTGCCCGCCGACCCGGTGATCCCGGCGATCCGGAGGGACGGCAGCGCGTCCACCACGGCGCGCGCCAGCCGGCCCAGGGCCTCGGTCACGTCGGGCACGATCAGCGCGGGCACCCCGCACGGCCGGGTAGCCAGCACCGCGGCGGCCCCGGCCGCCACGGCCTGCGAGGCGAAGTCATGCCCGTCCACCCGGGTGCCGGGCAGGGCGGCGAACAGGGCACCTGGGGCGGCGGCCCGCGAGTCGATGATCACCGGGCCGGTGACTAGCACAGCCGGATCGGGCTCCTGGCCTGGTGCGGCCCCGGTGAGCTGGGCACCCGTGATCTGGGTGACAGCACCGAGGGAGAGCGGGATCACGCGTCCTCCTCCATGGCTCTGTCTCCCGGGCGGGCCGGGCCGGGACTGAGATCGGGCCGCGCCGGGCGCAGCCGGACCCGGGCCGCGTCCCGGCCGCCCCGGTCGGCCAGCACCTCGGCAAGGGCGTCGGCGGCGACTTCCCGGTCGTCGAACGGGGTGACCTGGCCCCCGGCGTACTGCCCGCGCTCGTGGCCCTTGCCCGCTACCAGCACGATGTCCCCCTTGCCCGCAGCCGCGATGGCCAGGCCGATCGCGGCGGCGCGGTCCGGCTCGATGATCACCCGTCCGCGGCGCCCGGGCGGGATGGTCAGGACCCCCTGCAGCATCTCAGACAGGATGGCCAGCGGGTCCTCGGATCGGGGGTTGTCACTGGTCAGGATAGCCAGGTCGGCGAGGCTCACCGCGGCCGCGCCCATCAGCGGCCGCTTGGCCCGGTCCCGGTCACCGCCGCAGCCGAGCACGATGGAGAGGCGTCCCTGGGTGACCGGCCGCAGCGCGCGCAGCACGGCCTCGACCGCGCCGGGCTTGTGTGAGTAATCCACGAGCACGGTGAAGTCCTGGCCGCACTCGACCCGTTCCAGCCGGCCCGGCACGCCCGGCGCCGCCGCGATCCCGGCCACCGCCGCCGCGAGGCTGACCCCTGCCTCGACCAGGGCGACGATCGCGCCGAGCGCGTTGGAGACGTTGAACGGGCCGGGCAGCGCCACCGACGCGTCGGCTTCCACCCCGCCCGGGCCGACGACCCGGAAGGTGCTCCCGTCCGCGCCGCCCCGGACGTCGGCCGCGCGCCAGTCGGCGCCCGGGTCACCGGCGGCGGAGATGGTGGTGACCGGGATCTGCGCCTGGCGGGCCAGCTTGCGGCCCCACTCGTCGTCGGTGTTGATCACGCCGATCCGGGCGAAGCCCGGGGTAAACAGGCTGGCCTTGGCCTCGAAGTACTCATTCATGCTGGCGTGGAAGTCCAGGTGATCCTGGGACAGGTTGGTGAACACCACGACGTCGTATGTGGTGCCCGCGACCCGGCCGAGGGCCAGCGCGTGGCTGGAGACCTCCATGGCGGCGGCGGTCACGCCGCGCTGCACCATCTCGGCCAGCAGCGCCTGCAGGTCGGTGGCCTCGGGCGTGGTGAGCTGGCTCGGCGCGACGGCCCCGGCCACCCGGGTCTCCACCCCGCCCAGCAGCCCGGTCACGTAACCGGCCCTGCGCAGGCCGGACTCCAGCAGGTAGGTGGTGCTGGTCTTGCCGCTGGTGCCGGTGACCCCGACGAGGGTCAGCCGGCTGGACGGGTTCCCGTAGATCCAGGACGCGACCTCGCCCAGCCGGGCCCGCGGGTCGGAGACCACGAAGACCGGCAGCCCGCAGTGCCGGGCCAGGCTCTTGCCGTCCGGGTCGGTGAGCACGGCCACCGCCCCGGCGCCGGCAGCGTCGTCACAGAAGTGCGCGCCGTGATGCTGGCTGCCCGGCAGGGCCGCGTACAGGTCACCCGGCCGCACCCGGCGCGAGTCGTGGGTCACGCCAGAGACCGTGACCGGGCCGCCCGGCCCGGCCAGCGGATCAGGGCCAGCGCGTCCGGTGCTCAGCCCGAGCAGCATGGCGAGTTCGGACAGCGGACGCGGCGGGACATCGCGTGGAAGGAGAGCCGCAGGCACGGGCCGAGGGTACCTCTGATCACGGTGCCGTGAGCCTGACGTTGGGACGCTTCCCCCGATCGGGGGGGATCTTCATCGTCGTCAATGCGAAGTTCATGACCTTATAGAAGACCGGGCCCGCTACCTGGATGCCGAAGTAACCGCCCTTGCGCGGGTTCTGCACGTTCACCGCGACGACCAGCTTGGGGCTCCCTGCCGGGGCGATGCCAATGAAGCTCGACCCGTACAGGCACAGGCAGCCGCCCTTCTTGGGGTCGGCGATCTGCGCGGTCCCGGTCTTGGCCGCGACCGAGTACCCGGGTATCTCCCCCCAGGGCTCCCCCACCTGCCCGTCCACCCAGGGGACCTGCTGCAGGATGCCCATCAGCTCGTGGGCGGTCTTGGCCTGGATGACCCGGTGGACCGCGGGCCGTGGCGCGGGCACGAACCGGCCGCTGGAGTTCGTGGTGCCGTCCACGATCGAGGGGGTAACCCGGACCCCGCCGTTCGCGATCGTGGCGTAGACGCTGGCCATCTGGACCGCAGTGACCGCGACACCCTGGCCGAACGACAGGGTGTACCGCTCGTCGCCCCACCACTCGTTCGTCGGGTAGAGGATGCCGTTGCTCTCCGCGGGCAGCCCCGGCACGCTGGGCTGCCCGATGCCGAAGTTCCTGAAGTACTGGTACTGCCTCTGGGGGGTGACGTGCTGGTCCACCTGGACCATGCCCACGTTGCTGGAGTGGGCGATGATCCCGGCAATGGTCCACCTCTCGGTCGGGTGGTACTCCGCGTCATGAAAGCCGTAGCCGTCGATGGTGATCGATTCCGGGACGGTGTAGGCGCTCATCGGGGTCTGGCCGCCGTGCTCCATTGCGGCGGCGGCGGTGATCACCTTGGCGGTGCTGCCGGGATCGAACACGTCGGATACGGGGAGGTCCGTGGTGTCGGCCAGGTTGGCCGGGTGTGAGGGGTTGAACGAGGGCACCTGGGCCATGGCCAGGATTCTCCCCGTGCTGGGCTGCATGATGACCACGGTGCAGTTGCTGGCGTCGGTTTTCTTGACCTCCTGGGCGCAGGCCTGCTCGGCCTCCCACTGCAGGCCGGCCACGATGCTCAGCTGGACGTTGTCCCCGGGTACCACCTGCCGGGTGGTCTGCCCGGCCACCGGGATCGGCTGCTGGTTGGTGGCGACCTGCGCCTCCTGCTGGCCGGGCCGGCCGGCCAGCAGCGAGTTGTAGGACTGCTCGACGCCGGCCTCCCCCTGCAGTGCGCCGGAGGCGGTGGTGTTGGTGAAGCCGACGATGTTGGCGGCCAGATCCCCGTTCGGGTAGACGCGGGTATATGACGGGGTCATCGCGATGCCTGGCAGGTTGAGCGTGCTGATCTGGGACGCGGTGGTCGCCGGGACGCGTTGCTTCAGCACCACATAGTCCGGCGACACGGACGACGGGTGGGAAAGCAGGGTCAGGATGGACGCAGGCGTCATCTGGAGCGGGCCGGCCAGCGCGTTCGCCACCGAGCTGAGTGACCGCTTCGCCTGCGCGATCATCGGCGGGTCCGCATGGACCAGGTCGGTCTGCACGGTCATCGCGAGCGTGGTGCCGTCCGCGCTGGTGATGCTGCCGCGGACCGCGGGCACGGGGATCGTCGTGAGCCGGAAATGATCGGCCTCGGTCCGGTACGCGGAGCCCTCCATGCCCTGAAGCTGGACAAGCCGGCCGGCCACCAGCGAGAGCACGAAGCCAACGCAGAGCATGGTCATGCGCAGCCGGCGGGACGGGCTGCCGAGGGTCAGCGTGCTGCGGCGTCGCGAGGCCTGGCCGTGCGCCTGGCCCCGGGGCGCCTGGCCCCGGGTTCCCCCGGCTGGCATGTCGCGGGCCGGAGAGCGCGGCGCGGCAGCCGGACGCGACGTCCCGGTTCGTGACCCGTCCCGGCCCGTCCGCCGCCCGTCCGGGCCAGGACGCGGGAGCCGACCGTGGCCGGCCTCACCGCGGCTGCCTGGACTGCCGTCACGGGACCGCCTCGCCGAGGCGGACCGGCGGGGCCCAGTCCCGGCCGGCGGCCGCGAACCCCGCGGGCCGGGGCGGCCGTTGGCTTGGCCGTCCCTCACGGAGTCCACCCCGGGACCACGGGAATGCCCGGATCCGTGGCGGGCTGGCGGATGATCCGGCCGGAGTTGAGGTCGAGGAAGCTGGTCAGCGGCGGCTCGACCATGCCGAGCTGGCGCGCCCGCATCGCGATCACCGAGGGGGCCGAGTCCTCAGCGACCTGCTGCTTGAGCGCCTGCACCTGCTGGGCGCGGGCCGTCTGCGCCTGCTGCAGGCTGGTGATCTGGTACGAGCCGGTGGCGAGGATCGTGTTTATGACCAGCAGGCAGATCAAGCCCCCGCCGAGCAGCACGGTCACGAAGATGATGAACGGCGTCCGCGCAATAGCGGTGGAGGGCGCGCCGGCCCACGGCCCAGCCTCGGACGCAACTCCACCCGGCCGCGGCACCGTCCCGGTGGCCCGGTCCGGGACGGTGCCGGCCGGGCGCCCCGGCCCGGGCCGTGCGGTGCGGCCCGGGCCAGTCCCGGCCGGACGGCGGCCCGGCCGGTTCCGGCCGGGCAGCACCGGGGACGGCGATCCCGCCGCGGCCCGTGCTCGCTGGCCTGATGGTGCCTGCCCCCGCGCGCCCTGCCCGTCAGCACCCTGCCCGTCAGCCCCCCGCCCGTCAGCCCCCTGTCTCTTAGCACCCCGTCCTCCGGCACTCCGTCCCCGGACGCCCTGCTGGCCAGAGCCCGGTGCCCGAACGCCGGTCGGCCGTGGCGGGACGCCCGTCCCCAGGTCAGTGTGCACGCTCACTCCTGCGTCCCCCTTGCGGCCGGATTACCCTGCCCCGCCCCGTGATACCCTGTTCCCTGGTGCGCCGTTCCCTGGGACCCCGTCCCCTGGTGCCGTGTTCCGCGGGGCCCTGTCCCGCCCCGGTCACGCCGCGTCCCTGATCCGCTCGGCCGCCCGCAGCCGGGCGGGCGCAGCCCGCGGGTTACGCGCCAGTTCCGCCTCCGAGGGCCGTTGCGCACCCCGGGTGAGCAGCCTGAACTCGGGCCGCGCCGACTCCAGCGGCACGGGGAGGCCCGGTGGCGTGGTGTCGGCCGACGCCTCGGCCAGCGAGGTCTTGACCGCCCGGTCCTCGAGCGAGTGATAGGCCAGCACCACGATGCGGCCGCCTACGGCCAGCCGGTCCAGGGCACCGGGCAGTGCGGCGTGCAGCGCGTCAAGTTCCCCGTTGACCTCGATGCGCAGCGCCTGGAAGGTCCGTTTGGCGGGATTACCGCCGGTCCGCCGGGCCGGGGCCGGAATGGAATCCCGGACGATCTCGGCCAGCTGGGCGGTGGTGGAAAGTGGAGCGCGGGCCCGCTGGCGCACCACGGCGTCGGCGATCCGCCGGGCGAACCGTTCCTCGCCGTAGTCGCGCAGGATCCGGGCCAGCTGGCTGGCCGGGTAGGTGTTCAGCACCTCGGCCGCGGTCAGCGTTCTGGTCTGGTCCATCCGCATGTCCAGCGGGGCGTCAAAGGAGTAGGCAAAGCCGCGGGCGGGATCATCCAGCTGTGGTGAGGAGACGCCCAGGTCGAACAGGATGCCCTGAACGCGACGGTCACCGCGGCGGGACAGGACCTCGGGGATCTCGTCGTACACCGCGTGCACCAGGGTGACCCGATCGCTGTAGGGGGCCAGCAGCCGCCGTGATTCCTCCAGCGCCTGGGTGTCGGTGTCCACCCCGATCAGCGCGAGTCCCGGGTGCGCGTGCAGCAGCGCACGGGCGTGACCGGCCCGGCCCAGAGTGGCGTCCACAAGGATCGCGCCACGCGGCTGCAGCGCCGGCTCGAACAGGGCCAGGACTTCGTCGACCATCACCGGCAGATGCCCGGCTGCCGACTCGCCCATCGGACCCCCTTTCGCCCCGCCGCACCCTCCCGGGATGCGGCGGGCGGCGTGCCTGCTTGCGTGCTGCTCGGCCAGGTCCCCATCCGCGCGACGCACGGGCCTGGACGTCTCCTGGCGCCGGGGAAGTGACGCCAGCCGACGTGATCGCCCAGGCGCGGGTGGAGACCTCGCCGAGCACCCGGCACCGGAAAAGCCGGCACCGCTTACAGCACCCCTGGCAATCCCTCCTCTGATGCCGCGGAGAAGGCGTCCTCCTGCTCCGCCAGGTAGGACTCCCATGCGGCGGAGTCCCAGATCTCCAGGCGCGTGTTGGCCCCGATGACCGTGCAGTCGCGGGCCAGCGCCGCGTACTCGCGCAGCGCCGGCGGGATCGTGATCCGGCCCTGCTTGTCAGGGGTCTCATCGGAGGCACTGGCGAAGAACACCCGGCTGTAGTCCCGTACCGCTTTCGAGGTGGTGGGCGCGCGCAAGCCGTCCGCGATCCGGCCGAACTCGGCGACCGGGAAGACGTACAGGCAGCGTTCCTGACCCTTGGTGATCACTAGCCCTCCAGCGAACTCCTCGCGGTACTTGGCCGGCAGGAACAGCCGTCCCTTCTCGTCGAGGCGTGGCGTATGAGTGCCCAGGAACACAGGCCCTCACCTCCCGCCCCCGGAGTAGCGTGCCCCATCGCGCTCCACTGTACCCCACAATCCCCCACCGTCAACGTCGCCGAGCAACCGCATAGCGGGTAAACGCAACGTTGTGGCAGGTCAGGGGCAGGGGAGCAAAGTGGGGGAACTGTTAGTGGCCGTCGGCGGGAAGTCAGGACCGGTTCCTGCATCGCACGCTGGACCGTCCAGGACGTACTGTCGGTACGCACCAACACGTCGGCCGCCGGCGGTTCAGCGCCCGGCGGCGGCCGCGGCTGTCGGCCACGGGCCCAGCTGACCAAGGAGGACAGGTGGTCTTGGATACGGGGGCCGGCGCCGAGCGAACGCTCGACGACCTGGTACTGGTGGCCCATCGCATCGGCACCGCGATCGAGTCGGTCATCGAGGGAAAGCCGGACGCGATCCGGCTCGCCCTGACGGTGCTGCTCGCCGAGGGGCACGTGCTGATCGAGGACGTCCCCGGCGTGGGGAAGACCATGCTGGCCAAGGCGCTGGGCCGGTCGACCCAGTGCGCGGTGCAGCGGATTCAGTTCACCCCTGACCTGCTGCCCAGCGACATCACCGGGGTGAGCGCGTTCAACCAGGAACGCCGGGAGTTCGAGTTCAAGCCGGGACCGGTCTTCGCGAACATCGTGGTCGGCGACGAGATTAACCGCGCGTCCCCGAAAACCCAGTCGGCGCTGCTCGAATGCATGGAGGAGCGGCAGGTCACGGTGGACGGCACCAGCTACCCCCTGGAACGGCCGTTCATGGTCATCGCCACCCAGAACCCGATAGAGATGGAAGGGACCTATCCGCTGCCCGAAGCGCAGCGGGACCGTTTCACGGCCCGCATCTCCATGGGCTACCCGAGCGCCGAGGCTGAACTGGCCATGCTCGACGTGCACGGCTCGAGCTCCCCCCTGGACTCCCTGGAGCCGGTCGCCACGGCCGGAGACGTGCGGGACCTGATCGCAGCGGTGCGCCGTGTGCACGTGGCCGACGCACTCAAGCAGTACGTCATCAGCCTGGTCAGCGCCACCCGCTCAGCCCCCGAGCTCCGGCTCGGGGCATCCCCGCGCGCGACGCTGCATCTGCTCCGGGCCAGCCGTGCCCGGGCGGCGCTGGACGGCCGCGACTTCGTGATCCCCGATGACGTGCAGGCCCTGGCCGGCCCGGTCCTCGCGCACCGCCTGCTGCCGACTGCGGAGGCCATGGTGGAGCGCCAGCTGCCGGACCGGGTGGTCGGGGCCATCGTGGAGCAGACCCCGCTGCCCCGGATGCGCTGAGTTCCCGGCCCCGCGCCCTTCGGCAGCACCTGGCCGCGCTGCCTGCAGCACCTGGCCGCGCCGCGCTGTGCTGAGTTTCCCTTCGCCGCGCCGCCCCGCGAACCCGTGGCCAGTTCGTGACGTAAGTTAGGACAACGGGGCGGAGGAAGGTCCAGGATGCGGGCGCTGTTCGCCGGGTTGACCACACGCGGGAAGTCATTCCTCGCGGCGGGCTTGGCCGCGGGGGCGTTCGGGCTTGGCCTGGGGGAACGGGCCCTGCTCAGCATCGGCATCGTGCTGCTGGCCCTGCCGCTGCTGGCCGCGCTCGCGACCAGCCGGGCCCGGTACCGGATCCGCTGCGCGCGGCGGATCAGCCCGCCCCGGGTGCCCGCGGGTCGCAACGCCGTGGTCACGCTGCGGCTGGAGAACATCTCCCGGCTGCCGACCGGGCTGCTGCTGGCCGAAGACGCCTTTCCTTACTCACTCGGCACCCGCCCGCGCTTCGTGCTGGAGCGGATCGAGCAGGGGGGCTGGCGCGAACTGACTTACCCCATCCAGTCCGGCACCCGGGGCAAGTACACGATCGGCCCGCTGCACATCCGCGTGGCCGATGCGTTCGGCCTGGTGGAACTTACCCACTCGTTCGCCGCCCGGAGCACGCTGGTGGTGACACCCGCGATCATCCCGCTGCCGAGCATGCCGCTGGCCGGGAACTGGCGCGGGGAGGGCGGCGGCCATACCCGGACCGCGGATACGGCCGGGGAGGACGACATCATCCCCCGCCCGTACCGGGACGGTGACGAGCTGCGCCGGGTGCACTGGCGGTCTACCGCCCGGCATGGCGAGCTCATGGTCCGGCGTGAGGAACAGCGCTGGCGGAACCGCGCCGTGCTGCTGCTCGACACCCGCGCCCGGGCGCACAGCGGCGCCGGGGCGGGCTCCTCGTTCGAGTACGCGGCGAGCGCCATCGCGTCCATCGGCGTCCACCTGGCCCGCAGCGGGATCGACGGGCAGCTGGTCACCGACGCCGGGCCCGCCACCTCGCCCGGGTCTTTCGAGGATTCGCTGCTCGACTCCCTCGCGGTCATCAAGGAGTCCAGCCAGTCCGGGCTCGCCCGTGGCATGGACCTCGCGCAGGGCGGCACCGGCGGCCTGTTCGTGGTGGTGGCCGGGCGGCTGTCGGCGGAGGAAGCCGGCAGGCTCGCCGCCGGGCGCCGGGACGCAGGCCCCGCGATGGCGCTGCTGCTCGCGGTGTCCACCTGGTCTGGCCGCGGGCCGGCCGACCGCCAGGCGGACGAGACGGACGTCCCCACGGCGATCCTGCGCGCGGCGGGCTGGCGGGTCACCACGATCAGCGCCGACACCCCGCTCACCACGGCCTGGGAGCGACTGCGCGCCTCCTCCGGCCTGCTCGGCGCGCCCGGGCACGAGCAGGGCCGCTTCCGGGCTGGGGCCGGCCGGTGAGCCAGCGACTCACCGTCGCCGCGGCCGTTGCCACGATCGCAGCCTCTTTGTCTGTCTACCCGCTGGTGTCGGGCTGGCTCTGGTTCTGGGAGGGCGCCGGGGCGGTCGCCGTGGTCGCCCTGGCCGGGGCCCTCACCAGGCTGCGGGTGCTCCCCTGGGCGCTCTGCGCACCTGCCGGCCTGGCCGGCCTCCTGCTGTACGTGAACGTCCTGTTCTCCAGCCCGCAGTCACTGGGCCGGATCATCCCGACGGCCACCTCCCTGCATCACCTGTGGCTGCTGGCCCGGCAGGGGCTGGACGAGACCGCCAGGTTGGCACCACCCGCCCCGGCCAGCCACGGGATCCTGATCCTGACCGTGGCCGGCATCGGCGTGGCGGCGGTCGCCACCGACCTGCTCGCGGTGCGGCTGCGCAGGCCGGCCATAGCCGGGCTGCCATTGCTGGTGCTGTTCTGCGTCCCCCTCACCACCGACGCCCACCAGGGCGTTTTCGGGGCCATGACCGTGTTCGGCCTGGGCATGGCCGGCTACCTGGCCATGCTGGCCGTGGACGCCCGGGAACGGCTGCGGCTGTGGGGACGGCTGGTCACTATGTGGCACCGCGGCCAGGAGCCAGCGACGGCGCCGCGAGCCACCCCGAACACCAAGGAGCTTGCCGCGGCCGGCCGCCGGATCGGGCTGACAGCCGTGGTGATCGCCCTCTTCGTCCCGTTGCTGGTGCCAGGGCTGCGCAACCACAAGCTGTTCTCTGCCGGGGGCGGCGGTGGCAAGGATCTGGTCACGCTGCCCAACCCGCTGGTGCAGATGAACAGCGAGCTGCACCGGACGGCGCCCACGAACGTGCTCACCTACCGGACGACCGACCCGGACCCGCAGTACCTGCAGGTATACGTGCTGACCAACCTCACCGCCAACACCTGGACGCTGGCCCCCACCGGAGGCCAGCCGGTGCAGAGCGGGAAGCTGCCCACCGCGCCGGGACTGAGCCGGGACACCACCACCTCGGCCGAGAGCACCAGGGTCACCCTGGCCAAGGGGCTGACCGCCGGGGCGGGCAAGGCCAGCTTCCTGCCGCTGCCGTACCCGGCCCGCAGTGTCAGCGTCGGCGGGGACTGGCGCACCGACCCGCGCACGCTCACCATGTTCTCGGCGCAGAACCTCTCCGGCCTCAGCTACACGGTGTCCAGCCGCGAGGTCTCACCGTCCGTGCGGCAGCTGCAGCAGTCCGGCGAGGTCCCGAACAGCATCGCGAGCAACTACCTCAGCGTCCCGGCGGCGTTCCTGCCGCTGAGCAAGCTCGCCCAGCGGATCACCCAGGGGCAGAACACGTTCTACGGCGAGGCCGTGGACCTGCAGCACTGGTTCACTCAGTCCGGCAGGTTCACCTACAGCCTCGACGTGCAAGAGCCGGATACGTCCAAGGCGCTGATCAACTTCCTGACCAAGGACCGGCGAGGTTACTGCCAGCAGTTCGCGTTCGCCATGGCCGTGCTGGCCCGGCTGCTCGACATTCCCTCCCGGGTGGCGGTGGGGTACACGGAAGGCTCGCCGATCGGGCACGGCCGCTGGCAGGTCCGGACCAGCGACGCCCACGCGTGGCCGGAACTGTACTTCCAGGGGGCTGGCTGGCTGCGCTTCGAGCCCACCCCCGCGGGGTCCGGCGGCCAGGCCACCGCGGTCCAGCCCGCCTATACCCTGCCGCCGCTGCTCGCCGTCCCGGGCGGGACCCAGAGCGTGCCGACGCCGGCCGCCACAGCGCCGCAGACAGGCGCCACGCCGGGACAGTCCGGGGCGCTGGCCAAGCTGCGCCGCCTCAGCGCCACGGGCGCCGGAGGGGGATCCGGCGCCAGCCGCTCGGGATCCATCTGGCTGATCGCCGTGGCAGTGGTCGTCGTGCTGCTCATCACACCGCGCCTGGCCAGGTCGCTGACCCGGCGGCGGCGCTGGTCACGTGCGCGGGGCGACCGGGAGCGGGCCCAGGCGGCCTGGCTGGAACTGCTGGATGACCTGACCGACCATAAGATCGCCTGGTCTGCGAGCGAATCGCCGCGCACCCTCGGGACCCGGCTGACCGGGACGTTGCGGCTCAGCCCTGAGGCGGCGGCCGCGCTGACCCGGATCGTGCAGGCCACCGAGCGGGCCCGGTACGCCCGGGATGCTGCGGACTCGGCCACGTTGCGGGCGGACGTCGGCCTGGTCCGCCGCGAGGTGGCCGCCGGCTCTGGCCGACTGGGACGCTGGCGGGCCCGGCTGCTACCGCCTTCATCCTTGCTGCCGGTACGCGCGGCCGTCCAGCAGGGGCTGGACGTATTCGGCTGGATGGACGTGGCCGCGCACCGCACGGGCACCTGGTCCCGCCGCAGCCCGCGAGCCGGCCGCAAGGCGCGGGCGGCCCGACCAGCGGGCTGACCAGCGGGCGGGCTGACTAACAGGGGCGCCGCCTGAGCGACGGGGGCCGACCGGCCCCCGCTAATCACGACTGCATGACAACGGGCTTGCCTGAGCACGAATGCCTGCCAGGCACGCCATTAACTATGGGCCGCCTGCGGGGAGGGCAGGCCAGCCGGATGAAGCGGGCCTAGCGGTCCCGCTCCTGACGACGGCGCCAGCGCTCCTCGAGCCGTTCCATGAACCGGGACCGGGAACTCGCCGGCGGCCGCGCCCGGCGGTCACGGACCAGTCCAGGCCGCCCGGCCGAGCCACCGGACATGTGCCGCCAGCTGGACAGGGCCCACATCGAGCAGGCAAGCATGACCACGAAGCCGGCCACGCCGATCAGGGTCAGCTTGGAGATGACGCCAGCCAGGAGGAGGCCCACGCCGAGCAGGAAGCCGATCGCCGCCTCGACCACCCGGCGCTTGTAGTGCACCCGTGGATCTTTCGCGCGCACCGCCTGCGCGAACTTCGGATCCTCGGCATAGAGCGCACGCTCGATCTGATCGAGCTGACGCTGCTCGTGCTCAGACAGCGGCACGGCGCCTCCCATGAAACCTCGCGCGCGGGGACGGGTGCGATGAGTTCATCTCACGGTCCAGGGTTCTTGTTTCCAGAATACGAGTCCGGCTGGTCTGGGTGGAAGGGTAGTGAGAGGGTAAAGGAATTCCGGCTCCTGCCAGCACCTCGGACCTCCTCTGGCGCCTGCCGCAGCCATCTGCCCGGCGAGCCGGACGTCAGCCGAACGCAAATTCGAATTAGATCCGCGTAAGGCTGAGTATATCAGCGTTCCAGGGGCGGGCGCCGGGCTGGTTCGGCGGGCTCCCGGAGGGCCTGACCCGGCTGACGGCCGGGAACGTTATCCGGCTGATGCCGGGAATGTGATCCGGCTGACACTCCGGAATGTGCTCGGCCCGGCCCAGGGCCCGGCTCTGCGGACGGCCCCGGCGCCGCTCCGGCCGGCCCAGGGCCCGGCTCTGCGGACGGCCCCGGCGCCGCTCCGGCCGGCCCAGGGCCCGGCTCCGGTCCCGGTTCATCCCGCTGCCCGGTCACCAGGGCGGCGGGCCGGACCGTGTCGGCACCGAACCGCCCGCTGATCCGGTCCAGGGCGCGCTCGGCATCGCGCCAGCCGGCCGGCCGATCCCCGAACGCCAGCTGGGTGACGGCCCGGGAGGCGGGCACCAGGCCACTCGTGCGCACCCCGACCAGCCGGAGCCGAGCGCGGGAGTCCAGCCCGGCGGCACCGTACAGGGCGCAGGCGGTGGCGTAGATGGTGCGGGCCACGTCGGTGGGCTCGGGAAGCGTCCGTGACCGGGTGATCGTGGTGAAGTTGGCCAGCCGGAGCTTGATCACCACGGTCCGCGCCACGGCTCCGGCCGAGCGGAGGCCGCGCGCGGTCCGCCCGGACAGGCGGAGCAGCTCGCGGCGGATCACCTCCGGGTCGTCGACGTCGCTGGCGAACGTCTCCTCCGCACCGATGCTCTTCTCCGGGGTGCTGCTCACCACCGGGCGCTCGTCACGCCCCCAGGCCAGCGCGGCCAGGTGGGCGCCCAGCGAGGGACCCAGTTCGCGCTGCAGGGTGCCGGCCGGGATCTCCGCGATGTCCCGGACAGTGCGCAGACCGAGCCGGGCCAGCACCTGCCCGGTCTGCTCCCCCACGCCCCATAGCGCCGCCACCGGGAGCGGGTGCAGGAAGTCCAGGACGCCGTCAGGGGGCACGACGAGCAGCCCGTCCGGCTTGGAGCGGGTGGACGCAAGCTTGGCGATGAACTTGGACGGGGCCACCCCGACGGAGCAGGTGATGCCCTGCTGCTCGGCGATCGTCGCCCGGATCAGCGCGCCGATCCGGGCGGGCCGCCCGAGCCGCCGGATGGCCCCGGACACGTCCAGGAACGCCTCGTCCAGCGCGAGCGGCTCCACCTCGGGCGTGACCGACCGGAAGACCTCCATGACCTCCTTGGACACGGCGGCGTAGACGTGATGCCGGGGCGGGATGAACACGGCCTGCGGGCACAGCCGGCGGGCCCGCGTCACCGGCATGGCCGAGCGCACCCCGAACTCGCGCGCCTCGTAGGACGCGGAGAGGACCACGCCGCGGCTGGCGGTCGCGCCCACAATCACCGGCCGCCCGGCCAGCTCGGGGCGGTCGCGGATCTCGGCGCTTGCGTAGAAGGCGTCCATGTCCACGTGCAGGATGTGGCAGCCGCTGTCCGGCTGCTCGGGGCCAGGGCCGCCGTGGCTCATCGGTACCCGAGCACGTGGAACTGGGCGGCGAAGTCGTGGAAGGCCGGATGGGTGGAGGCGGCCTGCTCCAGGGCCAGCAACGCATCCGCGGCGCCCGGGTCCACGTCCGCGAAGGAACCCGGCACCAGGTCGGTGAAGACCCGGATACCGTGCGCGGCACCCGGACGCAGCCCGGCCCTTTCGATCAGGCCGGTCACCTCGGCCAGGGTGAACCGGCGCGGCCCGCCCCCGGACCGGCTATCAGACCCCCCGGACCGGCTATCAGGCCCGCCCCCGGAGCCGCCATCGGACCCGGCCCCGGACCGGCCGTCAGCCGTGGCGGCCGGGCCGCCGACCGCGGCCAGCAGCCGCCGGGCCTCATCGAAACGCCCGGCCAGGGCCCGGTGGATGACCGCCGCGACGGCGCTGGTGGCCAGCACGCTCACCGCACCCCCCGGCCGCAGCACGCTGGCCACCATGGTCATGGCCGTCGCCGGTGAGTCCACGTACTCCAGGACGCTATGGCACAGCACCAGGTCAGCGCCCTGTTCCCCGACGACGGTGGCCAGGTCGCCGACGTCGCCCTGGACGGCCCGCAACTGCACGCTCATCTCCGCGGCCCGGCGCTGCGCGGCGGCCAGCGAATCCGGGCTCGGGTCGATCACGGTCACCGTGTGCCCCTGCCCGGCCAGGGGGACCGCGGACCCGCCGGTCCCGCCGCCGGCGTCCACGATGTCCAGCCGTGACCGTCCAGTCTCGGCCACCAGCCCGGTCACGACGGCCCGCAGCACCTCCCGGATGACGGCCGTGCGCGCGTCGTCGTACCGGTTCCACCGCTGGGCCGTGCCTATCCCCGTTGGCGCGCCCGTCCCGGCCGGCACCCCCAGCCCTCCGCCACGACGCTCGCTGGCCACGGCCCCTCCTCGCTCACGGTCGGGTCCCAATGTAGTGCGCCGCCACGACAACCCCCCGACTTCGCCACGACCCCGCTTGATGCCCCAGCATCCCTCACCCGTGCCCCCGGCATCCCGCCAGCACCCCTCACCCGCGCCCCCCGGCATCCCCGGCCGCCCGCGGCTTAGCAAAACCTGAGAGATCCCTTAAAGAATGCTGCGAGTTGTTACCGTGTCCTTACGCATGTCTCCCCGGCCACTCGTTCCCACGCCAGGGAAGCTACGTTCTGGCGGCCCGGAATTCCCCGGGCTAACCCTGCGCATTCTGCGATTACCAGGCTCTTCGCTGGGAAATACATAGGCCAGCGCTCCGCGCCGGGAAGCCAGTGCGGGCACGCCGCCGCCGCGGCGGGCACGCCGCGGCGGATCCAAGGGGCAGTTACGCTGGGCAGGCGGCGCGTACCACTGAATTTCGCGAGGGGGCGCCGGGCGATCCGGCTCCCGCCACGGGGCCGGGAGTTCTGCGGGCTGGAGGTCAGCGCCGACATGACGGTCCATGAGGTACGCGTGATACCTGAGCCGGTCTCCGGATACGGCAACAATGCGTTTACTTGCAGTTTTCCTCAGGGGAACCTCTGCGAATGGTCATCCATATCCAAACGGGTCTCACTCACGAGACTCACCGCCTAGGCTCTCCCCCATGGTCGAGCACTTGGAGCTCCCCCGTCCGCTGCGACTCATTCGCTGCACCGGGTTGAGCTTGAGCGAGTCCCTTGGTCTTCCACTCGCTGCCTACTTCCTGGGCGCCTGGCTGGGCGGCCGGAACGTCGGGCTCATCGCCGGCCTCGTGGCGATCTGGCTCACGGCGGTGATCCGCAAGATCGCCTGCGGCTCGGTGCCCAGCCTGCTGACGATCTCGGCCATCGTGCTCACCCTGCAGACCGTCGTGGTCCTGGCCACCGGCGTGTTCTGGATCTTCCTGCTCCAGTTCCCGCTGGGCTACGCGGCCATGTTCATCCTGTTCGCACGCACCGCCCGCGGCCCCAACCCGATCGTGGCCAAGCTCGCCGCCGAGGTGGTGGCACTGCGCCATCCTGCCCACCACCCGGGGCTGCACCGCTTCTTCCAGGGCGCGACCTGGCTCTGGTCCGGCATCTTCCTGCTACTCACCGCGGGCCTGGGGGTGATGATGTGGACCGAGCCGGCCAACACGTTCCTGTGGCTCTCCACGGTCGCCACCGTCGCCGGCACCGTGGCGGGCATCGGCGCCTCGGTGCTGTGGTTCTGGTCAGTCCTGCGCAAGCACGGATTGCGGGTGCAGTTCAGCGCGGCGTGATGGTTTTCGTTGCGGAGAATTTGATCTTGAATTTGACCGTCAGGCGATCAGCGTCGGCTTCAGTTCCAGCAGGTGAGCCAGCAGGCCGTTGACGAATGCGGGAGACGCGTCGGTGGACAGGTCACGGGCCAGCAGCACCGCCTCGCTGATCGCCACCGCGTCCGGGACGTCGTCCGCCCACAGCATCTCGTAGAGGCCGATCCGCAGGACGTTGCGGTCCACGATCGGCATCCGGTCCAGCGTCCAGCCCTCCGCGTACTCTTCCAGCAGCTGGTCGATGCGCTCGCGGTGCACCTGGACGCCGCGGACCAGTTCCGCCGCGTACTCGCTGACCGGAGGGCTGCCGGAGATGATCCGCTGTTCGAGCATGTCCAGCACCGGCTCGCCGCGGACCTCGGCCTCGAACAGGATGTCCAGCGCCCGCTTGCGGGCCTTACTGCGGGCGGCCACGGAACCAGTTCGCCTTCGATTCGGGCACGGGCGATTCGGGTAGCGGCCGGGTCACGCGCGGCCCATGTAGTCACCCGTGCGGGTGTCCACCTTCACTCTTTCGCCCGTGGTGATGAACAGCGGCACGTTGATCTGGGCGCCGGTCTCCAGCGTGGCCGGCTTGGTGCCGCCGGTGGACCTGTCTCCCTGCACGCCCGGGTCGGTCTGGCTGACGGTCAGCTCCACCGAGGCGGGGAGCTCCACGTACAGCGGGGTGCCGTCGTTGAACGCGACCGTCGCGGTCTGCTCCTCGAGCAGGTAGTCCGCGGCGCTGCCGACGGTCTGCCGGGGGATGTGCGGCTGGTCGTAGTCCTGGGTGTCCATGAAGACGAAATCCTCGCCCTCACGGTAGAGGTACTGCATCTCGCGCTTGTCGACGTTGGCCACGTCGACCTTGACGCCAGCGTTGAAGGTCCGGTCCACGACCTTGCCGGACATGATGTTCTTCAGCCGGGTGCGCACGAAAGCGCCGCCCTTGCCGGGCTTGACGTGCTGGAAGTCGACGACGTTCCAGAGCTGGCCGTCGATGTTCAGCGTCATGCCGTTCTTGAGGTCGTTCGTGGTGGCCACGTCTGCGTGTCTCCTGCGTGCGGGTGCGCCCGCCCGCCGCCGATGGCCGGCTACAGGACGAGCAGTTCCCGGGTGGTAGTGGTGAGTAGCTCCTGCGGTGCCGCCGTCCCCGTGCCGACGCGCACCACCAGGGTGTCCTCGATCCTGACGCCGCCTTGCCCGGGGAGGTAGATCCCGGGTTCGACGGTGATGGGGACCCGGTCCCCGAGTGTACCCGTCCGGCCGTACCCCACGATCGGGGCCTCGTGGACTTCCAGGCCCACACCGTGGCCCAGCCCGTGCTGGAAATGCTCGCCGTGACCGGCCCCCGTGATCAGGTCCCGGGCCGCCGCGTCCACGGCCCGCACGTCCGCGCCGGGCACAGCCGCCTCAATCCCGGCCGCCTGCGCGGCCGCCACCAGCGCGTAGATGTTTCGCTGCCAGTCGGCGGGCTCGCCGAGGACGACCGTCCGGGTCATGTCCGCGTGGTACCCCTGGTAGCGGGCGCCGCAGTCGACCGTGATCATGTCACCGGCCGCGAACGGGCGGCCGGACGGCACGTGGTGCGGGATGGCCCCGTTCGGGCCGCTGGCCACGATGGTGTCGAAGGCCAGCCCGTCCGCGCCCAGGTCGGTCATGGCCCGCTCCAGTGAGATGGCCAGCTCACGCTCGGTCACGCCGGGCCGGATCAGGGGCACGATCTGCTCGAACGCGCGCGAGGTGATCGCGCAGGCCCGGGCGAGCAGCGCGATCTCCTGCTCGTCCTTGGCCATCCGTATCTCCTCAACGGCCCGGCCCAGTGGGACTAGCTCGGTCCCGGGCACCTGGGCGGCGAAGGCCTGGTAGCGCTCGACGGTCATCTCGTGTGCCTCGAACGCGAGCCTTCGCACCCCCCGGGTGGCCGCAACGCGGGCCAGGGCGGGCTCGATCGCGCGTTCGATGAGGATTTCGAGGTCGGGGCAGGCCTGCCGGGCGGTACCCGCGTATCGGGAGTCCGTGGCGAGTAGCGGGCCGGTGCCGGGAACGGGGCCGGTGCCGGGAACGGGGCCGGTGCCGGTGCTGTCGCCCGT
>Ga0187851_10001140_pt1 | contig 25928 bp, 19 predicted proteins | sample June2016WEW_6_10_FD_132997 | JGI IMG/M metagenome (GOLD analysis project Ga0187851, IMG submission 132997) | Peatland microbial communities from SPRUCE experiment site at the Marcell Experimental Forest, Minnesota, USA - June2016WEW_6_10 | ecosystem: Environmental > Terrestrial > Soil >...
CCTACATCCCCCGCCGCCTCTGGGAGGAGCTGCGGGGACCGCTCGCCCGGGAGACGGAGGCGATCCCGATGGGCGACCCCTCCGACTTCTCCAACTTCATGGGGGCGGTCATCGACGAGCGCGCCTTCCGCAAGCACGAGGCGGCGCTGCAGGCGGCCGCCCAGGACCCCGCCCTTGAGATCGTCGCCGGCGGCACCTGCGACGCCAGCACCGGCTGGTTTGTCCGGCCCACGATCATCGCCACCGAGGATCCCCACCACCCCTTGCTGGAGCGGGAGCTGTTCGGCCCCATCCTCACCGTCCACCCCTACGACTGCGACTGGGAGACGGTGCTCCGACTGGTCGACGAGACCTCGCCGTACGGGCTGACGGGCGCGATCTTCGCGACCGATCGGCGGGCGATCGAGACCGGGATGCGCGCCCTCCGGCACGCCGCCGGCAACTTCTACGTCAACGACAAGCCGACCGGGGCGGTGGTGGGCCAGCAGCCCTTCGGTGGGGCCCGCCAGAGCGGTACCAACGACAAGGCCGGATCCGCGCTCAACCTGCTGCGCTGGACGTCGGCGCGCTCCATCAAGGAGACCTTCGTCCCCGCCACCGACTGGCGGTATCCCCACATGGAGCCGGACTGACCGCCCTCGGCGGTCGGGTGCCCAGCACCCACCCCACTGCCTTCAGAGCCGTTTTGGACTTTCATGTCCCAAACCGGTCTGGGCACACACCGGGACCGGCACCGGGCTCGACTCGCGTCGCGCCACCGGGCGCGGCCGGCGACCGGCCGGGCCGGGTCATCCCAGGGAGCGGCGGACGTACTCCTCGAAGGTGTTGGGCGAGCGGCCGAGCAGCCAGCCGAGGACGTTGGGATTGCCGGTGATCCCGTACCGCCCGTAGTGGTCGAAGAGCCGGCCCATGGCGTCGCTCCGCCAGTCGTCCTCCTCGGAGGGCGGCGAAGCGACGACCCCGGAAGCGGATCCGGCAGTGAAGGCATGGGTGAGAGGGACGTACTCGGCCGTCACCGGGCGCCCTGAGATCGCACCGATGCTGGCGGCGAGCTGGCGCGCGTCGAGGTAGTCGTCGCCGCAGAGCTCGTAGGTGGCGTAATGGTGCCTGGGGTCGGTGACGACCAGCGCCGCGACCTCGCTGACGTCCTCGAGGTCCACGTGCGCGAGCGGGGTCTCGAGTGCGTACGGCTGGGTAAGGACACCTCTCTCCACCACCCGCCTCACGTCGATGTTCTGCATGTAGTGCATCGGCTGCAGGATGGTGAAAGGGATCCGGGAGAGCAGCACCGTCCTCTCCACCGCCAGCTTGGCCTGATGGTTGAGCAGCGGCTCGAGCTGGGGATGGGTCACCGAGAACTGCACGAAGTGGGAGACCCCCGCCCGGCGAGCGGACGTGACGACCGCATGCCCCATCTCGGCCTCGCGCGGATGCATCGGCGGCCCGATGTGGATCACGGCCTCGACACCGTCAACCGCAGCCGCCACGGTGCGCGGGTCGAGCATGTCCCCCGCGAGCGTCTCCGCCGCTCCGAGGTCGGTGAGTCGCGCCACGCCCAGAGCGACGTCGAAAGCGCGGACCGCGTGCCCCCGCCGGACCAGAGCGGGGATGAGACTGCGGCCGGTGCGGCCGGCGGCGGCGGTGACCAGGATCACGTGGTGGTCCCCTGGTCGGCGGGCGCCGCCGGCCCCGGCGCGGCACCGCCCCATCCCGGAAAGGTCGGCATCGGTCGGGCGAGACCGCCGGCCCAGGGATCGTCGCTACCCGGGACGACGGGCCGGGGCGGGTCCCCCACCATCAGGTGCGCCTCCCCGCTCTGGATGGCGAAGGCGATGGTCGCAGCGACCAGCTCGGGCGGATCGGCCGGGAAGCTCCGGGGTGCGCCGGAGATATGACCGGCCCGGAGGCTATGGTGAAACTCGGTGGCGGTCACCCCCGGGTACACCACCGAGACCGCGACGAGGGAGTCGGCGAACTCGATCCGTCCGATCTGGGAGAGGAGGTTCAAGGCCGCCTTGGTGGCGGAGTAGCCGCCCAGGCCGGGGAAGAGCCGCAGCGATGTCGCGGAGCTCACGTTGACGATGGCGCCACCCCCCTGGGCGCGCATCGAGGGGATCACCGCCTGCATGGCGATCAGCGGAGCGATCACGTTGAGCTCGAAGACGGCGCGGAGGTCGTCGGCCCTGAGCTCCAGGAGGGGCACGTGCAGCCCCTGGCCGGCGTTGTTGACCAGGACGTCAACCCGCCCGTGGACGTCGAGGCAGCGCCCCATTAGGTGCGCCAGCTGGGCCGAGTCGGTGACATCCGTGGGAACGGCCATGGCCCCGGGCAACTCGGCGGCCAGCGCCTCCAGCCGGTCGGCCCGCCGGGCGGCGAGCACTACGCGCGCTCCGCGCTCCGATAGCAGGCGGGCGGTGGCGGCACCGATGCCCGACGAGGCCCCGGTCACGATAGCCACGGAACCGTCGATCTTCATCAAGTTCTGAATGCTGCGCCGGAGGAGAGGCCGACCAGGTAGACCACCACGATGATCAGTGCCACCGTCATGACCAGGCCGGCGTACCACCGCCAGCCGCGAACCCGCATCAGAGCAGCGTAGCGCCCTCGTCCAACCCTTCGAGCTGCTCCCTGACGTCCTGGAGGAAGCGGGCCGCCTGGAGGCCGTCGTTGATCCGGTGATCGAAGCTCAGGCCGAGATTCATGATCGGGCGGATCGCGATCATGTCGTCAACGACGACCGCGCGCTTGACCACCGCGTCCATGGTGAGGATCGCAGCCTGGGGCTGGTTGATGATGGCCTGGGTCATCACCGTCCCCAGCGCCCCGGTGTTGTTGAGAGTGAAGGTACCGCCCTGGATCTCGTCGAGCTTGAGCCGGTTGGCGCGGGCCCGGTTGCCGAGATCTGCCATCGCCTGGGCCAGGCCGGCGATGCTCAGGCGGTCGGCGTTGCGCAGCACCGGCACCACCAGGTTTTCCTCGAGGGCAACGGCGATGCCGAGGTTGATGTCGTGCTTGAGGACGAGCCCGGCCTCGCTCCACTGGGCATTGAGACTGGGCCGGCGCCGCAGCGCCTCGACCACCGCCCGGGCCACGAAGGGGAGGTAGGTGAGAGAGATCCCATAGCGCTCGCGGAAGGCGGCCTTGCCCGCCTCGCGCAGCCGCACCACCCGGGACATGTCGACCTCGACCATCAGCCAGGCGTGAGGCGAGGTCTGGCGGCTGCGGACCATGTGGTCGGCGATCGCCCGCCGGACCGACGTCATCGGCAGCAACTGGTCGCCCTCCTCCGCCGATGCGGAGGGCGACGGCGGCGCGGTGGCAGCCGCGGGGACGGCCGCAGCCACCGGGGCGGCGGCAGAGGCCGGAGCGAAGCCCGCTGGAGCCGGGGACGGCGAGGTGGACCCGATTGCCGGTGCTGCGGGTACCAACGGTCCGGCGGCGCGAGCGGCCTCGTCGCGTCTCTGGACGTGGTCCAGGACGTCCTTCTTGGTGACTCTGCCACCGATGCCGCTCCCCTGGATCAGCGAGAGATCGACGCTCTGCTCGCGGGCGAGCATCCGCACCGCCGGGGTCACGTGCTGATGGGCGGCACCGTTGGCGTCGGTGGCGGGGCTCGCCGCCGGGGAGATCGCGGGAGCGGGCGGGGCCGTCGCGGCGACGGCCGGCGCGAGCGGCGCCGTGGCAGGCGCGGGGGCCGCTGCGACGGGGACCGAAGCGGGAGCGGTTGCCGGCTCGACGGCGAGTCCGGTGCCGGCCACAGCCGGGCCGGATGCGGCGGAAGCCGGGGCGGCAGCGGCCAGCGGTGCTTCGACAGCAGCCACCGGAGCGGCGGCAGGCGCCGCCGGAGCCGCGGCCGGCACCTCGGGGGAGGCCCCGGCACCCTGGTCGATGGTGCAGATCGGCTGCCCGACGCTGACCACCGACCCCTCCACGGCGATGATCTCGCCGAAGATGCCGTCGCTGGGGGCGGGGATCTCGGCGTTGACCTTGTCGCTCGCCACCTCGGCGATCGACTCGTAGCGAGCCACCGGCTCGCCAGGCTTCTTGAGCCAGCGGGCGATGGTGCCCTCGGTGACCGACTCACCGAGCTGAGGCATGCTGACCGTCAGTGCCACAGGTTGAGCTCCCTCGCTAGGTGTAAGGAGATGGTTCAGTACTCCGCGAGGCTGCGGAGCTTGCTCTCAAGCTTATCGACGTCCACCAGGTAGGCGTCCTCCAGGGGCTTGGCGAAGGGCATCGCGGGAACCTCGGGCCCGCCGATGCGCATCACCGGAGCATCAAGGTACTCGAAACACTCCTCAGCGACGATGGCGCTGACCTCGCTGCTCACTGACACGGCCAGGTTGGCCTCCTGGGCGATCAGCACCTTGCCGCACCTCCGGGCGCTCTCCACGATCCCCTGGCGGTCGAGGGGTCGGAGGGAACGGAGGTCGACCACCGAGACGGAGAAGCCGTCGGGAGCCAGCCGCTCGGCGGCCTGGACGGCGGTGTCGACCATCAGGCCGTAGCTGAAGATGACGATGTCGCGGCCCTCGCGGACCACCCGGACGCGGTCGAGGGGCACGGTGTACTCGTGATCGGGGACCTCGCCCCGGATCGAGCGATACGCCTTCTTGTGCTCGAAGTAGAGGACGGGGTCGGGATCGCGGATCGCCGCCACCAGCATCCCCTTGGCGTCGTAGGGGTTGGAGGGCACTACCACCCGCAGACCAGGCACGTGACAGAAGAGCGCCTCCAGCGACTGCGAGTGGTAGAGGGCCCCATGGACACCGCCGCCGAAGGGGGCGCGGATCACGAGCGGCATGTTCCAGTCGTCGTTGCTGCGATAGCGGATCTTGGCGGCCTCGCTGACGATCTGGTCGATGCCCGGCAGGATGAAGTCCTGGAACTGGATCTCGGCGATGGGGCGCATGCCGTTGAAGGCGGCGCCGATGCAGACGCCGACGATGCACGACTCGGCGAGCGGTGAGTCCATCACCCGCCATTCCCCGAACTCGCGCTGCAATCCCTCGGTGACCCCGAAGACGCCACCCTTGGCCCCGACGTCCTCGCCGAAGATCATGACCCGGTCGTCGCGCCGCATCTCGTCGCGCATCCCCTCCCGGATCGCCTCCAGGTAGGTCTTGACGGCCATCAGGCATCCCCCAGAACGTGGAGAAGGACACTCTCCGGCTCCGGATCGGGAGCCGCCTCCGCCTCAGCGGTGGCGGCGTCGAGCTCGGCCAGCAGCTCGGCCCGCATCGCCTCCTCGTCCCTCACGGAGAGCACCCCCTGCTCGCCGAGCCGGGCGGCGAAGCAGCTCAGGCAGTCAAGGGTCCGATCGGTCGCCAGAGCCTCAGCGCTGCGGTAGCGGCGCTGATCGTCGTCGGAGCTGTGCGAGGTGAGGCGCGGCACCTTGGCGTCGATCAGGGTCGGCCCCTGGCCGGCCCGGGCTCGGGCGACCGCCTCGCCGCACACCAGGTAGCTGGCCACCGGGTCGCTGCCGTCCACCACCACTCCGGGGATGCCGTAGCCCGAGGCCCGGTCCGAGACGTCGGCGGTGGGCATCTGCTTGGCCGTCGGCACGCTGATGGCGAGGCCGTTGTCCTCGACCACGAAGACCACCGCGAGGCGGTGGGTGGCCGCGAAGTTGAGGGCCTCGTGGAAGTCGCCTTCGCTGGTCGCCCCCTCCCCCGTGGTCACCACCGTGACCGCATCCTCCCCCCGGATCTTGGCGGCGAGCGCGATCCCGGCGGCGTGGATGAACTGGGTGGCTACCACCGAGCCGGTGGTGATGATCTGGAGCCTCCGGCAGCCGAAGTGGGCGGGCATCTGGCGACCGCCGGTGTTGGGGTCGTCGGCCTTGGCCAGGGCCGCAAGCAGCTGGTCGCGCGGGGTCATCCCGAGCACCAGCGTGAGGGCCAGGTCCCGGTAGTAGGGAGCGACCCAGTCGTGACCGGGACGGACGTGCATGCCCAGCGCCACCTGGATGGCCTCCTGGCCCATCCCTGAAACCCAGAAGCGGGCCAGGCCCTGGCGGTTGAGCAGCCAGATCCGCTCGTCCAGCATTCGGGAGCGGAGCATGTGCCGGTACATGGCCCGCAGGGTGTCGGCGTCGATGCCGGCGATCGATCGCGCGGCCCGGTTGGCGACGACCACTCTCTCTCCTTGGTCAGGCTCCCCACCTGACGAACGCAGCTTCCAATGCGGTTGACGCGCCCTTCAGCGGGCGAGGACGGTGACATCTATCGAAGCCGTTGTTGAGCGCACGGTTTCGGGGCTCAGATGTGGATGGCCTCGCCCGAGGCCGCGAGCGCGGCCTCCATGAGGATCTCGCTGACGGTGGGATGGGGGGCGATGGCCCGGCCCATCTCGAAGGGGGTGGCCTCCAGCAGGCCGCCGAGGGCCGCGGCGTAGATCAGCTCGGTGACCTCGGGGCCGATCATGTGGACCCCGAGGATGGTGCCATCGGCATCCGCCACGATCTTGCAGAAGCCGCGCTCGCCCCAGATGATCGAGCGCCCGTTGGCGGTGAGCGGGAAGACCCCGACGCTCACCTCGTGGCCGGCCTGGCGCGCCTCGTCCTCGGAGAGCCCGAGCGAGGCGATCTGGGGAGTGCAATAGGTGGTCCGGGGGACGAGCAGGGGGTCCAGGGGATGGGGGTGGCCCCCGGCGATCACCTCGGCGGCGATGATCCCCTCGTGGCTGCCCTTGTGGGCCAGGAGAAAGCCGCCGATCACGTCGCCGATGGCGTAGACGCCGTCCTGGGCGGTGCGCAGATCGGCGCCGGCCCGGATGAATCCGCGCTCCAGCTCGACCGTGGTGGTCTCCAGGCCGATCCCCTCGGTGTTCGGTGAGCGCCCGACGGCGACCAGGAGCACCTCGGCCGAGATCCTCTCCTCCTTGCCGCCGTGGGCGACGGTGACCGACACGCCGCCCTCATCGCGGCGGATCGAGCCGAGGTCCAGCCTGGCTCCGACCAGGCAGCGGATGCCCCGCGCCTCGAAGTGCTTGCCCAACTCGGCGCCGATCGCCCGATCCTCCAGCGGCACCAGGCGATCGAGCATCTCGACCACGGTCACCTCGGCCCCGCAGCTGCGCCAGAAGGAGGCGAACTCGACACCCACCGCGCCGGCACCGAGCACGATCGCCGAGGCGGGGACGTGGTCGAGGGCGAGGGCGTGGTCGGAGGTCAGCACCGCCTGGCCGTCGGGCTCCGCGCCCGGGACCTGCTTGGGGCGGGACCCGGTGGCGATCACAACCGCACCAGCCTCGACCAGGACGTCGCCGCTCTGCCCGCCGGCCACCCGCACCCGGCGCGGGCCGTCGAGCCGTCCCCGGCCGCGGACAACCTCTATGTGGTGCTTCTTCATCAGGAACTCCACCCCGCGGTGGAGCTGGGAGACGACCTGGTCCCGGTTCTTCCCCACCTGGGCGTAGTCCAGCTCGATCCCGCTGACCCTCACCCCGAGGCGCGCGCCCTGGCGCGCCTGGTCAAGGACGAAGGCCGACTGGAGCAGCGCCTTGGTGGGGATGCAGCCACGGTGGAGGCAGGTACCTCCGAGCTTGTCCTCCTCCACCGCGGCGGTGGTGAGACCGAGCTGGGCGGCGCGGATGGCGCCCACGTACCCACCCATGCCACCGCCGAGAAAGACGACATCAAAGCTGCTTGCCATCGTCTCGGCAGTATATTCAGGCGGACGTGAGCGGCCACCGATGAGCCCTGTGGTGATCGTGCTGGTCATGGTCGGCCTGGTCGTCGGGGTCGGCGTCGGCTATGACGCCGAGCGCTGGGGACGCAACATCAACGGCTGGAGCCTGGCCGGAGCCGTCTTCAGCGTGGTCGCGCTCGGAGCCTGGCTGGCGGTGCGCCACCGAGAGGCCGAGCGCCGCCGGGCCGCCGCTCTGGCGCTGCCGCCGGGGATGTGGCGCTGGCTCCGAAACCGGCGCCACCCGGAGCCCGTAGCGACCGACTGAGCCGCCCGCTACCCCCGAGCGATCGCCAGAGCCGCCTGCAGCTGGGGGTCCTGGGAGGGATCCGCGGATTCCGCCTCGAGGGTGAAGAGGTCGCTGGGGCTGGGCAGGCTCACCACGTCGTGGGGGGTGATCCCGGTGCCGTCGATGCTCTCCCCGTCGGGCCCGTACCACTTCTCGACGGTGAGGTGGAGGTCGCTGCCGTCGGGCAGCGGGAAGTCGAGCTGCACCGAACCCTTGCCGTAGGTGGTCGTCCCGACCACGGTGGCCCGGTGGTAGTCGCGGAGCGCGGCGGTGACGATCTCGGAGGCCGAGGCGCTGCCGCCGTTGACCAGCACCACGAGGGGGATGGCGGGGGCGAGACCGCCTGATTTGATCTGATCGCGGATCACCGTCTGGGCGGTCGTGGGCTGTCCCCGAAGGTCCATCCGGCCGCGCCGCACGACGACGTCCTGTTCGCCGGCGTGGCGGGTGAGGAACTGGCTGGCGAGCGTCACCGCCGAGGTCACGTAGCCACCACCATTGCCGCGGAGGTCGAGCACCACTGCCGTCGCCCCGCCGGCCAGCCCGCTCTTCAGGGCGGCCACCGCGTCCTGGCCGGTGTCCTCCCCGAAGCTGGTCACCTGGAGGTCGAGGACGCTGCCGAACATCCGGCTGTACACGGTGGGGACCTGGAGGTTCTCGCGGGTGATGGTGAAGACGAGCTGCGCGCCCGCACGGTCGACGGTGAGGGTGACCGCCGTCCCCGCCGCGCCGTCGATGCGGTTGGAGAGCTCGGAGAGCTGGTCATCCAGGCTGGTGCCGAGGCTCGACACCTGGGTCGCGCCCACCGCGACCAGCACGTCGCCGTTGCGCAACCCCCCCTTCTCGGCCGGCTGACCATGGAGCACGTCCTCCACCGCCAGCTCGGTGGGATCCTGCCCATTGGCGCAGAGGGTCGGACCCGCGCACATCTCCTCGATGGAGACCCCGATGCTGCCGCTGCGGTCCTGATTGACGGCCGCGGTGAACTGCCGGTATTCGCTCTTGGTGAAGTAGGTGCTGAAGCGATCGTCGTAGGTGCTGTCGATCGCCTGCACCAGGGCCGCCTCGCCCGCGTCGGTGCCGACGCTGCCCGGCACGCCGCGGAGCACGTAGTTGTTCTCGATGTCCTGCCAGGCGACCTGCAGCGAGGTCTCATCGAGGCCCCCGAAGCGCGGGTAGAGGGAGGCGAGAGCGCTGCCGAAGGGGAGGTTGCCGAGGTTGGCGACCAGCAGCCCCCCGAGGTAGAGGCAGAGCACGCCGACCACCGCATGGCTCCAGAAGCCGGCATGGGGACGGGAGAGCGTGCGATGGCGTGAGGGAGGCGGCGCCGGGTCGTCGGTCATTGGCCGATGCCGGTCAAGCCCAGCGCGGAGATGGGCGTCGCCGTCACGCGTGGAGGAACCGGCGGACCCCCAGGAAGCTGCCGAAGCCGCCGAGGGCGGCCCCGAACGCGAGCAGCAGCAACACCATTGCGGTCAGGTACCGGCCGTCGAAGCTGACCCCGAGAAACGCCTGAGTGTTGGCCTGGCTCAGCACGAACCGGTAGGCGACGGCGACCGCCGTCGCCCCGATGGCCGCCGCAAGGACACCTCCGAAGACACCCTCCAGGATGAAGGGCCAGCGCACGAACCAGTCGCCCGCTCCCACCAGCTTCATGATCTCGATCTCGGTCCGCCGGATGTACACGGCTGTCCTGATCGTGTTCATGATGATCACGAGGCTGATCACCGCGAGGACAACGGAGAGCACGCTCCCGACCCACACCGTCACGGTGATCACACTCTGCAGCCGGGGGATGACCCCGGGGCTGTAGTCGGTGGCATGCCCGCTGTTGTTGTCCACGATCGGCAGCGTCTCAGCCTCGGTGTTGAGCTGCCCCAGTTCAGAGAGGGTGCGCACGTGGAGGTCGATCGACGCCGGCAGCGGATTGGTGCCGAGCGTGTTGATGGCCGGCTGAAGCTGGAGGCCCCGCTGCTGGGCGGCGATGACCGCCTGGTCCTTGCTGGTGAACGCGACTCCATTGACTCGCGAGTCGTGAGAGAAGCGCAGCTCGTAGTCGGCGATGGTGCGCATCGAGAGCGAGTCCTGGAGGTAGATGTGAATCTCGTCGGCCTGCGTCTCCTGCTGGGCGAGGATGGCGTCGACGGTATGGGTGAGGAGCAGCGTGCCGCCGACCAGCAGCATGATCAGGCCCATCGTGAAGACGCCCGCCAGGGAGACGGCCAGGTTGCGGGTGAAGTTCTGCCCCGCGGCCACCAGGGCAAAGCGCATCGACGCCAGCAGGCCTCTCATATGGTCGCCTCACCCTCGCGGAGATACCCGCCCTCGGCCTCGTCACGAACGACCCGGCCGGAGTCGATCGCGATGACCCGGCGCCGGCAGAGGTCGACGATCTCGCGGTTGTGCGTTGCCATCAGGACCGTGGTGCCACGGTGGTTGATCTGGAGCAGGAGCTGGACGATCCCCCACGAGGTGTCGGGGTCGAGGTTGCCGGTGGGCTCGTCGGCGAGGAAGATCCGGGGCCGGTGGACCAGGGCGCGGGCGATGGCGACGCGTTGCTGCTCCCCACCGGAGAGCTCGTCGGGGAAGGTGTCGAGCTTGTCCTCCAGACCGACGATCCAGAGGGTCTCCTCGACCTTCTCCTTGAGGTGCCGCTGACCCGGCTTGGTGACCTGGAGAGCAAAGGCGACGTTCTGCGCCACCGTCAGCTTGGTGAGCAGCTTGTAGTCCTGGAAGACGATGCCGAACTTGCGCCGGAGCCTGGGCAGGCGGCGCCGGGTCATCCGGGTGGTCTCCTGACCGTCCACGAAGATCCGACCGGTCGAGGCCACCTCCTCCCGGATGAGAAGGCGGACGAGGGTCGTCTTGCCCGAGCCGCTCGCGCCGACGACAAAGCAGAAGTCGCCCTGGTAGATGGCGAGGTCGACGTCCCGAATGGCCTCGGTGCCGTTGGGGTAGGTCTTGCTGACGCCGTGGAAGGAGATGACCGGGCGCATCCCGGGATCCGGCTTCTGCCCGACCTGCGGTGGCATCACCGCCGCGAGGCTCACCGCCCGAGATCCCTCGTGAAGGCGATGACGGGGCGGTCCTGGGGCCGGCGGCGCTCGGCCGGCGCGCTCGCAAGGAGCAGCGGGGGATGGGTCATGGAGATGTGACGTTCCGATCGTTCAACGGAGGTTCCCCGGGGGATCGGGAAGCCGGGAAGGCCCGGACGGGGGGTGGGTGGGACGTGAAGTGAGGCGGCTGCCCGCCGCGGGACCGATCGAGTATAGCCGCGGGGAACGTGCCGTGGGCAGGGTCGAGGGGCTCGTTGCGGACGGGGGCGGTCCGGCGCTCCGGCCCCGGTCAGGCGGTGGCGGCGGCCGATGCGGCCGCATCCAGGTTGCCCGCCGCCCAGCGCAGGTACGCCTCCTGGAAGGAGTCGATATCGCCGTCCAGCACGGCCTGGACGTTGCCCACCTCGTGGCCGGTGCGGTGGTCCTTGACCATGGTGTAGGGGTGGAGGACGTAGGAGCGGATCTGCGAGCCCCATTCGGCCGGCAGCGACTCGCCCTTGAGCTCGCTGATGCGCTCGGCGTGGGCCGCCTGGGCCACCGCCAGCAGCCGGGAGCGCAGCACCCGCCAGGCGACGTCCCGGTTCTGGTGCTGGGAGCGTTCGTTCTGGCAGGTCACCACGATCCCGGTGGGGATGTGGGTGAGGCGGACCGCGGAGGACGTCTTGTTGACGTGCTGGCCGCCCGCGCCGCTCGATCGGTACACATCCTCCCGGACGTCCTTGGGGTCGATCTCGACGGTGACGTCGTCGTCGACCTCCGGGGTCACCTCCACCAGGGCAAAGCTGGTGTGGCGGCGATGCGCGGAGTCGAAGGGGCTGAGCCGGACCAGCCGGTGGACGCCCCGCTCCGACTTGAGCAGACCGAAGGCGCGGCGGCCCTCAACTCGGATGGTCGCCGACTTGATGCCCGCCTCCTCGCCCTCCGCCTCCTCGATGAATTCGACCGCCATCCGGTGGCGCTCCCCCCAGCGGAGAAACATCCGGAGCAGAATCTCGGCCCAATCCTGGCTGTCCGTCCCCCCCGCCCCGCTCTTCACTGAGAGCAGCGCGGGGTTGTCGGTGTAGGGGTCGCTGTAGAGGAGATCGACCTCACGGACGCCCAACTCCCTCTCGATCTCGTCGAGCTCGGCGGTCAGCTCGGTGGTCATGGCGGGGTCGGCGCTCGATGCATCGGCATCCGCCTCCTCCCCCATCAGATCGGCCAGGTCGCGGGCGTCCGCAGCCCGGCGGGTCAGCGCCTCCCAGCCGGCCAGTTCCTCCCGGATGTGGGAGAGCTCCTGGGTCAGCGCCGCAGCGCGACGGGAGTCGTCCCAGAGGGCAGGATCGGCGACCTGGGCCTCCAGGGTGACCACGCGAGAGCGTCGGGAATCCAGGTCAAAGGTGGCCCTGTAGCTCGGCTACACGGGCTGCGACCTCTTTGGCTCGGACCGACAACTCACTCATGGCGTGGTGGAGTGTACCCGCTGGCCGACGCGCCACACGGAGGGTGGCCGGGCGAGGTCAGTCGATGTCGCGGAAGCGGCGGCCGTGCTTGACGGCGTTGCGAACCCCGGCGATCAGCTCCTCGGTCGGAGTGTCCTTGAGCAGGTAGCCGACCGCGCCGGAGCGGAGCGCCTCCTTGACCCTCTCCTTGCCGGAGAAGGAGGTCAGCATCAGCACCCGCGTGTCGGGGCACGACTTGAGGAGGAAACGGGTGGCGTCCATGCCGTCCATGTTGGGCATGGAGAGGTCCATGAGGACGATGTCGGGCTCGTGCTTGAGGCTCATGGTGACCGCCTCGACGCCATCGGAAGCCAGCCCGACCACCTGGATGTCCTCGGTCCGGTCGAAGATGTCGGCCAGCCCCTGGCGCACGACCGGATGGTCGTCGACGATGAGAAGCCGGATCTTGCCGCTGCTGCCCATGAGCGCAAACCTCAAATTCGCTGCCGTCCCCTACCTCGGCAGGCCAAATTGTACGGGCGGCGAACCTTCTACCGCTGCGATGTGACGCGAGAGCGACCGGACCGTGCTCGGCCGTTCACCCAACCCGAGGCAACCCACCCGACCCGGCATGCTCCGGGGACTTGCGGGATCGGGCGCTCGCGGTGGCCGGTGGCCTCGACTCCGCTGCCTGACCGTCGTCGTCTCCGTCGTCGCCGGGCTGGCGGCCGTCCGAGGCTGCGGAAACGCCTGCCCCATCTCCCCCCTCCCCCTCGAGGGCCGGCGACAGCGGCATGGGGATGACCAGCCGGAGCGTCGTCCCCTTGCCACGAACCGAGGTGATGCGCAACTCCCCACCACCGTCGCGGACGGTCTGCTCCAGGAGGCCGAGGCCCGCGTGGCCCTTCTTGCGACGTTCGGCCCGTTCCGCGGCGGAGAACCCACGCCCGTCGTCGCGGACCGATGCAACCAGCCGGCCGTTCCGGGGGCGCACTGTCACCCACACGCTGTGGCACTGGGCGTGCTTGATCGCGTTCCGCAGGGCCTCCTGCACGACGCGGTAGACGAGACGCTGTTGCCGCTGATCGAGGCGCTCCTCCGTGCACTCGAGCACCCACGAGATCTGCTCCCGATCGAGCCGGGTGAGGAGCTGGCGCAGGGCCGAGGCGAGCCCTTCCTCGTCCAGGAGCGGCGGCGCCAACTCGATCATCAGCGTCCGCAATTCCTGGACGGCCCCTCCTGCCAGGTCTCGCGTGTAGTTGAGAAAGCCCTCCACGCGCTCTCGCGACCAGACGTCGGAGTCGCCGTCCGACAGGCGGCCCAGCATGGCGCTGGAACGCAGCAGAAGGCCGGTGACGTCCTGGATGACGCTGTCGTGAAGGTCGGCGGCGATCCTCTTGCGCTCCACCTCCGATGCATCCGCGGCGCGCCGGAGGGCCTGCGCCTCGCGTCGAAGGAGACCCTCACGTTCACGACGCCGCGCCTCATCCACCAGAGCCTGCTCGTGCGTACGCCGCGCGAGGGTGACCAGCGACCCCTGAACCAGTGCGAGGGGCAGGAGCAGAGTGACGATCCCGAAGGTCTTCTCGTCTGTGTAGAGGAGGGTAGCCCCGGCGGCGGTGATTCCAAAGAGAAGGGCGATGGACGCTGTGCTAGCGAGACTTCGCAGCCATCTCTGGAGCCCCGACGGTTCCCCGGCCAACGAGACAACCACGCCAATGAGGCCGAGGTTGACGATCGACTCGGCGACCGCTCCCGCCGCACCGGCCAGGGCGAGAGGGATCACCCCCGACGACGGGCCGCCCGCATGGACGAACACGAGCCAGGCGGCGGTGTCCGCGAGGAAGTGATCCCCTGCGTTGAAGATCGTCCGGAACGCCCCCGGACGCCTTCGCAAGGCCGAGCCGGCGGATTGGCCGATGGCCATGGTGAGGATGGCCGGAGGCCCGATGGCGAAGCTGAAGGCGAGGTGAAAGAACCCCGAGGCCGACCATTGCCCCCGGATGCCGCCGAACCTGGGAATCGCATAGGCGGCCATGACCGCGACCAGGGGGCCTGCAACCGCCGCGGCCACCCAGTCGTGGTCGCGGTTCCACGGCATCACCGTCAGGGCGAGCGTGACGGCCACCAGCCAGGTGGCCATCACGAACATCACCAAACGGGGACTAACCCGCACCGGCCGGCTTGGAGCCCATTCGGGCAATGCCCAGAGGGCACGACCCAGCCGCGCGAGCGCGGGGCGTACGCGCGTCGCCATGCCTCCGGCCACGCCGCAAGCCTACGACGGGAGGCGCGCGATGGCCACGCTGTGACCGCGTCGTGGTGAGGACGTCGCAAGCCCACCCAGGGAACTGATCAAAGGAGGCTCAGCTTGCTGAGAACGTGGCGCTTCGCGGATGTGACAGCAGTGTAACGAAGCTGTGCTGACGGCCCGACACGCCGCCGGGGCGAATTGGGAGGGCACAACAGCACCGTTGCCGACATGCAACCGGCCCTTCACAAACGCAACCCCGCCGGAGCATACTTCCGCTCGAAATAGGGCCGGATGCTCCGGCCTCGGGAATCGAGGGATGACCATGTACAACACCTGGGACTGGTAGTCGACCCCGCGCCCCCGGCACTCCCTCGGGAGGGAGTGCGCCCGCGAGGGTGCCTGGCCACGGTCGCCGGCCGGCACCCTCGCAGTTGGCGGTGAGAAGCGCGGAGAATATGCCGATGCGCCGGGGCTCGGCCGTTCGTTTCCTGGCCGGGGTCGGTGTTTCCGCTTTCGGCGACTGGCTGACGACGTTCGCGCTCGCCGTGGTGCTCTATCGCGAGACGGGGAGCTACGCGGCGACCGCCGGCTACTTCTTGGTCCGCGTCGCTCCGCGTCCTGTGGGCGCGTGGCTGGGTGGCCCGCTCGGTGACCTGATCAGTCCGCGTCTCGGCATCCTCGGAGCGGCACTGACCCAGGGGGCGATCACCGCGGCCCTGGCGATCCCCCTTGGTCTCGACCGCGCCCTCTGGTCCGTGTACGTGCTGGCGGGTCTGTCCCAGCTGGTGGGCGGGTCGTGGCAGCCGCTCACCGCCGCCGTGATGGCAAGGCTCGCAATCGGTGAGAACCGCCACAGCCTCAACCTCGTGTACATAGGGCTGAGCGGTGGGGCGATGCTGGTCTCGCCGGCCATCGGCGCCCTGCTGCTGCCCTCGCTCGGAGCGGTGCCGCTGGTGCTCACCGACGCCGCCACCTTCGCTGTCGCCGCGATCCTCTTCGTCTCGCTGCCGGCGATGGCCGCGGGCCTCGCCCACCCCCTCACCCTCCGTGGCGCCGCGCTCGACGGCTTCACCGCCGTGTTTCGCCAGCGGATCCTCCGGATCATCGCCCTGGGGGCCTTCGCCTCCACGGTCGCCATCACGGCCCTGCAGGCGGCTCTGCCGGCACTCGCCGCCCAACGGTTTGGCAACTCGGCGGACGCCGGCCTTCTTTATGCGTCCGTGGGACTGGGGAGCATCACGGGCTCGCTGATCGTCCTCTGGCCGCCGCTCCGCCGTCCGGGGGTGATCCTGCCCGGAATTGCCTGCGAGATCGCCGGCGTCGGCGCCGTGGCACTCGCCGGAGCGCCGGCGGCGGACCTCCTCATCCTCATGGCCAGCACGGCGATGGCAAGCCTGGCCCAGGTCGAGAGCGGGGTGATGGTCCAGAGCCAGGCCCCGGATGCGGTGGGACGCATCCAGGGCGCGGTCTCGACCAGCCGCTACCTGGGGATGTCCGGCGGAGCGGCTCTGGCCCTGATCCTCGCCGTCACCGTCCAGAGCAACTGGGAGGTGCTGGTCCTTGTCCTGGCAATCGCCGGCCTGATCCTGCTGGGCGCAGCCGCCCTGGGCCGCCGCGAAACTCCCACGACGGCCACGAGCCCGAAGGTCGCCTCCGCCCTGGTGGAGATCCCCGACTAACCCCGGCTTGCCGGTGGTTGCGGCGGGCCCTGACAGTGCCGGTCCTGCCACCTAACCGGCTGGTCCGAGTCGGGAGGTTTGCCGGTAGGGGTTCGTTCTGCTCCGTGATAGTATCGGTCGCGGAGTCACGGCTTTCTGAGGTAGCTCGCCGAGAGCCCCGGTGCGAGCGACCCAATGACGGCAGTCGGCAGACAGGGAGATGTCTGGAGATGAACGTGTGCGCGACTTCTCACGCCTTGCCGTCGACGGCGAGGCCGACGCGCTCACCCAGGCATGCGCGAAGGAGGTGCCAGCCATGATCGTCGTGATCACCATTCACGGGATCGGATTCCAGCAGGCACCCAGCTCGCTGTCGGCGTCGGACGGCTACGCGGATGCCCTCCACGAGGGGCTGCGCCGTCACCTCGGAGACCTCCTGGGAGATGACCCCACCCGGATCACCGCCGGTGGCCGCGGCCCGGTGTACGCCCAGAGCAACTACCCGCCCCTCAGCCACGCCACCGAGCCCGGCCTCCACCGTCTCGGCAGCTGGACCACCTCCGGCTCCGTCGACATCGCGGGCGTGCCGCTCGCCGAGCCCGGCAAGCAAGTGGCCCACGTCGCGCTCGTCTACTCCGGCCTCCAGAGCCAGCAGAGCGACCTCGCCGCCCTGCACGACCTCGCGGTCCTCGCCGATCCGTCCCTCGGCAGCTACGCGACCCTCGGCGGGCTGGGTCACATGCTCGTCGCGGACCTGGAGGCACTCCGCCAGCACCCGGTCATCCCTGGAGACCCGGGAGACAGCCTGCAACCGCGCACCAACACCGTGCCCCACCGCGGGATCATCGATCGCCTGCTGCACCGGCCGGTCGACCTCCAGCCCACCGCGCCTCCGGCAGACGCCCCCGATGCCGGATCGACCGGCGTGCTGCGCACCGTCGAGGATGACGTCGCCACTTACGTCACCAGCAACGAACACCGCGAGCGGGTGCGGATGTTTCTCCGCGACGCCGTCAGCCGAATCCTCAGCCGCCCCGATGTCGAGGGGGCGGTCATCAACGGCCACAGCAACGGGACGGTGATGGGCTTCGACATGATCGCCGCCATCTCGCCTCCGTCGGCGCCGACAGTTCGGGCTCTGATCACGGCGGGGAGCCCGCTCCGCAAGTACTCGGACCTGCTCCAGTGGGGGAACGACGCCGGCAACCTGCGCCTGATCTCCGGCGGCTGGACCAACCTCTGGGATCCTCTCGACCCGGTCGCCGATCCGCTCGGTCCGCCCGTAACCTGGAAGCGCGGGGAACCGATCCCCGAAGGGGGTGGTCCGGGCATGTTCGTGGTCCACGATCCGGAGACGGGCGTGGAGACGTCCATGCCGGTCGTCGACATCCGGGTCGACAACGTTCGCGACAGCACCGGGGGTGGGCTGCGCGCCCACAACTATTGGGACAACGACGCCTTCTGCAGAGCGGCGGCCGCGGTCATATCGGGCGTGCTGCGGTAGGGGACGAACGGGCTTTCCCCTCCCCCGCCGAGAGCACTCTCGCCAACCCAGTTGACAAATCGTTAGCTCCCCAACATTATCTGCTAGGCACCTAACGACACCGCCGTTCGACGGTCGGCTCATGGCACCACCACTCATGCCGCCAACCGGCCCCACGGCGACCTTCGGCACCGGGAAGGGATCTGACGCGCCATCGACCCAGCAAACCGAAGCGAGAGGAAACCGATCATGCAGAGCCAGCGCATCGCCCTCGTCACCGGTGCCAATCAAGGAGTCGGTCTCCAAGTCGCCAAGGAACTCGTCGCCAACGGCCTCACCGTGCTGCCCGGCTCGCGCAACCTGGAGCGAGGTGAGGCTGCCGCCAAGGAGATCGGACCGGGCGCCATCGCGATCCAGATCGACGTGACGGATCAGGCTTCCATCGCTGCAGCGGCAGAGCGCATCCGGAAGGAGTTTGGCCGGCTTGACCTGCTGGTCAACAATGCCGGCATCTCGAACACGAGCAAGAGCAGGTTGTCACTCGAAGAGTACGCAAAGCTGACGAAGGCCAGCAACGCGTCCCTCGACGAAGTACGGGCGGTCTGGGAGACCAACGTGTTCGGAGTCCTGGCCGTCTACAGGCGATGTTGCCGCTCATTCGTAAGTCGTCGGATGCTCGCATCGTCAACGTGTCGAGCGGAGTTGGCTCGCTGACGACGAATGCGGACCCGGCGTTTCCCCACCACGCGATGTTCGGCCCCATCTACCCCGCGTCAAAGACGGCTCTCAACGCCATCACGCTCGCCATGATGATCGAGTTGGAGTTGACCGACATCAAGGTCAACCTGGTTTCACCGGCCTTCACCAGTACGAATCTCAACGGGTACGCGGGAACGGAGTCGGTCGAGGATGGCTCACGCGAGGTCGTGCGCGTCGCGCTGCTCGGTCCGGACGGCCCCACCGGCACGTTCACGAGATGGGAGAACCAGACGATTCCGTGGTGACATGTCCCGAGCGATACACGACACATCCCACCCGACCGCGAAGTTGGATGCCCCGGCGGTGACCCTTAACGAGGCGTTTGTTACCCAGCCAGCTGTGTCAGGCGGCTGACAGATTGGAGAACCGGGATCCTGCGTCGGTGGGTGCGTGGGCAAAGAGCTACTACTTCGCCGTCCGGGCTGCCATGGAGTCGGTCTTGCGGCCGTATGGTCTTGGGACCACGCAGTGGCACGTGCTCTACCAGCTGGCGAACGAGGGGCCAACGATGCAGCGCGACTTGGCCCGCACGCTTCACATCGAGCGGGCGACACTGAGCGGAGTCGTGACCACGCTCGTGCGCAAGGGGCTCGTCGACCAGATGCCCAGTTCCAAGGACCAGCGCCAGCGTGTACTTCAGATCACCGACGCCGGGGTGAAGCTCTGGGAAGGACTGCCGGACCCACTCGCAGTGATTCGGGGCATCTCGTTCGAGGGTGCGGACGCGGTCGAGACGGCAACAGCCCTTCGGGTGCTGCAAACTGCGACCCAGCATCTCAACGATCACAGGAACCGGGCCTTGGCGTGGCCGTTGCCGTGAAGGGCAGCCCCTAGCCCCTGAGTGCCGCTACACGGGCAGGTGACCATTGCGAGCGCGCGCCTATCAGATGCGCCCCTCCCCCGCCGGGATCACCCTCTCACCGTCGCTCCGCGCGTCCGCGCCCGGGCAGATGCCACCGGCGGCGCGATCCGGCCACCATGCCCAACCCTCCGATGACCAGCAGCAGAGCTCCGAGCGGCCAGGCCGTCGAACCGGCGGAGGCCCCCGAGTCCGGGACCGACGCGGCTGCGAGCACGCCGCCATCTGCGGACGCGAACTCCGCCGCGGCGCCGACATCACCCGCCGCCGCGACCGTCGCCGTGTTGGTGATCTCCGAGCCCGCGCCGGCGCTCACCGCGACCTTGATGTCAAAGTTGGAGGTCGTGCCGGCGGCGACCGGGGCGCTGTCGGTGCAGGTCACGGTCTGGCCCGCGGCCGCGCAACTCCAGGCTCCCGCGCTTCCCACCGTGTTCGACACGTAGGTCAGTCCAGCCGGCAGCGGGTCGGTCACCGTGACCGGCGCCGCCGAATCCGATGGCCCGGCGTTGGTCACGGCGAACGCGTAGACGACGTTCGCCCTGTCCTGCAGCGGATCCATCAGGGTCTTGGTGAGGGAGAGGTTGGACACCCGGTCGCTGGCCGTCGGATCGCTGGCCGTGTTGTTAGCCAGCAGCGGGTCCGGGTTGGGCCCCTGGACGACTGCCACGTTGGTCAGGGTCCCGACCGCGCAGGATTTGACCGCCACGGTCAGCTCGAGGCTCGTCGCATCGCCGGCCACGACGATCGAGGTCCCGAGCGTGCAGGTCACGGTGGGATCGGCGGCGACGCAGATCCAGCCCGCCCCCTCGGCACTGACGAATGCCTCGCCCGTTGGAAGCGTGTCGCTCACCACCACCCCGGTGCCCGAGTCCGACGGGCCGACGTTGTGGACGCCGATGGTGTAGGTGCCGTCCCGGCCGGCGGTGAAGTCGCCGGTGTGGGTCTTGGTGATGGAGAGATCGGAGCTGAGCGCCAGCGAGGTGGTGTCGCTCCCGCTGTCGTTGGCGGTGACCGGATCGCTGGTCGTCGAGGCGACCGTCGCCGTGTTGCTGACGGACCCGGTCGCGTCCGACGCGATCGCCACCGCGAGATCGATCTCGGGAGCATCCTCACCGCTCGGGAGATTGTCGGGGTCGGTGCAGGTCACCACCTGCAGGGTGTTGGAGCAGGTCCATCCGGCGCCGGTCGCCGAGGCGAAGGTCTCCGAGGCCGGGAGGGTGTCGCTGACGACGATCGGCTGAGCGGCGTCCGACGGCCCGAGGTTGCCGACCGCGAGCATGTACGAGCCGTCATCCCCGGCGGTGAAGGTCCCCTGGTGGGTCTTGGTCACCCAGAGGTCAGCGGAGGTGACGATCGAGGCCGGGTCACTGCTGCTGTTGTTGGACCCGTCAGGGTCCCTCGTCGCCGACGTGACCGACGCCGTGTTGGTCACCGTGGTCGGGGTCTGAGACGACGGGATGCTCACCACCACGGAGATGGCCGGGGCGGGGCTGCCGGTGGGAAGCGGTGCCAGAGCGACGCAGCTCACGTCGTTGCCCGACGACCCCGTGCAATCCCAGGCGCTGCCGCCGCTCGCCGACACCAGGGTGAAGGGAGACGGGACGTCGTCGGTGACCTGAAGCGGCAGCTCCGCGTCCGACGGGCCATGGTTGGTAACCGTCAGGGTGTAGGTGCCGTCGCTGCCGGCATCGAAACTGCCCGTGTGCGTCTTGACGATCGCGAGATCCGCGGAGGTGTCAATCGTGGTCGTGTCTGAGGCGCTGTTGTTGCTCTCGTTCGGATCGGACGTCGAGCTGGAGACGCTCGCATCGTTGGTCACGGAGAGCGACTCGAGGGACGGCGAGACGGCCACGGTGAGATCGATGGTGGCCGCCGAGGTGCCCGCCACGAGGTTGGTCGCGTCCGCGCAGGTCACCACCTGCGCATCGGCCGAGCAGACCCAGCCCGCACCGGTCGCCCCGACGTAGGTCTCGCCGGAGGGCAGAGTGTCGGTGACCAGCGGGTCCTGGGCGTCCGACGGGCCCGCATTGCTGACATTGATGTAGTACTCGCCGTCATCGCCGGCGGTGAAGGGGCCGTGGTCGCTCTTGGTGATGCTGAGGTTCGCACTGGTGGTCGAGCTCGCGGTTACCGCGCTGGTGTTGTTGCCCGCATCCGGGTCGGGCGTTGCCTCCTGGGTGATCGTGGCCGTGTTGGTGACCGAGCCCGGGGGGACGTCGCTCGCCAGACCGACGGTGACGGTGATCAGGCTGGCCGGGGCGCCGGCGACGATCGCGTTCTGGTGGGAGCAGGTGACCAGCGCGCCACTGTTCCCGCAGATCCACCCGGTCCCGATGGCGCTCTGGTAGCTCTCACCGGTGGGCAGGGTGTCGGTGACGATCACGGTACCGGCGGCGTCGGAGGGACCATTGTCACTCACCGCCAAAGAGTAGGTCGCGTCCTGGCCGGCGACCAGGGAGGTGGTCAGGGTCTTGATCACCTGCAGATCCGCCAACTGCGTCGTCCCCGCGTTGTCGGTGCTCGTTTCGCTGTTGAGCACCGGGTCAGTGGTGGGCGAGCTCAGCGTCGCCTGGTTGGTCAGGGTGGATACCGTGACGCTCGAGGCGAGGGCGACGGTCAGGGTGAAGGAGGTCGTCCCGCCCACGTCGAGTCCCGAGGTGTCGGTGCAGGTCACCGTGCCCGACGAGGCCGAGCACGACCAGCCGCTGCTGCCACCCCCGCCGCTGACGAACGTCTCGCCGCTGGGCAGGGGGTCGGTCACCATCAGAGGGCCGGCCGCATCCGACGGGCCTTCACCGTTGGTGACCGTGAAGTCATAGGTGCCGTTCTGTCCGGCGACGAAGGTCCCCTCATGCAGCTTGGTCAGGGCCAGGTCGGCCGAGGTGACGATGGAGGTCGGATTGTCGGAGGTGGCGTTGGCCGGATCCGGGTTGTTGGTGGGGGAGCTGACCGAGGCGCCGTTGGTGATCGATCCGGGAAGCTGGGAGGCGGACACCGCCACCACCTCGGTGATCGGCTGGGCGAAGGAGCCGTCAGTGAGGCCCGCGGCCGTGGTGCACGTGAAATGGCCGGCCGAGACCCCGCCGCACGTCCACCCGGTACCCGTCGCGGAGACCAGGGTCTCGCTTCCCGGCAGGGTGTCCGTGACGCTGAGCGGACCCACCGCGTCGGACGGGCCGTTGTTCTCGATCGAGATGGTGTAGGTGCCCTGACCTCCGGCGGTGAAGCTCCCTGTGTGCGACTTGCTGATGGCCAGGTCGGCCTCGGCGTCGATGGTGGTCGGATCGCTCGAGGTGTTGTTGACGAGGCTGTTGTCCCAGGTCGGCGAGTTCACCGACGCCGTGTTGGTGACCTCGGTGCTGTCCGGGGTGCTGGACGGCGTCTTCACGACGACGCTGATCACGGGAGCGGTGGCGCCGCTCCCCAGTGCCGTCGACGACGTGCACGTGATCGTCAGCGGCGCTCCGCTCTCGATGCAGACCCACCCGGTCCCGCTGACCGACTGAAACTGCTCGGGAGAAACCATCGTGTCCGTCACCGTGATCGGAGCGGCCGCCGTGGACGGCCCGCTGTTAACGACGGTGAGGGAGTAGGTGCCAGTCGCCCCGGCGCTGAAGTTGCCGGTGTGGCTCTTGGTGATCTGGAGGTCGGCGCGGCCGACGTAGGCGTCGGCGGTCGAGGTGCCACTCGTGTACTGGGGGACGCTCCCGTTGCCCGGGGAGCCGGTGTTGTCGGTGGCCGTCGCATACGCCTGGTTGGCGTAGGGGTAGCTCGGACCCGTGGTGGCCACGGTGTCGAGCGCCAGAGCCGGGGTAGCCGCGTAGACGATGGTGAGCGTCTTGCCCGGGTTGAGGGTACCGAGCCCCGTCCAGCTGAGGACGTCGTCGCCGCTGCCGTTCACGGTCACCGCCGGGTCCGGATGGGTGGCCGGGCCGGAGGGAGGCGTCACCGTCGTGGTGCCGGTGTCATAGGTCCAGCCCCCGGGCAGGGTGTCGGTCACCGCCAAGGAGTTGGCGATGGCGACCGTGGTGTTGTTCTCGACGCTCACCTCCCAGGTGAACGGCTGGTTGGCGAAGGCCTGGTTGCCGTCCGGCGTCGACTTGGTCACCACGAGGTTGGGGAACTCGGCGTCCAGGGTGACGGTCGAGGAGGCCGGCCCGTAGCTGCGCGTGCCCGTCCCGCCGCCGTTGACCCCCTGCCACGAGGTGAGAGTGGCGGTGTTGGGGAAGGTCTCGCCGCTGGTCATCGAGCCGGAGGCCGGCGGGTTGACCTCGTAGGTGATGGTGTCGGCCTGGCCGGGGTTGAGGGGGCCGGGGATGCTCCAGGTCACCACGCCACCGGCCTCGCTCGCCGTCCCGGCCACGGGCCCACCCAGAGCCACGCTACCGCTGACGTAGGTGAGCGCGACCGGAATGGTGTCCGTCCCCACCAGATCGAAGGCGCTGCTCACCCCGGTGAGGTTCTGGTTGGTCACCGTGATCGTGAAGGTGTTGGTGCCCCCGGGCTGGATCTTGGCCGGGCTCACCGTCTTGGCGATGGTCACATCGGGCTCCACCACCAGGGTCTTGAGCTGGGGGTTGGACGCGGTGACCTTGACGCCCCTCGAGGAGTAATCGGTGAGGGTGGCCACGTTGGTGACATCGTCGTTGCGCAGGTTGCCGGCCACGTTAGCCACCAGCGTGGAGAAGACGACTTTGACCACCTCGTCGGTAGAGCTCGGGCTGAGGGGATACTGTGGGGGGAACGTGAGGTCGACCGTGTTGGTCCCCTCGTTGTACGCGTAGGCGAAGTCCTCGGCGGAGGATCCCTCGTCGAACACGGTGCCGTCGGGCAGGGTCATCACGCCGCTGCCGGTGACATAGGTCTGCTGTGTTCCCAGCGGGTCGGCCAGCGACGCCGTGTAAAACGTCGTGTCGTGAGGCACGGTCACATCGACGGTGTAGGTGATGGTCTCGCCGATGGTCGCGTCGGCGTTGGTGTTGCCCGCCGTGGTGATCGAGGTGACCGCCGTCTTGGTGACGGTGGCTCCCGCACCAACAACGTCCACGGCCTGGTCCGCGGCGGTGGCGTTCTCCTCCCCCGAGGTAACACTCGGATCAATGTTGGCCTCCGGGTAGTAGAGGTTGTTCGGTTGTCCGGAATCGTTGTGCTCACCGACGAAGCTGCGCACTCCGGCGGTGTTGGAGAAGATCTCGCCGGCACCCGCGGTGGGGGGAACCGTCACGGTGTAGGCGAGGGGCGTCGAGGTGCCCGCGGCCAGGTCGGGGATGGCCGAGGGCGGCCATTCGATGATCTCTCCCCCGCTTCCGGTCACGCAGGCACCCGATCCGGGGACGATGGCGCTGAGGTCGGCGCAGTCGTCCTGGACCGGCAGGACGTCCCAGACCTCCACGTCATAGGCGTTGACGATGCCGGTGTCCTTGACGGTCACCGTGTAGCCGACACTGTCCCCGCCGTGGACCGTGTCACCGCTCGACTCGGGCGCGTCGCCGGTGTTGATGGTCGTCACCGCCTTGGTCAGGGTGACGATGGGCGCGGCCAGCTGGTAGGTCACCAGGTCCCGAACTGTGAAGGTGATATCCAGGGTGTTGGAGGTCACCAGCTTGGCCAGGTCCTGCGTGAGGTTGAAGGTGCTGCCCACGGTCGGATCGGCGGTGGCGATCACCGAGAATTCGACCTCGAAGGTGGTTCCGGGCGCCTCATAGAGGCTGCCGTCGGGTGTGGGCAGTTGGCTGCCCATGGTCCACTGCAGCTGGCCGGAGGCCGGCTGGCTGAAACTCACATTGGAGGCGTCGCTCGCCGCCGTGGTGGCCTCGGAGACAAGAGTGGTGTTGGGGGGGATGAAGTCGGTGACCGTCGGGTTCTTGAAGTCCGTCCCCGGCGGGTAGCTGACATCGACCTTGAAGCAGAGGTCGTCGCCCTTCTGGTAGGTCGGTGGGTAGCCCGCCGACGCCGCCGTCAGGTAGGTGGCGGTGGCGCAGTCCAGCGGCTGGCCGGCAGCCACGTTCTGGGAGACGTGGGCGGTGATGGTCGGCCCCGAGGCCGTCTGGGTGGCGCTGGCGCTCTCGGTGACGTCGTCGACCGTGACCGGCCCGTCGTGCGAGATGTAGTTGGTGGCGTCTCCGGTGCAGTTGGGATTGCCGCTGCCGCACCGGACCGAGAGGTTGCCCGAGGCGATCTCGGTGTTGGTCAGGCTGTCGTTCCCGACCGTGGGGGTGGTCGGCGCGTAGTCCGCCTGGTAGGCGCTCCGGTCGGCGGCCGGGAAGGTGATGGTGTCGGTGGTCGAGGGGGCCATGTGGCCCAGGTCCCACACCAGGGTGAAGGTGCCGTCGGCGTTCTCGGTGACGGACGCGTACGCGGGTGAGGGCATCGCCCCGGTCGGAGCGCACTCGCTCGCATCCTGGGCGTCGTAGTTGACGCCACCGAGTGGGCAGAGGCCCGACGGCAGGGTATCGGTGACG
>Ga0187851_10001141_pt1 | contig 25926 bp, 26 predicted proteins | sample June2016WEW_6_10_FD_132997 | JGI IMG/M metagenome (GOLD analysis project Ga0187851, IMG submission 132997) | Peatland microbial communities from SPRUCE experiment site at the Marcell Experimental Forest, Minnesota, USA - June2016WEW_6_10 | ecosystem: Environmental > Terrestrial > Soil >...
CCGATTTGCTGGGAGCCGCCAGCATCGCGCGATGGATCGCGCCGACCGGCGCGGCGGGAATTTCAGTTCGAGGGCGCATAGATTGCCCGCACTCTATATTAATAGCCTATTGATTGCAAGTTAGTATAAGGAAGCCGGATGAAAGCGCGGTAAATATCGGACTCAGGCAGTGGCGTCGGAGAAACGGCCCGTTTTTGTTAAGGGGAGCCGTAGTGAGTTGGCCACCGCCCGAATCCAGTCATACATTCCAGCAAGTACAATGCCGACCATCGGGTCCAGGTCGTATTTGTAAAAAGAAATTTTAGTGTGCGGCCCAACTCAACGGTCGGCCAGCGGAAGCGGGATGGGTTTGGCCACGCCGGATCAACGCCAATGTCCCCCTGCACGGCACCAACCGTGCGGTCCACGATACCAGTAGCTGCGAACCCAAACGGCATGGGGATAGGGCGGATAACCCCAGTGCCCAGCCACCCAGATCCAGCCGCCATTCCACATCCATTCGCCACCGATCCAGATATAGCCCGGTCCAGGTGCAACGACGATGGTTTCCGCCGGTGGTGGCGGCGGTGGTTGGGCGACAACCGCCGTGCTCGCTTGCGGTGCGGGCACGGCGCCGTAAGTCCCCGGCGTGTTAATCATGAAATCAATGACCGGGTTGCTCACGCCGGCGTTGCGCAAATCAATGATGTCCGCCGCGCCAAGATGATAGACCGTGTGTGAGTTGCGGATCTGGCTGATGATGACATTGTCGCTGATTCCCGCCGCGGCCAGCGCCTTGACATCCGCCACACTCAGCGGCTGTCCCTGGTCCACCCGCGCATACGTTTGCGGCGCCTGCTGGCGCAGCCGTTCCTGCTGTTGGCGGTCCATCGAATTGCCAATCAACCCGCCAGCCAACGCGCCAACGGCGGCGCCAATCAGAGCATCCTCACCGCCATGCCGTTCGCCGCCAATCGCCGCGCCGGTGACTGCACCCGCCCCGCCGCCCACCAAAGCGCCGCTGCCGGTGTAATTCGGGTCGCCATTTGGATATTCGCAGCCGGTGAATCCGATTGCCGGAACCACCAGCGCCAGAATCAAAATTTGCAGTTTCATATCTTTTAAATCCATTTAATCAGACCATCCATGGCTTTGCTGCATTCAATAATCAACCTGCCGTGGCCGGTTGCCCACGCCGTTCCCACGGCCGTTTCTGTTTACTCAGACGTTGGACGGAACTGATAAGTTTCAGCATCCGGCAAAATAAAAACGCCGGTTGGGGAGTCCCAAACCGGCGCTGAAACAACTCGGGGCGGAATCAGAAACCCACGGACGGGCGACCACCCTGCTTGGTGATTTCCTTTTCATTTTCCCAGACGGCCAGGCCGGTTTTGGCGTCAGTGAGCGAAAGTTGGAAGCTGTAGGTGGACTGGCTGGTGTTGCCGTCCTTGGCGGTGGTTTGAATAATCTTGCCTGAAAGCGTGAAGTCCGGCGTGCGGGTGGTCTTCTGGTCAGACTTGAATTCGGCCTCCTGCTGAAGTCCCTTGGCCATCGGATCCTCGGCGGTGCCGCCCAAGCCCATGGTGGTGGTGACCTGGGCCTTGCCGCTGTTCAACACGGCAACACGGATCTTCTTGATCAGCAGGTCGGTGTCAATCTGCTGGCCGGTGTTGTTGACGATGCGGCTGATGGCCAGCACGGCGGGCGGGTTGGCCACCTTGTCAAGCGCGCCGGAGGCCAGCAGGTCGCTGGTGGCTGTGTTGGCGGCCTCGATGAAATCCTGGATGTTGATTTGATTGACGTTGACGAGGCTTTCGCGTCCGCCAGTTTGAATATAATGCGCCGGGGTACGGCACCCAGTGCCGACGAACGGGATGGCCGCAGCCAAAAGGGACAAAAGAACGGTTTTTTTCATGGGATTGTTTGGTTGAGGATGATCAGTCTTCGATAAACTTGACTCGAAAGTCTTTGCACGCCGTCGTGGGCGCCACGCTGGAAATGAATTTGCTCTCCCCGCCTTCAATCTGGTCGGGAACCGTCGGTGAGACGATGTTGTTGATCTGCATGCCATTGGCGTCGAACCATTCGAACTGGTAACTGAAACGCTGGAGCGAGTGTTTGCGGTTGAGCAGCTCGATCTGGACTTTTAGAAACCCGCCGGGGGTCATGGATTGATTGATACCGACGAAGGAAACCTTTTTGGCAAGGCTGCTGTCGGTGATGACGCGCGAGTCGGAGATCATCTGGCGCTGGCCTTCCTTCTGGGCATTTTCGATGGTGTTCATCGAGGTATGGCAACCGGTCAGGGCCAGCAGGGCGGCTCCGGCGAGCGGAAGAAAAATTCGCGTTTTCATTTTAATTTAAATTGTGTCACCAGCATTGGACTGGTGGCGGTAATCGACCTGACATAGACAATGTTAATCATACCGTCCTCGATTGTCACCGGGATTTTTTGGGCGCCGTCGGGCGTTTCGAGCACGATTTTACGGTCGGGCGGCGTGGAAAAACGGCAGACTTGAAATTCCTTTGGCAGGGTGGTCCAGGTGCGTTCATCGGCGATGTTCACGGCGGCCTGATAAATGGCGGTGCCAAGTTGCATGAACAGCCCGGCGATATCGCTTTGCTGCGAGGCGGCCTGATTGGCGGCATAGGCAGCCACGGCCTTGGTGATGGTGGAAGCGATGGTCTTGGTGATGACGACCGGCAATTCATTTTTAAAATCAAGACCGATGACACTGTCCATGTTCGCAATCGGACTGGTCGATGCCGTCGTGCTGCCGGCCGTTACGGTCGCGGTCGTGCTGCTGGCCGTTGTGGTCGTGCTGGTGACGGTTGCGTTTGTGTCGCCGCTCGTCACGGTTGTGCTGGTAACGGTTGAATTTGTATTGCTGGTCGTTGTAACCGTATTGGAGCCGGTTGAATTCGTGTCACCAGTCGTCACCGTTGTGCTGGTGATGGTCGTGTTTGTGTCGCCAGCCACCGTATTCGCGCTGCTTGCGGCTGCCGGCGGTTCGCTGGCGGCCGTGGTGGTTGTGACTGCGGTGGTCGATGTGGCCGTAGTGGCAACGGTATCTTGTGCCGGGACGATGATGCTGTTGGCCGATATCGTCAGGCTGGGAAGATAATTGCCCTGGGGTTTGAGCGTGGGGAAGGCCGCGCCGACATACGAGACTTTTGAAACGATAATGGGGATGTCAATGCGAATCTGGTCGCGCACGGGCGCGCAGCCGGTTTCGAAAATCACGTAGGTCGTCGGGGACAGTGGTTTGCCGTTGATCAAATCGTTCACCGCCGCCAAGTCCTGCTTGGCGTAAATGTTGTCCGGATCAAATCCGACAACGCGTTCGAGCGATTTGTGGGCGCGCTCCAGGTCCGAACCATCGGCGGCATCAGCCATGAAGAACAGGCCATCGAGATAAACGGTGAACGGATTGACATAATCGGCATAGACTTTGAGATTGTCGAGACCGGTATAAGCGCCCTGCATTTGGGACTTGAATTTCGGGTCCTGTTCCGCCTTGTCCATCGTCGCCTTGTCCTTGCTCTTGTCGGCTTCCTCCTGAACCTTGGCGATGCGCTTTTTATTTGCTTCAACCGCATCCTGCTGCCGCTGGTAGGCACGGATAAGTTCCACCCGCGCCTTGTCGGGTTCGCCCAACTGGAGGTAATTCAGCGCCTTGTAGGTATTGAGCATGACGCCGTCATAACTCCGGCCTTCATAAGCCAGATTGGCCTGGTTGGACAGCAGCGCACCGGCTTCCTGACCGACCCGGACCTTGGCCTCCTGCGAGTATTGGTCAATTCTATCCTGCACCTGGTCAAACGCCTTGTTGCTCTCATCGTATTTGCCCGCTCCGCGCAGGACCGCGCCCTGTTCCAAGCGCCAGATGATCGCGTCCTTGTTCTTGGCGTTTTGGTCGGCCATCTTGGTGGCTTCCGCGACGGCATTGGTCATGTTCCCTTGATGCCAATACTGAATGACATGGTTCTGCTGTTCATACGTCTTGCAACCCGTTGCCAGCAGTCCAATAACTGCGGCGAAAAGAAACGGCTGAATGCCCGGTTTGCGACCAATACGCATGAGTGGTTTCACTTTGATGCCTTCCGTTGGAATTTACTGCGATTTTATGGGCTTACTGTGGTCTGCGCAGGATCGCGCCCTTGTCGATGCCCGTGTCGTCCAAAATTTCCGCCGTCGAGGTCTTGGGATTGACCTGGGTGATTTTCACCCGGCCCACTTTCGCCTCTTCACGCCCCAGTGATTCCTTCGTATCCGGGTCAATCAATTCCTCGCCCAGCGCAAACACATTGAACGTGTCACCCACGGCCACGCCGCCGCCTTCACCACGGTTGATGGTGACTTCCTTGTCGCGCTTGAGCAGGACCTTGGCCGGGAAAATCACGTCGGCAATGCGGTTGGCGATTTTTTGTGCCATGTCCCGCGAAACGGCGACCATCATCTCGTCGCTCAACTCGCCGTCCTTGACCGAATAATTACGCTCCTCCTGGATTTGCTTGAAGGCGTCGTTGCCGGTTTGAAAATTCACCGACTCCAGCAATTTGCCGGTGCTCGAATCATAGACTTTCCCCACGACCGACAGCCGGAAGACGCGTTTGGTGGCGCTGCGGCCCGTGCCTTCAAACGTGGCTTTCTCCACGTAATCCTGAAAGTCATCCACCGTCGTCACCAGCAGATATTTCGCGCCGGTGAGCTTGCCAGCCTGCGCGGCAGTCTTGGCATCCACGTTGCCGGAAGCCCCGAGGTCCTGTTCCTTGAGGACATCGTTTAAATCGCTGCGCCCGACGACGTCGAACTTGCGCGTGGCGTTGATGCGGTCAATGAGCTGGCTGTCCAGCGATTCGATGATGCGGCCCATCTCGATTTTTTTGTCCGGCTTGACCGCGGCTGCCAGGGACGGCGTGGGTTTGATGGACGACACGGCCAAGGTAGCCTTGCCTTCCTGCGCAGACGCCAGCATGGGCAGCAGCAGGGCACTCAAGAGACCGACACCAATGTTGCGGAGAACGGAGTTTTTCATGGCGATGATTTGATTTGATTAATAAAGGCTTTTGTAAATTTTGACATTTTCCTTCGTGTCCACCCGGTAATGGCTTTCACTCCAGAACTTGGCGATGCCTTCGATTTTCTTGGCTTCGGCATCGGTCAGCTTGCGGTCGTCTTGCAGCAATTGCAGGAAAGCCATGTTTTGCTCCCAGCGCGCGTAACCTTCGTCGCTCATTTGCAGAGCCAAGCGCAGCTTCTGGCCGGCATAGACATTAACCGTCCGCTCCCAATCCTTGAAGCCCTCGCGGGAGAGCCGCAGTTTGTGCAGACCGGGAAATGCCTGGAAAGTGCCGGGCGCCGAACCAATCGCTACTCCGTCCAATTCCACGGTCACATCCAGCGGCTGCACCTCGATAGGGGCGTTGGTTTTCACCACGCGTTTGTCCGCCGTCACCTGCACATCCGGCACCGTGATCGGTAGATCCTTGATGTCGGTCATGGAGCAGACGATTGAGAAATTGACCTGTTTATCCTTGGCGACCTCGGTGGGCAGCGAACCGGCGTTTTGCACGAGGGCGCCGGCCAGTTGCCCGGCCGCGTCATCCAGCAATTCATTGATCACTTCGCTGCTGTCAACCGATAGATTTCCACTCTGCCGGATGGTTTTGGTGGCCGTGACCATGTCGCCCTTGACGGCGCCGCCGGCGCCCGCCTCGACGATTTTGCAGCTCACGCGCAAGGTGTGCGTGACGTTGACGGTGCTGATGCCGTCGCCGGTATAGGCTTTTCGCTCGGTGCCGTAGGTCGTAAGGGACGGAATCAAAATGAAATCGGCCCCGAGGTTTTGCGCCAGCCGGAGTGCCGAGGTGTTGTCACTCAGCGCCTGGTCCAGCTTGGTCGTGTCCGGCGTGATGTCAATCTTTGCCGAATCCGACTGCGCCAATTCCACGGAGGCGGAACCGTGGCCGAAATCATGGCTGACATTGGTCTGACCGCCGGTGTACTTTGACGAGTCTGTTTGCGCCAAATCCACGGAACCAACGTTGGTGCCGGAGGCGTCTTCCGACCTGGCGCGCAGCGCGGAAGCCTGGGCCAGTTCATCATGCGCTGAGCTCGCAGCCGTGGAGCGAGCGTGGGACGCGTTGACCGCATTGGCATTCACGGCACTTTGCGAAGACACGGCGACGCCCACGGACGGATACGTTTTCAGGGCGTTGAGAGTCACATCCCTGCTGATGACCGAATACCCCTTGCCGGCAATGCGGCTGCTCAGCAAATCTTCGAACACGGCAACCTTGTCGTTGAGCTGCGCCCCGGCGCGATTCTCGACAATGATGGCGACCTTGCGCAGCGGCGCGGCAGTCGTGGCATCGGCGGCAAACAATGATCCGGCGGTCAGCAAACCGGCGACCAGCAGAAAAGAGGTGAACATTCGCATAACTTTTTCGCGGTTGGAAAATTATATTATTGTGGTGCGCCGTTGGTTGAAGATGTCGGCACCGGAGCCGGCGTTGGGGCGGTTGGAGTCGGGGCCGGCGGCGGCGGCTTGGGATTTCCCGTGGGCGCGGGCATTTTCACCGGGCGGCCATATTGATCCACCAAAACGTCGTACGGCACTTGAATCGTGCGGCCATCCGTCGTGGTTTCCGTGCGCCAGTAACGCACCATATGATAATCCGGATTAAACGGCGCCGCCATGCCGGCCGCGGCACCCTCGACGGTGCCGACGCCGAAGCCGGCGACGTTGCCGGCGGTGACCCCGACGGCGTTACCAACGGTTTTACCAGCGACCGGGCCGGGATGGTACGGACTACCGGTGCCATAATCCGTGCGGGTGCAACCAGTGAGCAGCAAACCACACGACAACGAAACAAGACCGGTAAGAATGAGAAAATGAGATTTCATGGCCATTTTGGTTTTGAAACAACTTTGTCTTTGCGAGCAAACCTAATGCCACAAAACTGAGCGTCAAGAACGTTTTTGGGGTGGTGAGCGCCAAAGCAAAGTGTTAACCAATGGCCGTTCATGATGGCCAAACGAGTCATTCCCTGCCTCGATGTGCACGACGGCAAGGTCACGCGCGGCGTCCAGTTCGGCAAGGCCGAAGCGGGCGAGCTGCGCAACGTCGGCGACCCGGTGGAACTCGCGCTCCGCTACAACGAGCAGGGCGCGGACGAAATGGTGTTCTTCGACATTACCGCCACCGCGCACGGACGCGCCACGATGGTGGACGTGATTCAACGCGCCGCTGATCAGTGCTTCATGCCGCTCACTGTCGGTGGCGGCATCAAGTCCGTGGACGACATGTTCACGATGCTGCGGGCCGGGGCGGACAAAATCAGCATCAACTCCTCGGCACTGGCGAATCCCGACCTGATCCGTGCCGGCGCGGAAAAATTCGGCAGCCAGTGCATCGTCGTCTCGATTGACGCCAAGAAAATCGCGCCGGACAAATGGGGCGTGTTCTCGCATGGCGCGCGCAAGAACACCGGCCTCGACGCCATCGAATGGGCCAAACGCGCCGTATCGCTCGGCGCGGGCGAGATTGTGCTGAACAGCATTGACGCTGACGGCACGAAGGCCGGGTTTGACCTGGTCATCACCCGGCGCATCAGCGAATCGGTGGGCGTGCCGGTGGTGGCGAGCGGCGGCGCGGGCAGTCTGGAACACATGGCCGAGGTGCTGCTGGAAGGCAAGGCCGACGCCGTCCTCGCCGCAAGCATTTTCCATTTCGGCACCTACACCGTCGGCGATGTGAAGAAATTTTTGGCGAGCAAAAAAATTCCGGTGAGGTTATAACCGGATCAGACGTGTTCATGACGTTCGCATGAGATTCAAAACCGGCCTGCCCCAGCGCCGTAGGTGCGGCATCTTTGTAGACCCAGCCAAAAATGATTTTCAAGCTCCGTCAGGAGCGGCAGGGCAGGCTGGAGTTCAAGCTTTAGCTTGTGCGGGAGGCGGACACGCTAAAGCGTGAACTCCAACAAAGGCGGAATATGCCGCCCCGATGGGGCTGGAGATTTTTTGGTTTCGGTTTCTACAAAGATTCCGCTCCTGACGGAGCTTGCCGAATTAGGGTAATTATATACTTGACTCACCATAGGCTTTATGCGATATTTGGGACATGAAAGACAACAACGAGTTTCCTGAAACACTGACCGGCGCAATCAAATACTTCGCGGACGCTGACAGGGCGTTGCAGTTTATGGTTTCGATACGCTGGCCTGACGGCAAGGTGGTTTGCCCCTGCTGCCAAAAGTCCAATGTCGCTTTCCTTGAGACGCGAAAAATCTGGAAGTGTCGCGACAGCAAGAAGCAATTCTCCGTCAAAGTCGGCACCATTTTTGAGGACAGTCCTCTTGGGCTGGACAAATGGCTGCCCGCATTCTGGATGATTGTGAACGCCAAAAACGGAATCAGTTCGTGTGAGCTTGCCCGTGCCTTAGGTGTCACCCAAAAGACCGCTTGGTTCATGCTTCACCGTATCCGACTGGCGATGCAAAATGGTAGCATGGAAAAACTTTCTGGCGAAGTGGAAGCGGACGAGACTTATATCGGCGGCAAGGTTCGCAACATGCATCCTGATAGAAAACGCAAACGCGGTCGCGGGACTGGCAGAGTCGGCAAGGCGATTGTCATGGGCATTCTGGAACGGAAAGGCAAAATCAAATTGAAGCACGTTGCCAACGCCAGACGGGTTACGGTGCAGGGTGAAATCCGCGAGCACGTTGAAGCAGGCTCGCAAGTGTTCACTGACGCGCTTCCCTCTTACAATGGATTGAATTCGGATTACGTTCACGAAGCGATTGACCACGCCAAGGAATACGTTCGCGGCAGCGTCCACACCAACGGGCTTGAAAACTTTTGGAGCCTGCTCAAGCGCGGGATTCGCGGGACATACGTTAGTGTTGAACCCTTTCATTTGTTTCGCTACCTCGACGAACAGGCGTTTCGGTTTAATGAACGTGAAAACACCGACTCCGGCAGATTCTTAAAGGGCATCATCGGAATTATCGGGCGCCGGTTGCAATACGCCAAGCTGATAGGAGAAAACATAACCGGAGACTTTACGAGGTCAGCGGCAGGGACGTGGTAAGCGGCGTAAGTCATAATATGGGGCCATTTTTCACTCCAACGAGGCCAACGCGCTGGCTCAAACAGCCGGACACATGGTTTTCGTTGGCTGCCATAATTATTGCTATTTGTGCTTGGTTATTTCCGAGACAGCCTGCTCCAGTGCCCGCATCCTCCGGTCAGATGCCTGCATCCACAGTATCAGCCAACCCCAACAAACACACAGCCGCGCCAATGATCATAATGGAGATGCTGTTAGCTGTCTGATGGTATTTAACATTCATGCGCCACGCCGTTTCACCTTTCTGGTTTTCTGGTACTGCTTTTCCCGCCGGTCAATCTCAGATTTCGGCACGGAGACAATTTTCTTCGTGAACTGCCGGAATTTTTCAAACGGGGTTTCGGATTCTGGACGTTGTTCGGCCATATTATTTTTTTCCTATATCTGAAAACAGGGGGGCCAATGCCGACCACATGCTCTTCCCAGTGCTTTTGGTTTTAGACTTCGGACTTGAAATGGCATTTGCCAATCTCTGCATAAACTCACGCACACGATTGAAAAGTCCAATCGCCTCCTGTTCGTTGTGGTGGCTGCGCCCGTGCATGATTTCATTTCTCAAAACTTCAAAGGCCTTTAAATCTGCAAGCAGCTCGCTTTGTAATTTTAATGCTGCTGACTTTTTTGGACCTCGTGATTTTGGTATTTTAACTTCCAACTTGTCGTTTATCGCTCCGACAACTTTTTCCCAACCAGAATAGTCCAGGGGTGTTTTTGATATTTTTTTTATTCCTAAATTTTTAGCCAGCTCTCTCAATCCGATTTCTACCACTCGCAGCAAATGAAACACCGCGGCATCATGTAAATCTGCTGCTAAACAATTTCCGGCTGCCTTAATATCTTCTCTGGCAATCTTAAAGTTTTCATAGACTGTTTCTCCAAAAAGTTCTTCCTGTTCAAAAAACTGCAACTTGTCTCCGGAAATGAATGCAAAGTGAACCACCATCAGCTCTCGAATGAAGGATCGGTGTAAATCCCATAAAATGGTATAAATTTGAGAATAGTTATGGGTATAAGGATATAATTCCATGTCTATCTTAATTGTTTCTCTTCGTCTTTTAGTGTCTGGCAGAACAAGCCTCTGCAACACTTCATCCATCGGTCCCAACATGCGATTAATGGTTTTGCAATTCCCCTCTGGAACCAATACGGCGGGATTCTGATTTTTAAAGGTTTCAAATAATTTTAAAAGCCCCTCAGTTTCCCAAGCGGCCCTTAGTATGGGCTGGCCCAAAATTTGAATCATGTCCCACAGGCTAATGGCGTGCCGTGGTGAGTCAAAGATATAATTACCCGAATTAGACGTATTCGAAAAGCCCTCCGCGTTCCCATTTGACACCCATCACCGGCCAATTCATTTTGCGCCATGAATTTTACCGAATCCCGCTGGCTGCCGATTGTGCTGCTGACCTGCTCGAACGTTTTCATGACGGTCGCGTGGTACGGCCACTTGAAATTCAAAAGCAAGCCGCTGCTGCTGGTCATCCTGGCCAGTTGGGGCATCGCGTTCTTCGAGTACCTGCTACAGGTGCCGGCCAATCGCTGGGGCAACTCGGTTTATTCCGCCGCGCAATTGAAGATCATCCAGGCAGTCATCACGCTGTCGGTCTTCTGCGTCTTTGCGATACTCTATCTCGGCGAGAAAATCCGGTGGAATTACATCGCGGCGTTTGTGTGCATTCTCGCCGCCGTGGCATTCGCCTTCCTGCCGAAGGAATAAAACCGGCCGGGGTCGATGGTTGGTTGATGGATGGGGGTTGAGGGTGATTCTCGTCCTTCGACTCTCGACAAGCGCATTTCGTTTTGTTTAATTGGCCGCGCCTAATGAGAAGATTGCCCGCCATCGTTCTGCTCGTCTTGTTATGCGCGCTTTTTCCATTCGTCGCCCGGGCCCAGGAGCAGCCGTCCTGGGTGGTGCAGGCACTCAATCAAATCATTCCCGGCGCGCCGGCCGGCAGTGTGGATGTTGTAGGCGACACGGCTTACGGCACGAATGTCTTTGTGCAGTATAACACCAATGCCACGCTCATCGCGGACAGCGCGAAGCTCGATTACCAGTCGGGCGAAGTGGTGGCCGATGGCCACGTGCGCATCGAACAAGGCGATTTCATCTGGACCGGCGAACACATCCGCTACAATTTCAAAACGCACCAGATGCAGAGCGAACAGTTTCGCACAGGCAAACCGCCGGTGTTCGCCCAAGGCGAGCAATTGCAGGGCGACACGACCAATCAAATCTACCACGCGCGCCACGCTTTCGTCACGACCGACGATGTGAGCTACCCGGCGATTTACGTCCGCTCCAGCCACATAAAAATTGTCCCTGGAAAATACATCGAGATGTGGAACGCCGTGGTTTACCTGGACGGTGTACCGTCGTTTTACTTTCCGTATTACCGGCGCGAACTGGGGCCGCGCGCGAACAATTTGAATTTCATCCCCGGCTACCGCACCGCCTACGGGCCGTTTTTGCTCAACACCTACACGTGGTATGCCAACGATGCGGTGGACGGAAAGTTTCATCTGGACTATCGCGAGGAGCGGGGCCTGGGGGTGGGGCCGGACCTGAATCTGCACCTCGGTCCCTGGGGCGAGGCGGCGCTCAAGTATTATTACCTGAATGACCGGAATTCGACCAACAGCGTCAGCACGAACAGTTTCCAGAATTTGGGGGCGATACCTGAAAACCGCCAGCGCGTTTACCTCGGCTGGCAGGCGACCCCGGCCACCAATTTGAATCTGAAGGCGCTCATAAACTGGCAGAGCGACCCGCTCGTGCTGCACGATTTTTTCGAGGGCGCCTATCGCAATAATCCGCAGCCCTACTCCTTCACCGAGGCCAACAAGTATTGGAACAACTGGAGTCTCGACGCCGAAACCACGCCGCAGGTAAACAATTTTTTCAACCAGGTAGAACGCCTGCCCGACGTGAAGCTTACCGGCCATCGCCAGCAGGTTTTCAACACGCCGTTTTATTACGAGAGCGAAAGTTCGGCGGGTTATTACCGGATGTATTTTACGGAAACGAACAATGCCTTGTTCACGAACAACAACCCGCTGGCTTATTCCGCCGCCCGCGCCGATACCTTTCATCAACTGCTCCTGCCCTGGACGTTTTTTGGCTGGCTGAATGTCACGCCGCGCGTCGGCGGACGCTTCACCTATTACAGCGCGGAAACCGGTCCGGGCGGCACGAACTCAGCCACCTGGCGCAACGTGTTCAACACCGGCGTTGAAACCTCGTTCAAAGCCTCGCAGCTTTGGACCGGCGCGACGAATTCACTTCTGGCCATTGACGGCCTGCGCCACATCATCGAGCCGTCGGCGACCTACGCCTACATGCCCAATCCCAGCACGCCGCCGGCGCAACTGCCGCAGTTCGATTCCGCGCTGCCCAGCCTGCAGCTGTTGCCGGTTCAATTTCCCGATTACAACAACATTGATTCCATTGACAGCGAGAACGTCATCCGTTTCGGCCTGCGTAATACGTTCCAAACCCGGCGCGACGGGCAGCTCGACAATCTGGTGGATTGGAACGTGATTATGGATTGGCGGCTCACCCCGGGCCAGAATCAGAACAATCTCGACGAACCGTTCAGCCCGCAGGAGAATTTCAGCGATCTTTACTCCGACCTCGCATTCAAACCGCGCTCGTGGATCATGCTGGATTCGCAATGGCGCTACGCCATCGACGGCGGCCATTTGAATCTGGCGTTTGATCAACTCACCTTCCAGCCGAACGAACGCTGGAGCTGGGGACTCGGCTACTGGTATTTGCGCAACGGCTTTGATGGATTCACCCAGGCCAACAATTTCATCACCAGCACGCTTTTTTACCGGGTGAATGACAACTGGGGGGTTCGCACGCAGCACGATTACAACGCCGTGGACGGCCGGTTGCAGGAACAGGATTACAGCATCTATCGCGACCTGCGGAGCTGGACCTGCGCGCTGACGTTCCGGGTGATTGACAACAGCACTGGCCCGACGGATTACACGGTGGCCTTCACCTTCTCGCTCAAGGCCTCGCCGAAAGTCCACGTCGGCGACGACACCGTTCAGCCCTACCACCTCCTTGGGGAATAAAATCGCATCGTCCGATGACGGGGAAGACAAAGGCTAATCTGCCCTTGCCCTGATTGGGTGGACGGCCGGTTCGGCGACCGTAAACGCCGGCAGCGACAGGCTGAAATGCGAGCCTTTGCCGGGATCGCTGTGCACGCGAATCAAGCCGTGATGTTCCAGCGCAATGCGCTGGCTGATGGCCAGCCCAAGACCCGTGCCGTTCTTTTTGGTCGTGAAAAACGGTTCGAACAAATGGTCCAGATTTTCCGGCGCGATGCCTACGCCGGTGTCCTGGATGTTGATCCGCAACTGCCGCTCGCTGTTTTCGCCCTGCACTGTTTCCGTCTTGACGGTCAATACCCCGTTCGTGCCCATCGCTTCCAGCGCGTTGAGCAGCAGATTCATGAACACCTGCTGCAATTGCGCGTCGTCGCCATGCACGGTGTCCGGCTCGGCCTGGTAATGACGCTGCAGGGAAATCAATTTTCCGTTGACCTGGTGCTGCACCAGGCGCAGCGAATGATCGAGCACGTCGTGGATGCGCACGGTCGAGAACGCCGCGCGGTTCGGCGCGGCAAACCGCAGCATCTGCGTCACAATTCCATTGATGCGCTGAAGCTCGCGTCCGACGACCTCGGTGAGTTCCGTGTCCTGGCCTTTCTGCGCCAGCAGGTCAACAAACGTCTTGATGGCCACCATCCCGTTTTTGATTTCGTGCGCCATGCTCGCCGAAAGCGTGCCGAGACCGGCCAGCCGGTCGAGCCGTCGGAGGTTCTGCTCAAAGACCGGCGTGGAAGTCAGGCTGTTCAAAACGATGACAATTTCCACCGCCTCGCGCGTTTTCACGGGTAAAATGCTCGCGCGCAACGCCGTGGCATGGCCCAGGGGAATTTCGCGGTTCAAAATCGACTTGCCGCTCCGGATGGTTTCCTGAATCAGCTTGACCAGCGGCGCGGGCAACAAACCCAACGGCGCATTCACCAGCTTCGCCGCGTCCCGGTGCAGATGTTCGGCGGCTTCGGCGGTGCAGGCGACGATGCGTTTGCGCGCACCCACCACGATCACGCCGCAGGCGAAACATTCATGAAGCAGACTCAAGGGGTTTCCGCCCGAAAGTCCACCAAACCCCTTGCTGCCCAGTTTGTCTGATGACATTGAAATTGTCGGTCGTTCGGTTGCTAAATCTCACCGCCCCACCGATTGGAAAATCGTTTCCAATGAAACCCGACAAATCGTAAGCCGGTTTTTGGTGTTGTGTCAGCAAAAATCAGCATGGTGGGGCGAGGCTCCTGACGAGCCGGCTCGCGAGGACGCTCACTCGTGTCCAGTTAATTTTTGTTGGAGGCCAATGAGAACTTTGTTTTTCGGGTATTTTGGTGTTCCAGGTGTGTTATCGACATGAACCCGGATTGAGCGATTCATCTGCATCAACGGGGTTCAAGTCCAGTGGCGTCTTCTGGCATCGTGCGTTCATGCAAGCACCACCCGCCGTTTTTTCGCAAATCACCGCCGCTTTGTATCCTGCGGAGTTTTCCCGTTGTGTTGAACGGTTTCCCAATGCGCGCCCCCCACGCGGACTCTCCGAGCATGATCACTTTCTGGCGTTGTGTTTCGGTCAACTCACTTACCGCGAAAGTTTGCGCGACATCGTCGCCTGCCTGCGCTCCAAGCCGGGCTTGCTCTACCACCTTGGTTTTCGCGGACAGGTTTCTCGCACCAATCTGGCTTACGCCAGCCACCATCGGGACTGGCGTTTATTTGAGGCGCTGGCCCAGATTCTGATGCGTCGCGCCGCACGGCTTTATCGGGAAGAGCGGACCGGTCCAGATTTGCCCAAAGTAGCCTTCGCGCTGGATGCTTCCGTCATCGCTTTGTGTCTGAGTCTGTTCCCCTGGGGTTATTACGCCCGCTCGCAAAAGGCGGCCGTGCGCCTGCATTTGCTGTTGTCTTTGCAGGGTAATTTACCTGCTTGGGCGGCGGTGACCGAGCCGCATTTTCCCGACTGCAAGACGCTGGACCAAGTTCCCGTACTTCCCGGCGCCTTTTATATCATGGACCGAAGCTATCTGGATTTTGTCCGCCTCTACCGGTGGCAAGAGGCTGGAGCGCTATTCGTGGTCCGTTGTCTTCGGCACGTGACTTTTCGCGTGGTCGAAAGCCGTGCCGTAGACAAAAGTACCGGCCTGCGCTGTGATCAAATCATCCGCCTGACCAGTGATTGATCGGCCAAATCCTACCCGCAGCGGCTGCGGCGCATTCGGATTTATGACACCAGAAACCAAGTAAACCTCATTCTGCTGACCAACCAAATGGAATTACCCGCCACAGTCATTACCCAACTCTATCGCCAGCGGTGGCAAGTCGAACTGTTCTTCAAATGGATCAAGCAACACCTCCGAATTCGCAGCTTTTATGGCCGGAGCCAGAACGCGGTGCGGTGTCAAATCTGGTCAGCCATTTGCGCCTACCTCATGGTGCCCATGGTCAAGAAGACAGCTAATTTGAGAACAAGTCTCAACGAAATTTTGCAGATCGTCAGCGTTAATATTTTCGGACAATGCCCACTCCCAGAACTACTTGCAGAGAAACCTTTCCCTCCAACAGAAAAACCTCCTGATACTCAATTACAGAACTCGTTCCCTTTTAACAATTAATAGCTGGACACGAGTGCGGGGACGCTCGCCCCACCAAAAGGCGCAAAGAGCACCACAACCGAAATCGGCAGGTCGGGATGCAACCGGTTTGCTTTGCGTCTGGCGTTTGAACGGCGGACAGTTATGCTGTTTTCGCCGATGAAAAAAAACTTCGACAGCACTGAATCCGTCGTCGCCGACATTCGCCGCGGGAAAATGGTCATCGTCGTGGATGATGCCGACCGCGAGAACGAAGGTGATTTGATCATGGCGGCGCAATTCGTCACGCCCGCCGCCGTGAATTTCATGGCCCGATTCGGCCGCGGACTGATTTGCGTGCCGGCGGCCGCCGGGCGGCTGCATCAATTGGGCATTGACCGCATGGTGCAGCAGAACCGCGAGAGCTTTCGCACTGATTTTCAGGTGAGCGTGGACGCCGCACGCGGCATCACCACCGGCATCAGCGCCGCCGACCGGGCGCGCACCATCAAAATCCTGTCCGAACCGGCGGCGGTGCCGGAAGACCTCGTGCAGCCGGGCCACGTGTTTCCGCTGCGCGCGCGTCCCGGCGGCGTGCTCCAGCGCGCCGGCCACACCGAGGCGGCGGTGGACCTGGCCACGCTCGCGGCCTGCCGGCCCGTCGGCATTCTTTGCGAAATCATGAACGATGACGGCACGATGGCGCGCCTGCCGCAGCTGCTGAAGTTCGCAAAAAAACATCGCCTGAAAATCTGCACCATCGCCGGCTTGATCGAACACCGGCGCACGCGGGAAAAACTGGTCGAGCGCGTCGAGACCGTCAAAATGCCGACCGATTACGGCGATTTCGACCTCCATTTGTATCGCTCCAAGCTGGACGATCAGCATCACCTGGCGCTGGTGCATGGCGACGTGGCCGGGCGGGGAAAAATTCTCGTGCGCGTCCACAGCGAATGCCTGACCGGCGACGTCTTCGGCTCGCGCCGGTGTGATTGCGGGTCGCAACTGCACCAAGCCATGCGGCAGGTGGCCGCAGCCGGGCGCGGCGTGATTGTCTATATGCGGCAGGAAGGCCGCGGCATCGGTTTGGCGCCCAAAATCAAGGCCTACAAATTGCAGGAGCAAGGTTACGACACCGTCGAGGCAAACCAAAAGCTCGGTTACGAAATGGACCTGCGCGAATACGGCCTCGGCGCGCAAATCCTCGTTGACCTCGGCCTAAAAACCATCCGGTTGCTGACGAACAATCCCAAAAAACTCGTCGGGCTGGAGGGTTACGGACTGAAAATCGTCGAGCAGGTGCCGATCCGCGTGAAACCCAATCCGCACAACGAACGGTATCTGAAGGCCAAGCGCGAAAAGATGGGGCACCTTTTGTAATTTGCAATTTGCGAATTATATCGGGAAACTGCCCGCTTACTTGCGATAGATTTTGACGTTCCGATAATAGACATCCATTTTGCCCTTCGCTCTCTTTTGGGCATAGACGCCACATTTCATGTGCCACTCTTTGCCGCCATTGTCTTTGAAGGTCATGGCGGATTTGCCGTTGATGAAAATCTGGATTTCATGAGTGCTGACATCATGCGTCACGTTGAGGTGAAACCATTGGCCATAGATGTTCGACAGCAGCGCTTTCTTATCATACCATTTCAATTTGCCATCATAAACCCGCAATTGTAACGAGGTCGCGTGTTGTGACGAGTCCTCATGGTAATACTCTCCCCCAAAAACCTGCATGATTGAAACATCGCTGGTGTTCGTCACCACCATCACATCGGCTTCGAACTGGTGCAGGCCGGAAGTATATTTATCAAATGACATTTCGGTGCGCGGCGGCCTCGTGCTTGACTTGGCATTCGGCTTGTCCGTGGCGAAGACCCACATATGATAGGTATCGGTTGAGGCGTCAAAAGCATAGCGGTCGCTGTGCTTCAAATCATAGGGAGATTGAATTTCAAAATGCAGCTTTTCCAGCGTCCACCCAGCCGTGGGATCAGCCAGGGCGATGGACATGAACAAGTTGAAAATGATTCCCATCAAGAAAATTATTTTTCCATTGGATCGCATATCTGGACGAACAACTGAATAATCTTAAAGTTTGGACCTTTGTCGAGATGGTTTTTAATCGCCGTCCCTGAATAACATGGGTCGCCGACACGGCGACCCTCCCAGTTTTTTTGTTTTCCGCACCGCGTTCTGCCGGCATTCCATTGCCATAAAAAACAAATAAAGTGGATTGCATTTGCGGGAGCGGATTAACATTATGGCGATTAACGAACGAAAGTAGAACTTTTATGCGCTCAACACTCATCAACAAACGACTGGCGGTTCTGGCCGGCGCCCTGGCGCTGGCCGGCTTGTGCCTCAGCGTGGTTCTGGCTCATGCCGAACCGGAAAAGAAAGCGGAACAGAAGCCCGCGCCGAAGAAACTCACCGGCGCCGAGTTGTACGCCATCAATTGCAACCGCTGCCACCCGGAACGCTACGCCACCGAGTTCACGGCGGCCCAATGGCAGACCATCATGACCCACATGCGGGTGCGGGCCAATCTCCCCCCAGCGCAGGCCAGGGAAATCCTGAAGTTTCTCAAGGAAGACGCCGGCAGCTGAATCAACCCTCAAAACATTTCATCATGAAAATATCTTCCATGATTTCAGGTATAACAGCGGCGGCTTGCGTGCTGGGGATGGCCCTGACACCGCGTGCGGCGGCGATGATCAGCGATGAGGATTTCAATGCGCTGAAAAGTGCGGTCACCAACCAGGACCAGCGGATTGGCCAGCTGGAAAAGCTGCACGAACAGGACCAGCAAACGCACCAACAGGATCAGCAGACCATCCAGCAGTTGCAGCAACGGCTGGGCGAGACGCAAACGCTGGCCACCAATGCCGCCGAAAAGGCTGACGCCGCGGCTCTGGCGCAGGCAACCCCGCCCCGCAGCGCCTTGCACAACGTCTCGATGGTTGGCGACGCCGAGGTTCAATTCGGACAGGCCAAAGGACAGAACAGCGGCTTAGTGCTGGCCGATTTTGCGCCGATCTTTTTGTACCGGGCGAACGACAACATTTTGTTCGAGGCCGGATTCGACGTCATGCTGCAAAACGGCTCGGCCAGCGGAACGAATGCGGTCACCCTGGCGCCTTACACCCATGACGCCGGCAGCAGCACCACGGTCAGCCTGAGCTTTGCCCAGTTGGATTATTTGCTCAACGATTACGTGACGGTCGTAGCCGGGTATATGCTTTTGCCGCTGGGCACTTATTCCGAGCGCGGGGCGGGCTGGCTCAACAAGATCCCGGATGATCCGCTGCCGGTTGATTTCCTGCCGGGCGCCGGGGCGGGCGTCCAGTTGCGGGGCGCGATGCCGGTTGGAGTATCGGGACAGATGCTCACTTATTCGGTTTACGGCGTCAACGGACCGAGTTCCGTGGATGGCAGCGCCAACGCCACCACGCTGGATGGCAATGGGAATTCCATTCCCAATCTTGACCTCGGCGGCAATGTCGGACTGCTCAACAGCGGCAACAACGCCAACCTCAACAACAAACCCAGCGGCGGTGGGCGCATCGGATGGTTTTACCCGTGGCAGGCTCATTATGATGTCGAACTGGGCGTTTCAGGCCAGTCGGGCACCTGGGCGGGAAATTATCTGTGGTCGGCGCTCGTGGTGGATGCCGCGGTTCACATCAGCCCCTATGTCGAAGTGAAGGGTGAATATATCAATACCTGGCAGCAAACCGCCGACGTCGGAAACATCCAGCCGTCCGGCTGGTGGGTTCAGGGAAGTTATAAACTGGCAGGCCTGAATCTGGATGCGCCGGTCGTGAACGACCTTGAAATGGTCGGGCGCTATGACACGGCCAATGACGCGCAGGGATCGACCACCGATCGATATACAGCCGGTCTGGTTTATTACCTCACGAACACGTTGCTGTTGGAGGGTGATTACGAATGGCTGATCAACCATGGTCTCAATGCCAATGGGTTGCCCTCCAGCCAGTTTATCGTTCAGCTCTCGTACGGATTTTAAATGAAAGGACCTCCCATTATGACCACAAAATTCACCACCTTCACCACCCTGCTCCTCGGTGTGGCGACGCTCGCCTTGACGGCGGGCCTGGCGCGCGCCGAGGACCAACTCGACGCCGAAACCAAGGCGCGGGTCGAACGTTTTGAAAAAGGCCCGGCCACGATTGATGTCTCCAAATACCCGGATGGCATCAAGGACGACTACGAAGTGTTCAGCACGAAATGCACGCAATGCCACAAGCTGAGCCGGCCCATCAACTCCGACTACGCCACGCCCGACGAATGGTCGCGTTACATCAAAAGGATGATGCACAAGCCCGGCTCCGGCATCAGCAACGCCGACGGCAAGAAAATCTACGATTTCCTCGTCTATGACTCCAGCATCCGCAAGAAGGCGATGCTCGACGAGAAGCTCGCAAAAGCCACGCCCCAGGAAAAGACCGACGCTGAAGCCAAGATCAAGGAAGTCCACGACAAGTACGATTCGAAGTAGTCCGCCCACCGAACTGGAATGCCCACAACCTATCCAGTCGAACTGCCGGATGTGAATTATTTCACCCGGCAGGTTCTCTGCCGCGAGGGTTGTCCAGTGCGGACGGATTCTGGCGGCTACGTGCAGGCGATCGCCGAGGGACGTTACGAGGACGCCTACATCATTGCCCGCACGCCTAATCCGTTCGCCTCCATCTGCGGCCGCGTCTGCGCCGCGCCGTGCGAGGCGAAATGCCGGCGCGGCGCGCTCGACGCCTCCGTATCGATCCGCGCGTTGAAACGGTTCGTCTGTGAAAAGTTCGGCGTCGAGTCGGACCAGTTCGACTTGGGGCGCGTTTATCCTGAACTCCGGGACCCGAGCCGCGAGCGCATCGGCGGCGGACGCAAGGTTGCCATCATTGGGGCCGGGCCGGCGGGTCTGTCCTGCGCGCACGAGCTGATGTTGATGGGATTCTATCCCACGGTTTTTGAAGCGCACAGCGTGGCGGGAGGCATGCTGGTGCTCGGCGTGCCCGAATACCGGCTGCCGCGCGAGATCATCCGGGCGGAAATCGCAGCCATCGAATCGCTCGGCGTGGAAATCCGCCTGAACACGAGGCTCGGCAAGGACTTCGCGTTCGCTGACCTCAAGAAACAAGGCTTCGAAGCCGTGTTCCTCGGCATCGGCGCGCACAAAAGCCGCGAGCTGTCCATCGAGGGCGTGCAACTCGACGGCGTGCTGCGCGCGATTGATTTCCTGCTGAACGTCAATCTGGGCTATCGCGTGACCCTCGGCCGCAAAGTCGTCGTCATCGGCGGCGGCAACGTCGCCTTCGACGTGGCGCGTTCGGTTGTCCGCCAGACGGAGAAGTTTGCGGGGATGACCGAGGCGGAATTGCGCGAGGCGCTGCATCAGGCGGCGTCCGCGCTGGAACAATTGACCGCGCGCGAACCGGAAGCGCCCGACGAGGTGCGCCTTGCCCTGGACGTGGCGCGGGAAGCCATCCGCAAGGGCGTGCCCGAAGTTCACATGTATTGCCTGGAGAGCCTCGACGAGATCCCCGCCGCGCGCGAGGAAATCGAGGAGGCGGAAAAGGAAGGCATCCGGCTCCACACGCGCTTCGGCCCCAAACGCATCGTCGGCAGCGATGGGAAAGTCTCGGGCATCGAACTGATCAAGGCCGGCCGGGTCTTCGACGAAAACCGCCGGTTCAATCCGCAGTTCATCGAAGGCAGCGAGGAGACCGTGGATTGCGACACGGTCGTTCTTGCCATCGGCCAATCGGCAGACCTTTCCTGGATTCGTCCCGAAGATGATTTGAAAGTGACGCCGCGCGGAGCGTTGCAAACCGATCCAGTGACAATGGCCACGTCGCGGCGTGATGTGTTCGCGGGCGGTGACGTGGCGTTCGGGCCGCGAATCATCATCACCGCGGTCGCCGAAGGCAAGAAGGCGGCGAATTCCATCGCCAAATTCCTCACGGGCCGTGTGCCTGCGGAGCCGCGCCGGGCGCGCGTGACGATTTATAACACGCTCCAGTATCGGATGAAGCCCGATTACGAAAAGTTTGTCCGCCGGCTGCCGCCGACGCTGCCGCTGGACCGGCGCATCGGGATCGCCGAGGTGGAAAAAAATTATCCGGAACCCGACGCGCGGCGGCAGGCGGACCGCTGCCTGAAGTGTCACGTCGGTCCGGTGTTCAACGGCGACGAGTGCATCCTCTGCGGCGGTTGCGCCGATGTCTGCCCTGAATTCTGCCTGCGGCTGGTGGATGCCGCCAATCTGCGCGGCGACGAAAAACTGCAGGGCGCGTTCCTCGCGCGTTACGGGCGCACGCCCGAACGCGGCGAACAGGGCGCGATCATCAAGGACGAAACCCGCTGCATCCGCTGCGGCCTGTGCGCCGCCCGCTGCCCCACCGGCGCGATCACCATGGAACGCGTGGAACTGATGCCCGCCTGATATGAATCACACCCCCTCCGAAAATAAAAACGAAGTTTCCCGGCGCAATTTCCTTCAACTCACGCTGGGCTGGCTCGCCAGCACCTTCGCAGTGGTGGCGGCGTCGGCGGGAGCCGTGCGCTTTCTCGTGCCGAACGTGCTGTACGAGCCGAGCCTGCGTTTCAAGGCCGGCCGGCCCGATGATTATCCCGATGGTTCCGTGACGTTTTTGGAAGCGGAGCGGGTATTCCTCGTGCGCCAGGGCAACACGTTCCGCTGTCTTTCGGCGATCTGCACGCACCTCGGCTGCACGGTCAACCGCGCCGAACACGGCTACCATTGCCCGTGCCACGGCAGCGTATTTAACGACCAGGGCGGTGTCGTCAGCGGCCCGGCGCCGCGTGGATTGGACTGGTTTCAAATAACCTTGAGCAAGGATAACCGGCTGCTGGTGGACAAAAATCAGCGCGTGGCCGCGGACAAATACCTCGTCTTGTGAATACGCCTTTACCCAAACGAATCTGGCAATGGTTCACGCGCACGCGCGTCGGCCGTTCGATTTTCCGGATTGGCCTGCCGGAGAGCAATCTGGAGCGGTCGCAGGTGATGGTCTCCAGCTTTCTGCTGCACGTACAGCCGGCAAAGGTCAACCGCCATTCACTGCGCGCCTCCTATTCGCTCGGGCTGGGGCTGATTTCACTTTACCTGTTCCTGATCCTGATCGTCACCGGCGTGTTGCTCATGTTTTATTACGTGCCGAGCACCGAGAAGGCGTACGACATCATGAAGGATTTGCAGTATGTCGTCTCCGCCGGCCTGGTCATTCGCAACATGCACCGCTGGGCGGCGCACCTGATGGTGCTGTTCGTGCTGCTGCATATGTGCCGCGTGTATTACACCGGCGCCTACAAACGCCCGCGCGAGTTCAACTGGATGATCGGCGTCGGGCTGTTCCTGCTGACCCTCGGCCTGAGCTTCACCGGCTACCTGCTGCCTTGGGACCAGCTTGCATTCTGGGCGATCACCGTCGGCACGAACATCGCCGGCTATGCGCCGGTCATCGGTCTCAAGATAAAATATCTGCTGCTCGGCGGGAACGTGGTGGGACAGGAAGCGCTCACCCGGTTTTACGCGTTGCATGTGATCGTGCTGCCGGCAGCGGCACTGCTCATGGTGGCCGTCCATCTCTGGCGCGTGCGCAAGGACGGCGGGCTGTCGCGTCCCGATGAACCGGGCGACATCGTCCAGCAGGTCGAACTCAAGCAATTGCCGACGAACAAGACCTACGGCCTGATGGAACTCGCACGCGGCACGACGCCGCAGGTCGGCCAGAATCCGGAGGACGAGGTGTTCTCCTGGCCGCACCTGGTTTTCCGCGAGCTGCTGCTGTTCCTGCTGGTGGCGGCCGTGGTGCTGTTCCTGTCGATTTTCTGGAATGCGCCGTTGGAGGAACTCGCCAACCCGATTCATCCGCCGAATCCGGCAAAGGCACCGTGGTATTTTCTCGGCCTGCAGGAACTGGTCAGCTATTCGGCGTTCTGGGGCGGTGTGGTGGTGCCCGGCCTGCTGGTGACGGCTCTGATGCTGTTGCCCTACCTGGATCGCCAGCGCCAAGGCGTCGGTCGCTGGTTTGCCCGCGAACGCGTGGTCGCCAACACAATCTTCACCGTCTGTCTGTTGACGGCCATCGTGCTGACAATCATCGGCACCCTGTTCCGCGGCCCGAACTGGGGCTGGGTGGTGCCTTGGGAGCAACCGCCGGCCATCACGGAGGGCCACTGATATGAACGACCTTTCCGTCCGCAAATTCTACGCCTGGTTCACCATGCTCGGCCTCTTGGTCGGCGTTCTCGTCGTCATCGGTTATTACCGGGATGAGTACCGCGAGTGGAAGAATTATCAGCACAAATACATCCAGGAGGAAATCCGCCGGGCGTCGACGCCGCAACAACTGGCGCTGGCCAAACAAATCCCGGTTCAAATCCGTCAGATTCTCCTGCCCGACCTCAACCGTGTGGATCGCTGCACCACGTGCCATCTCGCGGTGGAAGACCCGAGCTATGGCGGTTATCCGCAACCGCTCGCGTACCATCCGTTGCACGAACAACACCCGTTTGACCGGTTTGGCTGCACCATATGCCATCGCGGCCAGGGCCGGGCCACGACCGACGCCGACGCGCACGGCAACGTGCCGCATTGGGATCAGCCGATGCTGCCGTTGCAATACATCCAGGCCTCCTGCGGCCAATGCCACGAGGCCGCCGATAATCCCGCCGCGCCGGAACTGGCGCGCGGCCAGCAGGTGTTTGAGGACAGCGGCTGCCGTGGCTGCCACAAACTCAATGGCATCGGCGGTGTGGTTGGACCGGAACTCGACAAGGTCGGCGCCCGCCGTTCGCCGGAATGGTTGAAAAAACATTTCCTCGCCCCCGCATCGGTCACGCCCGGTTCCGCAATGCCGCCGCAAAAATTTTCCGAGACGAACCTCGAGGCAATCATTCTTTTTATGCTCAGCCAGACCGGCGAATCGGCGCCCGGCTACTACGCCTCCATGAAAGTCATTCCCAGCGCGAGCGAGGGACAGCGATTATTCCAGCAGAAAGGCTGCATCGGTTGCCACTCCATCGGCGGCCAGGGCGGCAAAATCGGCCCGGCGCTGGACGACGTCGGCCTGCGGCGCCCGGTCGAATGGATGATGCAGCACTTCCGCGATCCGCAGGCGGTAACTCCGGGCACGGTCATGCCGCGATTTGGTTTCACCGAGACCGAAGCGCGAGCGCTGACGGATTTCCTGATGCACTTGCGCGACCAGAAAGTCGCACTGAGCCTGCCGTCGCTGATGAGCCCGGGGGAACGCGGACGGGAAGTCTTCCGCAAATACGGTTGTGCCGGCTGTCACGGCGCCGACGGCAAAGGCGGCGTGCCCAATCCGAACGCCAAGACCGCCGAGCAGGTCCCCGGCCTGATCTACGTGGCCGACGGCTACACCAAGGACGAACTGAAAAAGCGTATCCTGAACGGCCAGCGCGAAATCACGGCGCTCGACCCGAAACGTCCGCCGCCTCCGCTGTTCATGGCCGCTTGGGCCGGCATCATCAAGGATTCCGAGCTGGACGACCTCGTCGCTTATCTCTTCAGCTTGAAACCCAAGGAAGAAAACCCGGGATTTTAATTGCCGGCGTTCGGATTCAAGGCCGTGGTATTGCCCAAAGGTAGATTGCTGCATCCTCGTAACCGCCACGATGAAAAACGACTCGCGCCAACAACAGCCTTTTTGCCATAATCCGACGGTGGGTTGACCCATGAGTGACGAATTAAAATCCTGCGATTCGCAAACGCCCGAGACCGAACCGGCGGCGGCGCGGTCGGCGGTGCCGATTTGGATCATCATGCTGACGCTTCTGCTGCTGTTTTTGGGCGCGGTGTATTTCGACCGCTACAGCGGCTGGTTCGACAAGCAGGTTTATGCGCCTTACACGTCCGCCGATGAATTGGCCTCATACCAGCCCCAATCCGGCGCAGCCTCGATGCTGACGCGTGGCAAGGCGGTCTATGGAACTTATTGCGGCCTGTGCCACGGCAGCGATGGCCTCGGCAAACCCGCCCAAGCGCCGCCCCTGGCCGGCTCCGAATGGGTCGCCAAAGATATTACAACGCTGGCGCGCATTCCGCTGACCGGGCTCAACGG
>Ga0187851_10001142_pt1 | contig 25921 bp, 22 predicted proteins | sample June2016WEW_6_10_FD_132997 | JGI IMG/M metagenome (GOLD analysis project Ga0187851, IMG submission 132997) | Peatland microbial communities from SPRUCE experiment site at the Marcell Experimental Forest, Minnesota, USA - June2016WEW_6_10 | ecosystem: Environmental > Terrestrial > Soil >...
CGAACCAGACCCGCATCCGCCGTCCCGTCTCGGGGTCGATGAAGATCTCCGCCGTCGGCTGAGCTCCCATGACCCCCGGACCGCGGCCGCGCGCGCCACCGCCCCGGTACCGCTCCCAGCCGACCGCGGCGCCCACGATGATGAGGGCCAGGACGGCAAAGCCCAGCACCAGCTCGACGAGCACCACGGCCCCCGTTGCCATGCCAGACGCCTCCTCAGCGCCGCGCGATCAGCCGGCGGCCGCTCCCGTCACCGCCTCGACCGCCTGGGCGGTGCCGTAGGCGACGATCTCGCTCATGTTGTTGCCGATCTCGGAGGAGTCGAACCGCATCATGGTCACGGCGTTGGCGCCCATGGCGGTGGCGTTCTGCACCATGCGGTCGACCGCCTGGCGACGGGCGTCCTCGAGGAGCTTCACGTAGGAGCCGACCTCCCCGCCGACGATGCTGCGGAAGCCGGCGGCGATGTTGCCGCCGAGGCCGCGGGTGCGGACGGTGAGACCGAAGACCTGCCCGAATGTCTGGATGACCCGGGTGCCGGGGATGTTTTCGGTGGTGGTGACGATCATGCGGTCAGCATAGCCGCGCCGCAGCCCTCCCGTCGCCGGCGGGAGGCTCAGCGAGGGGTCAGATCGAGGTCGGGCGGCGCACTCTCCGGCAGCTTCCAGACGATGAACCCCTTCTCCCAGCGCCGGTGGAATTCGTTGGTCGCGTCCACCGCCTCGCGCACCCGGCGCTCGAACGTCTCGAGGTCCTCGGCGGCCACGGCGGCAAGGAGCGGCTCGACGTCGTCGTGGAGGAACTCGGCGATGTCGTCCGCGTACTTGGGCCGGGTGATCGTGCAGAGAAGGAACAGCTTGCGCATCTCGGAGAGCTGCCAGCGGGCGAGCCGCCAGTTACCCGCCCGGGCGGCGTAGACGGCGCGCCAGAGGCGGTTGGCGATCTCCGGCATCAGCCGGGCCAGCCCGGGTTGGAGGCGGGTCAGCTCCTCGGGGCTCAGCCGCTCGGGATTGGCGGGCTTGCCCGCGCTCTCGGCCATCGTCGGGCGAGTCTATCCGGCCCGCGTGTCCCGTACGGTGCCCTGAGCTCAACCTCCCCGTTACGCGCGGGTTTGGCCGGTCGTAGTGAAGGTGGGAGCAGCTCCAGAGCTGGGCCGTCACTCACGAGGTGGCACCGATGTCGACTGCACGCTTCATAGCCCGGAGGGTCGGCTTCTACCTGGTCGCCCTCTGGGTCGCTGTCACCCTCGACTTCTTCCTCACCCCGGTGACGCCGAGCACCAGGATCGTCCTGATTGGGGGAATGCAGTCGGACACGTGCGATCCGGCCTGTGTCCGGGCGCTCCGGATGGACTGGCCCGAGGTTCGGACATCCGGCCGAGCGGCTCGTCCCCATCCCGCCTGACGCGTTGGGAACCTGGCGCGGGGCATCCGCGTAGGGGAGGTATGGAAGTGACCCCGAGACGTGCCGGCCGCCTGCGCAGCGTGGCGGGTGCCCTGGTGATCTCTCTGGCCGTGGTCGCCGCGGTGACGGCCGGCTACTTCGGCCTCCGCCACGACGCCGCGTCCGGCGACGGGGGCGGTCCCGCGGCCCGGACCGCGGCGGCGATGGCCTACGACCCCTCGACCGGTGACGTGGTCATGTTCGGCGGCGCCGGGGCCGATGGACAGGCACTCGCTGACACCTGGCTCTACGACGGCTTCGCCTGGTCGGAGGCGGCGCCGTCGGACAGCCCGCCGGCCCGGTACGGCGCCCAGATGGCGTGGGACCCCGAGAGCCAGCGGGTCATCCTGCTCGGTGGCACGGGTGGGAACGGCTGCTCGATGGGGTACGGCTCGACCGGCACCGTGAGCAGCATCGGAGGCTGCAGCCAGCTCCAGGACGCCTGGGCCTGGGATGGGAGCGACTGGACCCAGCTGGCACTCGGCCAGGGCACCGGCCAGCTCGGTGACTACACCCTGGCAGGGGCCTCCATGGCCACCGACCAGACCAGCGGGAAGCTCGTCCTGGTCACCGCCGACTCGTCCGCCTCCGGCCCCGTCCCGCTCCCCGCCATCTACAGCTCCGGGGGCGCCTCCGCCGCGACCCCGCCCGTGGCCAGCGCGGGCGTTGCGCGTGGCAGCGCCTCTGGCGCGACCGGGAGCGGCGCGGGCGTCTGCATCGGCGTCGGGGGTGGGCCGTGTGGATCCCCCGTTGCGCTGCCGTCGGCGACTGCCGGAATCTCTCCTCCACAGACCGCGTGCCCGCTTGACGGGGGCTGCGTCACTCGCGCCTGCCCCGTCCCACCGGTGGCGCAGTCCACGATCGCCTGCCCGATCTCCTGTGCCACCGCCATGATCGCCTGCCCCGTCTGCCCGGTCGAGGCGAGCCCCGGTCCGGCCGTCGCCAACCCGGCCATCGCCTGCGCGATCTGCCCGATGACGGCCAGCCCCGAACCCGGAGTCGTGACCCCGGCGATCGCCTCCTGGTGCGGGATCTGCCCGGAGAGCCCCGCGGCCTCCGGTTCCACGACCGGTTCGGAGGTCATCTGCTCCAACTGCCCCCTGGAGACGCCCTGCCCCGTCACGGCCGCGACGCTCACCTGGGTGTTCGACGGCAGCACCTTCCAGCTGGCCGACTCGTCCGCGGGCGACTCGCCCGCAGCGGGCGGCGAGCTCGCCTGGTTCCCGGCCCCGGGGCTCCTGGTCGACCTTGGTGCCGACCTGGATGCTGTGGCCGGAGGGCCGGCGATCCCCTGCCCCTCCGGTGCCCCGTGCCCGCTGATCCCGGCTGCCGAGGACTGGCAGTGGACCGGCAGCGGCTGGACGCCCGTGCAGGACCTGCAGGCGAGCGCCGCGGCACCCTACTTCGAGACGCCGCCGGTCGGTGACACCGCCGCGGGTGATCTCGTCGGCCTCGACACCACCGGCGCGACCTGGACCTCGACCGACCCGGAGAGCGGCTGGGTGAAGGCGTCACCGGCCACCTCCCCGTCGCCGCGCTCCGGTTTCGCCGTGGCGTACGACGGCTCCACCGGGCAGGTCGTGCTCTTCGGTGGGGAACTCCTCGGCTCGACGGCAGCCGCAGGTGAGGTGATGGGTGACACCTGGACCTGGGACGGCGCCACCTGGACCCTGCGGGGCGCCAGCGCCCCCACACCGACGGCATCGGCCACGCCCGCACCCCCCGGTTCGGTCGAGCCGGTGTCCAGCGGGGCCGTCCCCCCGATGCCGCCGGTGGCCTCGCCCGCGGTTTCTGCGAGCTCGACGATCACTTCAAGCCCGACGGCGGCGAGCTGACGGCTGTCGTCGCCGGGGAAACGGCGTGACCTTGTGGCGGCTCGCGCGTTGTACAGGGGATGGATGACGAGCCTCTCCGCGGGAAGCGCGCGCTCCGCGTCTGCCTCATCCTTGCGGCCGCGGCCGCGGTCGCCGTCGGCACATTCGTGGTGCTGCGCACCGCCGAGGCCGGCCGCAGCGGCGCGACGCTGACCTCCACGCCCACTCCCACCGCCAGCACCGCAGCCTGCCGTGTCCCCGCCGTGGAGTACGGCCAAGGCACGCCACCGGCGGATTCCGCGAACAACTGGGTGCCGTCCGTGACCGCGGGCTTCGTCGACTGTCGGACCGGCCACTTCACCGTCGATCCCACCGCTCCCAGCCTCGGCCCCGGCGACCACGACCTCGTCGACATCCCGTCGGAGGGGTGGACCCAGACGGCGACCGGACTCGCCGGCTGCAGCCAGGTGGTCCCGATGGTGGACTGCGGCTGGTCACCGAGCGGCCAGGAGTTCGCCTACGGCGACGACTCCTGCGCGCCGTGCGCGGGCGTGCCCACGGCCGGCAGCGTCCATGTCACCGACGCCTCCGGCGATCGGACGATCACCCCGTCCGGGGAGATGGACCGGGTCCTCGGCTGGACCGATCAGGGCATCGTCGTGGCCCGGATCCGGTCGACGGGCGGCACGACCGCCGCCGGTGCCGACTCCGGCGCCTTCCTGGCGACGGCGGTTGCCGCAAGCTTCCGCGACTTCCTTGTCGACCCGGGTACCGGGACCGAGACCTACATCGCGACCACCGACGCGTTCGCCGCCAACGGCGACTCCCTGTGGGAGGAGGCGGATGACAGGGCCGGGCTGGTGCGCTACGACCTCGGCAGCGGCACCCTGAGCTCCTGGCCTCTTCCATCGGCGGACACCTCGACCACGAGCTCGCGCGTGATCACCCTGGCGGGGTTCGATGCCGCCGGCGATCCCCTGATCGTCACCCCGACCGGCGATCTCGTGCTGCTGACCGGACCGGGTGTCGGGCAGGTGCTGCTCAAGAGCGTGGGCACGACCTACGCGGTCGGGAGCGTGGCCCCCCTCCCGGGGGGTGGACTGCTGCTGATGTCGGCGCGGACCTATGCCCCCGGCGGGGAGCAGCCCTTCGACGTGGACATCTGGAGCCCCTCCTCCGGCTGGGCGAATCTGGGAGCGCGGTTCACGGTGGCCGTGCCCATGGGTCCCGGCCCCTACCAGGCCTGGCCCGTCTTCGCCGGACCCGCGCTCGCCTCCTGAACTCTCGGCGGGTGACACGGTTCCCGCCCCCGCACACCCCCCGCGTCCGGTGTGATTGGATCGCGGGGTGGCACCGTCCCCCCTCCGGATCGAGACCCTCCAGCGCCCCGACGACCCCGAGGTCCTCGCCCTGCTCGTCGAGCTGGGCCTGGACGAACAGGAGCGCTACGACCACCCCCAGGAGACCAGGGAGGAGATCGCCGCCCGCACCGGGCCGCTGGCGCCCCACTTCCGGGGAGAGAACGTGGTCTTCGTGGCCCGTGACCGGGCCGGCCACGCCATCGGCCTGTGCTGGTGCGTCCTCTTCGACCCCGGCAACGGGCTGGAGGGCGAGGTCGCCGAGCTCTACGTCCTGCCCGCGGCGCGGGGCGGCGGGGTGGCCACGGCGCTGGTCGGGGAGGCGATGCGCCTCTTCCGCAAGCGCGAGGCGACCTTCGTGACGGTCTGGACGCGCCCCGACAACCCCGAGGCCCTGGCCGTCTACCGGCGCCACGGTTTCCAGCCCACCGAGCAAACCGTGCTCACCTGGCTCCCGCTCACCGGCACCGAGCCGGCAGCGGAGGACCGGCCGGGCGCCGCCACCGAGCGCGATGCGGATAATCTCGGACCGTGACGCCCCGGAGGAAGCCATGACCCTCACCCGCGACCAGGTCACCCACGTCGCCATGCTCGCCCGTCTCGGCCTGAGCGATGAGGAGGTCGAGCGCTACCGCCAGCAGCTCGACGCCATCCTCAGCCACGTCGACCGGCTGCAGCAGGTCGACACCTCGAAGGTGGCCGAGACCGCCCAGGTCGGCGGGCTGGTGAACGCCTGGCGCGAGGACGTGAGGGGCGAGTGCCTGCCCGTCGACAAGGCGCTCGCCAACGCGCCCAAGCGCCGTCGCGACCACTTCGAGGTGGGGGCGATCCAGGAATGAAGAGGTCATGAGCCGGGGGACCGTCAGCGAGCTAGGTGCCCGCCTGCGCAGCGGGGAGTCCACCCCTGCCGAGCTGGCCGCCCAGGCCCGCAGCGCGCTCGTCTCCCTCGAGAGTCTTCACCCGGTGCTCCGTTACACCGACGCGCTCACCGAACGCCAGGCCGGCCGGGCCGCCCGCATGCTCGCCGAGTCGCCCCAGCAAGCCGGTCCGCTCTGCGGCATCCCCTTCGCCTACAAGGATGTGCTCTGCGTGGAGGGGGTGGAGACCAGCGCCGGGTCCAAGATCCTGCAGGGCTTCATCCCGCCCTACACCGGCACCGCCCTGCAGCGGTTGCTGGAGGCCGGGGCGGTCCCGATCGCGGTCACAAACTGCGACGAGTTCGCGATGGGCTCCTCCAACGAGAACTCCGCCTACGGGCCGGTGGGTAACCCCTGGGATGCGAGCCGCGTGCCGGGCGGCAGCAGCGGGGGCAGCGCGGCCGTCGTCGCGGCCGGGGCGGTCCCCTTCTCCCTGGGGACCGACACCGGGGGGTCGATCCGGCAGCCCGCATCCTTCTGCGGCGTCGCGGGATTCAAGCCGACCTACGGGCGGGTCTCGCGCTACGGGCTGATCGCCTTCGCCTCCTCCCTGGACCAGATCGGGCCCTTCACCCGCAGCGTCGCCGACGCCGCCAGCGTCTTCACCGCCATCGCGGGGTACGACCCGCGCGACAGCACCTCCTCGCCGCTCCCGGTCGAGCCGGTCGCCGAGCAGCTGGTCAGAGGTATCCAGGGCATGCGGCTCGGTGTCCCCCGGGAGTACATGGCCGAGGGCCTGGAGCCGGGCGTCCTCAGCGCGATCCACACCGCTTTCGCCCAGCTCGAGAAGCTCGGCGCCACCCTCGTCGAGGTGTCGCTCCCCTCCACCGAGGCGGCGCTCAGCACCTACTACATCATCGCCCCGGCGGAGTGCTCGGCCAACCTCGCCCGGATGGACGGGGTCCGCTTCGGCCTCCACGTGGATCGCAAGTCGCTCACCGACACCTATCTGGAGACCCGCGGTCAGGGCTTCGGCCCGGAGGTCAAGCGCCGGATCATGCTCGGGACCTACGCGCTCTCGAGCGGGTACTACGACGCCTACTACCGCCAGGCGCAGAAGGTGCGGACTCTCATTGCGGAAGAATTCGACCGCGCCTTCGAGAGCGTTGACGCGCTGGTCTGCCCCACCTCTCCGATCGTTGCCTTCCCCAAGGGGGACAAGAGCGATCCCCTCTCCATGTATCTCTGCGACGTCCTCACCCTGCCCGTGAATCTCGCGGGGTTGCCGGGCATCTCGATCCCCTGCGGGCTGAGCGAGGGGCTGCCGGTCGGTCTCCAGGTGATCGGCCCGCGGCTCAAGGACGCGCGCGTGCTTCGCGTCGCCAACGCCTACGAGCAGGCGACCGCGTGGCACACGCAGGCGCCGCCCTCGCCAGGGGCGGTTACGGGGACGCCGTCATGACCGCGACCAGCGCCGTGAGCACCCTGGACCAGGTGATGGAGCGGTACGAAGCGGTGATCGGCCTGGAGGTCCACGGCCAGCTGCTGACCCAGAGCAAGATGTTCTGCGGTTGCAGCGCCGACTACATCGGCAGTCCGCCCAACAGCAACACCTGCCCGGTCTGCCTCGGTCTTCCCGGGGTCCTGCCGGTGATGAACCGGGTCGCCGTGGAGTACACGGTGCGGAGCGCGCTCGCGCTCAACTGCGAGATCCCCGAGCACAGCAAGTTCGACCGCAAGAACTACTTCTATCCCGACCTCCCCAAGGGATACCAGATCTCCCAGTGGGACATGCCGCTGTCGCTCAACGGCCATCTCACCTTCACGGTGGACGGCGAGGAGGTGCGCTGCGGCATCACCCGCGTGCACCTGGAGGAGGACACCGGCACCCTCCAGCATGCGGGCGACATCCTGCAGCAGGCGCGCAGCTCGGTGGTCGACCTCAACCGTGCCGGCGTTCCGCTGATGGAGATCGTCGGCGAGCCCGACCTGCGCTCCCCGGCGCAGGCCCGCGAGTACCTGGTCCGGCTCCGCCAGATCCTCGTCTACATCGGGGTCAACGACGGCAACCTGGAGCAGGGATCGTTCCGCTGCGACGCCAACATCTCGCTGCGCAAGCGTGGCGAGACCGGCCTGGGGGTCAAGGTCGAGGTCAAGAACATGAACTCGTTCCGGGCCGTGCACCGCGCCCTCGAGTTCGAGATCGTCCGCCAGGGGCGGCTGCTCGACCAGGGCCAGACCATCGCCCAGGAGACCCGGGGCTGGGTCGAGGCCAAGGGCGCCACCATCTCCCAGCGGAGCAAGGAGTACGCCCACGATTACCGCTACTTCCCCGAGCCCGACCTGCCCCCGCTGCACCTGAGCGCGGAGTTTGTGGATCGGGTGAGGGCGGCCCTGCCCGAGCTGCCCCAGCAGCTCGCCGAGCGGCTGCAGCGCGAGCACGGCCTCTCCGCGTACGACGCCGCGACCCTCACCGCAGAGCGGGAGGATGCGCGCGCCTTCGAGGCGCTGGTCGCCGCCGGCGTGCCCGCCAAGGTCGCCGCCAACTGGCTGATGGGGGAGGTGGCGCGTCTGGCTCGCGAGACGCGCACCCCGCTCCATGGCAGTGGCCTCGGCCTGGAGGGGCTCGCCTCCCTCGTCAAACTGGTGGAGGCGGGGACCATCAATGGCTCGACCGCGAAGGAGCTGCTCGAGGAGCTCTACCTGACGGGTGGCGACCCCGCTGCGGTCGTCAAGGAGCGCGGTCTCGGCCAGGTGAGCGACCAGGCCGAGCTGGAGCGGCTCGTCGGCGCCGTGATGGCGGAGAATCCGGCCGCTGTCGCCGACTTCCGGGGCGGCAAGGAGCAGGCCCTCCAGCGCCTGGTGGGTGGGGTCATGAAGGCGACAAGAGGCCGCGCCGACGCCAAAGTGGTGACCGGCCTGCTCCGTGAGCGCCTCGCCCCCTGAAGCCGGCGACGCCGGAGAGACGAGGGCGAATGCGGAGCTGAGCACCATCCCCGGGCCGGCGGAAGCGCCCCTCGAGGCGCTCCGCTCCGGGACACGGCTTGAGGTCCGCTGCGAGGGGATGGTCCACGGCGGCCTCTGTCTCGCCCACGCGGCCGGCGCCACCCTGATGGTGGACGGCGGCATTCCCGGCGAACTGGTGGACGTCGCGCTGACCTTTCGCAAGGGGCGGACCTGGTTCTGCCGGGTCGTCGAGGTCCGGGAGGGCTCGCCGGACCGGGTGGATCCGCCCTGCCCCTACCTCCCCGACTGCGGGGGCTGCCAGCTCCAGCACGTCGCCTACCCCCGGCAGTTGCTCCTCAAGCGGGACGTGGTGCTCGACGCCATGCGCCGGGCCGGGGTCGCGTTGCCCGAGCTCCGCCTTCACGGCATGCCGGACCCCTGGGGGTACCGCTGGCGCGGCGAGTTCCACGTCATCCCGGGGGAGAGGGGGATGGCCGATGCCGCCCTGGGATTCAACCGTGCTCGGAGCTGGCGCAAGGTGGCGGTCGACGGCTGCCTCATTCACCACGCCCGCATCTCCGGCTCGCTGCCCCGGCTCCGTGAGCTGGTCCGCCGGGGTGGCGGGCCCGGCCTGACCGTCCTGCACGTCACCGCCGGCGAGGACGGAGTCGAGCTGCTGCTCCGCCCCAAGCCGGCGGCGGCCCTGGACCGCGCGGTGGTCGACGCGATGGCGGCGGAGCTGCCCGCGCCGGAGCGCTGGAGCACCGATCTCACCACCTTGCACTGGTGGGGGAGGGCCTTCCGGGTCACGCCGGAGTCGTTCATGCAGGTGAGCTGGGGACACCTCGACGCCCTCTACGGGTGCGTGATCGCGGCCCTCGGTGAGGTGGCGGGGCAGCGCATCGTCGATGCCTATGCCGGGATCGGGGTGCTGAGCGCCGTGCTGGCCGCCGACGCGCGCGAGGTGGTCTGCATCGAGAGCAACCGGAACGCGGCCCGGATGGGCCGGCTCAACGCCCGAATCAACGAGGTCGGGGACCGACTTCGCTACGTCGTCGAGCCGGTGGAGTCGGCGCTGCCCGGGGTGGCGGGGGCGGGCGCGATCGACAGCCTGATCCTGGACCCGCCCCGCGCCGGCTGCGACGGCCGGGTCATCGGGTGGCTCGCCCTGGCCGGGCCGCCGCGGGTCGTCTACGTCTCCTGCGACCCGGCGACGCTCGCCCGCGATCTGCACCTGCTGGTCGCCTCGGGGCCGTACGTCGTCGATTCCCTCGACGTGGTGGACATGTTCCCCCAGACGTACCACGTCGAGTGCGTGGTTGCCCTCCGCCGTCGGGACTGACCTGGCGCGCCCTGCCGCCGGGCGGACTGGGCGCTGCTGACCGCGGCCCCTGGCCCCCCGAGCCTGCCGGCCACACTCAGGTCGAGACGGTGACGACCGGGACGGGGGAACCGGAGCCCTGGGTGTCCAGGGTGGCGTGGATGGCGTATGCCCCGGGCTGGCCGGGGTCAGGAAGGACGGCGGTGAAGGCGCGGGTCGATCCTGCTGGGATCACCACGAGGGCGATGGCCAGGCAGTGCGCCGCCGGAGAGGGGGTCGGGGTGGGCACGGTCACCCCGGCTGGGGTCTCCGCCCAGGCGGTGAGGGTGGACACGCAGCCCCCGAACACGGCGAGCGGTCCGATGACCGTCAGCGTTTCCTCCAGCTGACCGTCCGGCCCGGCCGTCACCACAGCCGTCCAGCCGGCGGCGTTGTTGGCGCTGCCCAGCACCGGCCCGGAGGGCGAGGAGGGGGCCGGGCTGCCCGGCGCCGGCGAGGCGGGGGATGGCGAGGGCGACGGCGCCGGAGACCGCGACCCCGAGGGGGCGGCGTCCCCCGTGCCGCCGGGCGCGAGCCCGCATGCCGCCGCGCCCATGGCCAGGGCGCCGAGGAGGGATAGGGCGGCGAGCCTGGCGGTCCTCATAGCGGCGCGCCTCACGGCGGGGAGCCTCATGGCGGGGAGCCTCATGCAGTGAGGACGCCGGCGGTGGCTCATCGGTTCCGCACCCTCCGGACCGGATTCCAAGTTACTTACCTGCGATATATACTATCTGCGTTCTGCATCATCCCGAGGTCAGTCAGGGGCAGGAGATGACCGTTCAGAGTGCAGTGAACGTGGCAGGGGGCGCGCCTCCCTCTGCGGTGGCGATCGATCCCCCCGCGCTCGCCGAGCGCCTCCGGATCTCGATGATCCACCTCAGCCGCCGCCTCCGCCGCCAGGACCTCTCCGAGCTCAGCATCGCACAGGTGTCCGGGCTTGCCAGCGTGGTCCACAAGGGCCCGCTCGGGATCGGCAGGCTGGCCGAGCTGGAGAGCCTGCCCGGCTCCGCGGCCACGCGCCTCGCCGACCGGCTGGAGGCCGCCGGCCTCGTCGTCCGGCAGGCGACGCCCGGCGACCGGCGCGGGGTCCAGGTGGTGGCCACCCCTGCCGGTGTCGAGGAGCTGGCCCGCTACGCGCGGGCCGGCAACGAGTGGCTCGCCGCCCGCCTCGCCTCGTTGAGCGAGGCCGATCGCACCGCGGTCGCGCGCGCCCTCACCGTTCTGGATTCCATGGTGGCCGGTGATCCCGGCACCGCAACCGCAGCGCGCGAGGCCTCTCGCGCCATCGAGGAGTTGGCAAGATGAATGTCGCGGCACCATCCCGAACGCCGATTGTTGGACCCCGCTACAAGTGGGTTGTCCTCTCCAACACGACCATCGGGGTGTTGCTCTCGTCGATGACGGGCACGGGCCTGATGCTCGCCCTGCCCAAGATCTTCGACGGCATCAAGCTCAACCCGCTGGCGGCCGGCAGCTCGTCGTATCTGCTCTGGATCATGATGGGCTACGTCCTGGTGTCGGCGGTCGTGGTGGTGACGGTGGGCCGCATCGGCGACATCTTCGGCCGGGTGAAGATGTACAACCTCGGCTTTGCCTGGTTCACCGTCGCGGCGATCCTGCTGTCCTGCGTCTGGAGCACCGGTTCCAACGGGGCTCTGGAGCTGGTCCTGTTGCGCATGTTCCAGGCCATCGGTGGAGCGCTCCTGATGGCCAACTCCGCCGCCATCATCACCGACGCCTTCCCCTCGGACCAGCTCGGCTTCGCGCTAGGGATAAACATGGTGGCCGCCATCATCGGCTCCTTCCTCGGCATCCTCGTCGGGGGTTTGCTCTCCCTGCTCGGCTGGCGCTGGGTATTCCTCGCCAACATCCCGGTCGGGGCCTTCGGGACCATCTGGGCCTACCTCAAGCTCAAGGACATCGGGGTCCGCATCCCGGCGCGGATCGACTGGGCCGGCAACCTCGCCTTCGCCGGTGGCCTGGGCATGCTGCTGGTGGGCATGACCTACGGCATCGAGCCGTATGGGACCTCCCTCTCCGGGTGGGGCAACCCGTTTGTCATCTCCATGATCGCGAGCGGCATCGTGCTGCTGGCGGCGTTCGCGGTCATCGAGAGCCGGGTGAAGGATCCGATGTTCCGTCTCTCCCTCTTCCGCATCCGGCCGTTCGCCTTCGGCAACCTCGCCCAGTTCCTCGGATCGATCGGACGCGGCGGGCTGATGTTCATGCTGATGATCTGGTTCCAGGGAATCTGGCTACCCCAGCACGGCTACAGCTTCGCCGACACGCCACTCTGGGCGGGCATCTACATGATCCCGTTCACCCTCGGCTTCGTGATCGCGGGGCCCATCTCGGGCAAGCTGTCGGATCGCTACGGGGCCCGACCCTTCGCGACGGGCGGGATGCTGCTGGCAGCGGTGACCTACGCCCTGATGATGACCTTCCCGGCCAACTTCAACTACTGGCCCTTCGGCGCGGTCATGCTCTTCTCGGGGATAGGTGGAGGCCTGTTCGCCTCGCCCAACACGTCGTCGATCATGAACTCGGTTCCGGCCCGCGACCGTGGGGCGGCCTCGGGCATGCGGGTGACCTTCGCTCAGACGGGCATGCCGCTCTCCATGGGCCTCTTCTTCACCCTGCTCGTGAGCGGGCTCAACGCCAAGGTCCCCGCGGCCATGCTCAAGGGGCTCGTCGCTAACGGGGTCCCGGCGAGCAGCGCGGCGGTTCTCTCCCACGTGCCGCCACTCGGCTACGTCTTCGCAGCCTTCCTGGGCTACAACCCCCTCAAGACCCTGCTCCCACCGGCAGTGCTCTCCCACCTCACGGCCACCCAGGCGGCGAATATCACCAGCCGGGCCTTCTTTCCACAGCTGATCGGCCCGGCCTTCGTGGGCAGCCTCTCCATCATCCTGGGCTTTGCGGTCGTGATGAGCCTGATCGCGGCGGTCGCCTCTGCGTTCCGTGGTGGCAAGTACGTGCACGTTGACGAGGAGTCCAAGGCCCAGCGGCACGTCGCTCGGGGTGGACGGCATCACGGACCGGCGGCGAGCAGCGTGGCACCGGCGACCGGCAGTGTGGCGCCGGCGGCCGGCGGCGCGGCACTGGATGCCGGCGGTGCGGCAATGGAGGCGAGCGGTGCGGGTGCGGCGCTGAGCAGCGCGGTCCCGGCCGAGCCCCACCCCGTCCCGGGCAAGTGATGGCGGGGCTCCAGGACGCATTCATTCGCTGACGGCGGAGCCGCCTCCGGCTGGGACGTCCGATCCCGGCCGGGGGCGGAGCGCGTCAGACGGCTCGGCGGGAGCGCCCAGCTCGCCGGCCACTGTGGCCCGGTCAGAATACGGCGAGTCGCGCCGGTGGACCGGTCTGCGGCGGGTGCTAACGTACGCGTGTTCGGAGGCGAGGACGCCACGGAGATGGTGGAGGCGGAGGCGACGGCGACTGAATCGGATGCCTTCGTCCATCTCCACGTCCACAGCGAGTTCTCCCTGCTGGACGGTGCGGCGCGCATCCCCGAGCTGGTGGCCCGGGCCAAGGCCATGGGCCAGCCCGCCGTGGCGGTCACCGATCACGGCGTCCTGTACGGTGCCGTCGAGCTCTTCACCGAGGCGGTCGCGGCCGGGATCAAGCCGATCCTGGGCTGCGAGGTCTACATGGCACCCCGCTCCCATCGCGACAAGGAGGGTCGTGCCGACCGCGACCCCCACCATCTGGTCCTGCTCGCCCGCGACGCCATCGGCTACGCCAACCTGGTCCAGCTCTCGACCATTGCCCACCTCGAGGGCTACTACTACAAGCCGCGGATCGACAAGGAGCTGCTCGCCGCGTACAGCGAGGGGCTGATCTGCCTCTCCGGGTGTGTCGGTGGCGAGCTTCCCCAGGCCATCCTGAGTGGCGACCTGGACGCCGCCGAGCGGGTGGCGCGCCAGCACCTGGAGATCTTCGGGGCCGACAACTACTTCCTGGAGCTTCAGGACCACGGCATGCCCGAGGAGACCGCGGTCCGCGAGGGGCTCGTGGAGATCGCGCGCCGGACCGGCATTCCCCTCATCTGCACCAACGATTCCCATTACATCGACGCGGCCGACGCCGAGGCGCACGACATCCTGCTCTGCCTCCAGACCGGAGCCCGGCGCGAGGACGAGAAGCGCTTCCGCTTCCACGGTCCCCAGTTCTACATGCCGAGCAGTGAGGAGATGCGGCGCCGCTTCGGCGCCTACGGCGAGGCCGCGTCCAACACCCTGGCCGTGGCCGCGCGCTGCGACTGGAAGCTGGAGCTTGGCCGCCATCACCTCCCCAGCTATTCGCCCATTCCCGAGGGCCTCGACGCCGACTCGTATCTCGCCGAGCTCTGCCAGCGCGGGCTCGTCGAGCGATTCGGTGCGGATCCCACCCACGAGGCACGGGAACGGCTCGCGATGGAGTTGGACGTCATCCGCCAGACCGGCTTCTCCGCCTACTTCCTCATCGTTTGGGACCTGATCCGCGCCGCCCGCTGCGACGGGGTGGTGGTGGGCCCCGGCCGGGGCAGCGCCGCCGGGTCGCTGGTCGCCTACGTGCTGCGCATCACCAACGTCGATCCGCTCCGCTACGGGCTGATCTTCGAGCGCTTCCTCAACCTGGAGCGCAGAGAGATGCCCGACATCGACATCGACTTCGATGATCGCCGCCGCGACCGTGTCATCCAGTACGTCACCGGCAAGTACGGTCAGGACCGGGTGGCCCAGATCATCACCTTCGGGACGATGGCGGCACGGGCCGCCATCCGTGATGTCGGCCGGGTGCTCGACGTCCCCCTCCCCGATGTCGACCGGCTGGCCAAGCTGGTCCCGGCGACCGTTGGGATCACCCTAGACCGTGCCCTCGTCGAGGCCCGCGACCTCCGCGACCTCTACGAGGGCGAGCCCTGGGCGCACAGCGTCATCGACATCGCCCGCCGCCTCGAGGGCATCTCCCGCAACGCCTCGACGCATGCCGCGGGCGTGGTCATCGGGGCCGCGCCGCTCGCCAGCATCGTTCCCCTGACGCGCGCGACCTCGGGCAACGAGGGGGTGGTGACCCAGTTCGACATGAAGGGGGTCAGCAAGATCGGCCTCCTCAAGATCGACTTCCTGGGGCTCTCCAACCTCACCGTCATCGAGGAGGCGATCGAGAACGTCGAGAAGGTGCGGGGAGTGCGGATCGACATCGACGCCATTCCCCTTGACGACCCCACCACCTACGAGCTGCTTGGCAAGGCGGACACCCATGGGGTCTTCCAGCTGGAGGCCACCCTGGGCAAACGGATCCTGATTGACATGCAGCCCCAATCCCTGGCCGACCTGGCAGCCGCCAACGCCCTGATCCGGCCCGGCCCGCTGGAGGGAGGGGTGGTGGATCTCTACATCCGGCGCCGGCGCGGGGAGGAGCCGATCACCTACCTGCGTTCCGAGATGGAGCCGATCCTGGCTGAAACATTCGGGACCATGATCTACCAGGACCAGGTGATGCAGATCGCCTCCGCGGTGGCGGGCTACACCCTGGGCGAGGCGGACGTCCTCCGTGCCGCGATGGGCAAGAAAGATCAGCAGAAGATGGCCCAGCAGCGGGAGAAGTTCGTGGCCGGCGCTGCCGCACGAGGGGTGGAGGAGGGCACCGCCGCGGCCCTCTTCGACCTCATCGCCCACTTCGCGGGCTACGGCTTCAACAAGGCCCACGCCATGTGCTACGGGCTGATCGGCTACCAGACCGCGTACCTCAAGGCCAACCATCCCCTGGAGTTCATGGCGGCGCTGCTCAACAGCCGGGCCGGCGACTTCGACAAGCTCAAGCAGACCATTCTGGACGCCCACGCGCGTGGTCTCACCGTGACCCTTCCCGACGTCAACCGGAGCGAGGCCGGCTTCGCGGTGGGCGACGCGGCCAAGGGCGAGATCCTCTACGGTCTGGCTCACATCAAGGGGGCGGGCGATCGGGCGATGGAGCAGCTCGTCGCGGAGAGGAAGAGCCACGGCCCCTTCGCGAGCCTCGCCGACCTCTGCCTGCGGGCCGGGGGCCGCGACCTCAACCGCCGGGTGCTCGAGGCCCTGGTGCGGAGCGGTGCCTGTGACCAGCTGGGCGAGCGCGGCATGCTGCTCGCGACCCTGGATCGCGCCCTGGACCGGGCCGCCCAGATCCGCAGGGAGCGGGAGGTGGGGCAGGGCTCGCTCTTCGGCGACAGCGCCGAGGTGGAGACGGCCGCGGGCGTGACCGCCGTCGACGAGTTCGGCATCACGGCCGAGGTCGCGCCGGTCGCCGCCGACGAACGGCTGCGATGGGAGCGCGACTATCTCGGGATGTACCTGAGTGACCATCCCCTGCGCCGGATCTCGGATCAGCTCAGCGAGCGCATCGACACCGGCATCGGGGAGCTGGGCGCCCACCTCGACGGGGTCTACGTGCAGATCGGAGGGGCCATCCGCGATCTGCGCGCCTTCATCCCCCGGCGCAGCACGACCGGGCAGCGGATGGCCTTCGTGACCCTGGAGGACCTCTCGGGCACCTGTGAGGTGGTCGTCTTTGCCCGCACCTTCGAGGAGTGCGCCGAGCTGCTCCGCGCCGACCAGGTGATCGTGGTCCGGGGGCGTGTCCAGGCTGGTCGCAACGGGCGGGCCGCCGCCGCCCCCGCTCCCGCCCAGAACAGCGGCGCCGCCGCGGAGGAGGACGAGCACGCGGACGCCGAGCAGGTGAGCGTCATCGCGGAGCAGGTCTACGCGCTGGAGGACGTCCGCCTCGCCGCCTGGCGTCGCAACAGCCGGGTGCGCCTGCGGCTATCGGCCGGGCAGGAACACCTCCTCACCCCGCTGCACTCCCTTCTCGCCCGCCACCATGGCGAGGCGCCCGTGACCATCCAGGTGCAGGGATCCAGGTCGGTGGACGAGATCGCCCTGCCCGCCGAATGGTCGGTCGAGCCGGGCCCGGCCCTGGAGCGGGCCGTCGAATCCCTGCTTGGCGACTCCGCGTACCGGGTCGAGGTGGAGCGCCAGCGCGCTCCCGATCGCGACAAGCCCCGCCGCCGCTGAGATCCCGCGGGGCCCCGCCGGGTCAGACCAGCCCGGCCAGCCAGTCGAGTGCGAACTTGGCGATCAGGAAGACGGCGATGTAGGCGACGCAGGCGATCAAAGCCTCGACGTCGATCGACGAGTGGCTCGTGATGATGCCGTCAAAGGGCTGCACGAAAGGCTTGGCCATCGCCTTGATGCCCCGCGTCAGCGGGTGCCAGGGATCCGCGTGGAAGAGGGAGAGGAGGAAGCGGAGCAGGACGAGGACGGCGACCAGGATGATCAGGGTGAGCACGATCTGCTCCACCGCTCCCACCACGATGACCCCCACCGAAAGTCCGCTGAAGACGTCCGCGGAGAGCGAGAAACAGATCTCGGCCGCCACCTCGAGCACGACGATGGCGACCACCGGCGAGATGTCGAGCATGCCGCCGAAGGTCGGCAGCAGGCCGCGGAAAGGGGCCAGGATGGGGTCGGCGATGGCCCGGATCAACCGCACCAGGGGGTGAGACGGGTTGGCCCCGGGGAGCCAAGAGAGCAGCACCCGGATCAGGACGACGAAGGTCAGGACCTCGAAGACGGTCCCGAGAATTTGAAAGATGTCGCTGGCCAGCACGGGCCCGAGTATAGGCGGGGGTCAGCCGCCCAGGGTCCAGCTCGTGATCGGTGCGGTGCTCCCGCCGGCGTAGCTGATGGTCCCGGTACCGGACTGGTCGAGGGTGAGATTCGCGAGCGATGCCCCCGCCGCCGTCTTCACCGTGCCGGTGACCTGCGAGCTGCTCCCCAGGGTGAGGGAGCAGACCGTCCCATCGGTCGAATCCGTGACTGTCCATCCCGTCGGCGTCGGGGAGAAGAGGGCGAAGAGCGCCGCATGGCCGGATGTCGCATTGTCCGGCATGGCAGTTCCCTGACCGCCGATGGCGAAGGTGGTCGATGTCGGAGAGGTGATCGCCAGCGCGCCGAGCGCTCCTTTCTCGGAGGTCGATTGCGTGCCCGCGAAGGCGACGCTGTAGTCGTCCTCGCCGCCGCCGGCGATCTGGGTCAGGGTGATGGTGAGCGGGGCGACCGAGGCGAGCGACAGCCCGATCGCCGGGAAGGGCTGGGCGACGGCGCCGCCACAGACGAACGGTGCGATCTGGTCGCCGCTGGCGGGGATGACGCACTCCAGACCGAGGCTCACCGGCGGCGCGCCGTCCTGTGCGTTGAACGTGCCCGTGCCGTCCACGGTCGTGGTCTCGCTCGACGTGGAGATTCCGGCGAGGATCACGCTCTCGCTGAGATGCAGGGCTCCGAGGGTGGCGCCGCCCGGTCCGAGGTAGGTGGCCGTCTCGGTGATCGCGATGGTGCCGGTCGCCTCGGCGGCGGTGAGCTGCGCCGCGGCCTCGATGTACGGTTGCGCGCAGCTGCCGTCGTAGTAGACGTCGATGCTCACGGTGATGACGCCACCGGTGGTGGATTTCTGCAGCACCTTCGACGACCCCGTCCCAGCCTCGAGGGCGCTGCACGAGGTCGAGCCGAGCAGTGCGGCTGTCAGCACCGTCACCTGGCTCTGAACCACGTTGGAGGCGAGCCCGATGCCGAGGCCCTGCTGGACGAGGAGGCGGGCCTCGACGGAGGAGGCGGCGGCACCCGGGGTGGCCGTCGGGTTGTCGGTTGCGGTGAGCGACGGCAAGCGGGCGCTGGTGGTGCCGCAGGCCGCCACCACGAGCGCGCCGAGGAGGCATGCCGCGACGGCGCGGCGGCGGTGACGCGGCGCTGGCGGGGAGAGGGGACTCGAGGCGGATGGGCGAGGATTCATCTGCGGTTCGCGCCTCAATCCTTGGTCACTGACTCCGCTTCCGCGTCGGAGGGCGAAGCCTCAGTCGGAGACCCCAACCCCGCACCGGAGGAGGCCCCATCCAGCAGCGGCTCCGAAGCGTGCTCCGTACCGCCCTGGGTGCGGCGCCAGATGATCACGAGCAGCGGCATGACGACGATCAGAGTCGCGATGGCCGTCAGCTGCAGCTCCTTGAGACCGAAGGCGATGACGGGCTCGGTCTGGCGGAGGAAGTCGAGGAGGAGCTGGCTCACCGAGTAGAGCCCCACGTAGGTGAGGATGACCACCCCCGGTCGCGCACCGCGCCGGCGCACTCCGAGCAGGATGAGGAGGATGACCAGCGTGCCCAGCGCCTCGTATGCGGCGGCAGGCTGGTAGCCGACGCCGAGCCGGTATCCGGCCTGGAGAATGGCGTCAGGGTTGGTGTAGGCGGTTGCCCACGGGAGGTTGCTCTGCCCGCCGAGGATGTCGCCGTTGATGATGTTGCCGATGCGGCCGATCGGCTGTCCCACCACGGCGAAGAAGGCGCCCGCGTCCATGAGGACCCAGATCGGCAGCTTCCATCGCCAGCCCAGGACGACCAAGGTCGCGAGGCTCGCGATGACCGCCCCGTAGAAGGCCATCCCCCCGTTCCACACCGCGAACACGTCGACCACGCTGTGCATCAGGTCGAGGTTCTGGACGTCGTAGTAGAGACGGGCGCCGATCAGGCCGAAGAGGATGCCCCAGCCGGTCAGCCGCTCCAGGTGGTCCTCGCTGATGCCCCGGGAGATGGCGTAGGGACGGGCGCCCAGGTAGTAGGCGGCCACGAACGCCACCACGTACATGATCCCGTACCAGTGAACGGCCAGAGAGCCGATCTGGAAGGCGACCGGGTCGATGCCGATGGTGATGGTCGCGAGCATGGTCAGCCATCATGCGACGCCGGGCCGGCGTCGCGCACGTCGAGGAGGCGGTAGCCCCGCTTGGACCCCATGCGGAGGACCTCGTACCCCTGGTTCCGCAGCCGCTCCGCGAGCGAATCTGCCCCCAAGTGGCGCTGCACCACGAGGTAGGCGTGGCCGGCGGGCGCCAGCCGGGCCAGCCATGTGGCGAGGAGCTCCAGGAGCGCTGGGCGACCGACCCGGATGGGCGGGTTGCTGTAGATCGCGTCGAAGCGGAGGTCCGGGCTCACCTCGCCGGGCAGGCAGACCTCGAGGTTCTCGACGCCATTGGCGGCGGCATTGGCACGGGTCAGCTCCAGTGCTCGGCTGTTGACGTCAACGGCGATGACGTGGGCCCCGGGGGCTCGGCGCGCCATCGTGATCGCCACCACACCATGCCCACACCCGAGATCCAGGAGCGTGGCCCCTCCCGGGGGAGCGGGGACGCCGTGGAGCAGGACCGCGGTGCCCGCGTCGAGCCCGGCGAGACTGAAGACGCCCCGATCGGTCCGCAGCTCGATGCTCTGGTCCGGAAGGCGGACGGTCACGTTGCGCGGGCGTGTCGCGACCACGGGTTCAGCGCTGAAGTAGTGCTCGGTGGGGGGGTGGCGATCCGCCATCGGGCCGGCGAGTATCAGCGGCGGCGGGAGGGGAGTGAGAAGCTCCGGGCGACCGCCGCGACCGCGTTGAGGTAGGCGGCGCGGGTCCGCGGACGCAGCTCGTCGACCTCCACCTCGAGCCCCTCGGCGAGGTGGGCGTCCCAGGGCACCTTGACCACCGCCCGGCAGCGCTTGGCGAAGTGGTCGACCACCTGCTTCATCTCGCGGCCGCCGTTGCCGCGGACCTGATTGATGACCACCACGGCGTCGGCGACGAGGTCGTGGTAGCCGTGCTCGTCGAGCCAGTCGAGAGTGAGGCTCGAGGCCCGCGAGGCGTCGATGCCCGGTGCTGCACAGACCACGATCTGGTCGGCCATGCGGAGGATGCCCTGGGTGGCCGAGTCGAGGATCCCCGTGCCGGTGTCCATCAGGATCAGGTTGTAGTGGTGCTCCAGCACGTTGAGCACTTGTCGGTACTCGGGCTCGCCGAGGGCGACGCTGATGGTCGGGTCGTCGTCGGAGGCGAGCACCTCGAGCCGCGTCGATGCCTGGTTCGTGAAGCTGCGCATGTCGCTGTAGCGGCGGAGACGCTCCGAGGCGCGGAGCAGCTGGGTCACCGTGGCCTCGGTCTCGCGATGGACGCGGTAGGCGAGCGACCCGGCATCCGGGTTCGCGTCGAGGGCGATCACTCGGTCCTTTCGATAGATGGAGAAGGTGTGCCCCAGCATCAGGGTGGTCGTGGTCTTCCCGATCCCGCCCTTCCGCGAGACGATGGCCACCCGACGGCAGGTCGAGATCGGCGTGGTCGCGGTGACGACCAGTTCGCGTTCGCGCCGCTCGGCCCGGCCCGGGCCGGGCTTGATCACCCCGAACGAGAGGGAACGAACCGCCTGGCGCATCCCCCGCGTGGCCGGCTTGACCTTCATCGGCCCCCGCACCCGTTCGATGGCGAAATCCTGCGCGGTGCGGGGAGGTGTGGGGGCCGGCCGGGCCGCCGTTTGGCTCTCCGGGTCGGGACCGAGCGCTGCCAGACGGCCGACAGTGCGGTTCGGGGCGGGGCGCTGCGGCGAGGCGAGTGCCGGCTCGGGAAGCGGTCTCCACCCACCCGCCGGGTCGCCCGGATGGGGCGCTCCGCCGTGGTGTCGTGCGCCGTTGGTGTCCGGCCGACGGGGGGCGGCAGCGGAGCCACCATTGCCGGTGGGCCCGCCGGGAATCGGCGGCGACGGTGTGGCGAACCCGGGCCGGGGCCCGCCCTCGGAGGGCGCAAGGGACCGGACGGGGGGATAAGGCGCTTCTTCCGGCGCGCCGGGCGCGATCGCTGTCTCAGGCGGCGGTCCGGGCCGCGTGGGCGCCGGCGAGGGCGCGGCGTGGCCGGATCCCCGGATCCCATGGGGGGCCGGCAGGGGCTGTCCCGGATCCACTGGCGGCGGCATCGAGACGTCGAAGGCCGGGGTGGCGCGGGGCGCCCGCACGGGCCGCTCGGAGGTGGCCCAGGCCGGCCGGGAGAGGGCGGGCCCCGCGGAGCCGGTGGGCGTCTCCGGGGACCGATCGGCGGTGGCCGGCGGTGACGGGGCGAGGCTCAGCCCCGAGGCGCCATGAAGCGCCTGCGCGGGGCGGGCCGGGTCGTACGACGGTGGCCGCGAGATGGCGTATCCGAGCGCGCCGTTGGACGGTTGCGCAGGGTGGGCGAGGCCAGAGGACGGCGCCGGCGGCATATCGGAGCCGATCGATCCGTTGCCGGGCCGGGTCGCGCGCGTGGCCCCGACACCGTCGGGAGTCATCGGGCGGAAGGTGGACCCCTCCGCGGGTGACGTCACCGGCGCCGGCCGGAACTGGCCAACGGCGGTGGGAAGGTGACGGGCGGGAGGAGCCGGCGGCGCGAACCGCCCCCCCGGGCCGTTGGCCGGAGGAGCCGCCGGAATCCCGACGCTGTCGGGCCGCGGTGCCTCGTATCCCGCGGGTCCCGTCGGGGCAGGCTGACCCGGCGGCCGGCTCGCGCGCCCCACGATGTCGACCGGCAGTTGCGGTGGCGTGCCACCTGGCCTCCGGTAGACCACCGGCGTCGTGAGGCCGCCCTCTTCCCCTGTTGGCTCGGTCAACACCTCTCCCGCTGCACGTCCCCGCGGCCGCAATCTACCGGATGGAGGGTAGGGAAGCCCGCCGCCGGGACTGGGTGCCCAGCCTACGCCGTTCGACGGCAAAGCGACACCCCGGGCGTTGAGCGGCACCATCCCTCCCATGCCTGCTCAGAGCCGCGATCCCACCGCCCGCGCTCGTCCAGCGGCGCGTCGAGGCCGTACCTGACGGCGTCTGACGATCGGTCCCCCGTCAAGCCTTCCCCGACACTTAACCCCGTCGCCGCCAGTCGTTCACGGGCGATCTCGCATCGTGTGGGGTGCGGCCGGACGGGAGATCGTCCGCCGGCTCACCTCGAAACCCCACCTCCGTGCGGGCCCGGGCCGGCTTGCCGGCCCGGGCTGTCGCGCGCTCGGCGGGGCCGGGAATCGCGCCGGCGCCGCGACCAATTCCGGGCGTGGCCTTCCCGGCGCGGGGTGCTCGAAGCCCGGCCGACGTGCGCAGTTGTGACGGTCCGGTGACGCTGCCGTCAGCCGGGTTCGGGAGCCGGCGCATAGGCTCTGCGTGGGGTTGGGCGGCGAGCCCGGCCCCCCATTGAGGCAGGTGTCGTTGAACCCATTCCAGAGCGGGCGCACCCGGCCGTCCCGCGGAGCTCGGCGGATCGCCGGCAGCTTCGCGGACTGGCTTTTGCGCGCCCTCTCTCGCCCGCTGATCGCGCCGGCTCTGGCGGTCTTCATGGTCGCTGTCTCGGCCGGTTTCGCGCTCCATGGCCTCCTCACCCCGCTGCGCACCGACTACATCGCGATGCTGAGCGGCGCCCGGGTGCTCGCCGATGGAGGCTGCCTCTACTGCCACGCGGCCCAGTTGCAGGCCCAGGCGGTGCTCCTCGGCCACCCGCACCCGGCCTGGGACCCCTTCCTGGATACCCCCCTGGTGGCCCTCGTCTACCGGCCGTTGCTCGCCCTCCCCGCTGCCGCGGGCTTCGCCGTGTTCCTCGCCGCCTCCGCTGCCTGCGTTGGGCTCGCCGGCGTCCTCCTTTGGCGAAGGATGGGGCTTGCGATCCACGGCACCCGGGGGCTCCTCCTCCTCGCCCTCGCGCTCGGCTCCGTCCCGGCGGCGTGGAACTACCGGTTGGGCCAGACCGACGCCCTGCTCGTGCTCCCCCTGGTGGCGGGGACGGTGCTGCTCGTGGCCGACCAGCGGTTCGTCGCGGGCCTGCTGTTCTCACTGCTCCTGCTCAAGCCCCAGACCATCGGCCTGCTGCCGGTCGCCCTCCTGGTGGTGGGGGAGTGGCGGGTGGTGGTAGGGATGGCGGCCGGGGCGGCCTGCCTGGCAGGAGGCTCGCTCTGGTTGGTCGGGCCGGGCGGGCTCGGCCAGTGGCTCACGCTCCTCGGGTCCGCGGGACCGGCCCTCGCCACCAGCAACGGCCTATCCGGGGCGATCGCCAGCCTGGGGGGCAACGGGGCCGGCTTCGCCGCCGCTGCGGTGCTGGGGCTCCTCGCGTGTGTCTGGATGTTCTGGCAACGGCGCACCTTCACCGGCCGGCCCCTCCAGGTAGTGGCGCTGGGGATCGCCGTCTCCCTTCTGCTCGCCCCCCACGTCTACGCCTACGACCTGATCATGGCGGCGGTGCCCCTGATCGTCATAGCTCAGCGGGACCTGGCAGCCGCGCTCGCGGCGGCGGTGCTGCTCAACGCCGCCCACCTGGTCGACACCTTCTTCATCATCTCCGGCCCACACGTGGCGGCTCTCGCCCTCTGCGTCATCGTCGCTCTGGTGATCCTCCGGCCCCCGGACGGAGCAGCCCATCCGGTCGGGCGACCGGCTCGCGCTCAGCTCTCGGTGGCCAGGGCCACGACGACCGGGGCGTGATCCGATGGCGCCGTGCCCTTGCGCGCCTCCCGGTCGATGTACGCGTCGGTCACCCGTGAGGCCGGCGCCCGGCTGAGCAGGACGAGGTCGATGCGCATCCCCATCCCCTTGTGGAACATGCCGGCCCGGTAGTCCCAGTACGAGAAGGGCCGCCCCTTGAGGGCGCGTGGTTGGGTGTCGCTCAGGCCAAGCTCCAGGAGCTCCGCCAGAGCCGCCCGTTCGGGAGCGCTGACGTGGGTGGAGCCGGCGAACTCCGCCGGGTCCCAGACGTCGTCGTCAGTGGGGGCGATGTTGAAGTCGCCGCAGACCGCCAGCTGCTCGCCGGCACCGAGCTCGGAGCGGAGCGCGTCGCGCAGGGCGGAGAGCCAGGCGAGCTTGTATGCGTAATGCGGGTGCTCCAGCTCACGCCCGTTGGGGACGTAGATCGACCAGACCCGCACTCCTCCGCAGGTCGCGGATACCGCCCGCGCCTCCACCTCGGGGAAGCCGGGCTCACCGGCGAACCCCGGCGTCACCGCCTCGAGCCCTACCCGGGAGAGGATGGCGACCCCGTTCCACCGGCCGCTGCCGTGTGCGGCCACCTCGTAGCCGAGTGCCGCGACCTCCGCTGTCGGGAAGGCGCCGTTCGCCACCTTCGTCTCCTGGAGGCAGAGGACATCGGGGCGGGTGGCGTCCAGCCAGTCGAGCAGGCGCGGCAGCCGCGCCATGATCGAGTTCACATTCCAGGTCGCGAGCAGCACCGCCTGAGGATGGGGAGTCGCGGGGCGCCACGTCAAGGACCTTGCGGCAGCCGGCCTCCATGCCCGGCACCTCAGGCTGCTTCCCGGGCTCTGCTACCGTTGCCTGATGCCCTTCGGGCTGGCGCTGCTGGCGGCCTTTGGATGCTCGGTGAGCACCGGGGTGGCGGCGGTGTTGCAGAAGGTCAGCGCCGATCAGGAAGAGCGCGCGTCCTCGTTGCACATCGGGCTTCTGTGGCGGCTGCTCGACGACTGGCCATACCTGCTCGGGCTCGCTCTCGACGGCATCTCCTTCCTGCTCACCGTCGTGGCCGCGCAGAACCTGCCCCTCTTCGTCGCCGAGCCGGTCATCGCCATCAACGTGGTCATCACCGCCGTGCTCGAGCGGCTTCTCTTTCAGCGGCGGTTGCGCGGAGTGGCGTGGGTGGCCATCGTGGGCATCCTGCTCGGGCTCTCCCTGCTCGCCCTCTCCGGCGGGCCTGAACGAGCCCGCACCGCTGTCGCTGCGATGCGCTGGGCGGTGATCCTGCTGCCCCTGGGGGTCGCCGCTGCCGGTGCCGTCGTGGCCGGGCGCAACCGGCAAGGCGCGACCGTCGCGCTCGGCGTCCTGGCCGGCGTCGCCTTCGGCGGCACCGCCATCGCGGGCCGGATGCTGGTCATCCCCCATCCCTTCTGGCAGCTTCTGCTCAACCCGCTGCTCTGGTCGATGCTCGCCTACGGGCTGGTCGGCCTCCTGCTCTTCACCATCGCCCTGCAGCGCAGCCACGCCAGCGTCGTCGGCGCTTCGACGACCGCGGCACAGTCGATCGTCCCTATCGCGGTCGGCATCGCCTTCCTGGGGGACAGCCCCAGGAACGGCGCATGGGCAGTGGCCGTCGCCGGCATGGTGCTGACGCTCGCCGGGACTCTGGCGATCGCTCTCACCAAGGTCGTGCCGGACCTCGCCGGGTCCGCCCCTGGGTAGCCCCAGAAGACACCCCTAAGCCCGGATCCACCGATGAGGAGCAGGGCGACGCTCTAAGGCGAGGGTATTCGGAATCAGCAAGGCCGGACTGCAGGTGAGGTCTGGTGGTCGGGCTGGGTGACGGCTGATCGAGTCGGATGA
>Ga0187851_10001152_pt1 | contig 25782 bp, 21 predicted proteins | sample June2016WEW_6_10_FD_132997 | JGI IMG/M metagenome (GOLD analysis project Ga0187851, IMG submission 132997) | Peatland microbial communities from SPRUCE experiment site at the Marcell Experimental Forest, Minnesota, USA - June2016WEW_6_10 | ecosystem: Environmental > Terrestrial > Soil >...
AGCCGGATCCCATCCTGGGGGACGGACCGATTGCTCGGCCCGGAAAGCCGGAAGGCTGTTACTCGAGGCCTTTCGCCGCCTGCGAGTTGGGCTGAGATGCTGGCCAGCGCTTGCTCTACCCGCTGCCAGGAGAGCATGGCCGGGGCAGCGGCGGGGCGGGGGGTCTTCGGGAACGCATTGATAAGACGTGAGATATTTTTTCAGATCACGCGTCACCGGGGTGCGGCGGGGGGGGCGGAATGGGCGGGGCCAGGGCTGCCGGTGTAGGGATTTGCGGATACTGTCCCGGGATTGGGATTACATCTCAGACCATGACCTGGAGCGGCACTACCTGGGTATGGTTACCGCGAAGAGGAACTCGCTACACTAGAGGAACATCTCCTGTGGTGACACGTGTGCGTGGAACGGGCGGAAGAAACCCAGGACTACGTGGACCTTAGCTCAAAAACTCAAAAACCCGTCGAAGCCCGCTTTTCCTAACCTGGTCGGCAGCAAACGTTCGATCTCGTCTAAGGGTATTACGACAAAATCAAGGGCCGGCGGGGCGGGGGCAAGGCAATCATCGCATTGGCGAGGAAGTTCCTCGGCATCATTTATCGCACCTTGAAGAACGACAGGGTATTCGAGGAGTTTCCGACTTTCGTGCTTTCGGAGGCGACATCGCGAACCAGCGTGCTTTTCCCCGGACGCAGAGCAACGAAGAGGCTCGCGCCAATGGCTAGTTCGATCCCGACTTCCTGTGCCATTCGCAGCCAGTCGGGGTCGGGGATCTCCTCCTCGGTCGCTCCCTGGTAGTCAAGCGTGGCGACCAGTAGCTCAATCAGGGGGCGCCGGACGTGGCCTTTGGAGAGCCACTCATCGCGCCCCCCTTCAGGTTGCCATTCGCGCCGGACACGCACTTCCACGGGCGCGTACAACACCGACGCCAACGCCATCCAGCAAGTCGCCCAAACGACCAAGCGGCGGATCAGTCGCAGACTCACGTTTCACCTCCGCGATTTAGGGCACTATTAACAAGTCAGGCCGGTATCCACGCTTGGTTATCTTCGAGCACCCAACCGGCATTAGATAGGATTTCCGTTTTGCTGTCCTCGCCAGCATCGATTGTACATCCTGCAACGACAACAGAGCCGTTTGTCTCGTTTTTCCATTCGGATTCACCCCGGCGGCCTACAAAGCGGCCAGTTCGGTCGCCAATGGAAAAGCAGAGTGCCCCGCGCTCACCAAATCGCCGTGTCGGGTAACCTGCCCGCCCTGGGCAGCATCGTTCCTCATGGACCTCCCATGCGTCTTCCCACGCCCGCACCCCTTCCGCGCATCGGCCGCCGCGGATTCCTGCTCGCCCTGGCGCCCCTGACCCGGCTCCTCCGCGCCCAGCAGAGCCCTCCGACCTTCTCCAGCGACGTCAAAGTCGTCAACGTTCTGGCCACGGCTCGCGACAAGAAAGGCCAGATCGTCACCGACCTCAAGCAGGAGGAGTTTCACCTCGCAGATGACGGCCAGCCGCAGACCATTCGCTACTTCGCCCGCGAGATAGACCTGCCGCTGACCCTCGGCCTGCTGGTCGATACCAGCATGAGCCAGCGCCGCGTGCTCGGCCAGGAGCGTACCGCCAGCTACCGTTTTCTCGACCAGGTCCTGCGTGAAAGCAAGGATCTGGCCTTCGTCATCCACTTCGACCGCGAGGCCGAGCTGCTGCAGGATCTCACCTCGTCCCGCAAGCAGTTGGAGGACGCCCTGGCGCAACTCGAACTGCCGCAGCAGGATCAACCGCAACTCAACCGCCGCGGTTCGGGCGGAGGAGGCGGCTATCCCGGCGGTGGCGGAGGTTACCCCGGCGGAGGAGGAGGCGGCGGAGGCTATCCCGGTGGCGGCGGCGGCCGCGGCGGTCGCGGATCGCGCGGGCCGGGCACTGTTCTCTATGACTCGGTGCTGCTCGCCTCGGACGAACTGATGCGCAAGCAGCACGGCCGCAAGGCTCTGATTCTCCTGACCGATGGAGTGGATAACGGCAGCAAGGTCACGCTCGAGCGCGGCATCGAAGCGGCCCAGCGCGCCGATACCCTGGTCTACTCGATCCTGTTTTCCGACGAGGAGGGCTCGGGCTTCTCTCAGGGCCTGGGCGGCATGGGCCGACGTGGCGGGATGGGCCGCGGCGGCGGCTACGACCGCCCCGACGGCAAGAAGGTCCTCGAGCGTCTCGCCAGGGAAACCGGCGGGGGCTTCTTTCAGGTCTCCAAGAAGCGGCCCATCGACGACATCTATAAGCAGATTCAGGAGGAACTGCGCAGCCAGTACAATCTCGGCTACACGCCGGAACCGGCCAGTTCCAACGCCTACTTTCACAAAATCGCGCTCACCACCACCCGCAAGGAGGTCGTCCTGCAGGCCCGCGAAGGCTATTATCCGCCCCCAACTCACGACAAGTAGTCTCCCCTTTCCCTTTTCCAGCTAGAACGGCGTGCGACACCCCGTAAGCGTAAGGGCCGATCCCGGTTCGCCTATCTGGAAGACGACAGCACTACCTCTCTCGTTCGGGCGTGCTTGGGCAGAACTCCATCTCTCCCGAACCATTTGACCTCCAACTCGGAGTCCCATGGCCCCTTTAGGAAGCCAGTTGGGATCGCAGACAGGTCCCCGTTTGCCCGTTTGTTGGCCGCCAAGTTCGTTCATGCTGCGCGCGGCGCCGGCGCCTTGTTGGCTCGACGTGGGGTACACGGGCGTGGTGTCGGGGTTTCCGGCGACAGGCACGACGGCTGGGACCGGCGGGACCTGCGCTTCGGAGAACAGGCGATGCAGGAGGCGTTCCGGCGCGGGATTGTGGATGTCGCGCAGGCGGCCGCTGCCGCGGGTGGCTGAGGTGAGCCGCGGCTGGTGGTATTCAGCCAGTCCCTTCAGGGGTCCTCGCGGCAAGTCCTTTTGATTTCAACAGATGGGATTGGAATCTCGAATGCATTACCTTTTGCGTAAGCTCAAATTGGAGGCGGTCATGATTCGAACATTGCAGATCCTCTCCCTGTGCACGGCTGTGATGTTGGCGGGTGCGATGGTGGGCGCGGCAGCCCAGCGCGGCGGGCAAGGAGGGCGCGGGAGCGGCGGCTCCGCACGGTCCTCTTCGGGTGGTGGCGGCCACTCCAGCGGTGGAAGCAGCTACTCGGGTGGGAATCGCGGCTCCTCCGCACGCAGCTATTCCGGTGGCGGGCGGGCCTACTCCGGTGGAGGTCACTCCAACGGCGGGGGACGCGGCTATTCTAATGGGGCCAACTCCTACAGCACCGGACGCGGTTACTCTAATGGGGCCAACTCCTACAGCACTGGACGTGGCTACTCTAATGGGGCCAACTCCTACAGCACTGGACGTGGCTACTCTAATGGGGCCAACTCCTATAGCACCGGACGCGGTTACTCTAACGGAGGCAACTCCTACAGCACCGGAGGCGGCTACTCTAACGGAAGCAACTCCTACAGCACCGGACGCGGCTACTCTAATGGAGGCAACTCCTACGGCGGCGGCCGCGGCTACAGCAACGGCCGCTTCTACGCGGGCCAGGGTTACTACTACGGCGGGAGCTTCTGGGCTCGTCCGTACTATGGCTACGGAATCGGAATTCCGTTCGGCTGGGGCTACTACACCGACGCCGGATGCGGCTACTACGACGGATCGGGTTACTGGCGTCCGGCTCCGTGTTACCCCGACAACAACTACTACTACGGGCGCTAGCCCGCATGCCTGTCGAAACGAAACAGGCAGGTCCGAATTCTTCGCCGCCCCGGGGTCACAAAGCGCTCCTCGGGGCGGACTCTTTTGTACACGTACCCAAGAGCACTTCAGCGGTCATAGGTTTCCGCTGGTAATGGTGGCGAGGACACAAAGGGGCGCTCGCCGCCGCCTCGGCCCTCCAAAGTACAAATCGGCTCTTGATATGGCATAGCGTCCGCCCACTCCCCTGAAGAACGACCCGAATTGCGCCATCAACTTGCCATCTCGCGATCGTTCATCATTTCTATCGGTGGGCGGCAGGCCCATCGTGATTCCCTTTGGTCACGGCGCGGTAACAACGCACGGCTCGTAACGACGCGGCTCGTAAGAGGCTAGGGCAGCGGGCGGAGAGAGACTTCGTGGATTGTGAAACTACCGGCGATCTTGTTATCGAACTTCTCCGACGGGTGGCGTTCCAACTGAACTACTACGCCGCAGACTGGGGCCGACACTTTAAAGACTACTTCTACGGTGTGACGGGGTGTAGTGCCTAACACTATCGGCGTGGCGGCACTCAGGCGAGCGGGCACAGCGGAATCAAATATGTGGAAACCAAGACCCTGATTTGTAGTGAGTTGATTGCTCTCGACCACGGCGGAGAAGCGGTAGAGGCCGGGAGCGACGGCGGCCATCTGCCGCAGGCCCCCATAAGACAAGTTCTCGCTTCCATCGAAGGTCAATTGCAGGCCGTAGGACAGGTTCTGACTCGCAGCGCTGGTCGATTGCGGACCGTAGGACAGGTTCTTACTCGGATCAGAGGATGATTGCAGGCCGTAGGACGGGTTCTTGCTCCCATCGAAGGTCCATTGCCGGTTGTCGGGGCGTGCGATTACCAGGGACGGAGCGGGCTCGATGGTCCAGTCGAAGGGACTGGGGCGGGGAAGCGCGGCGAAGCGGCGGTTGGAGAGCAATTCCGGGCGCAAATAGTCGCCGCGTTGCGGACCCAGCCATTCGGCCCAGAGTTGGGCGCCCTGGCGACAGGATCGGCGATTCCAAAGCTCCTGGACCAGGCTGCCGGCGACGGCGTCATCGGCGAAGCCACGCTCACGAAGCCAGCGCCAGGTGGCGACCAGATCGGGCTCCGGCGCGCGCGGGAGCAACCACCTCAGCCACGCGACGGCGGGTCGGCGCGCGGCGGGGATGGCCGTGCCGAGGAGGTCCGGGAGCGGGCGGCCCAATTGGCCGTAAGTCGCGAACAGCAGTTCGTCGAAATCGGCGGTGAGGGTCAAGACGCGCCGGCCCAGCGCGAGCGCGCGGTCGGGCTGGTCGTCCATCAGATAATGATCCGCGGCCACCATCAGGACGGGCGGAGTGGCCGCTCCCAACTCCGTAGCGCGGTTGAAGAACGGCTGAGCGGCAGGGTGGTCGCCGAGTTCGTCCAAGGCGATGCCATATTCGGCCCAGCGGTAAGGGTTGGCCGAATCCAGGCGCAACGCCAGCCGCAGGTCCGTAAGCGATGGCTGAGCCGGTTTGTATGACGGGGCGGCGTGGAGCTGATCGGCGCGGCAGAAGCCTAAACGGCAACAGAGCCACTCGGAGGAAGGTGGGACGAAGTCCAGAGCGAGCGACAACCCCGCTGAAATCATCAGGATAATCGACAGACAGAGCTTCACCGAGGGAGCCTCAGCCAGCATCGTAGCAAGAATGCGGGCATTTTCCCGCACCGGCATTCCTGATTGACATTTGCCATACGGAGGCGTAAGTTATCACAGACGGCAGGCCTTGCGCAAGACGGGAGCGAGGTGGGTGCAGCTTCGATCGTGGGCGACAGCCCGAGGAAAGACGGTTTTGTCCATGCGGTGCAGCCAATGCAGTGCGTGAGCAGAGTAGAGCTGTGCGCGCCCAAGCCGGAAACGTCAGTCCCCAGTCTGCGGATGGATCCCTTTCCGTGGTATGCCATACAAACCAGAGCGCGGCATGAGAAAGTAGTGTCGCGGTGTCTGCGGGCGGAGGGACTGGAAGAATACCTGCCTTTGTACAAAGTGGAGCGGCAGTGGAGCGACCGGTTGAAAAGCGTGGAACTGCCGCTGATGCGGGGGTATTTGTTCTGCCGGATCGATGTGCGGCAATTGCCGGCCGTACTGAGAGTGCCGGGGGTGGTGCACGTGCTGGGCTATGGGTCGGGACCGGTGAGCGTGCCGGAAAGCGAAGTGGCGGCGATTCAGCGCCTGATGGCGAGCGAGATGGCCGCGTGGCCGTGTCCTTACTTAAAGGCGGGCATGGCGGTGCGGATCCGCAGCGGGGCGCTGGAGGGCGTGGTGGGCCGGCTGGAGCGGGTGAAGAACCAATGCCGGCTGGTGTTGTCGGTGCATCTGTTGCAGCGCAGCGTGGCGCTGGAGGTGGATCCGGAGATTGTCGAGGCCTTGGAGTAAATGGGGCAGCTGAGCAGGCGTAGCAAGATGGTCAGTATCCGGCTGTCGGACGAGGAGTTCCGGCGGCTGCGGGAACTGTGCATGACAACCGGGGCGCGGAGTCTGAGCGACCTGGCGAGGGACGCGATGCACCGGCTGATCGCAGGCGATGGGACGGGCGAGGGGCTGACGGAGCGCGTGGCGGAGCTGGATCAGCGGCTGAGTCATCTGCAGGAAAAAGTGACGCGACTGGCGCTGCTGGTCGGAGAGGAAAGCGATGAAGGCAGGGGACGCGGTGCGGCGTAAGTTGGCGCGGTGGGGCTGCCGCTGGATCGTATTGGCGCTCGCCGCGGCCACGGCGGCGTGGGCGCAGACGCCGGCGAAGGCAATTGCACCGACGGCTGGAGAACAGGCGCGGTCGACGTACGTGCTGGGGCCAGGGGACCAGATTCTGGTACGCGTCATGGACCTGGAGGAGATGGGGAAAGAGCCGTACCAGATTGACATGCGGGGCAACGTGAACCTGCCGATGGCGGGGCGGATCCATGCCAGCGGGTTGGCGGTTGAGGAGTTGGAACGCGAGATCGGCGGGCGCCTGCAGAAATACCTGAAGAGTCCCGAGGTGACGGTGGCGCTGAGCGAGATGCGCAGCCAGCCGGTGAGCGTGCTGGGCGAGGTGAAGACGCCGGGCGTGCACCAATTGCAGGGGGAGAAGACGCTGCTGGAAGTGGTGAGCCAGGCGGGAGGGCTGAATCCGACGGCGGGTCATGCGATCCGCATTACTCGGAGAAAAGAGTGGGGCCCGATTCCATTGCCGGGGGCGCATGAGGACGAGACCGGCCAGTATTACGTGGCGGAGGTGGGGGTCAAGGAGATCATGGAGGCGCGGGCGCCGGAGAAGAATATTCTGGTGAAGCCGAACGACGTGATCACGGTGCCGAAGGGGGAATTGGTATACGTGATGGGGGCTGTGAAGAAGAGCGGCGGATTCGTTCTCGGCGACCGCGAGACGGTGACGGTATTGCAAGCGCTGTCGATGGCCGAAGGGATGGATAGTTATGCGCAGTCGGGGCATGCGAAGATACTGCGCAGGACGAGCGATCCGGAGAAGCGGCAGGAGATCGCGCTGAACCTGAAACGCATTATCGAAGGACGGGACCATGACGTCGAGATGCAAAGCGACGACATACTTTTTGTGCCGCTGAGCGGCGGCAAGAAAGCGTTGGCGCGGACGGCAGAGGCGGCCCTGTCGATCGGGACCGGCCTGGCGATTTACACGCGATAGGAGGAGGCAGACGTTGCAGGAGAGGCATCAGCCCGGCGGTGGCGGTAGGAATCTGCCGGTGCAGCCCACGCTGTTCGATACGCCGGGCGTTCCCGCGCGAGGCGGCTATCTGCCGCCGGCGGGCAACGCGTATTCAGGCGGGAGCGCGTATTCACAGGAGTTTGCGGAGGACTCGGACGCGGGGAGTCTGGTGGAGTACTGGCGGACGCTGCGGCGCCGGCGGGGCCTGCTGATCCTCATAACATGTATCGGTTGCCTGGCGGCGCTTTTAATCACGCTACCTCAGCCGCCGGTGTACCAGGCGAGAACCACGCTGGAGTTTCTCGAGCTGAACGAGAATTTCATGAACATGAAGGACGTGACGCAGGTAGCCCAGCCAGGCATGAATTCCAACACGGACATCCCGACGCAGATCCAAATCCTGCAGAGCGAGAGCCTGCTGGACGGGACGTCGGCGGCTCTGGCTAAAGAGAGAAAGCAAGGAGGCGTGGAGAGAGCGGTGGCGGAGCCGCAATCGGCGTGGAGAAGGATACTGAACCTTCCGGAGCCCGTGCAACTCGAAGGACGGGACGAGGCGCTGAGGATGGCGGTTCAGACGTTGAAGGTACGCTCGAGCGGACCGACCCGAATTATCGAAGTGCTGGTTGATTCCACGGATGGGCGGGTTGCCGCGGAGTTCGCCAATCGGCTTACGCAGAATTACATTGAACAGAATATGGAGGCTCGCTGGCAGCTATCTCAACGTACGGGTGAGTTCCTGTCGCGGCAACTGGATGAGATGCGGATCAAGCTGGAGCGGAGCGAGGATGCGCTGCAGGAGTACGCTCGGCGGGCGGGGCTGATTTTCACCAGCGACAGGTCCAGCGTCAGCGAGGACAAGTTAAAGCAGTTGCAGGACGAGCTGGTAAAGGCGCAGGGCGATCGGGTGGTTAAGCAAAGCCGCTGGGAGATGGCTAAGAGCGTGCCGGCGGAGTCATTGCCGAACATATTGAACGACAAGAGCCTGCAGGACTATCTAGGGCGACTGGCAGAACTACAAAGGCAGTTAGCGGAGCTACAGGAGACTTATACCGCGGACCATCCGAAAGTACGGCGGGTTCAAGCACAGATCAGGGCAGTGGAGCAGAGTATTACACGGCAGCGGGCGGACATTTTACAAGGAATTCGGAACGAGTACGAGGAGGCGGCGCGCCGTGAGCGGCTGTTGCTGACCGACTACCAGCAACAGACGGGGGTAGTGACGGATCAGGGCGAGAAGGCGATCCAGTACAACATACTCAAGCGCGAGGTGGATACTAACCGGCAGATCTACGACAGCATGTTGCAGCGCGTGAAAGAGGCCAGCGTGGCGAGTGCGATCCGGGCCAGTAATGTGCGGGTAGTGGACCCGGCCAAAGTACCCGCTCTGCCATACAGACCACGAGTTGTGCTGAACGCGCTGATGGGACTGATATGTGGGTTGTTCGCAGGGATTGGATTCATTCTCGTCACTAACAAGGCCGACCGGACGCTGCAGGAGCCATCTGACATCGCGTTCTACCTGGGTGTGCCGGAACTGGGGATCATCCCGGCGGAGTCATCGATCAGCCGCAAGCGGCGTTCGTTGCTATACGGCAGGAGCGATCCAATGCTGATCGGGAGCGGCGCGGAAGGCGAGCCGCAGTTGGGCATGGTGACATACAGGCGCAAGCCGAGTCTGATGGCAGAGAGTTTTCGAGCGGCACTCACTTCGATTCTTTTTGCGGGGCAGAACGGTAGTCGGCCGAGGACGCTCGTGGTAACGAGCCCGAGCCCCGCCGAGGGCAAGACAACTGTCGCCTGCAACCTGGCAATCGCGATGGCGGAAACAGGGCAGAGGGTGCTGCTGGTGGACGCCGACACGCGCAAGCCGCGGGTGCATGAGGTGTTTGACCTCTCCAACGAGACCGGACTGACAACAGTACTGCAGAATAAGATCCCGTTGGGGCCGGCCGGCCCGTGGTGGAAGGGTGTACAGAACCACGAAGAGCTGGGCAGGGAGTCGCCGCAAGCGGCTGCCGTTGCGAGTGCCAAACAGCCGGCGCAGCCGAGCATAGGGGGTGCGGACGCATGTTCGGAGACGGGACTGCTGGGGATCCTGCGCGAGACAGAGGTGCCAAACCTGTTTGTGCTGCCGGCAGGACCGCCGGTGGCGGGGGCGACCAATCTGCTCTACTCGCCGCGGCTGAAGGAATGCCTGGGACAGTTCATGACGCAGTTTGACATGATCCTGATCGACACGCCGCCGATGCTGACGATCCCCGACGCACGCGTGATGGGCCGGTTGGCCGACGGCGTGGTGTTGGTCGTACGCGCCGCCAAGACGACGCGCGACGCAGCGCTGGCATCCCGGGCGCGGCTCCGTGAAGACGGCGTGCGCGTGATCGGGACGATCATGAACGATTGGAATCCAAAACGGTCCCCGAGCGGGTATTACGGCTATTATGATGGCTACCATCGCTACTACAAGAAGTACTACGGGTATCAGGGGAACAACTCCGACGAAGGAGGTTAGGGTCAAGGCAGCCGCAACTGTTCAGACTAACGGCGCTCTTGGAGAAACCCTACTCAGTTCAGTTATGAGTTCAGAATCCGCTTGATAGGTTGAAGAGTTGGCAAGCTCATGAGAGAATCAGCGATTCAATTCGCGAGTGGCGTTGGGATCCGGAATGATTGCAGCCGCATCGATGGCAAATGGTGCGCTTGGCCGAGGCGCTCGATAATCTGCGTGACGGGAATTGACTGAAAGGGAGAGTGCCACTTGAGTAGGGTTGTTAGCTGCGGTGAGTGGCAGGATCGGGAACTCGCTGGGGCACGAGAGCGAAGACTTTGAAACTGCCGGGCAGCACTGCGAGATAAGAATGTATTCTTTGCTATGGCTCGCCGGCTCCGCGTTTTTAACGGCCTTGCTACTGACCCCACTGTTGCGGGATCTGTTCCTCCGCTTTGGCCTGGTTGATGCTCCGGATGGGAAGCGCAAGATCCACAGCAAGGCTATTCCGCGCGTGGGTGGGATTGCGATTATAGTCGCTTATCTCGTTTCATTCGGCACCTTGATGCTGGCCGGTTTCCGGGGCAGCAATTTCGTGCGCGCAGACCTGTCGCTAATGTGGCAACTGGCACCCGCGGCCGGTCTGATTTTTTTGGTTGGCTTGCTGGATGATCTCTTCGGTCTCAAACCCTACCAGAAGTTCGCCGTGCAGTTCCTGGCCGCGGGACTGGCGGTGCTGGCGGGGCTGCGGATCCACTTCGTTCACTACCATCCACTCGAACCTTGGCTGGAGGTACCGGTTACCCTTTTCTGGCTCGTGTTCTGTACGAACGCCTTCAACCTGATCGACGGCATGGATGGTCTGGCAGCCGGGGTAGGGTTGTTTGCTACGCTGACAGCTCTGTCGGCCGGTCTGATGAGTGAGAACCTACCCCTCGCTCTGGCCACAATGCCCCTGGCTGGAGCTCTGCTCGGTTTCCTAAGGTACAACTTCAACCCGGCCTCGGTTTTTTTGGGAGACAGCGGGAGTTACTCGATAGGATTTCTGCTCGGGTGTTTCGGCATCCTATGGAGCCAAAAATCCGCGACCTTGTTGGGCATGACTGCGCCTTTGCTTGCCTTCGCCATTCCCGTACTGGACGTTTGTCTCTCCATCGTACGGCGCTTTCTAAGAATGCAACCGCTCTTCAGTGGTGACCGCGGCCATATTCACCATAAGCTGCTGGAACGCGGACTTACGCCGAGGAGGGCAGTGTTGTTGCTATACGCCGTCTCGTGCATGTACGCCATTCTTTCACTGATCGGCAGTGCGCGCGGCAACCAGTTTGCCGGCGTCGTGTTAGTACTTTTCTGCATAGTCTCGTGGATCGGTATTCAGGGCCTGGGATACGTCGAGTTTCACGCAGCAGGGCGAATGCTGTTTCAGAGTTCGTTCCGGCGGACGCTGAACGTCGAATTAGCACTGCGCGGTGCACGAGTGAGGCTAGCGCAGGCACGCGACCCGCAGGAGCGGTGGGAAATCCTGCAGGCGATTTGCGAGGAACTGGGGTTCTGCCGCATTCAAATTGAGACTCCCGGGATGCGCCTGGACAAGTGTGTGGCGGCTGCGTGCGCCTGGAAGACAGCCTGCGAGAGGCCGTGCGCTGCATGCCGCAACGCCTGGACGATTTTAGCACCTTTGGACGAGTTCGGACGGGTCGAGTTGAGCCATCAATTCGAGGAAGGCAACGGGCAATTAGCATGTGTGGCGCCGTTGGTGGAATTGTTGCGAGAAATGCTCGTGAACGCGCCACCTATGCATGCGCCGGCGGCTCGCCGGTCGGCCGCGCGAGCAGTCGAGAGTCCATGAACGAGAAGAGTGCTTTGGAAGATCTCGGAGTTATCCGGGCGTTCGAACAGAAGCGCCGACCCTATGTTGAGGTTGATCAAGAATGTGAAGTATGCTGCGGGTCTGTTCGGATCGTAGGCTACTGTCTCGCTGCGGGCTCGTCAATTTTCAGGAACTGGTCGGCCTTCACGTTCTTGAGGACCTGTTGAATGCCACTTGGCCAGCGAATCTCGATCGAGGTGATCTCCGTTTCCTGGCCCAACCCGAAGTGGACTCGCTTGTCGCTGGAGGACATGAAACCCACGCTGATTGCGACGTGGTTATACAAAGTGCGGCCAGAGGCCGTCGTGAGCTTCACCTTGGCACCAATGGCGTCGCGGGCGCTCTTGTGACCGGTAAGTGCGAGTACGATCCAATGGTTGCCGCTGTCCGCCGTATTCATAAGGATGCGCGGGGACTCGTTGAGCGACGTCACGACGATATCGAGAGCGCCGTCGTTGTTGAGGTCGCCGAAGGCCGAGCCGCGCTGGAACCCCTTCTTCTGGAACTCGGGCCCCAACTGATCTGAGACGTCGATGAATGTCTTGCCATCGACGTTTTCAAACATCGTGTCGTGTTGGCGCGACCCTTCGTTAACGTCGTCGACGTCTCCGTTGGCCGAGTAAATATCTTTCCAGCCATCGTTGTTATAGTCAATGAAGCCGTTGCTCCATCCTGAAAAAGGGGCGCTCAGTCGCTTGATTTTCGACTCGTAAGAGTAATATTCGAACAGGTCACCTCGGTTTCGCAGTAGTGCCCAGATCTGGCCCATCAGATTGTTGTAAAAGATGTCGACCTTGCCATCGTTGTTGAAGTCCTTGGCGTCGCATCCCATCGATGAACCCGTTTGCGCGTTGTCGTTGTAAGCGACACCCATCTGCAGCCCCACCTCTTCAAAGGTCCCGTTTTTCTGGTTAATAAACAGGGAATTGGGTTCGGTGTCATTCGCGATGAAGACGTCCGGCCAACCATCGTCGTTGAAATCGGCAATCGAAATACCCATGCCCTTCCCTGGGGCTTTGGCGAACCCCGACTTCATGGTTACATCCTCGAATTTGCCATGGCCCAAGTTGTGGTACAAGCGGTGCGCGACGCTGGGGTAACGGCGTGGATCGCAATAGTAATCTTTGCTGCCCATGTAACAATGGATGTCCAGCTGAGGGGTCCAATAGGTGTAGTTCGAGACAACAAGATCGAGCAAGCCGTCATTGTCGTAGTCGAACCACGCTGCGTCCACGCTGAGTGTCTTGTCCGGCTTGCCACCGATGCCCGATTCCGCCGTGACGTCGGTGAATGTCCCATCTCCATTGTTGTGGTAGAGAACGTTTCTGCCCGCACTGCAGATGAAAAGGTCCTCATAGCCGTCATTGTCGTAATCTCCAACGGCGACGCCGAAGTTGAAGTCTAGGTCCGCTCCACTTAGACCGGCTCTCTGAGTGACGTCCTCAAACGTTCCGTCAGGCTTCTGATGGAGCAGGCAGTTGTAGAACGACGAGTCCACCTTTTTCAATTCAGGGAGCTTCGCGCCGTTTGTGAAGAATATGTCCAGTCTGCCGTCGTTATCGAAGTCGAAAACCGCGATCCCACCACACATCGGCTGCGGGAAGTATTTCCGGCCCGTCAGGCTGTTGTTCGATTTGTAAGAGATTCTTGATCGCGGAGCTACGTCGACGAAGCCCGGGCGTCTTGTCTTCTGCGCGGTGCTGGCCGAGGGAAGAGCGCAGAGCAGGAATGCGGCAATTGCTGAGGACAAGAGAAGGACTGCGTGCTTCAAGAAAACCACCTTCTCGCAGAATAGCTTATGCCACGCCAGCGCGCCCTGCTCGGGGCTTCAGGCTCAGGTCCTGATCTGCAAAGAGAGGTTTTGACCAGCGAAAGTGTCGGCCGCCTGGGGGACGGCGGAGATGTCGAAGTTCAGTTTCACGCCTTCTGCAAGCTGCAGCGCGCCAGCCGGAATGAAAGGGTTCGCCTGCACACTGCCGTCCGCGACGACTAAGGTCGTGATCGGCTGTCCATCTGCATTGAGGACAATCATCACATTGCCTCCGGAGGGAGCGGAATCGACAAACGCCTGCACGTCGCGAACAACCCGCGTGCGGTCCAGGACAATCGAGTTGGCCGCGTCTCGTTCGATCGAGAGAACACCTGCGGTCTGCAACACGATTGTGCCCCCCTCGAACGTGTGCAACCCATTCTGCCCGTTTTGAAGGTAGCTGGTGTCTTGTCCCGGGCCTGTCCCCCTCGCGTTTTCCAGGTAAAACTCCGACCCGGCGACCCGCCGGTTGGGGAACAGGAGCCTATATTGAAAGTCGGCGTGGGTCGGATCGGTGAAGAACCCAGCTCCGAGTGGAACCACCTGCAAGCTTCTTTCGAGAATCGTGACTAACGCCCCATTTGCATGGGCTGCCGCCGCCGTTCCGGCGACGTTCCGCTCGATTCCGTAAGCGGTTCCGTCCGCAGTCGGCGTATCGACTCGAATAATCTCGGTATCCACCTGCAGGTAGGTGTTCTGCTCCAACACCAAACCCTGTTGCGCCGGTAATGTCACGTCGTTCGGCCCAAGAGCCCCCGGCAGTGCGAACGTCACAGGAACCTCCGTTTCAGCGACGGAGTAAGTGACCAGGACCGCCGCCGTCACCGTTGCCGTTCCGGTCAGAGTCTGCGTCGTGATGCTCTGCAACAACAGCGAACCGTCCGCCGGGGCCTCGATGTCCAGTGAAGCGATTGGTGGCAACTGGCTGTCTAAGAGGCTCCCAACCCCTCCCGTGATCGTGTATCGGTATAGATATGACTGCTCGATTGGAGCTTCCATGCCACTTGCCGTGCTTGACCGGCCGCTGATCTGAATCGCCAGGCCCGCTCGGTTCGGAACCTCCCACGTGATCTGGTCTGAGTAACTCCTGCCGGCCAGGCGCCAACTGGCGTCGGCGATCACCACTGAGTCGCCTGCTGAGAGGGTATCAGGGAACGGATCACTCGCCGTAACTCCCGTGCTCGTATTGGTTGCGACAATGGTCTGCCAGCCTCTCGCGTTACCTGATACAACGACCAGCGCTTTGCCATCGAATTGATCGTTCTCAAAGCTCGCACTGGCTACGGTCAGCGTGGTTCCCGACAGACTCGCCACCTCCAGAAGTGCAGTCAGTTCCGTCCGCCAATAGAAATCCGCGTGGTCGTATCTCGGATCGGGCGGTCGCATCGGCGAGACGCTTCCGCCCGAGTCCGTCCACGTGTTCAGGCTTGCGTCTATGTCACAAAGATAGAGCAGATCGTATGCGCTATCCCCTCGATACGCGCGCATACCTGCGGCGCCTTGCGGCGCTCCCAGTCCATTCAGTGTCACACCGAAGGCTGTCTCGACTGCTCCCGTTGCTACCTGAATCACCTGTGAAACCTTGGACTCCTCGCCATTACTGTCCACTGCCGTGACAGCGTAGTACAGGGCCTTCTTGCCAGGTTGGAGTTGGCCGCTGCTCGCAATCAGTGCGGTCTGTTGGATTCTGGGTGAAGGCAATGACGCAACTTGTTGGCGCGGCGGTCGGAATTGGACTAACAGCAGTTCACTGGCTCCGCCGTCTGCTTGCGGTTCGGTTTGTTCCTGGACATACAGCGCTGGACCGGTACTCTCGTCGTATGTGTATCCAGCGATCGGGAACGGTGGCCCCGAATCAACCGCTGATGGCCACCCCGTCGAACTGCCGGCAGTCGCCGTTCCCGGGCTATACCAGCCGTCGTCGTGAGTCTGCGCGACGACCGAAATCGTTTCGCAGTTCAGACCCAGGCTCAACCGCAGCACTCGAAACGGCGCGCGCGCCATATCGTAATCGCTGCTCGTTATGGCGATGATGTCGCCCGGCTGCATCCCCAGTCCTTTGACGGTCGTGGAGAATTCCGCGAATAGATTACCATCGACTCTCCGCGCTAGTTCCTTCGACAAGACTCGCTCCGCTTGGGTAAGGCTCGGAATTCCAAGACCTCTGAAGATACCCGGCACTTCGCTTCCAGCCCGTGCCACGTCTTCTGCGTCAACCAGCGACAAACTCCCGTTCAAATAGTCGTTGCGCGAGTCCTGTAGCGCGACGCTGAGGCGGTTTGGCGTTGTGCTGGTCGGCTCGCAGAACAGGCTCAGCGCGATGTCGCAGTCCTCTCCGGCCAGGATCGTACAGTCCCCGGTCGTGCCATCATTCGCCTCAAACGACGGCCAGCCGCCATCCAAAGAAGACTGTGTGTTCGAGTGCTCAAGCTGCGCCGGTTGCTGTTCCGCGATCGTTCCTTCCACCACCACGCTGATCTGGCCGCGCTCATTCAGCCGGATCAGCAGTTCCGCGCCCTGCCGCAACCCCCGCACCACATCGATCGCTGGTTTGCGGTCCAGCAACGCGTAGTTGAACGCTGCAAAGGGCTCCTGAATCGCGGTTCCATTCGCGTCCGTCACCGGCACCAACTGTTCCAGATAAGCCGCCGCATTCCCGAAACTGCCAATGTCGATTTCGCTATTCTGCCACCCGCATCGCTTCAATTGATCGAGCAGCGCCCACACCGGGTCGTTGGTGAAGAACTGGTCCAGATGCTGGCCCTGTCCGTCATAGCGGTCCAACAACAACCCTTGCGCTAGCACTTCAATCGTAGGTAGCCTGTTGGAACTGACTAGGCTCGATGGCACGTGCACGCTGACCACCGCCAGGCTCCCATGCGGATCGCTGATAGGATTCCCCTGGCTGTCGTTGAAATTCGGATCGAATGCCCCATTCCGGCCGCCCGCCGTCAGCACGTTGTACCATCCAGTTGCAGACATGTCGACGCTCGCAACGCCCAACGGCAACTCGATCCCTTCCACCCACAACCTCTGGAGCCCTTGGATCGGCCCCGATCCAACGAGCACTTCGCAAATCAGGTAGTTCCCGTCGTTCCACGCCCAGATCACCGGAGCCGGGTACCGCACCGTGCCATACACCAGCGGTACTGCGTCATTGGGCCTCGCTCTGCCGTCGACCGCCTGGGACCAATATCTCTGCGCAGACCCAAAGCTCCTTACCAGCGAAGTCGCGGGCAAGAATTCGAACCCTCCGAATCTCATGGTCGTCCGGCCGGCCACGTCCGCACTCCACATGCCCCGAGCTACGCACTGCGTTTTGCTCCCGTCGCAACTCGTGTAGGCTGTCCCGTCACTCTGCAGGTTCCCGCACCCGCCCTGCTGGTCTGCGGAGTACCCGCATGCGTAGAAGCGGCTGTATAGACCCTGAGTCCCTCCGCTCACTGCTTCAACTCTCTGCGCCTGTGTTTGCGGAAAGGCCCATGGGCAACTCTCCTGGATTCGTACTTGCGGGAGAGCCAGACGCTGCAGGCTGAATCGGCTCGTGAAGTTCAGCTTCGCCCGGGTGGTCGTGAGCTGCTCCGGCGCATCGCCGATCCCCGTGAATACGGCCTGCGGCGTCGCCATCACCTGCGCGCTTTCCGGATCCAAGAACGCGAACCGTACCAGCAACTGGCAACCCTTCAGATTCTCGTTCTGATGCAATTGAGTCACATACCCGTCGGTGTTTGCCAATACAAGGGAAATCCGATTTCCCCAGTCGGCTCCGTCGTCCGCCAGTAGCCCAATCCCGAATCCCGTGTTTTCGATGATCCGTGGGCTGTACGTTACGCCCTGGTATGTCGCGCTGTGCGTGCTCCAGTACTCGATCTGTCCATCCGTCAACGTGCAATCGTACAACAGCACTGGAGTCAGCAACTCCTCGACGTACTTGAGCTGGTCAATCGGTACCATCGCTTACTCCTCTGCGCTCGCGATCACTTTGGACTGAATGGAGAAGACGCCCACATCCGCGCCACTCACTACCAGTGCATCGTCCTTGAATCTCGCCTGCGTGAACAATCCCTGTCGCCCCTCGGATTTCCTGTATTCGGGCGAATCCGCGCCGAAATCAGCTTGTACGCCTGCCAGTTCCACTTCGCCGCCCTGGGGAATGGCGATCGCAAATGCGACTTGATCGACGCTACCTCCGGGGATCGCGCTGAATTGGAACTCCTGCCACTGTGCTGTGAGTGCTACGTCGCTCCGTTGTCCGCCGATCAGCAACCCCATCGTGCTCCCGCCGTTGCTCCGTGCCCTCGTTGCGACACTGTAGGGAAACGTCGGCGCGCACCCCACCGTCTGGCTCGCGAGCCCTTCGGCCGCACCGGAGTTTACGATTCGCACGCCTTGCGCCACCCCTGCCACCGGATTAGCGAACAGCGTCACGGCCAGTCCGCCGGAAACCGTCCACACTGCCTGCGTCAGGTCCTCGCTCCACGCCAGGAGATTCCTCAGCGGATCGCAGAATCGGAAGCTGTGGTACGCGCCTCTCATGTCGTGATGAAAATCTTGCAGCGTTTGCGCTTCGGCCCATATCAGCCCGGCGAAGTTCAGATGCCATTCGTAGAATTCGCCGCTCGGTAGCGTGCGCAGATACCAGGTGCCCCCCGGCGTCATCAGCAATTCCTGCGCCGGCTTCCACGTGCGCTGGACTGGCAGTTGGACGCTGACTGTAGTCGCCACCAGAGGGAAACTCGGACTCATTGGGGCGCCTCCGCGATCAGGAATTGGATACCCGTGCGCGCGATTCCATCGATTCGGTCGGTCACGGGTGTGACTGCGATCCTGCACGTCGGATAGACCATTCCATCCTGTGGGTCTGTGTAGGCGAACGCCGTCTGGTCTCTCAGCGCGTTCTGCGCGAATTCGAGAAACGCGTCTCTCTCCGTGTCTTCGAGCAGCCGCAGATTGACCGACCACGTCTTCCTCGGCGGCGTCATCAGGTACCGTTGCTCCGTCCCGTCGGCGAATTGGAATGTGCGCGTCAGGCCTGCGATCGCGCACACGTACGGGTATTGCTGTACCGCGCCTGTCGAAAGTAAAGGTAGTGTACTCATAGGCCATCCTGAAACTCGTTCAGCACATCCGAGAATCCTCGCGAATCACTCAAACTGCGCCGCAGTGCTGATACCAGATTCTGCCGGTCGTTCATCAGCGACCGGCCTTCGCCGCTCGCCAGAGTCGCAATGCCGTGCGCCGCTGTTTCGATGCAGGCCATCCCCGTCTCCTTCTGCGGTCCGCGCTGATTTGTCGAACCCTCAGTGCTGCCCATCCGGCTCCCAACCGCGCCGGCCCGCGGTGGTGGGGACCCGACGCTTCCGGTCAATCTGCGCGCCCAGTCCGTGCTTGTCGGCCTGTTAGCCCCGCCCGCGCCGCTCGCGCCACCGGCGGTGGCCGGCCCTGTTGGGCTCGTGCCGCTCGTTACACCGAATAGCCCGCTTGCGCCTTCGTTGAGCGTCTGAACTCCTGCCCCCGTCTCCGGTGAAATTGCTTCCACGATTTGGAACGGCTGCCGGGTCTGTGCTCGATATCGCGTCACCTGCGATGGGGAACTCCCGATCCCGAACAAACCGAGGACCGAATTGAGAGCTCCTGCAATGGGCGATAGCAGCCAGTTGGTGCCGATACTGAAACCGCCTGAGCCGCCGGAACTGCTCTTCGACGGCTTCGTGATGGCCTCCGCCTGCAATTGTCTGGGGCTCGCGCTCGCCCGCTCGCCGCTCGTAAGCGCCTGCTGGCCGGTGCCTCCGCTCTTCGCAATCGGCAACTTCACCGTCGGCGTCCCGCCTGCGCTACCCCCGGCTCGGGTCGGCCCCAGGAGCTTGCGGACGTAGGCCAGTATCTCTCTCGACGCCTGTGCGCTCTCTTGCGGATTGTTAGCTCCCACCATCCACCGCCCTCTCCTCGCCTTGCAGAACTGCCATTGCCTCCAGGTCCTTGACCCACCACTCCGCGGAACTCAGCACTACCCCGCCGCGCCACATCGCGAACAATTCGAGCCATGCCGCCGAACGCCCGCTGATCGTGCTCACCGGGCATTGCTCGGCGAATATGCCACCGCGGCTCCATACAATCGGCCGGGCTGGCGTCGGTTCGACCCCGGCCCACCTGCAATTGCGCTTTGTCTCCAGCCGTTGCCTTCTGCACGTCTCGCAATCCCACCCGGCCGGAGACTCCCGATGGAAATGGAATGCGAGTGTCAGTTTTTTCGTTCTTCTTCGTTCAGAAAACTTTCGTCCGCGATCACCGCCGCGATTTCGTAGGCCAGATCTTCCGGCCCGCTTTCCAGCAGGCTCTCGACTGTCGCCGGCTCCCCGCCGATACTCAGCCCTTCGATCTGCACGAGTCCCGCCCGGATCGCCTTTTCATCGATGCGTCCGCGCAGTTCCGCGGCGGCAAGCTCGCTCGCCACGCCTTCCTGCACTGCGTGGAACCTCTGTTCGGCAGCCAGATCTTTCAGCTCCAGGAGCAGCCGATGCCTTCGCAGCAGCGACATTCTCAGCACTTGATACCGCACCCCGGGCCGCGTTCGCGACGCGTGCCACACCGCGCTTTCGCAATGCCCCGGCTCCGCCGCGGGATCAGCCGAACGCGAAGTAGATTTCGTCATCGCCGGTTCCCTGTGCCCTTGAGCTGGAGAAGCTCCACATTAGTCGCGTTTCCGCATCGTTGAACTGCGGCATCTGTGGCACGAACGTCTTGATGTACACCGCCGCCATCGCCCCGGCTTGGTCGCCCAGTTGGATCGTCAGTGGGATCGGCGTCTCGGTCTGCGCGGCGCGGTACATTTCGGCGAATACGCTCTCGTCCGTGCTGTACACCTCGAACTGCACCTCCACGTCGCGGTCGCCCGGCGACAGTGCCAGAGGCTGCGTCGAACCGAACTCGAAGCTTCTTGTCATCAAGTTGTTCTTGACTCGAACCAGCGCCTTCGTCAGCGTCAGCACCTGGCTCGGCGTGCTCCCCAGCCACACTTGCCCCAGATTGCCGGGTACCGGCGTCCACGTCTCCGCTTGCACCGCCGGTTCCGTTGGAAACGCTGTCAGCCCGCTCTGCGATGGCTGAAACGCGGCTGAGCCAATTTGTTCGGCCGCAGGCCCGCGAAACACAAGTTTGTGCTCTGTTCCATCAACCAGCACGTCCATTTCGTCAACGCCCGCACCGCGCACGATTCTCTGCACCGTGCTGCTCGGGTCCCAGAAATCGAACAGGCTCACGCTTGGCAGGACCTTTCCCGGCACATAGGCCGCCGCCGGCATCGCCTGCACCGATCCGCTCACCGTATTCGCCAGCGGCGCGCTCAGCCCCACGCTCGTTGCGCTGAGGACGCTCGCCACAATCCGCATCTCGCCGCCTACCGTCACCGCGCTGCCCACGGCCAGATTGTGCGGCGCAGCGAAATCCAGTTCCGCCCCGTTCCCGTTCACCGTTGCCGGCTGTTGCACGCTCAGCGGCACTGCCGCACCCAGCGCGGCCTGCACCATCTGCCCCACCGCCGGCGGCAGCGCGCCGGCCCCCGCCATTAAGCTCGTCTCGAACTCATAGCTCGCGATTTTCCTCGATGTGCCCGGCGTGCCCAGGAACGTCCGCGTCCCCGTCTTGTCCCGCCGCGGCACCGTGACTTTTTGCGTCGCCACCGCCAGCCGCACACCTGGAACGCGATTCGTGGCCGACACCGTCGGGACTACTCCGTAACTGCTCTCCAGCGCTACGTAGTAGCGATTGTTCTTGGATAGAACGTAATTTGCCATCGATCCCCATCTCCCTTCAACGTTCCCAGCTCAACTGGCTGATCACCCGGGCCTTCTCGATGTAGTGCAAGCCGCCCTGTTTCACCGCATCGATCTGCACTTCGTAGCCCGGCTGCAAAACCATGCCGTTGCCCAGATTCCCGTGGTTCCTGTCGAGTACGTCTCCCACCGCGTCCACGGCTGCCTGCAGCGTGTCGCTCAATCCCTCCAGCCGGTCCTGCGAATGCGTGACTTCCACCACCACCCGGTAGCTTCCCGAGAACAAGCGGAACTTCACCTTGCCGTTGTTGCGGATCTGGTCGCAGAACACCCTGCACACCGGATACGCAACCTTCTGCTGCTGTTCCTCCAGTTCCTGTGGAACGTGGCTGGCTTCGACCACGGGCACGCCCGGCGGCGGCCCGCCCGTCAACGCCACTCCTGTCATCTGGATCGTCGCCGAGTACTCCGACAGGCTCTCCGCCAGCCCGTTTGTCGCATTCAGCAGATCCATCGCCGTCTGCACTACGGTCGCGGTTGGTGTTGGCATCGTTACCCCCGAGGCAGAATCCTGCGTTCCTTCACGCGCCCCTCCGGCGCTTGTCCATCTGTCGCCGCCGGCCCCGTCGCTGGCCCTATATCCGGCAGCGCCCACACCGCGTTCGCCTCCAGCGGCGCGTCGTTTTGCCTACGCATCACCCCGTTGCTGTCCGCCACATACACGTTCCATCCGTTGCCGGCCGCCAGCCCGTTGGCTGCCACTGTCAATCCGTTCCCCGCCGCCGCCTCGACGCTCACCACGTCCGACTGCGCGCTCTCGTCCCCGCGCGAATCCACCTGCGTCGTCGTTACGATGTACGCCGCCTCACCCTGCTGCCCGGCGGTCACCGTCACTGTCGGCGCTGCCGGCTTCCGCAGCGGGTTGCCCACGTACGGCACGCCGCCCTGGAAGTACTCCGCTCTGCTCCGCGCGGCGTCCTTGTCGAATGCGTCCGATTTCTTCTGATACCGGTCGTTCACCTGGCTGAACGCCGCGTCCCGGTACACCAGCGCCAGCGTATGCGTCAGGTGCCATCGCTTCAGCCGTTCATCCACCACCGCGTTCGCCGCCGTCAACCCGTTGTGTGGGTAGACACTCTGGCCGCAGTTCGACTCCCATCGCAGGAAGTCGTCCACCTTGTCCGTGATCCAGGCCTCCGACTGCCTCATCTTCGCTCCGAGGTCGATCCCTTCCTCGGCCGCCACATTCGTCGCGCTGCCGTCGTAGGCCTGCAGCTCCTCCGCCTCGCACCACCATCCGTCCACTAGCAGAGCCACTCCGCGCCTCCTTAGTTCTCCGTCGTCTCCGGCGCAGGCTTGTTCGACTGGCCCGGCACCAGTTGAAACTGGACCTTGCCCGCCGCCTGGATCTTCTTGAATTCCTGTCGCTTCACAGCCTCGTCGCGCCGGAACTCCTCCGCTTGGGCCTGACTCGCCACCTCTGCGCGTCCCTCCAGCATCAACTGGCACGCGTTCCGCCGCGGCACTTCCGTTAGCACCCCGGCCTTGCCGCCGTCCGGCGTTTCAAAGCTCACCACCACCGCATCGGCCTCCGGCAGCGTTGCCTCCAGCTCGTGCAGTTTCTTGTAGTACTGCCTCACATCCATCGCTTTGCTCCCTTCTTCTCTTTGAAAATCCCTTTGCTCTTGCTGATCTCCGCACTGGTACCGATCCGCGTCTGTTACGGAGCCGTGACTGTTAAGGAGTGGTCCCCCCACTGTCACCGATCCGCGTCTGGTACCGATCTGCATCCGTTGCTGAGCCGCGACCGTCAGGGAGCAGTCCCATCGCTGTCACCGATCCGCGTCTCTTACGAGCCGCGACAGTTAAGGAGCGGTCCCCACGTTGCTCGATTGATCCAATGGACTTCCGAGCCCGAACCCTAACCTGCGGGCGCCCTCTGGGAAGGTGCCCGTCGCCGCTTCTTCCGGCCTAGCTCCACACCTGTACGAAAACCGGGGACTGACGTCTCTGTCCTAGGCGCCCACAACTCTCTCGATCCACCCTCTGCCTCTTCTGCGCCGTGTGGACTTCAGCCGTCTGTCCCCGTGTTTTCGCCCCGCTCGATAACGCCTGCTTCCTTCGTGTGAGAAATGCGCGCCTAGCTCCACACCTGCAAAGCGTGGTTGTTCCTGAGCACCGCGCAGCCGTACAGGATGTCCACCGTGAATTGCTGCGCCAGCGTGTTCGGCTGGTAGCTCATCACAACCCGCATTCCGAAGTTGCCCAGTTCAGCGTACTCGGCAATCGCACCCGTCCCCGGCAGCGGCTTCGGCAGCCGGCGGATCGCCAGCGCGATCGCGTCTCGTGTGAACGCCAGGTTGTTCGTCGTCACCGTGCCCGTCCCGGTCTGCACCACGAATTGCGAGCGGTACACGAAGAAGTCCTTGATCCGTCCCAGCACGCCCGTGTCGATCGCCTGCGCCAGCGGTCCCACCTTGTCGGCTTCGGTGAAGCGGTCGATCATGCGCAGTTCCGAGTACGCCGTCGGATGCACCACCAGGTACTTCGGTTCGCTCGTCGGTACCTTCGCCGTGAACAGCGCCGTCTCCGCCTGGTCGATCACCGCTTCGGTCAGCGCCGTGCCCCCGATGCCCAACGGCCCGCTCGCCGTAAACCGGCTGTACAGGTTCAGCAGGTCCGTCTCCACACGCTCCGCCAGCGCCACCATCGCCGGCTGCATGTACATCTTCAACAGCGTCGGCACCGCGATCGCTTTCGTGACGTCCGGTATCTGGAACGTCGCCTCGGCGTGCGTGTTCAGTACGATCGGCGCATTGCCCAGGTTCGGGTTCTGCGTCTGAACGCTTCCGCCTTCGATAATGTTGTTCGCCACCAGTACCGGCGGAATCGGCACGTTCACCGTGTCGCCCGCATTGGCCAGCGTGGCATCGTAGTCCCTTGTCACCAGGTTGCCCATCACCAGGTTGCCCATCAGCGTGGGCAGCGCATCGGCGGCCACCAGCTTCACAATCGCACTCGCCAGGTTGGCGGAAGTTATAATCGGCATCTTTCTTTTCCTTGTCCTTTCCTTTCTTGATCACCGCGGGACTTCACTTGCCCCGCCCTATTCGCCCCGCAGGGTCTGCATCGCGACCCGGGCGATCTGCTCGCGCACCCTTTGCATATCCTCAGCGCTCATCCCCGGCCGGATTGAATCCAGGTCGATGCTCGCGCCCGCGCCGCTGCGGGGCGGCGGCAGCATTCCGGACCCTCCCGCCATCCGCGCCGGCAGAATCTCGGGATTGTCCTGAACGAACTGGTTCAGGTAATCCTTGATCGGAATCTCGCCCTCCGGCGTCTTCGCCACCAGGCTTCCGTCTGGCGCCCGCTGGATCTCGTCTTTCACCGCTTTGAAGGCCAGGTCCAGCTTCGTCACGCCCAGTCGCTGCAGCTCGCCGCGAATCCGCGTCACCCGGTCGCCCTCCTCCACCTCCCTCTTCGTCTTGCGGTTCTCTTCCACCAGTTGGTTCACTTGCCGCTCGAGCTGCTCTCGCCGCTGGCGCTCATCGGTCAGCTCGGCTTGATACGCGGGCTCGGCCCTGCGCCGTTCCGAGCTCAGGTACTCCTCGATCACGCTGCGGATCATCCCGCGCGTGTCGTTCCCGCCCGGCGAGAGCGCGTTGCTGTCCTGCCCCATGGGGTCTCTCTCCTTCGTCGTTCCATTGCTGGTTGATACGGCCGGCCAAAAGAAAATGGGGACAGCCTCGCTGTCCCCATCGCTTCACCCCGGCAAATCTGCTCTTCCGCTGCGGGCCGATCGCCGCGCCCGCCTCCCCGTCTCAGCCTCAGCTCATCAATGCCCGGCCGGACTCGCGTCGATCTCCTGCGCGATCTTCTCCTTAACCTCTTGCCGCACGTCACACAAGTACTTCAGCGCCAGCCTCTTCAGCACCTGCGTCCGGAACGTCTCCGAATCGATCCCCAGCCCCAACAACGTCTGCGCGTCCTGCAACTCACTCGAGAAGTCCCCGATATCGAATTCGTCCAGCCCCGTCACATCGATCCCGATCTCGTCCGCTCGCGCCTTCCCGACCACCCGTAGCACCTTCTTCAGCGTGTCTTTCACTCGGTCGCCGAACCCTCTTAGAACTTCCTGCGTGATCAGGTAGTCCCGCTGCTTGCTCACCCCCGTCATCTGCGCGTTGTTCGGCCCCGGGTCCAGCGCCTGGTTCAGCGCGTAGCACACCCGGTAAATCTCCTGCTTCAGCCGGTCGATGTTCTCGAGCGCCACCTGGTACACGTGCCCCTCCGGCTCCGTCCACCCGAACTTGTCCTGCGGGCCTAGTTGCAGGTAGTAGCTCTCCCCGATGCACTCCTTCCACTCCCGGTCGCTGTACACCACCGGCATCGCGAACAATCCCATCGTCAGCGCCCATCCCAGCG
>Ga0187851_10001154_pt1 | contig 25757 bp, 22 predicted proteins | sample June2016WEW_6_10_FD_132997 | JGI IMG/M metagenome (GOLD analysis project Ga0187851, IMG submission 132997) | Peatland microbial communities from SPRUCE experiment site at the Marcell Experimental Forest, Minnesota, USA - June2016WEW_6_10 | ecosystem: Environmental > Terrestrial > Soil >...
AACATCATCCTGAAGTTGCTGCAGGCAGCCGAAGGCGACGTTACGCGCGCCCAGCAGGGCATCATCTACATCGACGAGATCGACAAGATCGGCCGTAAGGATGAAAACCCGTCGATCACGCGCGATGTCTCCGGCGAAGGCGTGCAGCAGGCCCTGCTTAAAATTCTCGAGGGCACGGTTGCGAATGTTCCCCCGCAAGGCGGCCGCAAGCATCCGCACCAGGAATTCACCGCTGTCGACACAACCAACATCCTGTTCATTTGCGGCGGAGCTTTTGTGGGGCTTGAGCGTGTGGTTGGACGCCGCGTGGGCAAGAAGGCTCTTGGATTCAAGGCTACGGATACCGAAGCCGAGGCAACGATGCGCTCGCACAGGGACACGGAGCTGCTGCGCCGCACCGAACCGCAGGATCTGATCAAGTATGGGCTGATTCCTGAGTTTGTCGGTCGTCTTCCCGTAATGGGCGTGCTCGACGAACTGGATGAACCGGCGCTCATCGAGATTCTGACCAAGCCGCGTAACGCGATTCTGAAGCAATATCAGCGGCTGCTCGAATACGAGAATGTCCGGCTGCACTTTACGCACGAGGCTACCTGCGCGGTGGCGCGCGAGGCGCTGGCCCGCAAGGTCGGGGCGCGCGGCCTGCGCATGATTCTGGAAGAGCTGATGCTCGACCTGATGTACCATCTGCCTTCAAACAAGCGCGTGCGCGACCTTGAGATTACGCGCGAGATGGTGGAGCGACGCGATCTGTCGCTTTGCCTGTTGGAGAAGGCTGGGTAAGCTTCGACCCAAGCGAACTGAACGAAAAATCAAAGCCCTCATGCATAAACGCGTGAGGGCTTTGCTGTGTCTGGCGGCTGCGGCCGGTTCAGGAAGGTTTGTCTGTCCGCATCGGGCGGGAACAAGCGGGGAATATTTTCCTCTCTCTATTCTTAAGATATAGCGCGAGTGTGGGCTTGCGGCAAGCGGCGCGTGGTGGCGTAGTCTCGCTGAACGTCGGCTGGACGTCGGGCTGGCATTCAGAATTTCGAGAAACGGGAGGGCAGGGATGAGTTTCTTGAGCGAACATGCGGTGGTGATTGCCGGAGGTGGACCGACGGGGATGATGCTGGCGGGCGAGTTGATGCTGGCGGGGGTCGAGGTCGCGATTGTGGAGCGGCGCGCGCATGCGAAGTTTGCAGGCTCGCGAGCCGGGGGACTGCATGCACGCACCATCGAAGTTCTCGATCAGCGCGGGCTCGCGGATCGGTTCCTCGCGGAAGGAAAAGCGATGCAGATCGCGGGATTCGCATTCGTGAAGCTGGACATCAGCGATTTCCCGACCCGGCACAATTACGGGCTCGCCCTTTGGCAGATGCATTCTGAACGCATTCTTTCGAGCTGGATCGAAGAGTTGGGCCTGCCCGTCTATCGCGGACGCGAAGTGACAAGTTTCGCGCAGGGCGATGCCGGGGTCGACGTCGAACTGTCTGATGGCGAGTCGCTGCGGGCCAGGTATCTGGTCGGGTGCGATGGCGGTCGCAGCGTGATCCGTAAAGCGGCCGGCATCGGATTTCCCGGATGGGATGCGACGATCAGCCACCTCATTGCCGAGGTCCAGTTGGCCGAGGAGCCGGAATGGGGCATGCGCCACGATGTCCTCGGTCCGCATTCGCTGAGTAAGCTTGAGGACGGGCTGGTGAGCGTCCTCGTGACCGAGCAGCAGCTGGGCCGCGGCGGGGAACCTACTCTTGGTGATCTCAGCGAGGCGATGCGCGCGGTTTACGGGACGGACTATGGGGTGCACAGCCCGGTTTGGATTTCGCGCTTCACCGATGCGGCGCGTCAGGCGTCCATCTATCGCGACCGACGGGTTCTGCTGGCGGGGGACTCCGCCCACGTGCATTATCCCGCGGGCGGTCAAGGCCTCAATCTTGGCGTTCAGGATGCGGTCAATTTGGGATGGAAGCTGGCCCAGGTGGTCAAAGGGACGTCTCCCGACACTCTGCTGGACAGCTATCAGGCTGAACGTCACCCGGTCGCTGCCCGCGTCTTGCGGAACATCCTGGCGCAGGTCGCTCTGCGTCGGCAAGACGATCGCTCCAAGGCGGCACTAGAGTTTGTTTCAGAACTCCTGCAGATGGATGAGCCTCGCAGGCGGGTGGCGGCGGAGATGTCCGGCCTGGGTATTCACTACGACTTCGGCGAAGGGCACCCGCTGCTCGGACGGCGCATGCCCGATCTTGAATTGATCACCACAAACGGCCCGATCAGGGTGTTCAAACTATTGCACGATGCGCGGCCCGTGCTTCTGAATCTCGGCGAGCCGCGGGGCTTCGACATCAGTCCGTGGGCAGATCGGGTTCAGATGGTGGACGCGACGTACAGTGGCCGGTGGGAACTTCCGGCGATCGGGTTAGTTGCGGCACCGACCGCGGTGTTGATTCGGCCCGATGGATACGTCGCCTGGGTGGAGGGCGCGCCGAAGGTTGGGCTTGATGACGCGCTCACGACATGGTTTGGACCGCCTGCTGCGCCGCGGGTATGAAGATTGGTTGAAGCGGCAGCTGAACGAGACCATCATTCAGGGCGAATCCTGGAAGAAACCCCTTGGGGGCTGACGCCCAAGGTCAATTTCATAGGACTCGATGTACAGGCTGAAGCCCGTACCCGTTAAAAGCTGCGGTTCGATTTGGTGAGGGCGCTGCGGCGGCGTATGCGGGCCCCAGCGCCCTCAGCGTAATTCAGCCTTACTTCTTGTTCATCATCTGTTCCATTGGTGACTCCACTTGCTTATAGCCGCCCGGAATCTGGAAGACCGAAGACGGAACGCTCTCGCCCGAGAAGTCGTGGGTATTTGTCGTCATTTCCATGAGAGTGACATCGGTGGTGGTCACAGTCCCTGGTGTCGCCGCGGGAGTTGCGGCTGCAGGAGGTGGGTTGTCGGCTTTTTTCTTGTGACCGAAGACACCGCTCAATGCGCCGCCCACGGCAGAGCTCAAAGCTGCCCCACCAATGCCGCCGACGTGACTGGTGGCCGAGGAAGCCGTGGCTGAGGTGGTGTTCTGTGCTGTGTTGGTGGCTACCTGGCCTGCGACGGAGCTGCCATTCGGCGCCTGCGCCTGGGCGCCATTTGCACCCGATTGATCGATGCCGGTCCCGGAGCCGCCCATGCGGGTGATTTCAATAAGACGTGTGCCCTTGATTTTGGCGAGTTCCTTGCCCATCTGTGCGAATGCGTCAGCGGCACCGGGCTTGGAGCCGAAGAGTTGCGCCATCATCATGCCGGAGTTATTGCGCATGTTCTGCATGCTCGACAACAGATCTTTTGTGTCGACGCCCTGCATCATTTTTTCGCCGAAACGCTTGTCAAATTCCTGAACATCCTTCATCTCCGAGGGTACTTCGGGAGTGGTCCAGATTTCGTCGGTGAACGAGTAGGTCACGTTGGTCGTGGGATTATTGGTGTCGGTGACGATCAGCTTCATGGTCAGAATCTGCTGCCTGGCGTTGTACTTATCCACCATCTTGGTCAGGCCCGTGTCTTTAACATCCACGGTGGTATTAAATTGCAGATTGGGCGGAATTGCCGGTGCCTGATTCTGCGCCTGCTGCATTTTCGCCTGCTGCTCTTTCATCTGCTCCTGCATCTGCGCCATTTTGGCGGGCATCTCCGCGAGGGCCTTGCGCATGTCCGCGAAGGTCATGATGCTGTAGCTCTTCTGGGTGTTATCGATGTGGATGATCTGCTCCTTGTCGAGGTCCCAGATTTCTGTATATGTCTTGCTGACGATCGCTTTCTGGTTTCCATGCACCATGGTGATTTCACTGGTGGGCTCGGTGATTTGCCGCATCTGCTTGGAGAGGAAAGCCAGGCTCTTAACCATGCTGACCAACTGGCCACCAGTGATCTGGCTGGTGTGCTCGTAACTGGCATCGGCAAAGCAAAAGACGGGCCCGGCAAGCAGGGCGATTGCGATTGCGCTTGTCATCAGTTTCCGCATTGTATTTCTCCTCTGGATCTTGGCAGTGTTTTCGGTGAACGAGCGGTAGGGGTCGCGTCAGACGCTCTTACAGAAGTCTGAAGCCGGATCCCATCGCGTGAATGTCTTGGTGAAAAAATTTGTTGTCTTCTTAGCACTATCGGTGAGCCCGAAGAACTGGGCGCTGACGCCGCCGTCGGCGTCGAACTTTATCTCCTGTTTCGAACACGGAGCAGGAGTCATGCTCGACGAGTGCGTAACTCCCTCCGTGGCGATGAACTGCACATAGACATCGGCGTTGGACGCAAGAATATTGCTGGCGGTGACTTTGGATAGCGGAGACTTGGCGATCGCATCCAGGACGCTTTGCGGCAGGACTTTTTCCATCGTGCTCGCAATCTTGTCGATGGCGCTGCCGAAGCTGGAAAGCGAGCTTGCAAATGGCCCCAATACGTCAAGGCGCAGCTCGATGCGAGGCGCGCAATACGAGATGACCATGGCATTGGGCGCAACGGGTGATATGTTCTGGTCGGTTGTGACCTGGTAGGTGAGATTGATGCTGCCGCCCGAGTCTCCATTGTTGACAGCTCCGGCGCTCGTGGTTTCAAACCCGCCGCCGGGGCCACCCCAACTGATGGAAAAGCCTCCGCGGCTATATTCGCTGCCGCCAGTGAGAGCGGGATGGATCAGCAATGCCGCGGAGATATCGAGGGTGAGCGGCAGACCGCCAAGCAGAGGCGCGAGCGGAACGCTGAGGCCGCCGGGGAGCTTGACGCGGTCTTCCACGGCCCAGACGCCGGGCGACTCTTTGCCGATCTCCCAATCGAATTGGATATTTCCCTTCATGTTTTTCACCGACGAGAACATGTGGGAGGCCGCGCCGCGCCCCTTGTTGGCGGCAATGTTCTGCATGTTCGCGGCGAAGTCGAAGTTGCCGATCCAGCCCTTGGCGGCGATCCGGGCTACAAACCCCTGCGAGCTCTTGACCAGGACAATCTGGAAGTTGCACTGAGCATCGCCGGGCGTGAAGGAATATTGAGACACTGTCCATCCTGAAGTGATGGCCGAACCGATGGCCTTGGCGGCGTTTACGGCAGCGTCTTGCGTTCCTTGCTGGCGGGCAACATCCGCTGTCGATCCTTTCAGGCCCGATTGCGCGTAGACAGGCGAGTCGACCAGATCGAGAAGGTTTTCGATGAAGGGTTGCGCGTTGACCTTGGCAATGTTCCTGGGGCCGGTGAAACGGACCGGAGTATCGATGTTGATGTTTCCGTCTTGCACAAGGTCGGCGAGAGAAGCCTGGTCAACAAGCACAAGCGTCTTGTCGCTGTCGTTGACGACGCCGAGCACCTTGGCGGCCATCTCTCCCTTCACCATGAACACGTCGTCCGCCTTCAGGTCCTTAATGTTCTGGCTTGCATTCTGGAACAGGAAGCCGTGGCCGTCGCTGGTGATTCCCATGAGCGACGACCTCACTTCAGAGTCCTCGAACGTCTTCACTGAAGGCAGGTACGAGATGTGCGCGTAGCTTTTGCTTCCATCCAATGAGACATTGTCGCCGTTGGGCACATGCAGGGCCGCGGGGGCGCCGGAGCTGGCGGCGATCTGTGCGATCTGCGTGCCGGCCTGGGTATTGGCAGCAGCGACATTCGGCTTTTTCTTGCAGCTTGTCGGAAACAATGCCAGGAGCGCGATGACGGCTGTTGTGCCAACTGATTTCCAATTCAACCTGCGCGAGGAGATCGAACGTATTTTCATGGCCTCATTCCCGTCGGTTCCGTTGCGTGGCGTTTCGTTGTAGTGCCGCGTTCCATTAAAAGCAAGAGGATCGCTATTGGCGCTCAAGTTCGACGCGGCGATTGCGCGCCCGTCCTTCCATGGTGGCATTCGTTTCGATCGGACGGGAGGCGCCATAGCCATGAGGGGTAAGACGATCTGCCGCGATACCGTATCGAGAGACGAGCGCTTCTTTTACGGCTGCGGCGCGGCGATTCGACAGGTCGAGGTTAAATGCGTCGCCGCCGATGTTGTCGGTATGTCCGGAGACGTTGAGCTTCCAGTCGGGATTTTTATGCAGAATGTCGGATATTTGCTTCAGCACGACCTCGGATTCGGGCTTAATCGTAGCGCTGTTGAAATCGAAGTAAATTCCGTAGACTTCGACCGGCTTCTTATTTGCAAGTGTCTGCTCCATGCTGGAGGCCCCGCCGCCTCCACCACCACCTCCACCACCACCTCCTCCACCTCCGCCTCCAGAGCCTGCATCTTGTGGTGGCGGTGGAAACGAAATCTTGATCGCCTGAAGGCCGGCGTCTTCCGGGCCGAGCGCGAACGCGAGCGTGATGGGGTTGGACGGTTGATCGAGGAAGTAGAAGTGGGCCTCATCGTCAGAAATTGAGCATTTCGCATGCACGGCGGGTAATTCGACACGGACATCGTTGACCATTACCGGCGCAGAAACATCCTGAGGCTCGACCCTCTTGAGGGTGCAGGTGTACATCGATTGCCCATTTTTGTTTGTCGAGACGCTTTTATCGCCGCCCGGCAACGGGATGGCTATTCCCATAAATCCGAGACTTGGCGCGCCGAAATGAAATTCGACCGAATTGCCCGCGCGCAACTGGTTCAGCACCTCAGTCGAGGCGCTGATGGCGGTTGATCCGGGGAAATGTTCTGAGCGGGAAGCAAAGTACTCACTGTAACTCGTTGCGTTCTGAAGATCGGGCCCATCGATGGTGCGGGAACCATTGACGGTCTTGGGCTTCTCGCCCTTCGGAACCGGAAGATCGGCAGAATAATTGAGAATCACCTTTGCCGGTGACACGGTTTGCAGGATTTTGATCGACTCGTAGTCTCCGGATGCATCGTTCACAGCAGTGACAACGGTAAGCCCGGGTGCGAGTGGAATCTTCTGGTTCGAAGTGGCCGTCGAAACGGGCTTCCAGGCTGGTAATTTCACCTTGATGCCAGGGCCTTCGTGGCCGGTCTGCACGTTTTTTAGCCGCTCCGCGAGAGATTGGGCACGGACCACTGAACCGGTGATGAAAGCAAGCAGGGCACAGGCAGAGACGGTTGCCCATAATGGGCCTGTTCGGGCAAGCGACGCACGATGCGAGAGCGCGTTCATTCCTCTGTCCTTTGCGCGCGGCGCCTCAAGCGGACCCGAGCGGGTAATTTCAGATTTCCAAATGGCGAACGGCTTAACTGTCTCTCAGCAAAAAGCAGGAATCAAGCAGAATTCGGGAAGATAGCCCTTCGGAACTGGCAACCGCAATCTCCGTGAAAATGGTGCGCGATCCTCTTATTTCGTTTCAACAAAAAACAAGCAGCGGAATACCCGGATGAATGTGGACATTAGACCACACCCCGGGAAGAAAGGCGTGTACGCCGAAGGCACTGGAGTGCAAACCAGAGTTACCGTTCTGGTAACTCAGTCGACAGCAGCTTAAGGCACGTTTGCCGGGGCAGCTGCAGAAGCTATGGGAACCTTACGGGGAGATGAAGGAAAGTGGCAAGTCAATTCTTGCCGGCGCGGCCACGCGTTGGCGCGGTGCACCATCTGGAAGTCGGAGCGGCTCAGAAGCTGGAGGAGCCCCGGAGCCGCTCGCTCTTGTGTGGCGCGTCTTCTTCAGGGAACAAAGACATGCAGCCGAACATGCCAGGTGGTCGTTTGGCCCGGCTTCAACGTGACCATGCCTGTGTCCATCGATCCCCATTCTTTACCAAACGGGTCGGCGAAGTTCAATTGGTGCTCAATGGCCACAAATTGCTTGGTTGGTGGTGCGTATAGCTGAATGGTCTTGATGTTCGGCGAGAGGCCGATGAGGTCGACACCGAATTTAGCCGCCGGGTCGATCACCTGCACCGTGGCGGCGTGATTTTGCCAGTCGATATGGCTCCAGTTGTCGTCGAAGAAATTGGTCCCAAGAGCGACGCCACCGGCCGCGCGCAAGTCGTACCTCGTACCCTCAACCGGCAAGAGTTTGCCCGTGGGGAACACATTGTCGTAGCCGTCAATTTCCGCCACTTTATCGGCGGGGATGCGTACGCGTACTTGAGTGCGATCGCCCGAGGGCAGGTTGATGTACGGATGCCAGCCGAGAGCCATCGGTTCATCTTCGGTGCCCACGTTGCGGGCGACAATGCTGGCGTCCACGGCTTCGGCGGTGAGGCGAATGGTCACGACAAGCTGCGTCTTCGAGAGCCAGTGTCCGCCGAAATCGCCGGCATGGATTACGCCGGAGACTTGCTGCCCGCCGGGGATGTTTTCGACCTTAACGTCGTCTGTTTTCGACTTGAGAATGAGGCCGTGCATGGCATGACGTTCCGCGTCCGGCTTGGAGCCGATGTTATTTGCGGGGAGGGTAATGGTGTGGCCTTTCCATTCCGTGGTGAGCGTCTTGCCGTCGGCAGAGAGTTTGCCGCGGATCCGATTCGGGTAGGGCACGAGAAAGGCCGCGCCGAGCCGGTACGCCAGGTCTCCATTGGGCGTATCGTCCACATCGAGCATTTTCTTGATGTCTGGCAAGGTGGGAGATGCCAGGACGTCGAGAACGCCCTTGCCGGGGAAGTTTGCCTTGATCTGAAGAATCTCCATGCCCCGTCCAGGCGCGATCACAACGCTCGTAAATTGCGGCTTGGTCGTGTCGGCTGGAGTGAGGGCGAGCGTCACGAGTTTCTGGCCACCAATTTCAGTGACATCTTGCGCGCCGGCGGCAGGGAAGAACGCAGTCGCCATAAGCACCGGCAGACAAATCGTCAAAAGGGAAATTGCATGCATCAACGTCTTCATCTCAATCCACCCGTAGAAGTTCACTTTGGAGTTTGCGGATACGGCCTGTGCGCGCGGGAACAGTTTTTCCATCGCCTCTAACCTTAATCCAGCAGCGCGATCATTTTACGCCACGCGGCAGGGAAGTGAGCGGGGAACGGAGTGGACGCTGCCTCGGCCACACGATCCTGGGGGCGCTGCAACGCTAAAATGCCCTCATGGAGCGTCCTCGAGCTTCGCTTGATGAATTGAACACCCGAATTGTCGACTGCGGAAGATGCCCTCGGCTACGGGTCTATTGCGCTGAAATTGCGCGGGTGCGCCGGCGAGCCTATTTGGAGCAGGAATACTGGGGCCAACCGGTGCCGTCGTTCGGAGATCCAAAGGCGCGGATCCTGGTGTTGGGCCTCGCTCCAGGAGCGCACGGATCCAACCGGACGGGGCGCATGTTTACCGGCGATGGGTCGGGCGATTTTTTGTATCCGGTTTTGTACGAGACCGGTTTCGCGTCGCAACCCAATGCCGTTTCACGCGACGACGGCATGCGGCTCCACAATCTATGGATCAGTGCCGTGGTACATTGTGCTCCTCCGGGGAACAAGCCCACGCCAGGCGAGCAACGCAACTGCGCATCGTGGCTCGACGAAGAAATTCCTCTGCTGCGCGACCTACGCGTGGTTGTTTGCCTCGGGAAGATAGCGTTCGATGGCTTCCTTGCGCATCAGATGCGATGCGGCAGGATTGCCGCAAAGTCGAAATTCCAGTTTCGCCACGGCGCCGCATATGCGATGCCCGGTGGCCTGACGCTGATGGCGAGTTATCATCCTTCGCTGCAAAATACCAATACAGGCAAATTGACGCGTGCCATGTTTACCGATGTGTTCAGGCGGGCACGAGCAGAGGCAGGCTTAGCGTGAAAGGTCGGTTGGAAACCGAAGAGAAGAACGGACGGTAAGAGCAATGAACGATCGGTCGAGTGAAATATGGAATCGGATACTGCGCGCCGAGCAGGATGAGAATCTGCCGGCGGTCAAGCCCCGTGCAGGGAAAAAAGAGGCGGCGCATTCCGATCATTGGGCCTCGCCTGTGCTTTTGGAACGCGCCGCGTACCTGCGCAAACTGGCCAAACTCGCAGATGGCCAGGCCAGCGAAACATTGCGCGAGTATCCCCAGCACGCCACCATGCTTTCGTTTCGCGCTCGCGATGGAGAAGCCGAAGTGCACGAGCAATGCACAGATTTGTTTTTGGTTCTGGATGGCCGCGCCACTCTGGTGACAGGCGGACTTGTGGTCGATCCGCGGACCGTGGGTCCGGGAGAAACGCGAGGCTCTGCCATCGAAGGCGGTTCACGGCAGGAACTAAGGGCGGGCGATGTGGCGCATGTGCCGGCCGGTGTGCCCCACCAGATGCTGGTGCGCGGCGATAAGACGTTCACCAGTTTTGTGGTGAAGATTGCTCAGACCTTGGCGGAGTAGCGGAGAGGGTGCATGGTGAGCATCTGCCTCATCACGGCTTTCCAGGCGATTCACTAGTGGGGCGTTTGAGTTGATGTGGAGCGGGAGACCGGGATCGAACCGGCGACATTCAGCTTGGGAAGCTGACGTTCTGCCACTGAACTACTCCCGCCCTTGATAGCCTTAAAGATAAAGCAAATCTATCCAAACTGCGTAGGTGCAATTGGGCGCACTTGCCAGCCCAGGGTTCCATTATACGGCGGAGATAGCCACCCTGACGATGCCCAGTGGAAATGCGCTCTCGTGCAAGAGATATGCAATGAGACACTCCGCAATGGATGCGTCACTCCGCGGATCGTTTGCCGATTGACTCGCCCAGTTCCGAAACTTTCGCGGTGTTAAGTACCTCAAGCATCGCCATCTGGGCCTGAATCCAAAATGGATGTGCCGGGCACGAGGGTTTCCGGCTGCATGATCTTCCGTTTTGGACGCAAAGATTTAAGCGGATCGGGCCGTCGATCGCCTCGATGATTTCAACAATCGACGCAGCACGGCCCTGGGAAAGTATCTCGAATCCACCCACCGGCCCTCGCTTCGACGAGATAAGTTGAGCGCGCGACAATGCCTGAAGGATTTTGGAGAGAAAGCTCTTCGGCACATCGGTGGCGCGGGCGAGAGAGGGTAGTAGAATGCGTTCGCCCGCGGGAAGAGTGGATAGGTGAATCATCACGCGCACACCATAATCGGCAGCACGCGTGAGCTGCATTTGCGAAGAGCAGTTTCTCATTTGACTACACTCCTTCCTGCCTTTTGGCCAGACGCATGGAGTTCAATACGACCGAAGTACTCGAGAGCAACATCGCTGCCGCGGCATATATCGGTGTAAGCACACCAAGAATCGCCAGCGTGATTCCTGCAATGTTGTAGAAGAAGGCCCAGATCAAGTTCTGGCGAACGATGCGCGTTGTCTTTGCGGCGAGTTGAAAAGCGTCTTCGAGCTTGAGCAATGAGCCGCTCATGAGGACCATACGCGCAGCACCGGTGGCGATGTCGGCTCCAGTTCCAAGGGCAATGCCAAGGTCCGCCTGCGCAAGCGCAGGGGCATCGTTGACGCCGTCTCCGATGAATGTGACGTGCTTCCCCTCTTTTTGCAGTGCGGCGACAATGGCACATTTCGCAGAAGGCGCCGCTTCGGCCACATAATCATCGATGCCAATTTGGTTTGCCACGACGGCGGTGGTCGACCATGCATCGCCAGAAACCAGCTTCACGCGAATGCCGCGAGCCTTCAGGCGCTTGACCGTCTCCGCCGCGCCGGCCTTGATTTCGTCGCCAAAGGCAAGCATGCCGCGCACAGCGCCTTCCCATGCGAAGAATGCTACGGTGTGGCCCGCGCTCTGCAATTGCTCTGCGCGTTGATCGGCCTCCTCATAGGGCGCCTGCTCAAAGGAAGTCATGAGCTGGCGATTTCCGATCAAGACTCGCCGACCATCGACCGATCCGCTGATGCCTTGTCCTTTGTGAATTTCGACAGCCCCTGCCGCGAGCGGTTGGACCCTATGGTCACGGGCATACTGGAGCAACGCGCGCCCCAGAAGATGCTCTGAGTAAGCTTCTATCCCGGACAGAATAGGCAAAACCTGAAACATGAATTCCTCATCCGAAGCGATTTCGCGCCGAGGATTCGCTGCATCCAGCGCCGATCCGGCCATAGCCAGCGCCGGGACTCGAACCTCCTCGAGAACATGGTCAACCAGACAAAAATCGCCGCGGGTCAATGTACCCGTCTTATCCAGAACAGCCACGTCAATCTTTTCCATCGACTCGAGCACACTTGCGTCGCTGATCAGAAGCCCAGCTTGCGAGGCCGAGCCCACTGCGGCAGTCACCGCGAGTGGCGTGGCAAGACCGAGCGCGCACGGGCAAGCGATTACCAGAATCGTTGTCGCGTGCAACAGAGCATCGGCAACCTGCGAGTGCATTGCCAACAGAACGCCAAGATCCAACAACGCGAGCAGCACGACGAGCGGGACGAAGACCCGGCAAACCCGGTCGACAATTCGCTCGATCGGGGCGCGGCTGCTCAATGCGCTCTCGACAAGACGAATGATCTGAGCAAGTGCGCTCTCATTGCCCGTCCGGATCGCTTTGACCCGGATCACGTTCCCGATGTTGAGGCTTCCGGAAACAACCGGCGCGTTCTCATTCTTGAGGATCGGAACCGATTCGCCGCTGAGAAGCGATTCATCCGTGTGGGTATTGCCCTCCACCACAATTCCATCAGCCGGAATGCGTTCACCGGCTTTGACGATAAACTCCTGGCCGGGCTGTAACGCGTCAATCGAGACAAAGCGCTCGCCTGCGGCAGTTAAGATCCTCACCTTCTTTGGCATCAGGCGATAAAGAATTCCCACGGCGTGTGCCGCGCGATCCTTTGAGGCGCGTTCAATGAGTTTGCCGGCCAGGACGAGGGTGACGATTGCAGCTGCCGTGTCGAAATAGACGTGGGTCTGGCCGCGCAGGACCTGGACGGAGCTGAGTATGTAGGCAGCGAGGATGCCGAGGGCCAGCAATGTCTCCATACGAATCTGGCGATTGAGGAAACCGATTCCTGCCGCACGAAGTATGGGCCAGGCGCAATAGAACACCATGGGAGTGGCAAGGGTCCACAACACATAAGGAAGAAAGCGGCTGGCGCTGGGCGCAATGCGTTCGAAGTAGCCTACGTAGAGAATCGTGCTGAATGCCATGATGTTCGCCCACAAAAATGCAGCAACTCCCAGGCGCAACAGCAAAGCGCGGGCTTCGGATTTCTGGACGGTTTCTTCCGACCCATGCTCCGTGGCTTCGTATCCCAAACGCGTAATTCTCGTGCGGATTGAATCCGGCGGAAGATATTGCGGGCAGTATTTGACCCTTGCCAGGTCGGATGCGAAGAAGACGTCTGCCGCAACCACTCCGGGAAGGCCGCGGAGCGCGTTTTCAATGAGCCATCCGCACGCGGAACACCACATCCCTCTGATCTCAAAAAGAACTTCCTGGGTTGGTGTCTTTGGATCGATTTCGGCGGGTTGAGAAGGCGCTCCATTGAGATTCGAGATTAGGCCGAGCTCGAGGCTGCGTCGAAAAATCTCGGTTTCGCGAATATTTTGCCCACTGGCAATCACGCCGCTCTCGAGCAGGATGGCGTAGACGTTCGCGCAGCCCATGCAGCAGAAGGCGATGTCGTGCGGGTCATACACACGGACGATCGGCCGCCTTCCGCAGGGAAGATCGCACAGTCCGCAGGTGAAGCCGTCCTCCATGAATTCAGTGCGCTCCTGAGCTGGCCGAACCGGAACCTTGGTTGAGGGGCTTGCCTTGCGAATCGAGCATTATGGGATTGGCACGCTTGGTGGCCACGAATACGAATACGAGAATTCCGCAGAAGGCAACAAAGACGATGGCCAGCACGATGGTGAGGGGGGCGACGGGTTTGCGCGAAGGGGGAGTCACCGTCAAGGGATAAGTCGAGTTATTCATCGTTCTAACAACCTCCTGGTAGAAAATCTGTCGCGACTGCGTTCATGCGTTCATTTGTTCTTGATTGCCTTCAGTGCCGGCGGGGTCGATGGTTCCGTGTCCATGGGGGCGATGAATGTCTCGGCCAGGGATTGGTCTTTCGCTCCCGGCGCTACGTGCACGAGAATGCGCAGGTGGTTCACGCCGGGTGCAATCGACGCAGCGCTAGCAGTCAAGTCAAACTCGCGCTGCAATTCATCGCCGGGCTTTAAAACGATGCCATTGGGATCTCCGGCAACTCGTGCGGAGGCAAGATCGGCAACCGAAAGCGTGACCCGGGCATCCTGTTTGCCCCGGTTAGAAGCGACCATTCGAAATGTATTGTGAACAAGGCCATCGGCGCCGAGGGTGTAAAGCGTGATGCGGTTGGGCATGATGCGCACGAGTACCGGCTGGCGCAAATTGATTACGATTGCGAGTCCGGTGGCGTAAACGGTCAGCAGGCCCAGGATCGCGATTCGTTTGCCGTCGCGGAAGCCGATGCGGCGATACCATTTGTGCTCGGCGGTAGCGCCGCGGCCACTATCTCCCCATGCATAGTGGATGAGTGTTTGGCGCCCCATGCGGCCAAGGACACTGGAGCAGGCATCGATACATTCCGCGCAGTGCGTGCATTCGAGCTGGTGCGAGGACTTGCGGATATCGATGCCCATGGGACAGGCACGTACGCATTTCTCGCAATGGATGCACCCGCCGCTTTCATCCTGAAAAAACACCTGAAGGGTGTGCTTATCGGCGAGCATGTTTTGCAGGTAGCCGTATGGGCAGATGGCGGTGCAGAAGGTCTGGCGCAGGAAAGCGAAGTCGAGGAACGTTACCAGCGTGACGCTGGCGCCCACGATGCCACCGGCGGTGCGGATGTCGAAAGAGAGAAGGCGGTGAAAGAGGTCGGCGGCCGGAATAAAAAAAGACACGAAGACGAAGGAAAAGAAAATGGAAGCCGGCAGTAGGATTGCGTAAAGGGCCGCGTGTGCAATTACCTTGCGGGCGTTGGAACTGAGTCCGCTGAAGTTACGGTTGACCAGCTTTGCGACACGCTTTTCAATCGTGTTTGCGGCTTCGCTGAAGATCATTTGCGGGCAAAGATAGCCGCAGTAGAAGCGCCCGTAGATCATGGCCATGGCGGCGATGAAGATCCACAGGAACATCATGGTGAGGAAGATGATGGAGAACTCGCTGATCCATAATTCAGCGCCGAAGAAGTAGAAGCGCTGGCGAATCAGGTCAACACGCATGACATCGAAGAGTGGGAGCAGGATGAAGATTGTGACACAAATGGATTGAACGGTTTTGCGCACGCGATGAAATTTCGTTCCCGGGAGAGTAACTCGAGGCGCCGCATTCATTGAAGAGCTGACTGGAGTGCTCATATTTACATCGAACCCATATGGTGCATGCTGCAATGCATTGGCCCGGCCATAACACCGCGGGCAATGAGAAGCGCGCCCATGACCAGGACGGTAAATGCGGAGACCGTTGTTCCCCACCGAGCTACTCGTTGCGTGGCCGCGGATGCACCCAGGCCGACAACCACAAGCGAAGCGCTGGTTCCCATGCCAAAAGCGAGTAGAGTGAGCGCGCCGGCCAGCGGATTGGCTGCACCCACGGCTTTCATCAGCGCGGCGTAGACAAGGCCACAGGGTAGAAAACCCAACAGGAGGCCGAGGAGGAATTTACTGCTCACGCTCGAAGAAGACATGAGTTTGCCCGCGGGGCGCAAAAGACGGCCCGGCATCGCGAACCCTCGCCATGATTTGAAGAGCGGAGAAAATCCGAAAAGGGTAAGCGCTGCCAGGACCATGGCGATGCCGGCGATAATGGCAGCAACGTTTTCGAATCCGGCAAGGTGGCCGACGAAGCCCATGGTGCCGCCGGCGAGGCCCGCGACCGCGCCAAGCAACATGTAGGTCACGGTGCGGCCAAAGTTATAGGCAAGGTGCAGGCCGAGAAGCGAGCGCCGTGCTCCGTTGGTGTTGGCGGCCACACTGTAGGTGAGCACAATGGGCCCACACATTTGTGCACAGTGCAGGCTGCTGACAAAACCGAGGAGCAGGACAAGAGAAAAGTCGCTGGGAGTCATGGCCGTAGCAGGCCCGGGCTCTGCGAACTGGCTTGGCCATCTCCCTCCTGTGTCCGGTTGGGTCCGTAATTCAATTTTGGATTGCGGCCCGCAGCTGTGACGCACATGCGATGAAAGTCGAAGCGCTGCATGGTGATTGCGTGCGAAGGGCATCGTGCGGCGCAGAGTCCGCAGCGGATGCAGGTGGCTTCGTCTTTGAGCATCACGCCGCCGAGCGCGTTTAACTGCTCTTTGCTGTAGCCATCGAGCTCGGCAGGTGTAATCGCAAGCGCTCCGGCGACCCAGTCGCGGCCGTCCGAGGTATGGCAGACTTCAGCGAGGCCTGTCAGGCGGATCAGATTCTCAGGGCAGACGTCGACGCAGGCAGTGCAGGAGACGCATATTTCCGTATCGAAGACGGTATTCACATTGCAACGAAGGCAACGAGCGGCCTGAGTGCGAGCGGCCTCGTCGGGAAAATTCTCTTCGACAATCTGAAGCGATGAGGCGCGGGTTGCAGCGGCCACTACAGGTGGATGGTCGCGGCGAAGCTGGTCCCAGCCTTGCCTCATCGTGTATTCGGCAATTGACCAGGAGGAACGAATGGTCTCCACCGTGTGCGTGCCGCGCAAATAATCGTGCATTGAACGCGCCGCGATCTGTGCCGATCGAATGGCATTGATGAAGAGTCTCGGGCCGTGAGCAATGTCGCCGCACGCAAACACATCGGGGGCGGTGGTCTGGTACGTTTCAGGATCGACCTTGATCAGGCCCCGATTGGATTCGACACCATCTCCTGGCTGCAGGAAAGAAAGGTCGGCAGACTGGCCGATGGAGAAAATCACCGTATCGCCGGGAATATCTTCGATGCTCTCTTCATTGAAGCTGGGATTGAAGCGGCCGGTTGAATCGAAGACGGCGGTACACTCGACCGTGCGTAGTCCGGCCACTTTACCGTCACCGTCGAGGATGACGCGCGGTCCGCGCGAGTTGTGCAGGAAGATGCCTTCTTCCGCGCCTTCGGTGACTTCAACTTCGTCGGCGGGCATTTGCCTCCGGCTTTCAAGGCAGACCACGTGAACCTCTCTATGGCCGCTCATGCGAACCGCGGAGCGCGCCACATCGAGCGCGGTGGCATCGCCGGTGTGAACGTCGCCGGCAGCTTCGGTGGGTTCGAACTCATCTTGCGGGCGCACAGCCGATCGGGCCACGTCGTAAGCAACGTTGCCGCCACCGATGACAATGATCTTCCTCCCCACGGGGAGCGGGGGCCCCTCATTGAATGCGCGCAGAAAATCCATGCCGTCGTAAACGCCCGTGAGATTCGCGCCGGGCAAATCGAGCTTGCGGCCCTTGGGCAAGCCGATGCCGAGGAAGATGGCTTTGTATCCCTGATCGCGCAAGCTCTGAATGGTAAAGTCGCGGCCCAGCCGCTGATTGCACTTGAGCTCCACGCCCAGCGCAAGGATGGCGTCGATCTCCGCCATCACCAACTCGCGCGGCAGGCGGAAAACCGGAACGCCGGCCGTCAGCATTCCGCCAGGCGCCGAGTGAGCTTCAAAAACAGTCACGTTGTAGCCCAACCGTGTGAGATCGTGGGCCGCGGTCAGACCCGCAACTCCCGCGCCCACCACCGCGATGCGTTCGCCGGCACCGCTGCCGGGCGGAAGCATCTGAACATTGCAGGCTTCGTGATGCAGACGGAAGTCGCCGCTCTCGGGGCCGAACTGGCTGGTCACAAATCTTTTGAGTGCGCGGATGGACACCGGGCTATCCAGCGATCCGCGCCGGCAGTTGGCTTCGCAAGGTGCTCCGCAGACGCGACCGCAGATGGATGCAAAGGGATTGGTTGCGCGGGCGATGCGGTAAGCATCTTCGTCGCGTCCTTCCGCGATTGCGTTCACATACCCGCAGGCATCGGTATGCACCGGGCAGGCGTCCTGGCACTTGACCATCTTCATCCAGTAGCCAGGTCCGCCGATCGTATCGAATTGTCCGTTGTGCCCGTTCTGCTGCGCCATGCTCGGTCTTTTATTCCTCGTGTCCGGGTTTTTTAAACAGGAAGACCATGAGAATGATCAAATAGATCGCGATCATGGCGCCGATGGCGTACATGAAGCCGTTGGCGTTGCCGGTAACTGCGTTGAGCTGCTGCACAAGCGAACCGCGGGTAGAGTGGTGAATCTCGCCATTCATGAAAATCATTAGGTAGGTAAGCATGGCCACGCCGATGATAGGATAGGCGAGTTTGAGGAACCCGGGAATGCCGGTTCCTTTGCGCTCAGTAATCCATCCGCCGGCATATTCATGCAGCTCGGGCTTGGGAGTTTCAGTTGCCATTGGAGCCTCCATGGCGCAACGCGCCGGCGGGTTGATGCGGTTCGAGTTCGGGATCGTCTTCGAGCATCCGGAATTTTGGATCCTCGCTGTTGGGCCCTAGGTATCCATCCTTCACAGACCGGACGAAAAAGTAGACGGCCAGGCCGGCAAGAACCGCAAAAAGAAGATAAGCGAAAAAGACGCTTTGGTAGGTGTAGTCAGTCATGAATTCGCCTCACTTCTCATAGTCGTTGTCGGGGCGCCAGTCTTTGGCACGGCCGCGAGTTTGCAGGTAGGCAACGAGGTCGTCGAGTTCCTGGGGATTGTTGGCGATCCACGGGAAGGGCGGCATGATTGAGCCGGGCACGAGGTCGCGCGGATTATTGAAGTGCGCCTTATGCCACTGCTTGTTGTATTTTCCGCCGATGCGCGAAAGATCGGGGCCGGTGCGCTTGGTTCCGAAGGTCTGGCGATAGTCGTAGACAAACTCGTCGGGTGTGGAGACCGGCGAAGGCACTCCCTTCCAGCCGGAGCGGATTACGTCAGAGGCAAGGGTGCGCGTCTGTTGCGTGTGGCAATATTTGCAGCCTTCGCGGATGTAGATCCTGTAGCCGCGCATTTGCTGGTCGGTGTAGGCAACAAGCTTGCCGGTTGGTCCCTTGGCGGGATCGGTGTTTTCGAAAGGCTTGTTCCAGCTCTTATCAATCAGAGGCGGAGCCACGGTTGTGAGCAGGCCGCCAATGAAGAACAACCCAAGCGCGGCGCCCACAAAGAGAATTGCATTCGAATCGGTTTTGTGCAGCATAGAGTCTCCCTTCGTTTACGAGCGCGCCAGCTCGTCTTTGGCCTGCCCGCCTGCTAATGCGGTAGACATGATGTTGTAGAGGAAGAGCACGATTCCGGAGAAGATCATGATTCCGGAAAGGAATCGCACCATCCACACGGGCTTGAGAGCAACCACGGTGTCGATAAACGGAATCGAGGGGTTGTTCCACTGCCAGCCTTGCCAGAATCCGCCCAGCCAGAGAGCAGTGAACATTCCCAGGCCACCGATGAGGAAGAGCCAGAAGCTCCAGTTAGCAGCTGCTTCCGAGTGCAGCCTGGTTCCGAAGATGCGCGGAATGACGTAATACACGCCGGCCATGGTTATGAATGAGAAAGTACCGAGAACCGCCATGTGCGCGTGTCCGGGAATACAATCGGTCTTGGAGACGATGGCGTTCACCGACCGAAGGCTGTGCATGGGTCCCTGGAAGCAGGTGAGCAGATAAAAGATGGTTCCCGACATCAGAAACTTGAGCGACACGTTGTCGTTGAGCTGATGCCACTCGCCTTTCATCGTCGCGATGAAGTTGTAGACCACGGCCCAGACCGGAATCAGCAGCATAACCGAGAAGACAATCGAGATCGTTTGCAACCACTGCGAGATGGGCCCGTGCAGCATGTGGTGGGCGCCGGTCCATACATAAACGAAAGCGAGCGACCAGAACCCGATCATCGAGAGCTTGTGGCTGTAGAGCGGGGTGTTCGATGCGCGCGGTATGAAGTAATAAGCAATCGCCAACCCTGCGGGCGTGAAGATGAGGCCGACCGCATTATGGGTATACATCCAATTGAGGTTTGCCTGGTTGACGCCGGTAACGCCGGGAAGCAATGTAGCGAAGTTGCCGGTTAGGTAGACGAAGGCCGTCCACACGATGGTGCCCATCAGGTACCACGTGGAAACGTACATCTGGTTGTATTTGCGCGTGGCAATTGTAGCGAAGATATTGAAGCCGAACATGACCCAGGCGATGACGACGAGAACCGCGACCGGGGTGGGAAGGTCGGCGTATTCGAGACCTTTTTGATAGCCGCCGAGGAGGCTGAAGATCGCGCTGACGATGATGATGTTCCAGAGAATCGATGTCGCCACGCCGAGTTTCTCGCTCCACAGCTTGACTCCGCAGAGGCGCGGCACAAGATAGTATGCGAGGCCCATGTCCGCTGCGAGCAACCAGCCAAAGAGCATCCCGTTCACATGCAGTGGCCGCATGCGCCCGTACGTGAAGTACGAGATCGTGCCGAGAAACTGCGGCCAGACAAACTTGGCCGCGATGATCAGCGCGATGATTCCCACGACGAAGAAGTATCCCGCTGCGCCCAGTAGGAACCACTTCACAGTTGTGTCCGTGTGGATCTCGGACGTCGCGACCGCAGTGGGTGTGGCCAAAGGTCCACGGATTACGTTTGTTGCCATTACAGCCTCCCTAAAGATTCGGCACTCTCACTTTGCCGGTTCGTTCAAACTGCGAATGTAGTTCACAATGTCGCCGACCTCATTTTGCGAAAGGCCGTAATCCATCCAGGAGGGCATCGCCGTGCCCTCGACGCCGTACATGATCGATTCAAAGAGGCGCCGGTCGGGAGTGTTGTTCACGAATGCTGAATTTCTCAAGTTGCGCGGACGGGGTGAGATGTCGAGGGAATTCGGACCTCGTCCATCTGCCTTGCGTCCGTGGCAACCGGTGCAACGCTGCAGGAAGATGGCTTCTCCGCGTGCCGCGGATGCTGGAGCCATGGTGACCGGATTCTGCTCAGGAACCTTGCGCGGCTTCAACTGGCGGGTCGGTTCATGCACGTAAGTCTCAAAGACGTAATCGAGCGTGCTCTTGATCTGGTCGCCGGTGAGAGACTTGCCCCACGCAGGCATCGACGTTCCCGGAACGCCGAGCGTGATGGACGCCAGGAAACGCGCCTCCGGTTTGCTCACCATGAATTCGGATTTGGTCAGGTCGCGCGGTGCGGGATCGAGATAGATCGAATTGATCCCATGGCCGTTGCCCTTTTCTCCGTGGCAGCGTGAGCAGAGCGCCTTATAGGTTTCGGCCGGCGTCATGGCCGGCGGCTGCGCCGTGCGAGTCATAAGGTAGGCAGCCATAGCCTTGTAATCATCGTCAGGCAGCCCGAAAGCGGGCATGTTGGAGTCGGGCACGCGCGAGCGCGGCGTGTGGAAGTGATCCATCAGCCACGGGCCATCGCGCATCAGCCCCTCGTACGAAAGGTCGGGCGAAATTCCGCCGTCTTTGTTGTCGAGCTTGTGGCACGAGAGGCAGGCATACTCCTGAATGAGCTTCTCGCCGCGCGCGGCCGAAGTCTGCGCAGCAGCGCCCATCGTTTCCGAAGAAGTCACGCTCTCAGGAACTGCCGACGTGACCGCAGCATTCTGGGTGAACGCCTCGACGGGCGATTCCGCAGGACGGCTTCCGCGGCGGCTCTTGAGGAAGATGACCAGCGCCTTCCTGTCGTCCTCGCTCAATTTGAACTGCGGCATGATCGAAGTGGGCGTGTAGGCACGCGGATCAACGAGATGCCCCCAGAGATAGTCGAGCTTGCGTTCCTTGCCCACTTCGGTCAGATCGGGACCGAGTGTGCCGGTCGAGAGGCCTTCGATGCGATGGCAGCCAAAGCAGCCGGTCTTGAAGAATAATTCGCGGCCCCGTGTGACCAGAGCCGTGCCGGCGAAATCTTTGCCCGTATGGCATTGCGCGCAATTGGCCTGGAGGAACTCCTTGCCGTGCAGATGCAAGGCGATTTGCGGATCCCAGCCAGTCTGCATGGTGTAGCCAAGCATCGGATCGGGCCAGGATGCTTCCTGACCATGCGCATCGCCAGCTTCGAGACCGCGTCCCTGGCCGTCGTGGCACGAGGTGCAGCCAAAGTCAGTGAATTTGTGACGGCGCACCCACCGGCCATTGCGGAAGACATCGCCCATCGCCTCTGAATAAGGATGCGTAGCCAACGGCTCTTTGGTACTCGTGAAACGAGGATCGTCGACGGCCACGTGGCAGCTCTGGCACCGGTCCACGCGTTGCGGGCCGAAGGCGGTCACGATGGTCTGCTCAATCTTCGGCTGGCGATCTTCAAGTGCAGTGCGCTCTGCCGGGGATTTCGCCTGGGCCAGCGCCTGATGAAAGTAGGCTGTCTGGTTATCTTGCCAATGGCTCTCGAACTGGTCGTAGACGACCGCGCCGCCACCGCACAATACCAGCAGGCTAACAATGGCTAACGCCACGCGCATATAAGAAACTCCTCAAGACCAGACTGGTCAAAATGGGCTGACGAACTGCCAGTTCGCGCCGCGGAAGAATGTGCCGATGATGATGAGAACCACGTTCACGATCACAAACAAAAGGAAGATGGAGTTCGCAAGGATGCGTTGCCGGGCAAACCACCGGCCCACGCCCTGCTTGCCGCGATCCAGGTAAGGCAGCAAAACCAGCAGAAGCAATTCAATTCCCGGGATCCCGATGCCGCCCCAGAAGGCCGAGTAGCTCACCTGTTCCTGCAGCCCAAGGAAGTACCACGGCGCCTTGGCCGGGTTGGGCGGATGCATCACATTGACCGGCTGCTCAAGCGGCGCATTGAAGAAGATCGACACGACCATCACCGCTGCAATGGTCAGTAGTAAAACGAAGAGCTCCGCGATAAGCAGATTGGGCCAGCTGAAGACAGTGTCTTCTTCGAGCTTGCCAACCTTTACGAAAGGGCCGCGCACCAGTCCCTGAATACTGAACCTTCGTTGCGCGTCAACGCTCGGTACGCTACCGGCAGCCGCCAATACCGCAGACTCTTCCAACACTTCAACCTGTACCGCAGGCTTGGCCGCGGGCTTGGCCAACTCCGGCTTGGCCAGACCGCCATCTTTGCGGATACGCCAGAAGTGAATAGCTACAACAAGCGAGAGCACCAGGGGCAGCACCACAACATGCAGTACATAGAACCGAAGGAGGGCTTCCTGCCCCACGGAGGCATCGCCCAGGAGAATGAACTTGATTGTCTTGCCGACGAATGGCGCATAGCCGGCGATCGAGGTACCCACCGTGATGGCCCAGAAGGCAAGCTGATCCCACGGCAGCAGGTAGCCCGTGAAACTCGAGAGCAACGTGAGCAGGAAAAGCGTGACGCCGATGTTCCAGTTGAATTCGCGCGGCGCTTTGTACGAACCCGTGAAGAAGACGCGGCACATGTGCAGGAATACAACCGCAACCATGGCGTGCGCTGCCCATCGATGCATGTTCCTGAGGATCACGCCGAACGCCACCGAGCTACGCAGATCGAGCATGCGGTCGTAAGCCTGGGTGGTCGAGGGAACGTAATAGAACATCAGCAGGATGCCGGTTACTGCCAGAATCACGAAAAGGAAGAAGCTGATCAGACCCAGGCCCATGGTGTAAGCGGGCCGCAACGCCTGGCGGCTTACACGGACCGGCTGGATATGCAGAAAGAAGTTGGTAAAGCTTGTGGCAGCCTTCCCGCGGTCGCTCGAGGGCAGTGGGTTGCGGAAGACGGACTTCCACACATTGCGGGGGAAATCCATAAGGCGCGACCGATTGGATTTCACTTCTTCTTTGGTCATAAGTTCCGGCGTGTTCATACGGTTAGGTAGGTTCCCGTTTGAATCTCGTTGTCCTTGTCCACTTCCAACTCGCCGCTGGGAGTGAGCGAAACCTGGAACCACGCAAGCGCCTTGGGAGCCGGGCCCCCGGTGACGTTGCCATCCACATCGAACTGCGAACCGTGGCACGGGCATTGAAAGCCCGTTTGCGAAGGTGCGACGATGCAACCCAGGTGCGTGCACGTGGTAGAAATAGCCGCGACCTGGTTGACTTCGCGCACAATGCACACTCGCTTGGTGTCAATGGCCACGCGCGCGCCGGAAGGGAATTCGTCGGGGCGTCCGATCAGAAACCGGTTTGGCTGACCGAAGGTGACGCGGGGCTTCATGAAAGCGAACGTGGAAAAGACCCCGGTAAGAAGCGAACCAACAATACCGGCGCCGCTCAGCCAGCCCAGGAAATGCCGGCGTGGAATTTCCTGCTCACTGTGATTCCGTCCGGTCTGGAGCGCCTGCGTAGTTCCGGGCTCACTTATCTTCGGTACCGCTCCCATGCTGCTGCTCCTTTTTGAGAGGTCTGGCAAGGTCTTGACGATCAGACCAGAACACCTGGTACTTCACGTCTTCAAAGCTCTTGAACTGATGACTGCGAACCGCCCAGACGAAAATCAACAGGCCACCTGCACCCATCAACAAACTGGCGGCAATAGCAATCCACGTCAGTTCCATACGCCATGTTCCGAGCCGAAGTCCGAAAAAGCTTTTGGACTGGTTCTCTCCAATTTCGCTTGAACTCGGCTAACTTACACGCCGCGAAACAAGGCAATCTGTGACGGAGATTACATAGTTCTGTGATGGCTAAACGCGCGGCGCTCGTTGCGAAGATTCGCGAGCACTCAGGGCAGAATCCCATCGACCAAAGCAGGCGCCTCGCCGCACGTTTTGGCGCGCCACCGCCTCGTGGACAGAGTCTCCTGCCGGTTGGGATTCGGGTCGGCCAAGCCTTCTCAGTTGCGGCGATACCGGCAACGCAGCTCGAGGTTTTGATTGTTGAGGATAGGCCGGCGCGTTGCGGCGTGAAAGCGTCTCCGGGTTATCGCACGGAGCGAGTTTGGCCGGAAAGCAAAATGCCCGGCACACGCGTCAGCGGTGCCGGGCTCATTTCAATTCAGACTATAAACAGTCGGTCCAGGCCGGAGGGTGGTCTTACAGCGAACGAGAGTTCCCGAATTCCGAAAGCGCCGGGCCCATTACCAGGCGTATACGGTCAGGTCGTCGAGATAGACGGTGGTTGTGCCGCTCTTGCCATATCCGTCCACCTGAAATTGTGTTTGCAGCACCGGACCCCATCCGAGAGCAAAGGCTGAAGGAACCGTCGCGTTGATGACCTGCTCTACGCCATCGAGCCATGCAGATTGGTAGGTAACCACGCCGGTATCGGTGCGCGAATAGCTGATCTGCACATGATGCCAGACACCAACTGTCCAGGTGCGTGGATTGCAGGGCTGTGTCGAACGCGTCCAGTGAACGACGCCCTTTTCCGGAGTTCCCGTATTCTGCGTATATTCCCACACGCCGTCATAGCCTGCGCACTGAAACGCGAAGATCGCGTTTTGTCCATTCGGCATCACCTGGTTAACGTCCATCTCCAGATTGCCGATGGCAGTGGAAGACTTATCGAAGTAAACCCATGCGTCATAAAGGAAGTTCGTGTCCGTCTGATCGTCGGCGAACGAAACTGAAAACCTTTCGTCCCCGCCATCTCCAAACCTGGTTACAAATTTGCGCGCGCTGCCGCTGAGCGAAGGGGCGCCGACGAGGCTTGTCGATCCCGACGAACTGCCTTTTCCACCCGTATCGTGCTGCGCGATCCAGCCCCTCAAGGTCTGAATGCTACTGATGCTCGCGGCGTTCGATGGCACGAGCGAGCTTGCGCTTGAAGGGGAAAACACAGTCACAGCCACTTCGCCAACGCATGTTGATCCGCCTTCGCCCGTAGCCTGAACATGAACAATGTGCGCGCCCGTGGGCGCGACAACTGTCGTGTCGAGAGCTGCTCCTGTCACCTCTGTCGCGTCCGTGCTGCTGTCGAGCCAGTAGCTCATCGAAGCAATTGATTGCGACGAACAATTGCTCGAGATTGCCGAAAGTTGAAACGGCGATTGCACGGTAGCACCTGCCATTGGTCTGCTGATCGAAATGCCTGCGAATGCAGGGATGGCTAGGACGAAGCCGAACGAAGAGAAAATT
>Ga0187851_10001155_pt1 | contig 25750 bp, 22 predicted proteins | sample June2016WEW_6_10_FD_132997 | JGI IMG/M metagenome (GOLD analysis project Ga0187851, IMG submission 132997) | Peatland microbial communities from SPRUCE experiment site at the Marcell Experimental Forest, Minnesota, USA - June2016WEW_6_10 | ecosystem: Environmental > Terrestrial > Soil >...
AGCCTGCCAGCGCGCGTTGCCAGGCGGACAATCCACCCTGCTTGCCCTCCCACGCCAGCGCATACAGGAGTGGAATCGGCGCCAGCGGCGCCAGAACGCGCAGATCCAGGGGCGGGAAGACGGCGAACAACAACAGGCCCGCGGCCAGACCTCCCAACAACACCAGTTGACTCCGCTGCATGCTCAACTCTCCGCTGGCCACGCCGTTCCCTCGGCGATGTTGTGCATTGTCGCTCTCTCGAATGTCACCCACAGATATTCATCTCTGGGTGGCCCGCAGGGCCGTGGCGACTCCTTAGAAGTCGCTACGGTACAACACCTCCGCTCCCTCACGGTCGCGGCTCAGTAACACAACCACTCTCTCGAATGTCACCCGCTGACATTCATCTCCACGGGTGGCCCGCAGGGCCATGGCGACTCCTCCGAGCGCCGGTCCGTCCTGCGCCACGCCTGCGCCGCCGCCGCCAACCGTCCTATGCCTTCCGCGCGCCCTCGCTCACCATCTCCGCCATATAGCTCGATCGCACGAAGGGCCCGGCGGAGACCATCCTGAAACCGATCGCCAGCCCATACTCTTTCCATCGTTCGTAGCGCTCCGGTGAGACGTACTCAGCCACTTCCATGTTGCGCCGCGTCGGTTGCAGGTACTGCCCGATGGTTACCACCTCGGTGCCCGCCGCTAGCAGGTCGCGCAACACTTTTTGAACTTCCTCCTCCGTCTCGCCCAATCCGGCCATCAGCCCAGACTTCGTGAGCACATCGGGGCGGTACTCGCGGGCGAAGGCCAGCACCTCCAGCGACTGCCGGTAATTGGCCTGCGGCCGCACGCGCCGGTACAGCCGCTCGACCGTCTCCAGGTTGTGGTTGAATACCTGCGGCCCGGCATCCAGCACGCGCGCCACCGCTTCCCGGTCACCGCAGAAATCGGGCGTCAGCACCTCCACCCGTGCCTGCGGCAGCGCCTCGCGCACGCGCCGCACCGTCTCCGCGAAATGGCGCGAGCCGCCGTCTTCCAGGTCATCGCGATTCACGCTGGTGATGACCACGTAGCGCAGGTTCATCTGCTGCGCCATGCGCGCCACGCTCGCCGGTTCGTCAGGGTCCAGTGCGAATTCGCGCTTCAGCGGCGAGCCCTTCGGCACGGCACAGAACGCGCATCCGCGCGTGCACAGGTTGCCGAGAATCATGAAGGTTGCTGCGCCGCGGTGGAAGCACTCGTGGATGTTCGGGCAGCGCGCCGACTCACACACCGTGTGCAGCTTGAGCCGCCGCAGGTCGTTTTTCAGCAATTGGACCGACTCGAAGTTGGTGACGTGTTTCCGCAGAAACCCTGGCAGGCGCGGCGTCGCTGGAATCTTCGAGCCGATCCGGACCAAAGGGGACGAATCGGCCGGCGGCCGGTCCTCGGGCACTGCAGGCCTTCTTCCCTCTTCTGTCACCTTGGATACTTCACTGGGTACGGCTTGTCGACGCCCAGGCTCTTCAGCTTCCCGCGAGCCTGGTTGCTGGCCTCAGCCGATGCCAACGGCCCCACCAGGACGCGCACCAGTTCCGGTTTGGTCGACTGCGCCAGAGCCGTCGGAAGATCGCTCTTCCTGAGCAGTGCCGCCATGGCCTGCGCCTGGCTCAGCGTTGTCGCCGCAACCTGCAGGTACGAACCCGGCGCGGGCTCGCCCACCGCATCCACACCGCGCCCGGCAACGGGCTTTTGCGGCGCCGGAGCCTGCGCCGGTGGCTTCGCGGCCGCGTGAGGAAGCGCTTCCCGCTGCTCGGTTTGGGGAATCGCCGACTCGGTTGTTGCTGACTCCTTCGGCTGGTCGCTTTCCGGAGACGTCGCCACAGGTGGCGGAGCGGCAGTTTCCGCCGCCGCCTCGGATTTCAGAGGCGCTTCGAGGACGATCGGCGGATTGTCGGCCGCGTGGCGCTGGCCCTCGTCCGCCTTGGCGGCGGCCTGCCCCACACTCCTCCCGGCGAAAAACCCCATCGCGAAAAAGACTCCCAACAGCAACACAATAATGGCGAGCACGCTGAAAAGCTGGCGGTTGCCCAGCACAAACTCGAACTCATTATCCTTTCGGACTTGCATCGCGTTCCTTCCTCGTTGCAGTCGATTCTTCCCAAAGCTTAAACTGCCCGAGCGTTCAATACAACCTCGTCTTAAACAATCCCGAGGCGTTATGCTTTGGAAAGAGGGCCTGCCTGCGCATGCCGCGTATGCTTCGTTTTACCTGTCAGCCCGGATGCACCCGCTGTTGCGACGAGCCGGGCTACGTTTATTTGACGGAGAATGACCTGCTCCGCGCCGCCGCGCACCTCGGCCTCACGCCGGCCCGGTTCGAGCGGCGTTTTGTCTATCGGACAACTCATCTGCTCAGACTCCGCAAGCCGCGCGGCCGGCAATGCCCGTTTCTTCTGGCCGGCGGCTGCTCGATCCACCCGGCCAAGCCCACCCAGTGCCGGCTGTTTCCATTGTGGCCCGAACTCGTCGTCAGAGTCCGCGACTGGCAGCGGGCCGCCGGCTCCTGTCCGGGTATCGGAACGGGACCACTGATCCAAATTGGAACAGCGCTTGAGACGGCCTCCGAAATGATACGCGCCCATCCCTCCTTATACGACTCCGACCGGTCATAAAAGTCTTTCAGTTTTATATAGATAGAACCAGCCCTCGCCGCCGGGCCGATTGGCATCCTTCGTGCACTGACGCCAGCGAAATGTTCGATCCGATTACATCGCGGATGGAGCAGTATCTAGATCTACTGAGCGCACGCCAGACGCTCGTCGCTTCCAACGTCGCCAACATCGATACCCCGGGCTATCGCACGCGGGATATCGACTTTCAGTTTGAATTGGAGTCTCAGCTTGCCGGCAACAGCCCCACGGTCTTTGAACCAGCCGGTCTCACCGTGAAGAACGACGGCAACAATGTCAGCCTGGACCGCGAAGCCCGCCTGCTCGCCGAAAACGCCATGCGCTTCAATCTCGTCTCCAACCTGATGAAGAACGAGCTGCGGATGGTCAAGTCGGCGATTGATGAAGGGAAGTCCTGATGAGTCTCCTGGACCTTATGTCGGTGAGCGCCTCGGGCATGCAGGCCCAACGCCTCCGGGCCGAGACCATCGTGGAGAACCTGGCCAACGCCGAAACCACCCGCACGCCCGACGGCGGTCCTTATAAGCGCAAGGATGTAGTACTGACCAGCACCGACCAGCTCGATGCACCCTTTTCCGCCGTGTTCCAATCCGCGCTGAGCGCCGGCGCGAGCGGCGTCTCCGTTTCCGAAATCGTGGAAGACACCCGTGCTCCCGACCAACGCTACCAGCCCGGCCATCCGGACGCCGACGCGCAAGGCTATGTCTCCTTTCCGCACATCAGCCCCCCCGAGGAGATGGTGGACCTGATGGACGCTTCGCGCAATTTCGAGGCCAACACCGCCGCCATTGCGGCCGTGAAAGATATGATTTCCAAGTCCATCGATCTGCTTAAGATATGAGTGTCAACGCCATCATCTCCGCGGCCTCGCCCATCCTCGCTCCGCAGGGCATCAGATCCATTGAGAACACACCGGCTGGCGCAGGCGGTTTCGGTGCGGCCATGACCGACGCTCTCAATGGCGTCGAGGCCATGCAGAACGCAGCGCACGCCTCGGCGGAAAGTTTCATGAGTGGCGCAACCGGGGAAATTCATAAGGTCGCGCTGGACCAGCAGAAGGCCGCCATCGCCCTCGATCTGTTTCTGCAGGTACGCAACAAAGTCATTTCCGCATACCAGGAAATCATGAAGATGCAGATATGAGAGCCCGATGATGAATCAGCTCAGGCAGCTTCTCGATCAGCTCTCACTGCAGCAGAAGATGTTGATTGCCGTCGCAGCCTGTTTGGTCGCCGGCGGCATCTTCTTCGGGATTCGCTGGAACAAGGATCGCGACCTGCGGCCGATGTTCGCCAGCCTGGCCCCCGAGGATGCCGCCGCCGTCGTCGAGAAACTCAGGGTTGCCAACGTCGATTACAAAGTTGCCGACAACGGCGCCGTCCTGGTCCCGTCTGCGCGCGTCGCGGAACTTCGTCTCGATATGGCGGCCGCTGGTTTGCCGCGCAGCGGCCGTCTCGGATTTGAGCTCTTCGATAAGCAGAACTTCGGCGCCACCGAATTCGACGAGCAGATTCGGTTGCGCCGGGCGATTGAGGGCGAGCTCGAACGCTCTGTGATGACCCTCACCAGCGTGGAAAGCGCACGGGTCCACGTTACCTTCGGCAAGGATTCTGTTTTCACAGATCTGCGCCAGCCCGCCAAGGCCAGCGTCCTGGTCCGGCTGAGGCCCGGCGCGAAACTGACTCAGCAGAACATCTCGGCTATCGAGCACCTGGCCGCCAGCGCTGTCGAAGGTTTGCAGCCCGATTCGGTCTCGGTGCTCGACATGAACGGGAACCTGCTCGGCAAACCACGCAGCCCGCTGGATGCCGATGCCGGTGCTTCCTCGGCTATGCTCGATTACCGCCAATCGATCGAACACGACCTGCTGGTGAAGATACATTCCACCCTTGATCCGCTCCTCGGCCCGGAGAAGTATCGTGCCGGTGTCACTCTGGAATGCGATTTCACGAGCGGCGACCAGAGCGAAGAGACGTTCGACCCTGACCACTCGGTGATGCTGACCTCTCAGAAAACGGAGGAGTCCAACGGCACTACGAGCAGCGGCGGTGTGCCGGGAACTGCTTCCAACCTGCCCCGGCCGGTCCCTCCTTCGCCTGGCGGCCGCGGGGCGGTCTCGCGGAAGACCGAAAACGTCACTTATCAAACCAGCCGCGTCGTCAAACACGTCAAACTACCGCAAGGGGCCGTCAAGCGTGTCTCCGTGGCGATTCTGGTCGATCAGGGTGTCCACTGGGAGGGGGTTGGCCCGTCCGCCAAGCGTGTTCTGGACCCGCCCTCGGCCGATACGCTGAAAGTCGTCAAGGAAGTGGTCTCCGGCGTGATTGGTTTCCAGCAGAACCGCGGCGACCAGGTGCTCGTCGAAACGTTGCCCTTCGATGTCACGCTGGCCCTGCCGGCGCCAGAACCGTTCGCGCGTCCGGTGCCCGCGGGGCCCCGGAAACCGTCCACTGGATGGGAGGAGTTGACTCTTCGCCTGCGCTCGCTGTCGCCGCTGTGGCTCATCGCGGGAGGGTGCTTCTTTATCGTTGCCCTGGTCGCAATCGGATTGCTTCTGAAGGTGCGTCTGGGGCGGAAAGCGCCGAAAGCGGAGGCCGCACTTGCCGGCGGTGTCCGGCTCGCTCCCGGCACGACAACTCCCGCGCAGCTCGGCTCGCCGGCCCAGTTTGAGGCCAAGGCCATGGCCCAACTGGCGGAGAACCGGCAGGTTCAAGAGCAGGCCGAGCTCGATGCTTTGCTGTCCCTCAAGACGGTTCCGACCACGCGCAAGTCCGAAGTCTTAAAGAAATTCATCCTCGATGAGGCGAAAAAGGACCCCGGCAAGGTAGCGCAACTGATTCGTTCATGGCTGAGTGCAGAGGCCGTCTGAGCCATGATTCGAAACGCAGCCAAAGAAGAGACTCCACTGAAGCTTCAGATCAGTGGTCCCAAAAAGGCGGCGATTCTGTCCGTATGTGTCGGTGAGGCGCTCAGCGCGGAGATCTTTAAGGAACTCGATGAGGATGAAGTCGGCCTGATCGGACGCGAGATTGCGCGCGTGCAAAGCATCTCCGCCGAGGAAGGCGAGCAAGTTCTCGAAGAATTCTACGAACTCGCGATGGCTCAGGACTATGTCCTTAAGGGCGGCATCGAGTATGCCCGAAAGATCCTCAACAAGGCCTTTGGGCCGGAAGCTGCCAGGAAGATGCTGGACCGTCTGCTCAAGCAGATGGGACATGACACGGCAAACTTCGATGCACTGCAGAAAGCCGACCCGCAACAGGTGGCCAAGTTCATCCACAACGAGCACCCCCAGACCATTGCGCTCGTGCTCAGTCACCTCAATCCATCTCAGGCTGCCGGACTGCTCTACTCACTGCCCAACGAGCTGCGGGCCGATGTCGCCCTGCGCATGGCTAATCTGGACCAGATTTCACCCGATATCATCACCAAGATCGCCTCGATCATTGGCCAGAAGCTCAAGTCGCTCGGTGAAATGAGCCGCGAGTCCTACGGTGGCGTACGGGCCGTGGCCGAGATGTTCAATCGCCTCGACTCATCCTGCAGCAAGGAGATCATCGAGACCATCGACAGCCGGGACCCGGCGCTCGCGGAAACGATCCGCCACCTGATGTTCGTCTTCGAAGACCTGCTGCTGATCGATCAGAATGGCATGAAGGAGATTCTTGGCCGCATCGACCGCAAGGTGCTGACGGTCGCCTTGAAAGGGACCAGTGACCAGCTCAAGGAACACTTCCTGGAAGGGATGTCGACACGTGGCGCCGAGATGCTGCGAGAAGACATGGAAGCGCTGGGCCCGGTCAAGATCAAGGAGGTCGAGGCAGCGCAGCAACAGATCATCGCGGTTGTGCGGCAAATGGAGACGGAGGGCGCAATCAGCCTGAAGGGCGCGGTAGGCGAGCAATATGTCGTCTAGGATCGTGCGCGGCGACCAAGCATGCTTGCAGAAGCATCTCTGGCAACACGCCGACTCGACAGAACAGGTCGCAGCGGGTCCCCATCCCGCTGACAGCGAGCCCTCCGGTCCCGAGGCTGAGCGGATTCGCGAGCTTCTGCTGCGAGAATTCCAAAGCCGTATCGAGCGCGAGCGCGCCCAGTCTTTCGAATCCGGACGCGAGGCTGGCCGGAATTCAGCCCTACAGGAGCTTCAGGCTCCTCTCGAGCGAGTCGCCCGCAGCCTCGAAGAGCTGGCCTCCTGCCGCGCCCGCTATCGGAAGGAGACCGAGCGCGAAGTCGTTCAACTCGCTCTGGAGATCGCCCGCCGCATCCTGAGGCGTGAATTAACCATCGATCCCGAGGCGATCCTGGGGCTGGTGCGGGCGGGGCTGGAATCGATTTCACTGCGCGAAGTATTGGAAGTTCGCCTGCATCCCTCGCATGCCGAAACGGTTCGCGTGTGCCTGAATAAACTGGGCGCTCCCGCGGGTCTGGCCGTCATTGCCGACCCTCACCTTGAGCCCGGAGCCGTTCTAGTAGAGACACGCCGAGGTGGTTTTGATGCTTCGGCGGACGCACAATTGGAAGAAATTCAGCGCGGATTTGCCGATCTGATAGAGCACAGCGACGCGCATTGAGGACTGAGAGGAGCGAGAGGGTTTGACATCCGTCACGCAGGCTAAGGGGCTGGAACGGTTTTTTGAGGCTCTTCGGGAAGTGGACACCGTGCGGGCGACCGGCGTGGTCGAACAGATCGTGGGTCTGCTCATTGAATCCAAGGGCCCCCCTGCGGGTGTCGCCGACTTCTGTGAGATCCGGACCCGGGCGGGGCACACTATCCGCACCCAGGTCATCGGCTTTCGTGAGGGGCGCATCCTCTCCCTGCCGCTCGAAGAAACCGGGGGATTGCAGCCCGGCGACACTCTGGTGACACGCCGGCGCGACTCGCGCGTGGCCGTGTCTTCCCAACTCCTGGGCCGTGTTGTCGACGGCTTCGGTGTCCCGATGGACGGCGGTGCTCCCATCCGGGCCGAAGCATTCTATGACCTTTACGCCGCTCCTCCGGGACCGTTGGAGAGGGAGCCGATCCGCGCCCCCCTTACCACTGGGGTGAAAGCTATCGACGGGTTTCTGACCTGCGGCCGCGGTCAGCGCATCGGCATCTTCGGGGGCAGCGGTGTCGGCAAGAGCATGCTGCTGGGCTCCTTACTCAGACACCACAATGCCGACGTGGCCGTCGTCGCCCTCGTGGGCGAGCGGAACCGTGAAGTACGCGATTTCATTGAGTGTGAGCTGGGGCCGGAAGGACAGAAGCGCAGCGTGCTGGTTGTGGCCACCTCGGACCGCCCCTCGCCCCTGCGTGTCCGGGCCTGCTTCGTCGCCCTGGCCATAGCCGAGTACTTTCGCGATCAGGGCGCCAATGTGCTGCTGGTGGCGGACTCGGTCACGCGATTAGCGATGGCGCAACGCGAGATCGGACTGGCGGCGGGCGAACCGCCCAGCCAGAAAGGCTACACTCCATCAGTTTTTCAGATGCTTCCCAAGGTTTTCGAGCGCGCCGGCAACTTCCGACGCGGCTCGATCACCGGCTTCTTCACCGTGCTGGTGGAAGGTGATGACATGAATGAGCCGATTACGGACGCAGTGCGCGGCATTTTGGACGGCCACATTGTTCTGGCGCGGCGACTGGGACAAAAAGGGCACTACCCGGCGATCGATGTCCTGCAGTCGATTTCGCGCCTCGCCGCCCGCGTCGGCCGACCAGATCAGTTGACGGCGGCGACACGGTTGAGGGAGTGCATTTCGCTGCTCCAATCTACGGAGGACTTGTTGCGCATTGGGGCTTACGTTTCGGGTTCCAACGCGGGGGTCGATGCGGCCTTACGCCTGCAGGAGGATATTAACCGCTTTCTTTGCCAGACGCCCGGCGAGAGGAGTTCCATGGACCAGACCGTGGACCGAATGAAGGAACTCGTTTCCCGGCTTGGGGGAGGGCATCCCGTTGAAAAAATTTAACTTTCGCCTCGAACAAGTGCGCCGCTGGCGGGAGTCGCAAAGAGACGCGGAGGAAGCCCGGCTGCAAGCGCTGTTTGCTGAGCTGAATCAGTTGGAGCGGGCCCGTGTCGAACTCGGCGACGCCGCCGCAAAGGCAGAGCAAGCCGTGCGTCCCAGGCCTGACGCGCCCCTGCCTCCGATGCAGGAATTACAGGCTCTCGATTCCTACCGCGACTACATCCACCGCGAGTGTCATCGTCTGGCGAGCCTGCGTCCCCCGCTTGAAGCGCGCATTGCCACCCAGCGGCGCGCTCTGACTGAGGCGGAACGCAAGATGGAGGTCCTTGACCTGCTGCGGGAAGAGAAACTGGAGGAGTGGAAGAACGAACTCGACAAGGAACAGGAAGACCTGGTGGCCGAGTTGGTCGTGGCCCGGTGGGCCCGAGCCTGCTGATCGGCAGCGCGAGCCGGTCCGGAATCAACTAGGCATGCCACCGCACACTGCCCGGCGGCAAAGGTGAATCATTGTGATTTCGCGCTGCCATTGCCGCGAAAATACGTGTTTTTCACAGTGCGCTCACCAGTCTGCCATCGCCAATAACCGCATAATGGCGGCGCCGGAACAGCACAATCTCTTTCACGCGCAGCCGTGACTCTGAGCCTCCGGAATGGCGGCCAAGCTGCCCGCGCCACCTTGACGGGTCGGCTCGCTCAGGGTATTGATTTAGAATCAATCAGTTACTAGAGCCGCTCTTCAGGAACCGCGCAAATTCGTCCGAGTCCTTCGTCAGACCGGGGAATGAGGCGAGCGGCTTCTGGTCCGCGTCGAAGATCGCATAGAAAGGAATGGCGACGGTGTTGAAAAGGGTCTGCTGCCGCCGCTGATTGGCCTCGCTGGCGGCGTCGGAACCATCGGTGTAGAGGTCCACGAGGACCAGGCCGTCCAGCAAGCCGGCGATTTCGGGGCGGGAAAACATATTGGCTTTCATCCACTTGCAGTTCGTGCAGGCGTAGCCGGTGAAGGAGACGAGGACTCGTTTGTTCTGCTCTTTGGCGCTGCGGAAAGCGCCTGCGTAGTCCGTCGTGACGGCCGGATGACGGCTGGTGGATGCAGCGGGCGCGAACGACGGCCCATCGGCGGGAGCCGGGACATACGCATCCAGTTCGCCCAGCCGCGCGCCGAACATTCCTGGAATCAGACTGATAGCCAGAGCCAGGAACACCACTCCGAGAAGCGCGCGCCAGGCTCCAAGGCGTTCGTCGGCGTGGATGCCTTCCATGCGCAGAAACCCCAGCAGGTACAGGCCCGGGCAGGCGATCAGGACAATCCAAAATGCCAAAAAGCGTTCTCTTGTCAATAAATTCCAATGCAATACCTGATCCACATTGGAAAGGTATTTGAGCATCGCGGCGAGCACGACGAAGCCCAGCACGGTCTTGACCCGCGCCATCCAGCCTCCGCCGCGCGGAAGTTTGCGCAGGTATCCGGGGAACAGCGCAAGCACGAAAAAGGGCGAGGAAAGAGCTATGGAAAACGCCAGCATCCCCATGATTGGCTGGAACTTATCTCCGCCGACCGATGCCGCGAGCAATGTGCCCATGAAGGGGCCGACGCAGGCGAACGAAGCCAGGCAGAAGGTCAGGCCCATAATCAGCGTACCGAGGGTACCGCCGCGGTTCGAAGCAGAGTTCAAGCGCGTGAGGAGGCCGCTCGGTAGGGTGAGTTCGAAGGCCCCTAAGAGACTTAGGCCGAAAACTAAAAAGACCAACGAAATCAGTGCGTTAACCCAAGCATTCGAGCCCAGTTGGACAACCGCGAAGGGGCCCAGCGCGGCAGTCAGGCCGAAGCCGATGGCGGTGAACAGCAGAACGATGCCGAGGCAGAAAACCACGGCCTGCCTGACCGCTTGTGCCCGCGACTCTCCCGCCTGGCTCAGGAAGAACGACAGGATGATCGGGATCATCGGGAAAACGCAGGGGGTGAAAATGGCTGCGAGACCGAATCCGAAGGCCAGCAGAAGGAACGACCCGAGCCCTTGATTCAGCGCCGGATTCGGAGGCGCGGCGCCGCCGAACGTGGTGGGCGCGGCGGCATCGGCTTGGAAAAGAATGAACCCGGGTGGCGGCTGGACGGGCGACTTGGCGGCCGTGGCGTCTACCGAAACAGTGGTCGAGGCGGTGACCGTTTTCGGCGGCAGGCATTGCTTATCCGTGCACAATTGGTAGTGCATCCGGGCCGTGAGTTCGGTTGGGCCAGCGGACGTTCCAGGCGTCAGATGAAGCTTCAGGTAAAACTTGAGGGAACCTTCGTAAGTTTCTGTTTCAATTTGAAAATTCGGATCGAATTTACGCTGCGGGGCGGGGAAGTAAAGCTCCCATGAGGCTACGGCTGGCGTATCGGCCAGACGGATGGTGGTCTGGATAGGTCCGCCTTCCGGACCCGGCTTAGGCGTCGTGACCGAGTACATGTGCCAGGGCGCATCGAGGTCGAGTTTCAACTCCAGCAGCAGGTCGGAACCGGGCGCGACGCGCACCGTCGAAGGCGTCAGGGTCCAATGAGCGGGACTGGGGTTCTGGGCGGCGGCCGCGCTAATCAGCGCCAGAAGAAGCAGAGCGGCGCGGAGAATTCCGGGCCTATGCTGACGCCGTGGCGAGCCCGTCCCGAGTTTGCGGGTGGACGAGCGCGGCGGCGATGCGGTCATTGACATGCTCTGATGCCAATTCACAAGCGACGCGAATGGCGTTGCGGATGGCGTTGTCGTTTGAACGGCCATGGCAGATGATGACCACTCCTTTCACGCCCAGAAGCGGCGCGCCCCCGTATTCGGAATAGTCGACCCGTTTTCTGAAATCCTTGAAGGCGGGACGGGCAATCAGGTAGCCGATTTTCCGGCTGAGCGTAGCTTCCAGCGACTCCTGGAGCATGTGCTTGATCACGTCCACCATGCCCTCGCTGACCTTCAGCGCGACGTTGCCGATGAATCCGTCGCAGACAATCACGTCGGCGCGGCCGGTGTAGAGGTCGCGGCCTTCGACGTTGCCGATGAAATTAATGGGCAGGGTCTTGAGAATCTGGGCCGCGGCGCGGCTCAATTCGTTGCCTTTGTGCTCCTCTTCGCCGATCGAGAGCACGCCGACGCGCGGGTTTTCCGTGTGGAAGACGAGTCGCGAATAGGTCTCCCCCATGATGCCGAACTGGGCCAGCATCTGCGGCGTTGAATCGACGTTCGCGCCGACATCCACCACGACGACAGGGTGCCTCTTGACGGTCGGAAAAGCGGAAGCCAGCGCCGGGCGCTCCACGCCGGGGATCATGCCCAGCAGCGTTTTGGTGATAACCATCACAGCGCCGGTGTTGCCCGCCGAAACCAGCCCCTGCGCCGTTCCGTCGCGCACCAGACGCGCGGCGACGCGGATGCTGGAGTCGCGTTTGTGGCGCAACGCCTTGGTGGCGTTGTCCTCCATGGTGACGACTTCGCTGGCGTGAACGATTCGAATTGGAAGCTTATGCCAGTCGGAGAACTTGGCCAGTTCCTCGCGGATCCGGTCCTCGCGTCCCACGAGGATGACGTTGACATCCTGCGAGCGGGCCGCGCGAACCGCTCCATGCACCTCCGGCACCGGGGCGGAATCCCCGCCCATGGCGTCGACGGCAATGGTGATCATGGAAATGTGAGCGCTCCCCACGCGAACACAACCAGGAACGTCTACTCCTGGACGACTTCGATTACTTCGCGGCCTTTATAATAACCGCAACTCGGACACGCGTTATGGGGCAATTTCATTTCGTGGCACTTCGGGCACTCGGAGACGCCGGCGACCTTCAGCCCGTCATGCGCGCGGCGGGTGGCCGTGCGGCGGGCGGAGTGGCGTCGCTTCGGATTGGGCATCGGAAATCCTTTCCAGGAATCTATCCGCAGGTGTCCAGCACCCGTGCGGGCAGAGCTTGAGCGAGTTAATTGACGCTAATCGACTTCTTATTTTAACGAACTGTGGCCCGCGCTGTCATCTATGAACCGGGCTAACCTATCTCCAACGAAGGGCGACGCTTACCTCGGCCGATGCCGGCCATGGTCCGAACGCTCCTGATTGTGGCGTGCTTCCGTGCTGGGTGCCGGCTGGACGTCCGCTCGCGGGCCGGACTATCCTCGACACTGATGGCGCGTTCCACAACCTCCCTCCCGCCGACGCCCGCCGCGCTCGGCTTCAGCCTGCCCGCCGAGTGGGAGCCCCACGCCGCCACCTGGCTCGGCTGGCCGCACAACCCCACCGATTGGCCGGACAAGCTGGATACAATCCGCTGGGTCTACGCCGAGATCGTGCGCAAGATTACGCCCGGCGAACGCGTGCGCCTGCTGGTGAATTCCAAAAGCACCGAGACGCAGGCGCGGCGCACCCTGGAGCGTGCCGGCGCCGCAACGAGTTCGGTGGAATTCATCGCGCATCCCACCAATCGCGGCTGGATGCGCGACAGCGGTCCGGTGTTTCTGCGGCGGCGCGCCAAACGGAGGACCGAGACCGCCATCGTCCACTTCCACTTCAATGCCTGGGCCAAGTACAGCGATTGGCGCAAGGACCGGCGCGTGCCCGAAACCGCTGCCCAGCTCCTGGGAAAGACGCTCTTCGACGCTCAGGCCAACGCTCGCCCGTTGGTCCTCGAAGGCGGCGGCATCGAGGTCAACGGGCGCGGCACCCTGCTGACCACCGCGGAGTGTTACCTCAGCCCGCGGGTGCAGGTGCGCAACCCGGGTCTCTCGAAGAGCGATTTTGAAGCCGCGCTCCGCGACTTCCTCGGCGTGACCAACGTCTTCTGGCTCGGCGCGGGCGTGGCCGGCGACGACACGCACGGCCATGTGGACGACATTTGCCGCTTTGTCGACGCGCGGACGGTCGTGCTGATCCGGGAAGCGAATCAGAAGGACGAGAACTACCGGCCGCTGGAAGAAAACTGGGAGCGCATCCAGGATCTGCGTCTGGAGGATGGTTCCAAGCCCGCGGTCGTGGCGCTGCCCACGCCCGCTCCGCTTGAGTTCGACGGCGGCCGGCTGCCGGCGAGCTACGCCAACTTCTACATCTGCAACGCGGCGGTGCTGGTGCCGACCTTCAACGATCCCAACGACCGCGTCGCGCTGGGGATTCTAGGCGAACTGTTCCGCGACCGGCCTGTGGTCGGCATCCACGCGGTCGACCTGGTGCTCGGTTTCGGCACGCTGCATTGCCTGACGCAGCAGCAGCCGGCGGAGTGAGCGCGCCGTGTCGCGGGCATTCAGGAAGCTGCCGGGAATGTGCGCCCGCGCGGCTGCTCACTTGGCCGCGGGTGAGAAGCCGGTTTCTTCCTTCCACGCTTCCAGCGTGTGGTACACGATCGGGCAATACGTTGCGCGGTCGATGAACTGCCACATCCGCGCCTGAATCGAGCCCTCGCCTTTCACCGTGTGCGGGAACTGCTCGCAGTTGGACGGGCGCGCTTCGTAGACGCTGCAGAGATTGCCTGCCAGGAAGACGCAGCCCTGCTCCGGATCGCGCTTCAGGATCAGGCCGTCCTCTTCGTCGCGCGTCGTGTATTGCTTCCGGAAGTGGTCCAGCGGCATGCCGAGATGCTTGGCCAGCCGCTCGCAGTCGCGCGGCGTGATGGGCGTATTAGCCACCTTGCAACAGTTCGCGCAGAGGGTGCAATCGATACCCTCTTCGACCTCCTCGGCAAGCTGCTTGAAGCGCCGCACGGCGAAGTTATGCGTCTTGAGATGCTTCCGGAACTTCTCGTTCTCCGGACGCTTCTTCTCGCCCAGGCGTTGGATCTGAATCAGGTCGGTCAACATGAGGCACTACGGAACACGCGGCGGACGGCGAAACGAGAAAAGACCGTCCGGACACCGGATGTCCGGACGGCCTATTTCATTGTCACCCATTCTGCCGCGCGCGCCGTGGAAGGCTCGCGCCCTTACCAGGTTACTTTCGCCTTACTGAAGTCCCCGGCGCGGACGATGCTGAGGCCGTCCGGGTTGAGATACTTCTGCATGGCAGCCCGGATCTGTTCCGGCGTCAGTGCCTGAACCTTGGCTTCCAGTTCGGCGTCGAAGGCCATCGTGCGATCGAAATACGAGCCGTTAGTGAGCCGGCCCACCAGTTCGCCGTCGTTGGCGCGCGCCACCTGCCGCGACTCGGCCCAGCTCTTCTTGGCTGCCTGCACCTCGTCGGCGGTGTAGCCTTTTTCGAGGATGTTCTTCAACTCATCCTTAAAGGATGCCTCCACTTTGGGCGCGTTCTGCGGCGCGCAGATGGCGTAGGAGAGGAACCGCGTCAGGTCTTCCTTAGGTGTGGCCTGCAGCACTGAGCCGATGCCATAGCTCAGCCCTTCCTTGCCGCGGATGCGGGCAAACAGACGCGAATTCATGCCGGCGCCCAGGATGTAATTGCCCAGCACCAGTGCCGGGTAGTCGGCGTCGGTGTCCTTCAGCTTGATCCCCAGGCCGGCGATCCACATGCTGTTCTGCTTATCCGGCGTTTCGATGGCCTTCAGGAGGGGCGCGACCTGCTTGTACGAAGTCTCGACGCGATGATAGGGCTTGGGGCTTTTCCAATCGGAGAACAGCGCCTTCACCTGGTTCTGCGTGCTCTCGGAATCGAAGTCGCCGATCACGGAAAACTCACCGTTGGAGGCGCCGTAGAAGTCTTTGTAGAAGGCCTTCGCCTGATCCAGCGTCAGCACCTTGATCTCCTCGATTTGTTCGTCGATGGAGAGCGCGTAGCGCGGGTCGCCCTTGGGGTACGGCGCAAGGTGCTTCATCAGCGCCACCGGCGCGAGACTCATCGGCTCACTCTTGTTCGCTTCGAGTTGGGCCAGCTCTTCCTGCTTGAGCTTGTCGAATTCGTCCTGCGGGAACGACGGCTGCCGGAGCACCTCGGCTACCAGGTCGAGCACCGGCTTCAGGTTCTCTCGCGTCGTGGTAATGTGCGCCATGGCCGAATCCACGCCGCCGGCAATTGTCACCTGCGCCTTCAGCTTGTCGAAGGCGTCCTTCAGCTCCTGGCGCGTGTGCTTCGCCGTGCCGCGCATTAACATCGAGCCGGCCAGGCCGGCCGCGATTTCGCGGTCCTTCAACGACGTCTCGTCGCCAAAGTGCAGTTGCAGTGTGGCCGTCACCTGGTTACCGCGGGTCTTCTTCTCGAGGAACGCGATCTTGATGCCGCCCAGTGCGCCGCGCGCCGTGCGCTTGTCAATGTTGGCCGGACTGGGGTCGAAGGTCTCGCCCTGCGCCACGGTCTCCTGGCCCTTGTAGTCCTTCACCAGCGCCATGACGTCGGGTGCGTTCGGCACCTCGGCGCGCACCGGCGCCTTGTCGGGTATGAAGATTCCTGACGTGCGGTTGGACTGGATGAAGTACTTCTCCGCCACCTTCTGGATCTGCTCGAGCGTCACCGCCTTGACGCGGTCGCGATGCAGGAACATCAGACGCCAGTCGCCCTGCGCCTGCCACTCGCTCAACTCCAGCGCGATCTCCTGCGTGTTGTTCAGCGCCAGGTCGAAATCCTTGAGCCATTTTGTGCGCTCGCGCTCCAGCTCTTCCTTCGTGAACGGGTTCTTGGCGATTCCTTCAACCGTGGCGACCATCGTGTCGCGCGCGTCCTCTACGGACTTTTCGAGGCGGACGTCGGCGTAGGCCACAGCCAGACCCGGATCCCTTTCCGGCTCGCTGAACATGGCCACCGAGGCGGCCTTCTTCGTATCCACGAGCGCCTTGTACAGCCGTCCGCTGGGTGCGTCCCCCAGCATCATCGTAGCCAGCTCGACGGGGACGAACTCCGCGTCCGGTCCCGAGGGCACGTGATAGGCCACCACCGCCGCCTGCGTGTCGCCGTTGCGGCGCAGCGTCACGCTGCGATCGCCGTCTTGCGTCGGTTCAATCGTATACGTGCGGCGCAACGGGCGCGTGGGCTTGGGAATCGGCGAGTAGTATTTGTCGACCAGTGCCAGCGTCTTGGCTTCGTCGATCTTGCCGGCGACCACCAGCACTGCGTTGTCGGGCTGGTAGAAATGACGCCAGAAGGCCTGCAGCCGCTCGATCGGCACCTGCTCGATGTCCGAGCGAGCACCAATTGTCGAGTGGCCGTAGTTGTGCCACAGGTAGGCGGTGGAAGCCACGCGCTCCATCAGGATGCCGACGGGGTTGTTCTCGCCCGCTTCGTACTCGTTGCGCACCACGGTCATTTCGCTGTCCAGATCCTTCTTGGCGATGAACGAGTTGACCATCCGGTCGGCTTCCAGGCTCAGCGCCCAGTTCAGGTTTTCGTCGGTCGCGGTGAAGGTCTCGAAGTAATTGGTGCGGTCGTCCGACGTTGTGCCATTGGGTCGCGCGCCGTGGTCCTGCAATTCCTTCGGAACGTTCGGGTGGTTGGTCGAGCCCTTGAACATCAGGTGCTCGAGCAGGTGCGCCATGCCGGTCTCGCCATAGTCCTCGTAGCGCGAGCCGACCAGGTAGGTGATGTTTACCGTGACATTCGTCTTGGTCTGATCCGGGAACAGCAGCACCCGCAGCCCGTTCTTCAGACGGTACTCCGTAATGCCTTCAACGCTCGTGACTTTTTCGACGCCCGCGGGCAGCGCCTGGGCCGCCAGCGGCACGATGGAAACGACTGTGAACAGCGCGGCGGCGGCCGCCCGCATGATCGTGGAAAGCCTGTTGGGGAACATAAGGTGAGATGTTATTAATCTTAGCATTGCGGCCCACGCAACGACATCTGCGCGACCGCCGCGCGCTGTCGGCGTCGAACTTCAGCGCGCCGATGTAACCCCAGTACTATGGCCTTCCATCCGTTCCTCGGTTAGCCTGTGTCTCATGGATCTGGAGTGGATACGCAAGCTCTGTCTGGCCCTGCCGGGCGCCACCGAGAACATCCAGTGGGGCAACGACCTGCTGTTTAAGGTCAACGGAAAGATCTTCGCCACCGCCTCGCTGGAACCCAATGGCAGCGCGTTCACTTTCAAATGCACTCCCGAGGAATTCGCCGACCTCAGCGAACGGCCGGGCTGCGTGCCGGCACGCTACGTCGGCCGCGCCAAGTGGATCACCCTGCAGACCCTCGACGCGCTGCCCGCGCGCGAAACCCAGCGCTTGCTGCGTCAATCCTACGATCTCATCGTCAGCAAAATGCCCAGAAAAAACCGTCCGGCGTGAAGCTCGTGCCTGTCTCTACCGCTCTTCAAACGCGATGTTGTCGATCAGCACAACGCCCTCCTTGGAGCGGTCGAAGCGAAAACGGATCTCGCGAATCCGGGCCGACGCGATGCCGGGAAAAGCCTTCAACGGTGCGGCGTAGCGCTGTAGAACCGGCTCGCTGTCTTTGTAATCGCGGCCGAAGCCCAGCGTGTTCAACTTCACAATGTCCACCCGGAACGGCTTGTACAACGGGCCGATCTGGCCCAGGCTCAAGCGTGCCGTATGGCCGTCGACGCCAACCAGTTCGACAGTCAGATCGAGCGGTTGCTTGGGTTTCTTATCGTCGCTCTTGTTTTCTTTCGATTTCTGATCCTTCTTTTTCGAATCCTTCGATGCGGCCTTCTGATCCGTCTCGGGCTCCGGCGGTTTGTCGTTGGCGTCGGCCAGGTCGAACGAGAGAGTCGAGTCGAGTGTCAGCGACTCGGCGAACTGGGCCGGCAGTTCGATCGTATACGCCGCCGCGGGCTCCCGCCACCCCAAGTAGACGGCATTGTCGCCGCGGTCGTCCCAGCGCAACTCCGCGCGCTTCTCCTTCCACAGCGCCAATTTCTCGCCGTGAATGTGTGCCCCCGGGAGCGTCGCCGTTTCCACGTCGAAGTCTTCATCGAAGCCGGCCACAATCGTGCGCCGGGCGTCGGCATAGCGGTTGACGTAGGTCGTGTCAGGCAGCCACCGCGCGCCGGCGCGGTAGTCGCGGAACAGCGCGCGGTACTCGTCGCGGCCGCGCAGCGTGGCTTCGAGAAACGCCGAGAAGTAGACCCGCGCAATCCGGCGCTGCTCTGCGCCGCTCAGCAACGGCCGCTTGTTCAGAAACCAGCCGCCCGGCGGCCCGTTGTCGTCGTCGCCCCAGACCGTGTTGAACTGGCCGTGGTTAGCCCGGTAGATCCATAGCTCGGCTTTGAATCCGGGGAACGAGTCGCTGAAAGTGGTGCGGTTGAACTGGCGGGTGCCGATGAACGCGCTGACATCGCCGTCATAGCCGCCTTGAATTACGAAATAGTTCACGTCCTTCAAGGGACGATTCATGCCCGCCGGTTTGTACTGCCCGTCGGCCGGCGCAATGGCGATCAGCGAACGGATGTTGAAGTGATAGTCGAACTTCTGCGTCGCGTCTCCGGGAAAGGCGGGCAGGGGGTTGAAGGCCGCTGCGGTCGCTACGGCCTCGCCCCCGCGCGAGTGGCCGATGAGCGCGATCTTGTCGAGGTCGACCAGGCCTGCGAAGCGCTGGCCTTTGGTCGCGTTCCATTCGCGGAATAGCTTCAGATGTTCGAGCAGCAACCAGCCCCGCGCGGCCGTCTCCTGCGCGTCGAGCCCGCCGGTCCAACTGCTGTTGATGAAGTTCTCGTCGATGGAAGCGCAAATGTAGCCGCGGGTAGCGAGAAACTCGCCCAGGTAAGCGTATCCGGGATCGGAGAAATCCTGCGCCAGGTGGTTGCCATGGACGATCAGCACCAGTGGAAATGGGCCGCTCCCGCCGGGATACCAGACGCGCGCGTTCAACGGCATCTTCTTGCTGTTGAAGCCCCAGTACCACTCGTACAGCTTGCCGCGCCACCCCTCGAGACTCTTGAAGAGCTTCGACCCATCCACCGCTCGCGACTTCAGCCCCACGCCTGCGCCCTTTGCCGGAGGCCCATACTCCGGCCGGCGCAGGTCCGTGCCCGGGCCGTAGGTCACAGTCAGAACCTTGTATGGCCCGCGCTGAGACGGGTCCGGGAGGTTCAGCGCGGCAATGTGGGGCTGCTTGGAAATCGGCGCGTCGGCCAGGTCCTTGTCAAAGCCGCGCCAGATCAGGAACCACGTTGTGGCGCCCGCAAAGGCGACCAGCAGAACCAGCAGGACGATCGTGATCACTTGCCTTTGCCGGGCCATCCTCCGAAAGCCGCCCCGGCAGAGCGAGGCACAGGTCGATGCGATGCCTGCCGCGGTGAGAACCAGCGCCGCGCCCGATGCGGCGGACGACGGCCAGAAATTGCCGATCAGCGCCGCCGCGACCAGCAGCACCGCCGTCGGCCATAAGGGGAGCTGGCGCACAATCCACAGCGCCAGCGCCACTGCGAGGCAAGCCAGCACCATCAGCACCGCGGCGGCAACCACGCAAATCGCCGCGTCGCCCAGCGGACCGAACCCGAATCGAATCTGGGTGCCCATATAGGCCGCCCAGGCCAACGCGATCAGCGCCGCCCCGGCCATCGAGGCGCGGCGCACTTCGGGACCGGGCCGGATGGCGGTCCACTGGCGGGAGCACCAGGCGCCGGAAACTCGAAAAGCATTCTTGGTCCAGCGCCAGGAGACGCCGGCTTTGTCGCGCACAAACCGGAAGTTCATATCTCTTTGCTATACGGACGCATGAGACCGCAAGTTCGGCTCGATCTGCGTCGCGCCTGCTGCTCTGAATCCCGATAGGTGAGACAAGTCGACTCGAGGCGCAAGCGCGCCCCGGCCCGGTCCCGCGGCGATTACGGTACGACCTGAAACTCGCCGCTCAGGCCGCGCGCCGAGTCCGGAGCGATCCACACCTGAAACTTGCCCGCTTCGGTGGTCCACTTCATCTGCTCGTTGTACGCGCCCACGGCCGCGCCGTTCAATGGAAACGTGACCGTTTGCCGCTCACCGGCCTTCAGGTGCACGCGCCGGAATGCTTTCAACTCGCGTACCGGCCGCGTCACACTGCCGGCCTGCGCGCGGATGTACAACTGAACAATCTCGTCGCCATCGCGCGACCCCGAGTTGGTCACGTCGGCCGTGACTTCGAGCTGTCCGCCCGGTTTCATCCGCGGCGACGACAGCCTCAGGTTCGAGTACTCGAACGACGTGTAGGAGAGGCCGAACCCGAACGGATACTCGGGCGTGAAATCGACATCCAGGTACTTCGATGTGAATCCTTTCGGGTCAATCGGGTTGCCGGTGGGAATGCCCAGTTCGCTCTCCGCCGGCGGCCGGCCCGTGTTCATGTGCGCATAGTAAATCGGGACCTGCCCGACCGTGCGCGGAAACGTGACGGTGAGCTTGCCTGAGGGGTTCGCGTCGCCGAACAGCAAGTCGGCAATCGCCGGGCCGCCCATCGTCCCCGGATGCCAGGCGTACAGCACCGCGCCGGCCTTCGCCGCCACGTCATGGAAGGTCAGCGGCCGGCCGGCCATGATCACCACGACCATCGGCTTGCCGGTTTTGGCGACTGCGTCGACCAGCGCTTCCTGCGCGCCCGGCAGGTTGAGGAAGGCGCGCGAATGGGCCTCGCCCGAAAGAATCTGCTCTTCACCCAGGAACAGAACCACCGCATCGGCGCCGCGTGCGGCCTCGACCGCCATGGCGAACCCGTCGTGGCTCAGGTCGCGACTGGATTTCAGGCCCATCGCCCAGGCCACATGCGCCTCGCCCAGTCGCTGTCGCAGCGCCGCCAGCGGCGTCCGCACCTCCTGGGCGCGGCCGTCCACCGTCCACGCGCCCATCTGGTCCACCGCACTGTCGGCCAGCGGCCCGATCACCGCCAGGCGGCTAATGGCCGGCGCCAGCGGCAACGTCGAGCGCTCGTTCTTCAGCATCACGATGCTCTCGCTGGCGAGTTTCCTCGCCACGGCGAATGCGTTCTCATCCGGCTGCGCCGGCAACTCGCGCGGGCTCGGATCGCCTTTGTCGAACAGCCCCAGCCGGAACTTCACGCGCAGAATGTTTCGGACGGCGTCGTCAATCAGTTTGGCGTCGATCTGCCCCGCATCGACTGCCTGCTTCAGGTGATCGTAGAAACTGGTGCTGACCATCTCCATGTCCACGCCGCCGCGCAGTCCCTTCACCGCGGCCTCTCGATCGTCGCCGGCGTAGCCATGCGCGACCATCTCGGTGATGGAATTCCAATCGCTCACCACGAAGCCGTCGAAGCCCCACTCGTGGCGCAGTACCTGCCGCAGCGTGAAGGCATTGCCGCTCGCCGGGACGCCGTTGATGTTGTTGAACGCGCTCATGTAGGTTGCCACGCCCGCCTCGCGAGCGGCCTGGAACGGCTTGAGAAAAACCTCGCGCATCTGGATCTCGGGTATCCAAGTCGTGTTGTAATCCCGGCCGCCCTCGGCCGCGCCGTATCCCACGTAGTGCTTGGCGCAGGCCGCGATCGAGTCCGGCGCGTCCAGCGAATCGCCCTGAAAACCGCGTACCATCGCCGCGCCCAGCGTGGATGTCACGTACGGATCCTCGCCCAATGTCTCCGCGATGCGGCCCCAGCGCGGATCGCGCGTGATGTCCAGCATCGGCGCGAACGTCCAGTGAATGCCCGTCGCGGCGGCCTCGCGTGCGGCCGTCCGTGCCGCTTGCCGGATCAGTTCGGGATCCCAGCTCGCGGCTTGGCCCAGCGGGATCGGGAACATCGTGCGGTAGCCGTGAATCACGTCGCGACCGAACAGCAGCGGGATCCCCAGCCGGCTTTCGTGCAGCGCGATGCGTTGCGCCACGGCGCGATCCGCCGGTGCGCCGGCGTTCAAGAACGAGCCCCAGCGCCCCTGGCGGATCTCCTGTTTGTTCTTCTCCGACAGCGGCGTCTGCAGCCCCGTCGCCTGCGACATCTGGCCGAGCTTCTCCTCGATGCTCATCTTTGCCAGCAGGGCGTCGATGCGGGCTTCGATATCGGCGGGCGGCGCGGCTTGCATTGTGAATGTCATCGTGAGCACTAGCGGAATCACGGGTGCGATTAGAACCTGTAGCCTCATAGCGACCCGATTCTATCGAAACTGCGGCCCGGATTCCCGCGCTGCTGGATCCTGGCGCCGCGGACCGTTGGCCCCGCCATCAGGGCGCTATTCCTGCTTCGCGATGCCTCTCCAGAACAGCGGGTCCGTTTCGGCAAAATCGTCCGAGACAAAGCTCAGCCGCGGCTCCACGCGTAGCAGGAAATGCTCACGGTTGATTTCGCCTTCGGCCGCGACTCTGCCTGGCGATTCGGGGCTCTTGGAGAGCGCTTCGTCCATCGTTTTCAGCGACGTGAGCGGAGCGAGGAACAGGATGGTCCCCGACGGCGCGCCGCTGAGCACAGAGTAGGCCAGTTCCGGCCGATCCAGGTTGACCGTTTCAAAGCCCGTCCTCCGCCGGCGCACCGCCTCTGAAAACGCGGCCTCCGTGCCTGACCGGATCGTGTAGATCGTGACATAGAAATAGCGCGCCTTCGGCAACAGCTTGACGGCCTCATTAGCCCGGTAGCTCCAGTTTGGCCGATACAGCGCGATCATAGTCCTCGGCGGGGCCACGACCTCTTTTTCAAAACGGCTCTGGTTGTCCATGGCGTCGAGCTGGTTCCGGATGGCCGGGGCCAGCGCCTGGTCCAGATTCTCGATGCTCGCAAAGCTGTCGTGCGTCTCCAGCAGCCAGCTTTCCGGCACGCCGGTAATCGCGGTCATCGCGAGCACCGTGAGGTGCGCCCCAATGTCTGAATAGGGCCGCGGCAGCCCGGCTGCGAGTCCCGGTTGGCGAATCAGTTGGATCAACGCGGGCGGTTCGGACGGAATCTGGGCGGCCGCGCACACGGCGAAAAGACCGGTCAGCAGTAGAATCCTCATGGCTCAGAGTCTAGGACGATTCCGGGCCCGGCTGCGTGCACACCAGCCTCAAAATGATTGCCCCAACCGCGATTAGGATTGAGAAACCGCCAGCGCCTGCTCCAGATCCCACATCAGATCCTCCCGGTCTTCCAGCCCGATCGACAGCCGGATCATGTCGCCCGTCACGCCCGCCGCCTTCTGCTGTTCCGCGTTGAGCTGCGAGTGTGTCGTGGACGCGGGATGGATCACCAGGCTGCGCGCGTCGCCGACGTTCGCCAGATGGGAAAACAACTTCAGCGCATTAACGAACTTCACGCCGGCATCATAACCGCCCTGGATGCCAAAGCTGAATATGGCGCCCGCGCCCTTCGGCAGGTACTTCCGCGCCAGTGCGTGATACGGGCTCGACTTCAGCCCCGGGTATTTCACCCAGCTCACCCGCGCGTGGTTCTCCAGCCATTCGGCCACCGCCTGGGCGTTGGCCACGTGCCGCTCCATGCGCGGGCCGAGCGTCTCGACGCCCTGAATGAACAGGAACGAGTTGAACGGACTCAGCGCCGGACCCAGGTCGCGCAGTCCTTCCACGCGCGCCCGCAGAATAAATGCCAGGTTGCCGAAGGTCTCGGCGAAGTTCATGCCGTGGTATGCCGGCGACGGCTGGTTCAGCAGCGGGTGCGCCGACTTTTTCCAGTCGAACTTTCCGCCGTCCACGATGATGCCGCCGATCGAGTTCCCGTGTCCACCCAGGAACTTCGTCAGCGAGTGCAATACGATGTTCGCGCCGTGCTCGATAGGACGGCACAAATAGGGCGACGCGAACGTGTTGTCGATCAGAAACGGCACGTTCGCCTCGGCGGCGATTTTGGCCACGGCCGCGATGTCCAGCACGTTGCCCCGCGGGTTCGAGATCGTCTCCCCATAGATCGCCTTCGTGTTCGGCTTGAGCGCCTTGCGGAAGTTCTCCGGGTCGTCCGGTTCGACGAATGTCACGTCCAGGCCGAAGCGCCGGAAGCTGACGTCGAATTGCGTGTACGTCCCGCCGTACAGCGTCGAGGCGCTGACCACGTGATCGCCCGCCTCCAGCAGGCTGGTAATGGCCAGCAATTGCGCCGCCTGGCCCGAGCCCACCGCCAGTGCCGCCACTCCGCCCTCCAGCGATGCCACGCGCTTTTCCAGCACGTCCGTCGTCGGATTCATGATGCGCGTGTAAATGTTGCCGAACTTCTGCAGCGCGAACAGCGCCGCCGCGTCCGCCGTGTCGTCGAACACGAACGATGTCGTCTGGTAGATCGGCACGGCCCGCGACTTGGTAGTCGGGTCCGGATCGTAACCCGCGTGGAGGGAGCGGGTATTGAAGCCCAGCTCGCGCTCGCCAGCTTGCAGTTTAGCCATATACCCCAAATCCTATCAACGAAACGGCATTGAATCAACTGCCAAACGCATGCCGGATTCGCTTGACGCCGGGTGTAGCGTGAAAACAGAGTGGGGGGACAAGGGACATAGCGGGGGGCCTGGTCGCATACCAATCGACTTCGGCAACTATAGCCGAGTGCGCCAAATCTATCTAACGATAGTTTCGTAGTTGATTGATTCTAAAAACAAAACTCAACAATTGGCTTTGTTCCTTCTTTTTTTGAATCTTGAGCATTGCGGAACGGCCCTGGCACTCGTCCGGCACCGTGGTTCGGACCTGCCTATGGTCGGCCGGCAGACCGCCTGGACCGGTTCCATTGGAGGGGACGTTGATTGTCGCCGCGAGTCGCTAGGACCACGACTAGGAAGGGTTGAAATATCGTAAGATAGCCAACGCAATCCAATGAATCCAAAAGCCAAACTCGACAATTGGCTTTGTTCCTCCTTTTTCGTTCTAGTGCGCCGCGCCGCAGCTTGCGATATGCTCAATCCCGTCATGAAACGCCGCCACTTTCTTGCCGCCCTACCGGCCCTACCCCCGGCTCTGACCGCCTCCGCCAGCGCCGCTCCGCCCGCCGGCGAGCTCGCGGGCGACTTCAAGCTCTGGTATCGCAAACCTGCTGAAAAATGGGTCGATGGGCTGCCCATAGGCAACGGCAGGCTGGGCGCGATGGTCTTGGGAGGCGTTCCCGAGGAGCGCATCTTCCTGAATGAGGACACGCTTTGGTCGGGCTTCCCCGGCGTCGGCGGCAACGATCCGAACGGGCCGAAGTACCTGGCAGACGTGCGGCGGCTGATCCTGCAGGACAAGAACTACGTGGCCGGCGAGACGGCTGCCAAGAAGCTGCAAGGGCCCTTCACCGTCAGCTACGAACCCCTCGGCGAGTTGCGGCTGAAATTCGACGATGCCGGCCCGGTGACGGATTACCGGCTTGAATTAGACCTCGAAAATGCTTTATGTAAGACAATCTATCATATTGATAAAACAATAGTTACACGTGAAGTTCTGGCTTC
>Ga0187851_10001157_pt1 | contig 25745 bp, 25 predicted proteins | sample June2016WEW_6_10_FD_132997 | JGI IMG/M metagenome (GOLD analysis project Ga0187851, IMG submission 132997) | Peatland microbial communities from SPRUCE experiment site at the Marcell Experimental Forest, Minnesota, USA - June2016WEW_6_10 | ecosystem: Environmental > Terrestrial > Soil >...
CTGAGGCGGGCGTTATTTGAAAAAAAGATTGTAAATCTAAACAACCAGGAGTATATTACAAACACCAGAACTATCTCTTAACTTAAACAAACTTCTGTCCAAAACCTTTTGAAGACGTACACTGTCTCTACATTTTTCATATTCACTGCTCATGATGTATGCTCCTGCAACTATGCATGATTGAACTTTTTATTAGGCGTAAATATAAATATATGAAAACAAAATAATTTGGAGCGATCACGTCATTATAATTTGAAACTTCATTCTTGGGTCCTATAGATTATTCTTCCATCCATTCCTCAATTATTCCAATTACCTTCCCTGATGTATGCCGGTTTGCTTCACTGGACTGAAGATTTTTTGGAGTGGTTTTTCTGCCTTCATAGGTATACATTTCTCTCGGGAAGATCGTTAATTTAAAGTTGTTTGATAATATAAAAATCCGCCTAACAAAAAAACAACAGAATTTTTATAGAATGTGGCAGAAATAATGAAAGGTGGGCGGTAAGCGGCAGGAGGTTTGGTGGGTTCTACGGGCGACTTTTGAGGAGACAAAGCGGGTGTCGGGTAGGTCCTTTTTACGAATTTTGGTCGCCTTCATAGGTCATTTAAGCGCCGTTTAACCACTTTTTAAAGCCCCTTTAAGCCGCTTTTTTAAGAGCTGCATTTGATGGAAAAAACCGGTCGTTATCAGCCAAAAATCTGGACATTTTCGGACACTTTTTGGACACTTTTGGACATTTTTTGAATGCTCAAAACTGGTCTTTTACTTGACAAAATGGCGGTAAAACCGGCGAAGCCTACTCCTGCTTCACCGCCGGGGCGAAAATCTTCACTGAAGTTGGGTCGATGGAGATGAATCCGCCGGAGATGGCGAACTGTTTCTTCTCCTGCCCTTTCACGATACGCACGCTGCCGGGTTTGAGGTTGGCCATGAGCCGGGTATGGCCGGGCAGGATGCCCAGCTCCCCGCAGGAACCGGGCGCCACGATGAATTCCCCCTCATCGCGATAGAAGACCTTGTCCGGCGAAAGGATTTCGCATCGCATGGTCTTCATCAGGCGAGCTCCCGCGCCTTCTGGAGCACCTCTTCGATCGGGCCGGCCATGAAGAACGCCTGCTCGGGCACGTTGTCGTGCTTGCCGTCCACGATCTCGCGGAAGCCTTTGATGGTGTCGGCCAGCGGCACGTAGGCGCCCTTGGTGCCGGTGAAGGTTTCGGCCACCGAAAAAGGCTGCGAAAAGAAACGCTGGATCTTGCGCGCTCTCGCCACTACCTGCTTGTCTTCGTCCGAAAGCTCTTCGACGCCGAGAATGGCGATGATATCCTGCAAGTCCTTGTAACGCTGCAGGATGCTCTGCACCTCGCGCGCCACGGCATAGTGCTCTTCGCCTACCACGATTTTATCGAGCATCTTGGAGGACGAATCGAGCGGGTCCACGGCCGGATAGATACCGATGTCCACTATCTTCCGGGAAAGAACGACCGTGGCGTCGAGGTGACTGAACGCGGTCGCCACGCCGGGGTCCGTGAGGTCGTCGGCGGGAACGTAGATCGCCTGCACCGAGGTGATGGAGCCGTTTTTCGTGGACACGATGCGTTCCTGCAGCTCGCCCATTTCGGTGCCGAGCGTAGGCTGGTAGCCCACTGCCGACGGCAGGCGACCCAGGAGGGCCGAAACTTCGGCGCCGGCCAGCACGTAACGGAAGATGTTGTCGATGAAGAGGAGCACATCCTGGTTCTCCTTGTCGCGGAAATACTCGGCCTGGGTAAGACCGGTAAGCGCGACGCGGAGGCGCGCTCCCGGCGGCTCGTTCATCTGGCCGAAGACGAGCACGGTTTTATCGATGACCTTTGACTCCGACATATCGAGGTAGAGGTCGTTGCCTTCGCGCGTTCGCTCGCCCACGCCGGCAAACACCGACACGCCGCCGTGATGCTGTGCTACATTGTGGATGAGCTCCATGATGATCACGGTCTTGCCTACTCCGGCGCCACCGAAGAGACCGACTTTGCCGCCCTTCTTGAACGGCGCGAGAAGATCGATGACCTTGATGCCGGTTTCGAACACCTGCGACCGCGTTTCCTGGTCGAGGAATCCCGGCGGATCGCGATGGATGGGGGCGGTGGTCTCGGCCTTGATCTCGCCCTTGTAATCGATGGGTCGTCCCGCGTAGTCCATGAGCCTCCCCAGGCACGTCTTGCCGACCGGCACCGAGATGGGTTTGCCGGTATTGACCACCGTAAGCCCGCGGGCCATGCCTTCGGGCGGACCCAGAACGATGGCGCGCACGGTATTGGCGCCCATGTGCTGCATCACTTCGAGGATCACCGTCGAGTACTGCTCGCCGGTGCTGCCGCTCCCCTTATCGACCGTAAGCGCGGTGTAGATGGGCGGGATTTCGTTGGGCGGGAATTCGACGTCAACGACCTGACCGAAAATCTGGGTAATTTTGCCTGCAGCCATTATTTCACCACCTCGTTGGTTGCTATGATTTCAGCTAATTCTCGTGTAATCACTGCCTGACGGACCTTGTTCATTTCAAGGGTAATGGTATCGATGAGCGTGCCGGCGTTGCGCGTCGCGTTGTCCATGGCCAGCATACGCGCGGCAAGTTCGGCCGTGAAGGAGGCGCGGAGAATGCCATACAACCGGGCTTTCAGGTACATCGGGAGCAGTGTCTGAAGGATCTCCTGCTCTTCCTCCGGCTCGGTGATGGTACATCGGTACAGGCTGTCTTCCGGCAGCTTCGGTTCGATGGGGAGCAGCCGCTCGACCGTGAGTTCCTGTTTGATCATGGACTTGAAATGGCTTCGCACGACAACCAGTTCGTCGAGCCCATGGTCGAGGTAGAGTTTGATCGCCTCCTGCCCGATCGTGTCGGCCATCCCGAAGTCGAATCGGTTGAAAAACTGGGCATGCTCGATCTTGACCGGGACCTTTGCGTTCCGGTAGCGTTCCACCGACTTGCGGCCGGTCGCGATGAGCACCGCTACCTGGCCGGCGTTATCTTTGAGATACCGATCGGCGGTGCGGAGAATGGTATTGTTGAAATCACCGCACAGCCCTTTATCGCCGGCTACCACCACGACCCCGATCCTGCCGGCCGGCGCTACCGGGCCTTTGCCTGGAAGGCGAAAGAGCGAAAAAAGGCCTCCCGTCCTTCCGGAGCCGATAAGCGAGAGATAGGTATGGGTGACCTTTTCCAGTTCCGCCTGGTAGTGGAGCGCATCGTTCATCGAACGGGCGGCGCGGGCAAAGCGGGCTCCGGCCACCATCTTCATGGCCTTGGTAATCTGCCGCGTCGATGAGACGCCCTTTATTTTTTTTCTGAATTCGGACAGTGACGGCATTGGATATCCTGTATATGCGTGCTGCTGTTACGCCCTTGCCTGCTTATACTCCTTGATCGCTGCCTCGAGTCTCGCTTTGATACCATCGTCGATCTGCTTCGTGTTCTTGATATCGGCGAGAATATCTCGATGCTTTTCCTGGAGATAGGTGATGTAATCCTTCTCCCACTGCCGGATGTCGTTTTGGGGTACGTCGTCGATGAAACCATTGACTCCGGCGAAGATGATCGCAACCTCGATCTCGACCGGAAGCGGCTGGTACTGATCCTGCTTCAGGAGTTCCATGATCCGCGCGCCGCGCGCAAGCTGCGCCTGCGCGTGGCTGTCAAGTTCCGAGCCGAATTGCGCGAACGAGACGAGGTCGCGGTATTGGGCGAGATCGAGACGGACGCGGCCCGCCACCTGACGCATGGCCTTGATCTGGGCGTTGCCGCCCACGCGCGACACCGAGAGTCCGCTGTTGATCGCGGGCCGCTGGCCCGAGAAAAAGGGGCCGGTTTCGAGAAAGATCTGGCCGTCGGTGATGGAGATGACGTTGGTTGGGATATAGGCCGAGATATCGCCCGCCTGGGTCTCGATGATCGGCAGCGCGGTCAGCGAACCGCCGCCGTTCTTCTGTGATAGTTTGCAGGCGCGTTCGAGCAGGCGTGAGTGCAGGTAGAAAACGTCGCCCGGATACGCCTCGCGTCCCGGCGGGCGGCGGAGCAGGAGCGAAAGCTGGCGGTAAGCCTGGGCGTGGCGCGTGAGGTCGTCGTACACGATCAGCACATCCTTGCCCTGCCACATGAACTCTTCGGCCATGGCGCACCCCGCATAGGGCGCAATGTACTGGAGCGCCGCGGGGTCGCTCGCCGTACAGGAAACGACAATGGTATATTCGAGCGCTCCGTGACGGGCAAACGTGGAGACGATCTGGGCCACCGTTGACTGCTTCTGGCCGATGGCGACGTAGATGCAGATAGGACGGCGACGGCTCTCGTTCTTCTGATTGATGATGGTATCGACCGCGAGCGCGGTCTTTCCGATCTGCCGGTCGCCGATGATGAGTTCGCGCTGCCCTCTTCCGATGGGGATCATGGAGTCGATCGCCTTGATGCCGGTCTGCAGGGGCTCCTTGACCGGCTGGCGCTCCATGACGCCCGGCGCGATCACCTCGATCGGCCGCGTCCGGTCGGTTTTAATATCGCCCTTGCCGTCAATCGGCTCGCCGAGCGGATTGACCACCCGGCCGAGGAGCGCCTCTCCCACCGGCACTGCCATGACGCGTCCGGTACGGCTCACCTCGTCGCCCTCGCTGGTCAGCGTGGCTTCGCCCAGCAGAATGCACCCGACATTGTCATTTTCGAGATTGAGCACCATGCCGTGGATCGAGTGCGGAAAGCTGACCAGCTCGCCGTAAACCGCTTTGTCGAGGCCGTAAACGCGCGCGATGCCGTCGCCGACCTGCATGACATAGCCCATTTCCCGCAGATCAAGCTTGGAAGCGTAACTCTCCAGCGTTTCCCGCAGAATGCCCGTAATCTTTGATGAATCGATTGCCATGCTCTCATCCTTACGTGGAAGAAATAGTCATCAGTTTAGAACGGAGATGTTCAAGATCCGTCTTGATCGTATTATCGATGATCGTATCCCCGATTTTGATCAGGAGACCGGCGAACAGGGAAGGATCCACGGTAAAGCGGGGTTTCAGCGTACCGCCGAGCTGTGCGGTAAGCTTTTCGGCAAGCGCCGCCTGCAACGCCGGTGAAAGGGGCTGCGCGCTCGTGATGCCGACCGCATGAATGTTGTTCGCCTCTTCGGTCAAGCGTTCCATCTCCTCGGCGATAAGGGGGAAGATACCCGTCATCCGCCGTTTCAGGATGTCACCGAAGACCCGCCACACCACGGGCGTAAATTTTTCAGGCGCCGCCGCTTCGAGCGCCTTCAGCTTGTCGTCGTTCGGGATCGCCGGATGGTCGAGAAAGTTCCTGAGCCCTTCGAGCCGGAGCGCTGAAGCGCCGAGTTCCGAAAGGTACTCCTGAATATTCTTCCGTTCTCCGGGAGCGAGCCGGTCGAACAGACGGGCATACTCCCTGGCAAAAAGGCCCCCGCTCATTACGCCCCCTGAACCCGGCTTTTGGAGATCTCATCCAGCATCTCCTGAAACTTCTTCTCATGCACATCGCCGGAAAACGGCCGGGACAGCATCTTTTCGGCAATCGCCATGGAGAGCGAGACAATTTCTTCGCGCATCTCACGCATGGTTTGTCGGCGCTCATACTCGATCTGCTCATGGGCCTTCTTCTGCAGATCCATGGCTTCGGCCTGGGCCGCAGCCAGAAGCTCCTCCTTGACACGGCCGGCATCCTGCCTGGCCGCCGCAATGAGTTCGGAGGTCTTCTGCTCTATCTGTTCGAGCTTCGCACGGTACTCGGCTTCGAGTTTCTGGATTGCCGAACGAGAGTTTTCAGCGTCATCCAGCGTCTTCCGGACCTTGTCCTGCCGGTCGCTGACGAGTTTCATCACCGGCTTCCAGCCGAATTTCCACACCACGGCCAGTGCGATCAGGAAGGTGATCACCTGGGAAAGCATTATCTGCCAATGAATTTCAGGCATAGTAGTCCTCTCTGGACAAATCGGGACAGTGGTCCCCTGACTGAAAAAGCCTCTCAGCCGGCGACTTTTACCGCAAACGGGTTGGCGAAAATAAAGATGATGGCCAGGAACAGCGCATAGAGCACCTGCGCCTCGATAAGGGCGAACCCGATGAACATGTTCTGCTGCAGCTTGGATTGTAATTCCGGTTGACGGGCAATGCCCTGGAGGGCGCTCCCGATCACGAGTCCCATGCCGATACCGCAACCACCCGCCGCGATGCCGACGCCGATGCCCGATGCGATGAGCGTGTTACCGAAAAATACCGCCGCCGCTATGCTGCTTCCCGGCGCCACGGTTTCGGCTGCGGAAGCAATGCCCGCCCCCGCGAGCAGGAAAAGCTGAACCAGAATTTTTTTGGTCATGAGACCCCTCCGTAGGATAAAAGATAAAGGTTTAATGTTCTTCCATATGGACGGCGCCGGCGATATAGGACATTGAAAGCACCATGAACACGAGCGCCTGTATGAATGCAATGATGAGTCCCAGCAGCATGATGACTGGCCGCAGCACGAGCGGCATGATCGAAAATATCTTGTCAGAAGGAAGCGCACTCATGAAGAAGTGGAGCATGAGCCAGGCCAGGATGCCGAGGAAAAGCTCTTTTGAAAAGATATTGCAGAAGAGCCGCAATCCGAGCGACAGGGGGCGCGTGAAAAAGGAGATGATCTCCGTGATGGAGAGCAGGATCGAGACCGGCAGCATGAACCAGGCGAGCTTTGGCCCCTTGAACTGTTTGAGGTACCCGATGCCGTTGTATTTAAAGCCGAGGAAGACGAAGTAGAGAAACACCATGAGCGCAAGGCCGAAGGTCAGGTTCGGATCCGAGGTCGGCGATACGAGACCGGGAATGAACCCGATGAGATTACCGATCAGGATAAAAATAAAAAGCCCTATGAACAGGGGATAGAACTTCTTCGCTTCCGGGCCGATGAGGTCATCGGCCACACCGCAGATATACTCGAAAAAAATCTCGAGCACCGACTGCAGCCCGCCGGGCCTGGAGGACGTATCGACCTTGGCCCTGCGCATCGCGTCGGCCGCGACAACGATCGAGCCGATGATGATGATCGCCCATACGATCCAGGAGAAATACAGAAGGGTCAACTCGTGCGGCATATGCGGAATCTGCGGAAAATGCCATTTTATGCTGTCAAATTCCATTGCCCCATCAGACATTTCCTTCAACCCTCCGACGGCGGGGTCGCTCCCTGCCGCATTTTATTAAGGAAGAAAAACGTCGATGCCGTCATTCCCGCGAACAGCCCGAGCAAAAGTCCCAGGGCGTTAATTTTTATAATGAATACCGCAAGGGAAAACACCCCTATCATGACCGCATAGCGCAGGAGCGCTCCCGGCATATACCCGGAAAGAAATGAAGCCTTTTTTTCCGTGCGCTTCGGGAGCAGGAGGGTGTACACGAGAACCCCGAAATAGGCGATCCCGATACCCCATACCACCCCGGTAAAGAGGTGGCCCGCTTTAAGCTTCCAGAGAGTCAGGCCTGCGGCGGCGGCCGCACAGACAAGACCGATCGCCGGCTTCGAAACAGGGTTATTTCCGGGAATCATTCTTCTCGTTGTCGTCCTCGTCCATTTTTTGCACCTGCTTATAGATCTGCCGGAATCCCGCAAACGTTCCTATGCAAAAGAACACGATGGTGAATATTGGCGACGTTTTGAACAGTTTATCGAGGTAGTGGCCGACCACCACCCCCACCGCGCTCGCGAACACCAGGTTGATGCCGAGCGTCGAAAGCCACAGCAGGTCCTGCCTGAAACGGGCATTCTTGCGACCATCAGGCGTATGCTCTTCTGTCATGCTCGTGCTCCGTACAAACCTTATAAATTACTATATCGGCAAGGCATAAATCATATAACTACATAATTGTACTCCACATGCACGGTTAATTCAAATGTCATTTCCGGAAATTTTTTATTTCACGAGCAGAGGGTATTTTTATAAGCTATAACGATGCTTATATTAAAAAAGGAATAAAGCCATAATGGAAAAAATCACCATCCAGAACGTTGAACTCCTTCTTTCCCACCCCACCGAAGTCCGAAGCGGCTGGATCGGCCAGACCGAACCGCTACGCGAGCTTCTGGCCTGCTGGCTCACCGTGGCCAAAGGCGACCTGCCGCTCACCCCCCGTGTCATCGGCTTTCCGGGGATCGGAAAGACCACGCTCGCCATGGCTGCCGCGCAGGAGCGGGGGCAGGAGGTGTACATCATGCAGTGCACGGCAGATACACGGCCCGAGGACCTGCTGGTCACGCCGGTACTCTCCGATGCCGGGCGAATCGCCTACCATGCAAGCCCGCTCCTCACCTCCGTGATCAAGGGCGGCATCGCGGTGCTCGACGAGGGCAACCGCATGTCCGAAAAATCGTGGGCATCGCTCGCCGGCCTCTTCGACCACCGTCGGATGGTGGAGTCGCTGGTCGCCGGTATCACGGTATCGGCGCACGAAGAGTTCCGCGCGGCAGTGACCATGAACGACGACAGTTCGACCTTCGAAATCCCGGACTACATCATGTCGCGATTGCAGCCCGGCATCACGGTGCCGTTTCCCAGCCGCGAGGACGAGCTTAAAATCCTCTCCTACAACCTGCCGTTCGCGGGCGACGACGTGCTTGCCATGTGCATCGACTACCTGCAGCGGGCGCACGGGCTCGACCTGCCCTATTCGATCCGCGATGGGCTGAACGCGATGCGTTATACGCTCAAGATGAAGGCGCATGACGCTTCGGCCGACGTGGCCGAACTGTTCCGCAAGGCGCTCCTGCAGGTGCTGGGCGAGGAGGCGCTGGACCTCGAAAAACTCGCCACGGAACGCAAACTCTCCGGCGACGCTTCGCCGGCCATGAACCTCGGGGATTTTTTCTTCGGCAGCGGTTCGGACCTCAACCCGGACAATGATTCGGATAACGATCTCACTATCGATCCGGATAACGGCGAGGACCTCCGGTGAAACTCTCGGAACGGATCACCATCGTGCCGATTCTGCACGGTACGGGCGCGATCGCCTCCCACGTGCGCTCCCTGTGCATGGAGCAGCGGTTTGACTGCATCGCCGTCGATGTTCCGGAAATTTTCCAGGACGATATCGGGCGCGCCGTCGAAGAGCTGCCCCTTATCCAGGCCCTTGTCGCCCGTGAAGAGGGGGAGGAACGGTGCTTCTACGCGCCTGTCGACCCGTGCGATGCCGCGATTGAGGGGATCCGGCAGAGCTTGCAGAATCATTGTCCCTTCTTCTGCATCGGCCATGCCCCGCAGCAGACCGAGCCTGTCAGCGCGCTTCCGGACGAACATGCCATCGACACGATCGGCTTCGACCGGTTTGCCGCCCTTTGCCTTCGCGCAATCGGCAACCCGGCTGCGGGATCGGACGACGATTGCGCCGGAGCGCATCTTGCAACGCGGCTGCGCGAACTTTCAGCGCACCACGGCCGGATCCTTGCGCTGGTGCATTTCCGCCGTTTCGCGCGGACCGTGCGCCGTTTTTACACTCCCGGAGCGTCGCAACCCGCCGGCGCAGCGACGCCGTACCGGACCTCGACTTATTACATCCATCCCGACCATCTCTACTTCGCGCTCGGCGAACTCCCGTTTATCACCGGCAAATTCGAGCAGGAGCGGCTCGATCCCTTTGCGTCGCCGGTCGACGTGAAAAACGAGATCAAGAACCTCTTCCGCGAAACGCGCGACGATTACTACGACGACAAGGATGCCATTGCCACGCTCTCGCCGGTGCGCATCCAGGCTGCGCTGACCTTCAGCCGGAACCTCACGGTATTGCAGAGCCGGCTCATTCCCTCGCTCTTTGACCTCGTTGAGGCGGCCAAGGGGGTTGGCGGCAACGGCTATGCCCTGCGGATCCTCAGGAATGCCCGGTACTACCCCTATCTCCCCTTCGAGCTCGGCGCGCCGCTTCTCGATGTCGGCATCGACCGCATTCGCCTGCCCGGGAACGGCGAAACCGTGGAAGCGGTTAACCTTTTCCGCGACCGGATGGTCGAGTGGCGGCGGGTGTCAATCAGGCCCGATCCTTCGCAAGAACGGAGGAAGCGGTACCGCTACGCGTGGAACCCCACGGGCATGTGCTCCCACGTTCCGGAAGACCGGATAATCGAGCGGTTCAACGCGCATGCGCGGGCAAGGGCGAAGCGGCTGCTGGTCGAGGAGTTCGCGCACCATGAGAAATTCACGACCTCTGTCAAGGACGGCATCGACATCCGCGAAACCCTCCGGAACTGGCATACCGGCGCTATCTACGTCAAGGAGATCCCGCCCGCCCGCGGCAGGCTCGATACCGTGGTCATGATCTTCGACGAAGACCACGACGACAACTACCCGCACCGCTGCGCCTGGTATGCCGAGCACGGGGAGGAGTCTACCCTCACCTTTTACGCCACCGACCCGTTTTCCGACCTCATCGGCCCGGGCATCGCCCGTTGCCGGTACGGCGGGCTGTCGCTCCTTTTCCCGCCCCGGCCGGTGCCGGATATTTTCGCGCTCACCGAGGGCATGGCGTTGCCGAATCTTGCAACGCGGCTCACCTACGGCGCCCTGCTCTTCAGCGCCGAACGGGTCGTTGCCTATGTATCGGTACGCAAGCCGCCGGCCGCTCTGCGCGCCATGGCCGCGCGCCTCAAAAAGCGCCTCCTCTGGATCCCGCTCTCGTCCTTTTCAAACGAAACGATCCGCAACCTGCGCCGGTTCCATATTCTTAACGGAAAAGAGGTGCGGAGCTGGGCATCGCGGTTTATCGGCGAGGAGTGAAATAACAATTATGGGGGCGGAAAATAAAAAAAATTGAAATTGGGATGGGAAAAGTGTTATTTGAGTAGGTGAGTAAATCCGCTTCTCATCCGTTTCCCGCTGAAGAGGAGGATCCCATGCTTAAATTCTGGTTGAATCGAGCGTATGTATCCGCTGCATTTCTTATCGTCGTTGCAATTGGCAGTTATGCAGGAACGATACCTACTGTGCCAGTTCTTGATTCATTAATCGCAGATTCCGGGTGGAAGTACACCCTTTACTGGAATGCCTCCGCAGGCGCATCTTCTTACGCCCTGCAAACCTCAACTGATTATTATTTTGCAACCACCCTTTTCAGCCAGACCGGCATTACCGGGACTTCTTTGACTCTTACAGATTCAGCAAAAGATACGGTGATTAAATATAATTGGAACAATGGCTATTGTTATTGGCGGATGAATGCAGCCAATATTTATGGCGTCAGCGAATGGTCGAGTGTTGATTCTTCTTTTGGTGCTTATGGCATGTGTAATTGGGTTGGAGGTGTGTATGGGCCAAGCCCTGGCAACGCCGCCACAAATGTTTCTTTGCCGGTAACCTTTGGTTGGGATGGCCCTGAGCTTCAATGTTCTGTACCAGTACCTAGTCCTTTTTTCATTTTGCAGGTTTCAACCGATACGGGGTTTTCTTCTCTGGTGATAGAAAACATTAGCATCTATGGTACTTTAGAAGGGGCATCGGGATTCGAGGAATTTTTTAGGTATTTCTACTCAACTGGTTACCTTAATAACAGCACAACGTATTATTGGAGATTAAGGGTAGGTGGGGGGCCATGGTTAGATACTTTTAAATTTACCACCGGGGGGACTTCCGTCCTGCCTGTCGACGGAAAGCTTTCAAAAACCGATTTTACCGCATCAAACAAAATGATCTCCTATTCATTGGCAACCCCAGGCCCCGTTGAAATTACCTTCAGCGACGTGCTTGGAAGGACTGCCTTTGTAGTGAACCGGAAGCAATCAGTTGGCCGTTATTCCATTGAACTTAAAAATTGCAACCTCGCCTCAGGTCATTACATAGTTAGTTTCAAAGCGGCGGGTGTTGAAAAACAGGCATCGGTCGTGATAACACGGTGACAACGATGATAATTTCCTTACATTGATTATAGAAAAGGGAATATTTATAGCATAGCAATAGCAAATTCGTTTCTCAACCGCTTCCCGCCGCAGAGGAGGTTTCCATGCCTAAATTCTGGTTGAAACGAGCGTATGTATCCGCCTGCCTTCTTATCGCCGTTGCAATTGGAAGCTATGCCGCAACGATTCCTTCGGCGCCGGTGCTGGATTCAGTGACCTCTATTTTTAATGATACTGGATGGGAATATACCCTTCACTGGAATGCTTCCGCAGGTGCCTCTTCTTACGCTCTGCAAACCTCAACTGATTATTATTTTTCAACTACTACTTTCAGCCAGACAGGCATAACCGGGACTTCTTTTACTCTTTTAAATACTGCAAAAGATACAACAATAAAATTGAATAGCAACAGCTATGCTTATTGGCGGTTGAATGCCGCCAACGATAATGGCGTAAGTGGGTGGTCGAACGTTGATTCCATTGTCGGCCTTGTGCTCTGTGGTTATGGAGGGCCTATTTCCGGGCCATCGCTGAACAGCGCTGCCACCAATGTTCAATTGCCAGTAACTTTCAGCTGGAGAGGCCCTGAAACGTTTGGCTGTCCATTATATGAACCTGGCTCGTCATTCATTTTAGAGATTGCGATCGATACTGGATTTTCTTTGGTTATAGATACCGGCAGTATCAACGGCGGTCCCATATCAGGCGGATCCGGGTTTGAGTCGTGGTTTTCGTATTCCTACTCACCCAACAACCTTAAAAACAGCACAACATATTATTGGAGGATAAGGTTCGTGGGGGGACCATGGTTTGATACCTCTAAATTTACCACCGGGGGGACTTCTGTCCGGTTGTCTATTGATGGAAAGCTTTCAAAAACCGATTTTACCGTATCAAACAAAATGATCTCCTATTCATTGGCAACTCCTAGCCCCGTTGAAATTACCTTCAGCGACGTACTTGGGAGAACAGCCCTTGTAGTGAACCGGAAACAATCCGTTGGCCGCTATACCATGGAACTTAAAAATTGCAACCTCGCCTCAGGGCATTACATTGTTAGTTTCAAAGCGGTGGGTGTTGAAAAGCAGGCATCGGTCGTGATAACACGGTGATCGCGATGCTGTTTTTTCCGCTTTGAATATTGCAAATTGCGACTCTATCACTCTCGCTGCGGGCCACACGATTACATGGCCCGCAAACAATTCCACCCATTTTTATTTCCCAGGATGTATATTATCCCGGAACATCACTACATCGATAGTGGTGCCGTTTCAATCGGTAAACGGTCCAAAAGACCCGCACCTCGTTGATTTCCAGCAAGAGTCTAACGCGACTATCCCACCGTACTACGCATCCTCCTGCTCGTTTCAATCCGTAAGTAGCGTGTCAACCGGCATATTTTACAAAGGATGTATATGGGTTTTACAAAAGTAGGGCTATCGGAGACTATCTTGCAGGGAGTCTACGCAACGGGTTACAGTCGTCCCACCGAGATTCAGGCCAGGGCCATTCCGGTCGTGGTCGAGGGAAGGGATCTCATCGGCTGCGCGCCGACCGGGACCGGCAAAACGGCCGCCTTCGTGCTGCCGATCCTGCATATTCTCGAAAAGAAGCCTTCCACCGGCCGCCGCGGCCATCCCCGGGCGCTGATTTTAACGCCGACCCGCGAGCTCGCCGTCCAGATCGAGGAGGCCATCCGCGGGTATGGGACCTATTGTTCCCTGCGGCCGCTCTGCATTTACGGCGGCGTGGACATCAATCGCCAGTTGCGCGGCCTGCAGCAGGGCGCGGACATCGTCGTCGCGACCCCCGGCCGCCTGCTCGACCATCTTGACCGCCGCAGCATCGACCTCTCCCGGGTCGAGATCCTGGTCCTCGACGAGGCGGACCGTATGCTCGACATGGGCTTCGTCAGGGACGTTCGGAAGATCATCGCCCAGGTTCCTACCAGGAGGCAGACGCTTCTCTTTTCGGCAACCATCTCTTCAGAGATCCAGGCGCTCGCGAAGGGCGTGCTGCACGACCCCCTTCTCATCGAAATCGGCACGCCGTTCACGCCGGTGAATACGGTTGAGCAGGAGTTCTACACCATTTCCCAGGATGTCAAATCCGACCTGTTGGTGCACGTTCTCCAGAACGAGGAGGTCGAAACCGCCCTGGTCTTTTCGCGCACCAAGCACGGCGCGGACCGGATCGCGCGAAAGCTGCACCGACACGGCATCCAGGCCGAAGCGATCCATTCGAATCGTTCGCAGTCGCAGCGCCAGAAGACGCTCGATGGCTTCAAACGGCGCCGTTTCAAGGTGCTCGTGGCCACCGATGTCGCCGCGCGCGGTATCGACGTCGAGGGCATTTCCCACGTTGTGAATTTTGACATTCCGCGCTTCGCCGAGGATTACATCCACCGGATAGGCCGGACCGGCAGGGCCGAACACCGCGGCAACGCGCTTACCTTTGTTTCTGCCGATGAGCAGAAGTACCTGCGGAAGATCGAACAAATGGTCGGCAGCCGGTGCGTCCTCAAGGTCTATCCCGGATTCGCGGGCGATATTCCGCCCAAGCCGCCCATAACGGTGAACCATGTTGGAGCGGCCACCAATTTCACGAAAAAGTTCCGCTTCTTCGGCCGTCGCCCTTCAGTTCCTTCGCACCGATAGTGATAAACCGATGTCCTTCGGGCGACTGACCCCGGAAACCAGTTTGCCTGCCATGGAAGCGGCAGGCGGAGACGGTTTTATCTGCCGCCTTTGCTATTTGGAAAACCGGCTCGACCGCCCAGTGCCGGGATCAGTTGCGATGAAAAAAATGCAACCAGCGGCACGGTCAGGATCACGGCGATGCTCCCGGAAACGGCTTGAATGATATAGATGCCGATCATATTATTGTTTATCAGCTGGTAGTAGGTCACATTCCAGGAGTAGAGCAGAACCAATAGATTGAGCGATGTTCCGGTAAAGGCGATGATAAGGGTGTTGGCCATGGTACCCATCATGTCACGTCCCACATTCATGCCGGAGTTGAACAAATCTTTCACTTCCAGACCGCGGTTACTGAGATAGAGTTCATTCACCGAGGAGGCGATGGAAATGGCTATGTCCATGATGGCGCCCAATGAGGAGATTAGAATCGCCGCGAATAAAAGCTCGCCAACCTTCATGTGAGTTTTTCCCGCAATCTGGATAAGTATATCGGCCTCGTTGGTGCTGAATCCCGAAAGGTGCGTGATTTTCAGGGCCGCCATCAGAAAAAGCACCGAGAAGACTACGCCTGACATCGTGCCGAGAATGGCGGAAAGCGTCTTGGTGCTGAATCCCGCGAGCAGAACCAACGTCACGCACAGGGTGATCATCACCACACCCATGGACGCAACGGCGGGAGAATAGCCCCGGTAAAGCAGCGGAATGAAGAGGAATATGATACCGGTAAAGGTGAAAACGATGCCCAGAACGGATCTGAACCCCCGGCTGCCTCCTATGACGCAGAGCATTACGATAAACAGCAGAATGAACAGGTAGAGATACGGCCCGCGGTCATAACTGTAAATCCAGGCCTCGTACGTAGTCTTATTGGCAGTATCGATGCAGACGATGACCCTGGCGCCGGCCCGTGCCCTCACGTTGGTCGTGTAGTTGAGCGTGTTCCGGATGGTCATCACCTCACCCGCATGCTCTCCGGAAAGAATCCTGACTTTGACAATCTGATAACCGACGTCGAAACCCGTGGCATGGTCTCGGGACAAAAAATCCGCCTCTACCGCGGTCACCTCCGCCTTTTCATAGCAAACGTAGGAACCGGGAGCCGAACTATACATATGATTGATGCGCGTATGGCGGTAAAAAAGAAATATCAGCCCCAGATAGAGTACCAGAGCCAATACGCCCGCGAGTGAGTGCCAGACCTTGCGGTTTATCAAATTCTTTGTTTTTATGGGGATCATTGGTATTCTTTTATCTTCTTGCTATCTAATGCAACCTGCTGCAAGGATACATCCGCATGGTGAAACCGTCAAACCATGACGGTCTCATGAATCGTGGTATATAAGTCACGGGGATATCCGCAAGACCGAATATTGAGAGGCGCCTAAAACAATAATCCACCCGCGTGTTGCGGGTGGATTATGTTGGGCAAAATATAATTCAGTACTGAAGCAATGAGATGTTTCCGTTACGTGATCCGGTGATCTTGAGCACGTAGAATCCCGGGTGCAGCAATCCTGCCAAGTGAACCGCTTGTGAGCTGCCATCAAAAACCTTCATCCCCAGGTCCTGAACTTTTACGCCCGAAAGGCTGAAGATCTGGAGATGAGCAGCGCCTTTAAGCCCTTCTACAAATAAGACCCCCCGGCGCAGGTTGGCATTCAGAGGCGATCCAAGTTGCGTACTGAGCCGCTCCCCCGCTCCTTTTATAGCGGTGGGAGAAAATGACTCGGGTACGAAGCCGGGCACGCTGGTCGAATCCACCGCAAACGCGAAAATATAGTTTGGATAGCCCTTGCCCGCCGCTCCGCCGGGCTGCACGAAATCATTGTCGTTGGTGGCGAGAAGCAGATGGCGGCCATCGGGAAGATCGGGGCCAAAACAGTAGCCTTCGAACTTGTCGGGCAGACTGTCGAGACCATTGACTGTAGTGAATGGCCAGCGCGTGGATGCCAGAAGGATGTTGCCGATATTGGCAAACAGGGTCTTCTGCAGGGGCACGATCCCCGTTGGCACGGTGACGCCGGGAAGGCCGCGACTCGCCGTGGTTCCATCATACTGCGTGGTGCTGAGGTCGGTCGGCGCGGGAGTCTGGTTCAGGTCGATCTCATACAGCAACTTGACCCCTCCGGCGGCCCCGCCATTGCCGTCACGCTCGTCCGCCAGGAACTGGTGATTGTTGATTGCAAGAAGTTCGCTTATCGACTGATTTGTGTTATCCAGGTGATAGAGGTACTGCTTGGGTGCATTTGTGGGATTGGTCAGATCGTACACCAACATACGGTTATTCAGGCCATACTTGCTGCTATCCTGAAGAAGCGGGGATTGCATCAAGGCGACCAGGGTTTTGCCGTCCGGCGTAATCGCCATGCCTTCAAGGCCCTTGTTGGTCTCGCGACCGGTGGTGTTCTCCGAATCTTCCTTCTCCGCGGTCGAATCCTCAATGGCAACGCGAAAGCCCGCAGGCACGGCAAGCGATCCGGATTGATGGCCCAGCGTGTCGCAGTGCAGGATCCAGGGGCCGTACTCATCGGAAACCCATACCGATTGATCCGGAGCCATTCGAATCGCTTCGGCATCGAGTCGGAGATTCTGCTGACCGGCGGAATGGGCGTAGGCCGTGGATTTACCGATGTACTGAGAGTCCACCAGTGTCTTGAGCAGGCTGGTGCCGGTTAATTGGGGGACAACTGAATATTGCGAATAGATCCCGATATCTCCGGAGGTGAGCGTATCCACGCGAATCAAGCTTGAATCAACTTTAGTGAGGGTTATGTTGAAACGCTGAAAACGGCAGGGAAAACTTGTGGTATAGTCCACATCGGCTCCTCCGGCGTACTGGACCTTGTTGGGACCGCGATCGCAGAGGGCGAAAAATTTATTGCCGCCGGCGTATGCCAGTCCTGAACCAAAGCCGTTCAGGGCATTTTTCGGCGAGACGCCGTCTTCAAGAAGCCCCGCCCCCAGTCCTGAGGAGTCGATGCCACTGCCGGTAATCCAGGCGTCGCCGATATAGCTTACCGCCCCTATGCCGGCGACCAGGCCGTTTTTAACGATCGTATAGCTGTCGATAGGAGCAGTCTGGTTGCTGCTGTTTATAGCATAGGTAACGATTGAGAACGTGTCGGCGTTAATCTTGACATGAGAGAAGGTCGGTTCATCCATCTGCCAGAATTTATAAGAGTACACCGGCATCGTTGATGTGGTAAACGCCGCGTTGAGCTGATAGTACTTGCTGCCGCTTCCGGAATTGAGCGTCATATAGAGTGTGCCCCTCGGATTTACCGCCATGACGCTGTCCCCGGGTCGCGACACCGGCATACCGCCGAGCATCTGGTATGACCTGGCATATGAATGGTCGTGACCCGATAAGACGACGTCGATATGATACTCGTCAAATATCGTCGGGTACGCGGCTCTTCTGAATTCGATATCCGCATCGGTGGCATGGGTGGCATCGCTGTACAGGGAGTGGTGGAACATGACGATTCTCCACCGGGCATTCGGATTGGCGGCGATGGTCTGTCCGATAAAAACATCGTGCGTAGCTGCGCTCATGGTATTACTGTTCAGCACCATGAACAGGGCCTGGCCATAGGTGAAATAGTAATCACCGTCATTTCCATACGCGGTAGCGCCGTTTTGCGCCGACTGATTGGGCAGATTGTAATGAAATCCATAATAGTGGCCCAGACTAAAGTCATGGTTGCCGTCTATCGTTGCCACGGGAAGGTTCACCACCTGCGTGGGACAGAAATAGTCGACGTATTGCGAATCTTCGCCCGCCCGCGAGGATTCATTATCGACCTGATCGCCAAGCGAGAGCAGAAAGCTGATATTGGGGAACATACCCAATGCCACCGTCATCGTATTTTGCCAGCCGGCACTATCGTAACGGAGAACATTACTATCCTGCAGAGGCGGTTCGAGCGAACCGCTTGTGTTGGCGCCAATCTGCGGGTCACCGACGGCTAATAAGGTGACGGTGCTTGTATCCATGGTTTGGATCGTGTGGAAGTCGCTCCAGTTTGTGCCATAGCCGACACTATACGCATAATTAGTGGAAAGCGCAAGCCCGGTCACCGTGACCTTGTTCTGATACCATGCGGCTTGTGCGGTTACCGTGCTGGAGGCTCCCGTGGGGATGGTGTCATAGAGCGCTTGAGACGAGGTACCGGTGAAAGTAGCGGTATCACCCCCGGTTGTTTTGACAATTTTAACGGCAGGGGTGTGTGAAGCATTGGTGGCCCACGAAAAGCAGAGCTGTGACGGGTTACTGCCCGGAGTGATGTTCAGCCAGGAGTTTGGGCCAGAGACAGCATCAGGAACAGCGGCACTGGTGACTCCTGCGGTTGCGATTAATATCGCCCAAGGCGCCAGCAAAAAAAAGCCATATTTTCCAAGTTTACCTGACATGAATTTGCTCCTTAAAAAATGTGTATTTGGTTTTTTGCAACCATCGAAGGCACAAGCTTGTACTTCCACTAACCGGATAATCAGGAACAGGAAAACGAATCACCTCCTTCCGCGCAAAGGCATCTCTGCGCTTTTTCCGTTGATTTTCGACCCTCTGCAAAATGGCCTTTGAATGTTAGCGCATTATAACAGAACAAATAGAAGACGATTCATGCTGCGTTATAAAAAGCGCATGGATACGCAACACATAGAGAAATGCGGACCGGGTCTTGAAGCGGACACGGCATTTAATCGCACAGAGTCCACTACCCCGTAGCAAGGCTATGGGGTAGTTCATTGACTCATGAAGATCGGGTTCTCCGCCGAGCGTTCAATACTCTCCTTTAAAGCTGTCTACATAATGCGAATGAAGAAACCAGACCGCGACGGCGAGTACGCCGATGTAAGAACTTGCGACGACGAGGACCGCAATAAACGCTCCGATGGCATGCATAAGGCTCTCCTTTCTGTTCGCAAATAAAATAGCGCGCGAAAATTAATGGCCCGTCAGGCGGGAGAGAAATTCTTGTTTAACTTCAATGAGAATTATGTTCGGTAAATTATGGGAAGGAAGAGATTACGCAGGATACGATCGATGTGTAACAAGGGGGATTAAATCGATAAAATAAAAGCGATATCCCTTTAAAGATTATTTCGCCCGAATCATGATCAGTACCATCTTGAATCTCCCGGTAGCAGAAACGGCATGAGGCTTGTTTGCCGGAAGAATGATCTGGCGACCGGCGGAAACCTCATGATCGGTTCCTTCAATAGTAAATAAGCCGGATCCTTCGATGACCTCGGCAAGTGCGTCGAAGGAAGCGGAATGGGTGCTGAGCCGCTGGCCTGCATCAAAGGCGAAGACCGTAACGGTTCCCTCGGTTTTATCGATGATAGTCCTGCTCACGATCGAGCTCTCCTGATAACCGACAAGGTCGCCGTAGGAAAACGGCGTTGCGATCAGTTTGAGATCGGTTCTTTTTCTTTCCTGATCAGTCATTTCAATTGCTCCTTCAAACCGAGTTGATTTTTATCAATTCCTCCACCATTAACTTCAACTTCTGGTAATGCGACCCCTTCCAGTATAATTTCCGGCAATCCCGACACCGTGAGAATTCCTCGTAGTATTGTTTTGTTTTTTCCTCAAGCCGGTCGATAATCGCGGATTTTTCCAACGGCTCGATATTGCCGTTGCAATCGGCGCAACGCGTAAAGGGATCGACCATGCCCGCAAGATTGAATCGTCGCAACACCTCAGGGACTTGCTCGCGCCGGTCATCCGACCGCACGCAATAGCCGTGGGTCACCTCGCGTCGCTTGAGAATTCCCCGATCACGCGTCAGTACGATTCTGCCTTCTTGCCGGGCAATGACCGCGATCTCGCTGTCCGCGAAATCGATCCGGTAAAGTGTATCGAATCCGAGTATCCGCAGTATCCGGCTGAGCCGTCCCAGGTGCACATCGCAGATGAACGCGGCAGGGCGAGGCGGCAAAGGGCGAAGGCGCATGAGCGGTTTGAGATCGGGCAACTTTTCATCCGGGTAGACGGCCACCTCATCATTACTTTTCAAACGGTAAGTAAAATCAACCGATGCGCCGTTCACGATGATCGCGCCAATCTCGGTATGCGGAATGCCGAGGGATTCGATTGCATCCTTGATGGAGGCGCTCTCACTGAAGGTAGCCGAAAAACGGACTTTTTGCCTCCGAATTGGCAAGAAATCGTTCAAGTTTTCACAAAATTGGAATTGTGCGGTTATCATAGTGTTAGAATCAGCACTTCAGGTTAACCCTAAGGGTCTTTACCACTATGCATGCGAAGAGCAGGAGCAGGAGGAGTTTTCGAGGAGAGTAGGGCGTTCCCCTGCAAATGCAGAACGGCTGAGATGTTCGCCGCGTTTTGGCGGCGGGGCATACCAGAACATCAAGCCCTGATCGTTTCCAGATAGCGCTCGATAATTTCCATATCCACGTTGACGACCTTATCAATGTTCATGAGCAGTTTTTCTATGTTAATGCGAAAAACCCGCCATGCCCCTGCTATGATTTCCGATTCGAGCTGCCCTGCCTCCCAGCCTGAATAGCCCAGAAAAAGATGCGTCGACGCTTCGTCGAACATGAACATCTGATCGATATCCTCCCATTTTCCCCCAAGGTAGACACGCGGCGCTACCTGATGGGAGTCGGGTACTGGATCGTCGGTAATCTGGATGATCTGGATCTCCTCCTGCTGCACCGGTCCGCCGATGTACACTTCATGAGGCTCGGACATTTCTGAAAATCCATCGAATATTTCCGACAGCGGGATGTGCGAGCGTCGGTTTATCACTAATCCATAGGCCCCGGCCTCTTTGCTATAAATGCAGATAAGCACCAGCGCGGATTTAAAATTAGGATCCTGGAGCGCATCGCGGGCAAGAAGGAGTGCGCCGTTGCCAAGACAATCGAGATACTCTTTCGCTTCCGAATCGATCGGCTCGCTGAGATTGATTGGTTCCATAATGTTGAAAAAATACTTTAATTCGCGAGGACTTTATGGTGAAGCGGCTCAAAAAAAATGAAGCAGACGTGGTTTGGAATCTTCTAAAAAATGGCCGATATTTATCCATCATCGCCATTATAGGGATCATACGATTTCATTTGACATCGCTGTCCCCCGATGATTATATTGCCTGAGAAGCACGACGCAAACCGACCGCGATGCTTGCCACTTATTTGCAGGCATCCTGAACACCATAGAGCCCGCTGAGGAGACGTCCATGAAAAAGACTGGTGCGGTGATGCTGGTTATCGGGATGGCATGGTCATTGGCCGAAGGATTCGGTACTTTGCAAGCGCGTGTTCCTGGAAGCAATAATGCGTATGTCCCGATATGGTTGAAAACCATGAATGCCAGCGTTACCATCAACGATCAGATCGCCGTAACGTATATCAACCAGGTATTTACTAATACAACGAATTCCACGGAAGAAGGAATTTATTCTTTCAGCCTGCCAGCCGGATCGGTGATCACGGAGCTTGCCTTATGGATCAATGGCGTGCGTACGATAGCCAAGGCCATCCCAAGCACCCAGGCAACTTCGATCTATGACAGTTCGGTCAGGAAATCCGTCGATCCGGCGCTGCTGGAATCCCTGGGAAATAATAACTACCAGATTTATGTCTATCCCATCGGCCCGGCGGGCGATACTACGGCCAACCGGAGGATCGATTTTACCTATGTGACCCCGTTGCAGAGCACGATGGATACGGCGACGTACGCCATTCCGCTCGTTTCCAGCGGATTTTCTTCCCAAGCGCCCCTGCAAACCGCGGTAACGATTAACGGGCGGTGGCAAGATACCATACTCAATGTACTCGCTCCCGGTTTTTCGGGCAGTACGGTTACGATAAGCCGGGCCGACCGGAAATCTTTTGCGCTGTCGTACCAGGTGGATAGTGCATTTACTAATCAAACTCTTACGGTCGAAATCGCCGGCACGCATTCCGCGTCATACCGGCTCACTGCTGAAACCTATGTCCCGATGCTCGATACGACGCTGCCGTTCGATTCTGCGGGGGATGCAAGCTACCTTTCACTATGGCTGAACTCTCCGACTCCCGCCGCCGCGAAGAGTCGGGAAGTAGTTTTTGTCGCCGATATATCCTATTCGATGGGAGATAGCGGCCTTACGCTGCTTCAGGCCTCGCTTTTGCATGCCGTGGGCCTTCTCACCCCGAATGATCGGTTTAATATCATTTCTTTTAATACAGGGTTCAACGAATTCATGCCCGGACTGGTGACGGCAACATCATCCGCACAAGCCGCTGCGGTTACGTACATAGACTCCCTGAAAGTCCTGGGCATCACGAACTTCATTGATCCCATGAAAGCGGCCATGGCAAGCTCGTGGTCCTCGGCTGCAAACCATGGCATATTCCTCCTGACCGACGGTTACCCGACCTGGCCGGTTCGCTTGCAGACTGCGGGAATAATCGATACCATAACCGCATACAATGTCGGCAATGCGCCGGTATACTGCATCGGCATTGGAACCAGCGCCAATCAAACCTTTCTCTCGCTGCTCGCACAGGCGAATAACGGCTCTTCGGTAACCCTGGCAACGCCCGATACCGGACAAGGCGGTCTCACGACGATACTCAATCAAATGTTCTATTCCTACTTATATAATGTCCAGCTGAGTTTCGGCGCTCTCGATACCGCCGATGTTTATCCCGCGCAATTGCCCTATCTGTACAGCGGCGGTCAGATCGGTGTTCTGGGACGATATAAAAAGACCGGAGTGTTCCCGGTAATATTATCGGCAAAGCAAAACGGTCTTCCCATTCTGGACACGTTCTCCATGACCCTGCCGGTCGCAAATTTCAACAATACCGCCCTTCCCCAGCTCTGGGCTTCGGCAAAGGTCAACGCTCTTCTCGGTCAAATAGCACTGCAAGGAAGCTTGACGTCGCTCACCCAGGCGGTTACCTATCTTGGACTGCGATATGGGATTGTAACGCCCTACACCTCGCTTCTGGTCGTACCGGGATCGACAGCGGGTGCGCCAGTCGGAACCATTTTAGACCAATCGGCCAAGGGATTGATTCGGGACATGGAACTTTCCGCTTCCTTTTCCGCATTCGCAAAAAAAGCCATAATCCGCTACGCCGTTCCCACGGCGGACGGCGCGGTTAAAAGCGTCACCCTGAGGATATATAATATTCGCGGTGAACTCGTTCAGATACTTGCGCAACAGGAAACTTCCGGAGGCCGGTTCACCGTTTACTGGGATTGTTCCTATAAAAACGGCAGGTCCGTTGGTGCAGGATGCTATATCGTCGTGCTGCAGGTCGCAAACAAACGCCTCGTTCAGGCACTTCATATCGCCCGGTAAGCAATTGAATGAAAGGATCTATAATGAAATCATGGATTCTCGTTGCGATCGCCGCGACTCTGGCGGCAGGTAAGACCCTGCCCATACCCGCAGACAGCCTGTGTTTCTTTTACACCTTTGATGATTCGAGCATTGTCGACACGCTGCTCAAGGACGTTTCAGGCAATGGGTACAATCTTATCGCCACAAAAAAACCAACGATGGTCAATGATCGGTTGGGAGTGCCGCAGAGCGCGGTTTCCATGGACGGCACCTGGTATTTTGCCGGACCGATCGACACGACGTTGCTGAGTAAAATGACAACGGGAGATTTTACCCTGGGGCTGATGTTTAAAACCACCGCCACCACCGGGACGATGGACCAGCGCATGGATATTGCCGGCATGGGCGATCCCTATAACAGCGGTCTTTTCCTCTCCTTGAACGATAACGATATTCGAGTGTTCCTCGGCGATCACGGCTACTATGACACCCCTACTGCATTGAATGACGGCGCATGGCATTTTGTCGCCGCAACACGGCAGAGCGGTGCTGTAAACGTGTATGTCGACGGGAAATCGGTGGTTCAGGGAGCCTATACGGCCAGTATCCAACCTATCGAAGACACTTTTACTATTGGAAAGCATGGCATCAAGAATGAAACGTACTATGTAGGCCAGCTTGATGATGTGTTTTATTACAACCGGGCTCTATCGGCGACTGAAATACTTGATGCAAATGCGACGCTTTCCGGGTTCACCGTTACCCTGATCCAGTCCACGGATACCTTCACCGTCGCAAAACCGGTATTCACGTGGCACGCCGTTCCTTTAACCGTCGCTTACGCGATTGAGGTTGATACCTCCACCAAATTTTTGAACCCGCTCATATCGGTTCCCTCTAACGATACGACGATCACCATTCCGCAGCCGCTTTCAGCCGGCTCCTATTATGTACGGATCGGTTGCAATTTCGACGACCGTTCGCCATTCGTTTTTGCCGTTCCGACGACATTTGTAGTCAAGTAACGCTTGTCGGTCATCCCGCAACCTTGCAGCACCCAAGTTTGCTTCCGATATTACCGAGTATTGTGGTGAAGGTCACAAGCCCCGCCGCCGTCGCGATGCAGAGCGCCGCTGGAACCGGGCTGGCGCAAGTTCCTCCCATCACCATGGCCGCGAAAAGCACGGAGAGGAGCAGGTATGCTCCGCCGACCCACTTTTTTATTCGCAGGTAGGGGGCCTTGAGTTTCTTGAAGCGCACCCGTCTGTCCAAAATGCCGGAGGCAAAGGTGACGATGAGCGTGAAGGGAAGGGCGAGCCCGAGCGCGAGCAGCGTATCCGCGACCACGCGGCTTGCTGCAGGAGAAAGCACTAGTTTGGCTATGGCGAGGACAAGAATCGTCACCGAGAACGCTTGTGGGAAGTGGGCGAAGATGGGGTGGATGTGCAGGTCGAGGAACCTGCGGCGATCATCCGAAAACCGTTCGGTCAAGGGCTCGAACATGGCGGCCTTGACCCCGCATACCGGGCAGCGATCCCCGACTTTCGATGCGTCGGTAATATAGCCGCACACCTTGCAGCGCACCGCCGTGGTCACCGGTTTCCGAGGCGTAGTTTCGGCACGGGAGTCATTTCCTGCTTCGGTCGTCATGACGCTATTCCTTTCCGTTGCCGCCGTAGAGATCGGCGCCCGGCGAGAGTTTCCCTTTGAAAGTTGTATACAGATACCAGTTCAGGGCGAGGTAGAGTATGGTCGCGGGGACGGCTATGCCGGCCAGGACCCGCAGAGTCCCGATTTCCGCCGAACCGTTGAAAATGGTGATTGACCGGGAAGAATCAGCGCTGTTC